>OKIX01000001.1_pt1 | contig 312218 bp, 236 predicted proteins | sample 1611191 | NCBI WGS metagenome assembly OKIX01 (sample SAMN04436716, study PRJEB24849) | human gut metagenome | biome: human gut; feature: NICU; material: stool | host: Homo sapiens | place: USA: Saint Louis, MO | collected 2010-09-26 | reverse complement strand
GTGGATTGGGGTGGGGGCGAACATGTTCGCGGAGGGGTGCGTTGACGGTGACGTGTTGGCGACGGTGAACATATCGGCGGCAGGAGAAGATAAGCTGTTCTCAGGGGAACATCAGCACAACAAAGGAGTTACGCATGCGAGATTTCATTTTCCATAACCCGGTGAAGATCTACTTCGGCAAAGGGCAGGCGCGCCATATCGCACAGGAGGTGGAGCGTGTCGAGGGCGCCGTTCTGGTGGTGTATGGCGGCGGATCGATTAAACGCAACGGTGCCTATGACGATGTGATGGCTGCGCTGGCAGGAACCGGGCGCAAAATCATCGAGCTGCCCGGCGTTACGCCGAACCCGCGATTGGACAAAGCGCTGGAAGGCGTACGACTGGTCAAGGAGCATGGCGTCGGCCTGATTCTGGCCGTTGGCGGTGGCTCGGTAATCGACTGCGCGAAATTTATTTCGTTGGGTTCCGGCATCGGTGACGATGAGGATTTGTGGGATGACTACATCGAAACCGGCAAACCGGCACCTGAAGGGCTGATTCCGGTTGGCGTGGTGCTCACCACCGCGGCAACGGGCTCGGAAATGGGAGATGCGGCCGTGCTCACCAATTGGGAACGTAACCGCAAGCTCGGCTATACGTCGTTCCCGCTGATGCCCAGGTTCTCCGTGCTGGATCCAAGCTACCTGATGACATTGCCCGCCGAACAGACGGTGTATGGCTTCGAGGACATGTTCTGCCACACGTGTGAGCAGTATTTCTCCTATCCGGTGGACGACAACCTTTCCGACGAAATCGCCGAGGGAATCCAACGTCATATTCTGCGTTCGTGGCGAGCGTGCTTGTCCGATCCGAAAGATTATGAGGCTCGCTCCAATGCAATGTGGGATTCCACGTTGGCTCTGAACCGCATTATCTCGCGCGGCAAGGAAGAGGATTGGGTGACGCACGGCATCGAGCACGCGCTGTCCGCATACACCGATATCGCTCACGGTGCTGGTCTGGCTGTGGTCCACCCGCATTGGATGGCATACGTGTATTTGGTCAACGATGAGGTGACGGCTCGCTTTGCCCGCTGGGCGGTCGACGTGTGGGGTGTGACGCCCACCGGCAAAACCGATCGCACGGTGGCCGAGGAAGGCATTGATCGCTATGTCGATTTCCTGCGTCGCGTAGGTGCGCCGCTGACTCTTTCTGAGGCCGGCGTGCCCGACGATCCCGCCTCTCTCGACAAGTACGCCGATCATGCCGGTGAGGCCGGCGGCTCATTCGTGCAGATTCACCGTGACGATGCCCGAGCGATTCTCGAGGCATGCAAGGAACCGGTGTCGTTCTGACGGTTGGACTAATCCCGTGATTTGAGCCGCCGCGTGCTGTCCCGCACCACCAAAGACGTAGAAAGAACCACGCGCTTCTGAATCTTGCGTCCTTCATTGGTATCGATGACCATGCGGGCTGCAGTGGCGGCCATGTCTTGCAATGGCTGGCGGACCGTGGTCAACGCCGGGCCCATGTACGCGGCGGTCTGTATATCGTCGAATCCGATAATGGACAGATCTTCGGGGATACGGATTTTCAGTTGACGGGCCGCCTCGTAAACGCCCATGGCCTGTAGGTCATTGCCTGCAAAGATGGCGGTCGGGCGACTTTGTTCGTCTTCAAGTAACGCCATGGCTCCTTCGTAACCGCCTGGCGTGGTGAAATCGCCTTCGGTGATGAGTTCGGGGGAGGTGGGGATATTGCGTTCGGCGAGGGCCGCCGAATAGCCGTCAAGCCGGGCACGTGAGCAGAGCATTTCATCCGGTCCGGTGATGATGCCGATGCGCTTGTGGCCGAGTTCCAGCAGATGACGGGTGGCGATGACGCCGCCCATCCAGTTGTCCGCCTGTACGGAGAGATCATCTAATGCCGGATTGCCGGAAGGGTCGAAGACGACGAAAGGAATGCCGTGTGATTGGAACATGCTGCGTTCCTTGTCCGTCAAGTTGGAGAACACCAGAATAGCGCCAATGGGCTGGCGGTCGATGATGCCTTCAACCCAGGAAGAGTCGGGGTGCTGCCGGTCGCCACTTTCCGCAACCATGACATTGATGTTGTGCGGCTTGGCCTCCGTGATGATGCCCCTGAGCACCTCCAGCGCCCAAATGGTCTCAAAATCCCGAAATACCACCTCGATGGTGCGTTGTTTACGGGAGGGGGAGACGCGGCGAATGTAGCCGTTGTCTTTCAGGGCTTTGTCAATGGCCTGCCGGGCCGCCTCCGAAATATCCGCCTTGCCGTTCAGGGCTTTGGACACGGTGGCCAGTGAGTAGCCAGTCTGTTTGGCGATGTCTGCAAGTTTGACCTTGTTCTCGCCGTTGCTTTTGCGCTGTTCTGCCGACGCCATCATTGACCGCCTTCATCAGAGAATGTTGGTATCAGTATATTCGAAACTTTCGTAAAGTTAATTTGACGATAAAGAATGGTATGTATAGATAAAAAAGGTTGGAATTTCAACGATTTTGATAGTAAAAAAGTCGATATAAATTTCGTTTGACCGTCAAACTAAGGCTCTCTATGATAGAGATATCGAAAACATAAAGCGAGTTTTCGATAAAGTTAAAGAAGGTTGATGGAATAGGTGAAACGGCGAGGTTTCACTGAAAACATCATTAATTACCAGCTGTTAGATATGTAACCGGCTGATATACCTTTCGAAACTTTCGTAAATCGCGGATCGGTTTCATGCTGGTCAAGAACAATAAGGAGACGATAATGAAGTTCAAGTCCGTGGCCGCCGCACTTCTGGCGGCGGTAACCTGTGTCAGCATGGCCGCTTGCGGGAGCGGCGGCGACACGAATGCCGATGGCAAGGTGGAAATCACCATGTGGCACAACTCCACCACTGGCGACGGCAAGGCATACTGGGAATCCGCCGCCAAGGCGTTCGAGAAGGAAAACCCGAACGTTACCATCAAGATTGAAGCCATTCAGAACGAGGATATGGATGGCAAGCTGCAGACCGCTCTGCAGGACCCGAATTCCGCCCCCGATATCTTTATGGCGCGTGGTGGCCAGAAGCTACGTGATGTGGTCGAAGCTGGGCAAGCCATGGACCTGACCGACAAGATCTCCGACACCGTCAAGAACCAGATGGCCACTGCTGAAGCCACCGGCACCATCGATGGCAAGATCTACAGCGTGCAGCAGTCAGTGCTTCCCGGCGGCATCTGGTATTCCAAGGATCTGTTCGAGAAGGCCGGTATTACTGAAACTCCGAAGACCTGGGATGAGTTCAAGACCGTGGTGCAGAAGCTGAAGGACGCCGGCATCACGCCGATTGCCGTAGGCGGTAAGGACGCCTGGCCGGCCGCCCACTGGTGGTACTGGTTCGCACTGCGCGAATGCTCTGCTGACACCTTCGACAAGGCCCAGTCCGATAAGGACTTCAGCGATAAGTGCTGGACCCGTACCGGTGATGATGTGCAGGCGCTGCTCGACCTCGATGCCTTCAACGATGGCTTCCTGACCACTCCGGCCCAGCAGGGCGCAAGCTCCTCCGCCGGCCTGCTCGCCAACCACATGGCAGCTATGGAACTCATGGGCGGCTGGGAGCCCGGCGTGATCAAGGACCTGACTCCGGACAAGAAGGACATGGCCGACCTCGGCTACTTCGCATTCCCGACCATGGACGGTGGCGAAGGCGATCCAACTGCCATCATGGGTGGTTCCGATGGCATGGCCGTGGGCGAGTGGGCGCCTGAAGAGGCTGTGGACTTCCTCAACTTCGTCTCCGAGAAGGAATGGCAGGAGAAGTACGCTGAGGCGTTCTCCACCATCCCGGCCAACAAGGAAGCCCAGGATGTGGTGACCAACGAGGCTCTGAAGCAGGTGCTGACCGTCTACAACGACGCATCCTCCGTGTCCATGTGGCTCGACACCGTGTTCGGTCAGAACATCGGCAACGCACTCAACGAAGGCGTGGTCAACATGATGGCCGGTCAAGGTTCCGCCCAAGACATTGTCAAGGGTGTTGAAACCGCTGCGGCCAAGGGCTGATTCGCTCTGCCCCGACCGTAATTCCCGGGCCGCGGCGAATGCTTGCACAGCAACAACCGCGGCCCAATTTGTTTTCTTAGGAAGGCCTCAACAATGTCAGTTTCAGCAGGCGCGAAGGTACAGCGCCGCACGTCGGGCTTAAGCGACAAGGTTCGCAAACGTATCGAAATCACCATCCTTTCGCTTCCTGCCCTGATCATGTTCCTCGGATTCGTCATCCTGCCGGTGTTCATGGCCGGCTACTACGGATTCTTCAAGTGGAAGGGCTATGGCAAGCCCACCGTCAACGGCCAGTTCATCGGTTTTGAAAACTACAAGGTCATTCTGACCGACCCGAACTTCCAGCAGGCATTGGGACACACGCTATTCGTGGTCGTCGCTTCGCTCGTCATCCAGGGGCCGCTGGCCATCCTCTTCGCCCTGCTGCTCAACCAGAAATTCAAGGGCCGCGCACTGATTCGTACCCTGATTTTCGTGCCGTACGTCGTTTCCGAAGTCATCGTTGGCACCGGCTGGAGTCTCATCCTCCAGACCACAGGCGCATTGAACGCGCTACTCAAGAAAATAGGACTTGGCGGGGCGGACTGGATCTCCGATCCGAAAATCGCCATCTGGACATTGATGTTCATCATTTCGTGGAAGTACATCGGCTTCGCCGTCATCCTGATGATTGCCGGCATGCAGTCGATTCCCGAAGACCTCTATGAAGCCGCGAAGGTGGATGGTGCTGGATTCTGGCGTCAGCAGTGGAGCATCACCCTGCCACTGCTCGGCCCCACCATTCGTATCTGGGCATTCATGTCGATTATCGGTTCTCTTCAGCTGTTCGACTTGGTCTACATCATCTGGGGCCAGTACGTGTCGTCTACCGCAGGAACGTCCACCATGGCAACCTACATGGTGCGCGAAGGTCGACTCGCCAACAACTATGGTTACGGTTCCGCCGTGGCCGTGGTGATCTTCATCATCTCGCTGGTCATTGCCTTGACCTACCAGCGGTTCGTACTTAACCGAGATCTCGAAGGTGCGCTCACCGACGAGAAGGATGCCAAGCGTCGTGCCAAGCGTGCGGCGAAGGAAGCGGCCAAGCTTGCCAAGGCCAATGGCAATGCCGCAGCAGTTGCAAATGAGGTGGTTTCACAATGACGACCGCAGTCTCCCCGTCCGTGGGCAAGGGCAAGAACAAGACCTATGATCCGTATGCATTGAGAAAATCCGCAAAGACCCCGTGGGGCAACCCGGTCGTCTACTTCTTCTCACTGCTGCTTGTGGCGCTGTGCGTTGGCCCGGTGCTGTACATCATTATCGGCGGCTTCCGCACCAATGCGCAGATTACGAGGGACCCGGCCGGCTGGCCCGATCCATGGAACTTTGAGAATTACAAGACGGTGTTCACTTCGAACATCTTCTGGCCGGAACTCGTCAACTCCCTGATCGTCTCCATTGGCACAATGGTGGGCATCGTGGTGCTGGCCTTGATGGTGAGCTTCGTCATTGCCCGATACGAGTTCAAATTCAACAAACTGCTGTACTCGCTGTTCGCCGCCGGCATGATGTTCCCCATCACCGTGGCCATCACCCCGTTGTATCTGCTGCTGCGCAATCTGCACCTGATCAACTCGCATCTGGGCATTATTCTGCCCCAGATAGCATTCGGCCTGCCACAGGCCATCATCATCCTGGTGCCATTCCTCAAGTCCATTCCTAAGGAACTGGAAGAAGCGGCAGAGCTGGACGGCTGTTCTCGCATCGGCTTCTTCGGCCGTATGGTGCTGCCGTTGAGCTGGCCCGGCGTGGCCACCGTCGGCATCCTGAGCTTCGTGAGCAGCTGGAACGCCTACATGCTGCCGCTGTTCCTGCTCAACGATTCCAGCAAGTACACCTTGCCGCTCGGCGTGCAGATGTTCAGCTCCCAGCATTCGGTCGATACCGCTCAGGTACTGGCCTTCACCTCGCTGTCGATGATTCCCGCGCTGATCTGCTTCACCATTTTCCAGAAGAAGATCGTTGGCGGCCTGACCGGTGCTGTCAAGGGCTAGTCGCAGCAACCATAACCGTGCCGTGGAAAGGTACATGGCTCTTTGGGCCGATTCCTTTCAACCTCTTCCTTTCCTCCTTCCCACGGCACCCATTCTTTTCAATGAGGAGAAAACCATGAAGATCTCCAATCCCGTACTCCCCGGATTCAACGCAGATCCCTCGATGATTCGCGTCGGCGACACCTACTACATCGCCAATTCCACATTTGACTGGTGGCCGGGAGTCCGTTTGCACGAATCCCGCGACATGGTTCACTGGAATCTGCTGCCCGGGCCCTTAAACCGCGTTTCCCAGTTGGACATGAAGGGCAACCCGTCTGGCGGCGGCATCTGGGCGCCTGACCTGTCCTACGCGGACGGCAAATTCTGGCTCATCTACACGGATGTGAAGATCGTCAACGGCGCGTTCAAGGATTGCGCGAACTATCTGGTCACTGCCGAGGACATCCGCGGCCCGTGGAGCGAGCCAATCCGTGTCAATGGCGTGGGCTTCGACGCCAGCCTGTTCCATGATACCGATGGACGCAAGTATCTGGTGCAGCAAACCTGGGACTTCCGTGAATATCATCATCCGTTCGACGGCATCACCTTGACTGAATTCGATGTCAAGACCATGCAATTGAAGCCGGAAACAGCCCGCACCATCTGGCGCGGCACCGATGTGAAATTAGTCGAAGGGCCGCACCTCTACACCATCAATGGCTGGTACTACCTGTTTTGTGCGGAAGGCGGCACCCAATACGAGCATCAGGAGTCCGTGGCCCGTTCGCGAACCTTGGATGAGCTTTCGTTCGAAAGCATGCCGAGCAATCCGTTCATCTCCAACTTCGATACCCCCGGCACCTACCTGCAAAAGCAGGGGCATGGAGCACTCGTGGATACGCCCGGCGGCGAATGGTATTACGCTTCACTGTGCGGCAGGCCCTGGCGGCACGAGAACGAGCCGGCTCATGGCGTGCGCGGCTGGTGCACGCTCGGCCGAGAGACTTCGATTCAGAAGGTCGAGTGGGATGGCGATGGCTGGCCGTATGTGGTCGGCGGCCATGGGGGAGAGCGTTATGTCGAAGCCCCGGCCGACGCCATCGCAACTGAGGCCCCTACGGATCATAGCCAGCATGACGAGTTCGAATCGAGCGAACTCGACCTCAACTGGAACACCCTGCGTGTGCCATTCACCGAGACCATGGGCCGCGTGGGCGGCGGCTCGCTGACCTTGCGTGGTCAAGGGTCGCTGGCAAACCTGTTTGAACTGTCGCTGGTAGGACGCCGTTGGCAGGCGTTCGATTTCAACGCCGAAACCAAGGTGACGTTCGAGCCGAGCAACTACATGCAGATGGCCGGCCTGACCAACTTCTACAACCACCTATGCTGGTCGTGGGTGTTCGTCACTTGGGACGAGAAGCGCAACAAACGTGTAATTGAAGTGGCTCAGAACGACTTCGACACGTACACGTCGTTCCTCAAAGACACAGCCATCGCCATTCCTGATGACATCGAATCCGTATGGTTGCGAACCAAAGTGCGTACTCGTACCTACACCTACGAGTATTCGTTCGATGGCAAGACATGGCATGAGATTCCGGTGACGCTGGACGCCGCCGTGCTCTCCGATGATCATGTGGCCCAACGTTATGGCGGATTCTTTACCGGCGCGTTCGTCGGGTTGGTGGCCGTGGACCTTTCCGGATACGGCAAAGAAGCCATTTTCAGCCATTTCGATTACATGGAAATATGATGACGCTAGGCGGCTTTCCTGATAATCAGGGAAAGTCGCCTGACTATTCGGCACTGGGGAATGAAAGGCGACACTTGTGGCAAGCGACAATGAACATTGCGGCGACCGTGGCCGCGAATGTACCATAACCGTCTCCAACCCGGTGCTGCGCGGCATGTACCCGGACCCGTCCTGGATCTGGGATGCGACGCGCGAGGAAATCGTGCTGGTCAACTCCTCGTTTGAATTGGTGCCGGGGTTGCCCATTCATACGACCCGTGATCTTGTGACGTGGACGCACACGGCGAATGCGGTGGATGAGGCGATGTCTCATCGACTGCTCATTGATGGCGTCGAGGATTCCGGCGGCCTGTACGCGCCGACCATTCGCCGTATCGGCGGGCGATATGTGATCGTATGCACCGTGGCCCGCGTGAATGAGGTGAAGGCGCTCGCTGCAGGATGCTCGCAGAAGGATGTCGATGGCTGTCGCGCCGCCCAAGGCAATTTCGTCATCGAGGCCGATGAGTTGACCGGACCATGGCGCGGTCCGTACTGGGTGGCCGGGGCCGAAGGCATTGACCCGGACATCTTTGAAGACGGCGATGGCACAGTGTGGTGGACGCAAACGCGCCCGGCATTACATCCGCAGTGGGATGGTCAAACCGAGATCTGGACGCAGCCCATCGCCCCAGGCACGTGGACGTTGCAAGACCATAAAACCGTGATTTGGCGCGGCTATGGCATGGATGCGGTATGGGCTGAAGGGCCGCATTTGTACCGGGTGGGCGATTACCTCTACCTGATGACCGCCGAGGGCGGCACCAGCTTCGAGCACAGTGAGATGATAATGCGCACGCACGCACCGCGCGGATTCGCGGCGGCGCTCGCCGGTTTTGAGAAGAACCTTGCCGCGCAAGATATCTGGATTGAGCCGGCGCGTGACGGTGAACGAAGCGTGGTGGGTCACGATAACCGGCTGTTTGAGGCTTGCAAACGCAATCCGATCCTCACACACCGTCATTTGGGAGCGGGGGAGCCGGTCCAATGCGTTGGGCACGCCGATCTGCTGCTGCATCCGACCGTCGGCTGGCTGCTCGCGTGTCTTGGCATACGCGAGACTCCGGGCGAGGAACCCGGAGAAACGTTCAGCTACTGTGGCCGGGAAACGTTCGTGGCACCGGTCGTATGGCAGCACAATCCAGTCTCGTGGAAGCTGGACGGTGGGGAGCCGAATAAGCGTATCGATATCGTCGATCCCGGTTGGCCGGTCGTGGCTCCGGGGCTTGGCCGGCTTCCCGAGAAGTTGGTCGTGGACGTTGACGAGGATGGATTGCCATGTGCAGTGAGGGGTGTGGATTCTGCGGGGTGTGATTGCGCTGCTGGTAATAATGCCGCATGCCCTGCTGAGCTCATCCAGCTCGACGATACCCGCCTAGTCGGCGTTCGAGGCCGTGACGATTACCGGTTCCTGCGTGTCGACGGGCAGGAATATGCCGCGTTCACCCGGCCCGAATACACGATGATGATGCATCAGGATTCCACCCATGCTGTCATGGTCATGGCGGAAGCGGAATCCGGCCAATTGACGGCCGAAATCACCGATAGGGGAGATAAGCGGTGCATTGCGCTTGGAGCGCTTGGGGCCAACGAATGGTTCGGATTGCGCTTGCATGGCAATCGTTTGGAATTCCTTGCCGGGCAGCCTGCACCTGACAGCATTGATGAGGGAACAATGCCTGATATTGCACTAATTGCGCACGCGGACGTTACTTATGCTCGTATCATGGCAGATTGTGATGCGCGATTCCTCAGTACCGAATGGGCCGGCGGATTCGTGGGTTGCCTGATCGGCGTAAAACGGCGGTAATGGTCTCAGCCCGCTCTACAATATTGTACAATCATATTGTTTAATCGTTAAACAAATGCAAGGGGGCAATCGATGGCGCACGATCTCGAACAACTCAAGCAAGATCACCCGGATGTGGCGAAACTGTTCGCCGATGACTGGTTGCAGTACCGTAAGTCGGAGATTTTGCCGGAACTTACGCGCGAGGCGCAGTCCACGTGCGACCGCATCAATCGCATCTACTTTGAAGACACCGCCGAAGCTGAGCGACTGTTCCGCGAACTCGTGCCCGAGGCCGGCGAGGGCGTGGACTTCCGCCCGCCAATCCGGCTTGATTACGGGCTGGGCCTGAAAATCGGAGACCGTACGTTCATCAACATGGACCTGCTGATTGTGGGCGGCGGCCCGATCTCCATCGGCTCCGATTGCCTGATCGGCCCGCGCGTGAGCATCTATACGCCAAACCACGCCATCGCCCGCAAGCCTCGACTGGAAGGCTGGCAGCACAACGCCGACGTGACCATCGGCAACAATGTGTGGCTGGGCGGCAATGTGGTGATCTGCCCCGGCGTCACCATCGGAGACAACTCGATTATCGGTGCGGGCGCAGTCGTCACCCACGACATTCCCGCCGATTCCATCGCTGTGGGCAATCCGTGCCATGTGATTGCCGAAGTCCCGGATGACTGGACTCCTGAAGAGCGGGCCGCTGCCGAGGGTCGGTAGGTTTGCTGCTCTGGCCAACTGTCACGGCGAAACCGGGATACAGGAGAGAAAGGAACAATGCAATGACGCAATATCATGTTTCCGCGCAGGCGGCGAAGACGAACGGCGCCGGCAGCGCGGCCGACCCGTTTCTGACCATCGGCCAAGCGGCGGCCATCGCCCGAGCCGGCGATGAGGTGGTTGTGCATGCCGGCACCTATCGGGAATCTGTCGACCCCCGATTCGGCGGAGAGAGCGCCACGAACCGCATCGTCTACCGCGCGGCCGCGGGCGAACCGCGCCCGGTAATCACCGGCTCCGAACGTATCGACACATGGCAGCCCGAAGGCGATGGCGTGTGGAAAGCCGTAATCCCGAACGCATTCTTCAACGGATACAACCCGTACGTGGAAACCGTATTCGGCGATTGGACCGTATACCCGGACCCAAAGGTCGAGGTACGCCACCTGGGCGATGTGTATCTGAATGGCAAATCCTTCTACGAAGTCGCCTCGCTGGACAAGGTGCGCAACCCACAGCGTTGGGATACCGGCCGTGACGCCGCCACCGATTCCATCGTGCCGCTGATTGATCCGGATGCCACCGTGAACGTGTGGTGCTGTGCGGTCGATGATGAGGCCACAACCATTTGGGCCAATTTCCATGAAGCCGACCCGAATGCGGAACTTACCGAAATCAACGTGCGCGAGACCTGTTTCTACCCGAGCCGCCCGTTCGTCAATTACATTACGGTCTCCGGCTTTGAAATGGCGCAGGCGGCCTGCCCTTACACGCCGCCGACTGCCGATCAGGTCGGGCTGGTGGGCCCGCATTGGTCCCGCGGGTGGGTTATCGAAAACAATCGCATTCATGACGCGAAATGTTCGGCGATCTCGCTGGGCAAGGAGATTTCCACCGGCGACAACGAATCGACGCGCACCCATCGTAAGTCCGGGTACCAATACCAAAAAGAGGCCGTCTACAAGGCGCTGCATGCCGGCTGGGAGAAAGGCGTAGTCGGCGGGCACGTGGTGCGCGGCAACGTAATCTACGACTGCGGCCAGAATGGTGTGGTTGGTCATATGGGCTGCGCCTTCTCGCTGATTGAAGGCAACCACATATACCGCATCGGCTCCAAGCGCGAGTTCTTCGGCTGGGAAGTGGCCGCCATTAAAATGCACGCAGCCGTCGACACGGTGGTGCGCGGCAACCGGGTGCATGATTCGGTGCTGGGTATGTGGCTCGACTGGCAGGCGCAGGGCACCGTGGTGGATTCGAACGTGTTCTACCGCAACACGCGAGATGTGATGACCGAGGTGACCCACGGGCCGATTACGTTTATGAACAACGTGTTTGCCTCCGAGTTCAGTTTCGACGATTATGCGCAAGGCGCGGCGTTCGTCAACAATCTGTTCGCCGGTCGCATTCGTCACACCGCCGTCTTGGACCGATCCACGCCATACCATTTCCCGCACGTCACCGATGTGGCCGGCGAGGCATTCGTCTACGGTGGCGATGATCGGTACGTCAACAACCTGTTCTTGGCTGTGGACGATTCCGCCAAACCGTTGTGTACCGCGGATGCCGCCGGTGCGGCCGGTATGGCGGAAGCTGGAACCGCGTTCTTTGACGGCTATCCGCGCTCGCTTGAGGAGTATGAACAGCTGATTGAAGAGGCTGGCCTTGGCGATGAGGAGTTGTATCGCAGCGTGAAGCAGCCGGTATTGCTGGCTTCGAACGCCTATGTTTCGGGCGCGAAGGCCGCTTCCGGCGAAGCCGAGGCCGTGGTGAGTGGTGACGGCTCTTCGTTGGCATTGCGCGAAACCGATGATGAGCTATGGATGACCGTTTCGTTGCCCGAATCGATTCGGTCGGCAACTGGACCGGTGATCTCCACTGCTGATCTTGGCCAACCGCGTATTGTCGAGGAGTATTTCGAGAATCCTGACGGTTCGCCGATTGTTGTGGACCGGGATATCACCGGTGCTGCGCGCGGCGCATGCTCGGCTCGAGGCCCATTGGCGGCGTATGGCGATGGGGAAGTGCTCATCTGGTCGAAGTGACGGGATCGCGGTTTCGACTGTTGCCTCTGCCTCGGCCTTTGTGTGGCACTGAGTGGGGCTGGGCTGCCAGTATTTGGCAGGCCGGCCCCTTTTCGATTTGCATTGGTAACAAATATGATATATGGTTAAATCATTAAACTAAATACTGTAAGTCCATGCATACCTACGCAACGTCAATGGAGATACTGCTATGCGCGCACATCATGTTCTGCTGCTGTCGCTCTGCCTGTTGGCCGCAGCCTACGCCGTACTGCTATTCGTTTCACCAGCCGCTGCGCCGATTGGCGTCACGCTAACCGTTGTTGGTCTGGTGCTGGTCTCGACGCGCTATGCGTGGCGCGCCAAATTCCTGGCTCTATTCAACGAAGCATGATTTGATGAATCTTCTTCCTCTCTTCTCCTTTTAAGCCCGGCCGCTCGCCGGGCTTTTTCTTTTGACCGAGGTCGAAGTGGGGAAGGGTGTGCTATGGGCACTTTCGTGTCGGGGGTGCCGTGTTCTCGACAACGGCCTACCGACTTGGGGTGTATTTCGACAATATGATTCGGCGATGTGCCTCAGCGGATATGTGCGGCCAATGAAAAAGCGGGATACCGATGTCGATATCCCGCTTTCAGCGAATAGGTAAGGCCAGAGCTTACTTCTTCCTGGCTTTCTTGACGCGCTTGGGGGTGGGAGCCATTTTCTTGGGTTCGAAGAACGGCCACTTGTGCAAAGCCCAGGCGTGCAGTGCGGGGATCTTGGCAACGGCGAAGCCGATGACCAGACCGATTACCATGGCCCAGGTCTCCAGATCATGGCCTGCGACCAGCAAGCCGATGAACACTATGGCAACGATGAAGCTCACCATCTGCGAGGCCTTTGACTGCTTGGCGGTCACCAGGTCGGCCTTCATGGGAACAAGCCCCAGAAACAGGCCGCAAGGTATGCAGATGACGGCCAATATCGCGCTGAGGGTTATTGACAATGTGGTTGCATCCATGATGTTCCTTTAGTGCTGTGGGTTGTGGTTTTCTTTGGCGTCTGCGGTGTCGGTGTCTGCGGTGTCGGCAACGTCGTCGTGTTCGTTTTCTTCGGCTTGTTCGGCTTCGGCCTCGGCGTCCGTGCTGTCGGTTTCGTCGTCATCAGCCGCGTCATCCTTGCCGGGCTGGCGCCACCACAGGATTAGCGCGTTGGCCGCGCAGTAGATGGCCGCGATGCCAATGCATACCAGAAAAATGATGTTCGAAGTGCTGATGATCGTGCCGTCGTTCATCGACTCTTTGACAGACTGCCATATCCACATCACGCAGGCGACGGCGGTCAGGGCGTACAGCATCATACGGGAGCGGTCGTTCATAGGATCATCTCCAGACTTGTTCAAACGACTTGATTATAGCCGTATTTGTGGATTGCGTGGGAAACGAAAAATGCCGCCATGTGTGCTTCAGCGAGGAGCGCGGTATAACAGCGGCTCTTCGCGATGCTCGCCATGGCGGCATTCATCAGGAATCGTTATTCAGTTGTTATCTCATGGATTTGCTGGCAGCGTATCAGCCGCGGGCCTTGGCGTACGCCTCGTACACGGCTTCGGTGGGCTCGCCGGTCTCCACGCCCTCGATGGTGAGCTGCCAGGTCGGCGGTTCGGCCTCGCCGGACAGCACCCAGGCGGCCTGACGGGCGGCGCCGATGGCCACGTATTCGTCGGTGGCCGGACGGGTCACGTCCATGCCGAGGATTGAGGGGGCCAGCGTGCGGATGGCCACGGACTTCGCGCCGCCACCAATGAGCAGGATGCGGTTGATCTCGGCGCCCAGCGAGCGAATCAGCTCGAGGCAGTCGCGCTGGGAACACAGCAGGCCTTCGACGAACGCACGGGCCAGATTCTCCTTGGTGGTGTTGTGTAGGGTCAGGCCAGTCAGCGAGGCGGTGGCGTCCGGACGGTTCGGCGTACGCTCGCCGTCGAAGTACGGCACCAGGGTGATGCCGCCGGCACCCGGCTCGGCCTTGAACGCCAGTTCGGCCAGTTCGTCGTAGTCCACGCCTAGGGCGGCGCGACCGGCGTCCAGAATGCGCGAACCGTTGATTGTGCAGGCGAGCGGCAGATAGTGGCCGGTGCAGTCGGCAAAGCCGGAAATGGCGCCGGTCAGGTCGTACACCGGGTTTTCAGCGATGGCCGCGGCCACGCCGGAAGTGCCGAGCGATACGGACACATCGCCCACGGCCATGCCGAGGCCCAGCGAGGCCATGGCATTGTCTCCGCCGCCGGGGCCGATGATGCAGCCGCCTTCAACGTCCTTGCCGGCAATGGCGGGGTCGGCCTTGACGGCGGCTGCCTCACGCGGGCCCAGCACGGTGGGCAGCACAATGGCGTCGGCGTGGGCCTTGGCGGCTTCCTCGCCCTCGGCAGGGGCCAGCACCATGGCGATGAGATCGCGGCGGTACTCGTCATGCGCGGCATCGTAGTAAATGGTGCCGGAAGCGTCGGAACGGTCGGTGAACAGGGCTTCGAGATGAGCGTCCTCGCCCTCGGCCACCGGGCCATAGCCGGCGATACGCCAGCTCAGCCAATCGTGCGGCAGACAGACGGCGGCAATCTTCTTGGCGTTCTCAGGCTCGTTCTCGGCCACCCACGCCACCTTGGTCAGCGTGTAGGAGGCGACGGGGGAGGATCCGACGGCCTTGACCCAGCGTTGCTTGCCGCGGGCGGTCACGTCGTCCGGTTCGTCGCCCTCGGCCGGAGCTGCACCGAGCTTGTCGATCAAGGCGGCGGCCTGCGGGGCGGAACTGGTGTCATTCCAGAGCATCGCATCGCGAATCACGTTGCCCTGCTTGTCGAGAATGACCATGCCATGCTGCTGGCCGCCAACCGCGAGGGCCGCGACATCGTCAAGCCCGCCGGCCTGCTCGGCGGCCTTGGTGAAGGCCTCCCACCAGAATTCCGGGTTGACCGAGGTGCCATCCGGGTGCTTGGCCTGCCCGAACCGAACCTGTTCGCCGGTGGCGGCGTCCGTGATGCGGACCTTCGTTGATTGGGTTGACGTATCTACGCCGGCAACCAGTACTCTCGTCATGCATTCCTCCTCGATGAGGGTCGCGCTCAAAAGTTTCGGCGCGCCATAGCCAATAAGTTAGACGATTAAACTATACTGTATCTCAACGTTCGATTGCAAACGGAAACACGCGAAGGTGCGGTCCGATTCAATCGTTTGACGCACAATATCATGGTGTGATAGACGGATGTGAGCGCCTGTGCGGCGCTCGAGACTAGGGGTGCGAGGAGGTAGGGACCAATGGCAAATCTACGCAGGATCAATCAGGAGGATCTGCGCAACCATAACCTGTCGGTGACGCTCGACACCTTATTGCGTGCGCAGAAACCGATGAGTCGTGCCGATCTGGCCAAGGAGACGGGCCTGACCAAGGCCACGCTCTCGCTGTTGGCCTCGATGCTCATTGAAAGCGGCGTGGTGCAGGAAGGCGAGCCGGTCGTTTCCACCACATATGGGCGGCCCAGCACGCCGCTGGAGATTCGCGGCGGATCCATCGCCGGCATCGGCCTGCAGATCAACACCGATGGTTACGGTTGCCTGGCACTCGATCTGAACGGCGACACTCTCGGCCGGGAGTGGGTGAGTGAGGATATGACCGGCACTGACCCGTACGAGATCTTCGCCAAGCTCGATGCGATGACTTTCCCGTTGGAAAGCCGGCTCAAACGACGCGGCTGCAAGGTGGTGGGAGCCGGGTTTGCGCTGCCGGGCATCGTCACCGACGACATGTGGCTGTTGGTGGCCCGCAATCTGGGTTGGGAAAACGTCAACCTCACCCGGTTCAACGTGGTGCGCCGGCTGGATGTGGTGGCCGGCAATGAGGCGAAGATGGCCGCCATCGCTCAGATTCCGGGGTATGCCACCGAACGTGCGCCCTTCCTGAATGTGGTGGACCGCACGGACTCCTTTATTTACCTGTCTACCGATATCGGCATCGGCGGCGCGGTGGTGCGCGACGGCGAAGTGGTGATGGGCTCGCACGGATTCGCCGGCGAGATCGGCCATCTGTCCGTGGCGATGGATGGGCCGTTGTGCAGCTGCGGGCGTCACGGGTGTCTTGAGGCGTTTGCGGGCCGTCGCGCTTTGGTCGAGGCTGCCGGCATTGCCGAGGATGGGGATGCCACCAGCAGCGAGGCCATCGATATGTTCCTCCAGCGTTGGCGAGCCGGGGATTCGGATGTGGCCAAAGTGGTCGATCAGGCCGCCGATGCGCTGGTTTCCGCCATCGCTTCCGCCGTGAATCTGGTGGATGTCGATACGGTGCTGTTGGGCGGACTGTGGACGCACTTCGGCGACGAGCTGGCCACCGTGCTTGAAGGCCGGCTGCGTTCGGAAAATCTGGGATACCCGAATGTGAAGATTCGCGTGTTTGTGCCGCCGGTGGCGCTGCATCCCTCGCTATATGGCGCGGCCGAAATGGGCTTGCGACGGTTCATCGAGAACCCGTTGGGGTACATGGGGGAGAAGTAGCGCCGGGAGATGCTGCTTGTTGCTGGCGGGTGCATGGTATGGGTGTATGGCGCGCGTGCCGGCATTAGCGGGCTCGTGCTACACTTTGGCAAGTTGGCTGTTTTACGCAGCGAACGTGGGGCCGTAGCTCAGTCGGTTAGAGCATGCGACTCATAATCGCCCGGTCCAGGGTTCAAGCCCCTGCGGCCCCACTCTTTTGCGTCGTCTCCTGCGGCGGCGCAGCGCGTCTTCACGTCCAGATAGGCGTGTACAATCCCTTAGGTTCCGGTTCACGTCTTGCCATAGGGGCATGACGACCCGGGTCCCCCGAATCCATAGGAGACGTAAAATGCAGCAGGGTATCCATCCTGATTATCACCCCGTTGAGGTGACGTGCTCGTGCGGCAACACCTTCGTGACCCGCACCGCTGGCAAGGAAGATCACATGTTCGTTGACGTGTGCTCTCAGTGCCACCCGTTCTACACCGGCAAGCAGAAGATTCTTGACACCGGTGGCCGCGTTGCTCGCTTCGAGAAGCGCTACGGCAAGAAGAGCAAGTAGCATACTTCACGCCAGTCCGATTCGATTTGGCATGCTCCGGCATACCCGATCGAGGACTGGCGTTTTTTGTATTCTTTGACAAGTTTTGTTGCAGCATTGACCTGCGCAATCGAATAATCGAACAGAACAGCACCATACAGAAGAAAGTGTGTTATGGCAGACGAACAGTTCCCGGCGGCGGCAACCGCGCTTGAGGAGTACCAGTCCATCGAAGAGCAGATGGCAAGCCCCGAAGTCGTGTCCAACCCGGACAAGCTGCGCAAGCTGGGTCGTCGTCACGCCGAACTGGGTGCCATCGTGGGTGCCTACAAAGCCTGGTTGCAGGTGAAGGACGATCTGGCAGCCGCTCAGGAGATGGCCGGCGAGGACGCCGACTTCGCCGAGGAAGCCAAGCGTCTTGAAGACGAACTGCCCGGTGTCGAGGAGAAGCTGCGCACCGCGCTGATCCCGCGTGACCCGGATGATGCGCGCGACACCATCATGGAGATCAAGGCCGGCACCGGCGGCGAGGAAGCCGCACTGTTCGCCGGCGACCTGCTGCGCATGTACACCCGTTACGCCGAGAAGCGTGGCTGGAGCGTGAACGTGCAGTCCGAGAACACCACCGAGCTCGGCGGCGTCAAGGACGTGCAGATCGCCATCCGCGCCAAGGGAACGCCCGCTCCCGAAGACGGCGTGTGGGCTTCGATGAAGTACGAGGGCGGCGTACACCGTGTGCAGCGCATCCCCGTCACCGAATCGCAGGGCCGTATCCAGACTTCCGCTGCCGGCGTCATCGTGTTCCCCGAGGCCGACGAGGATGACGACGAGATCGAGATCGATCCGAAAGACCTGAAAATCGACATCTTCATGAGCTCCGGCCCCGGCGGCCAGTCCGTGAACACCACGTATTCCGCCGTGCGCATGACCCACCTGCCAACCGGAATCACGGTGAACATGCAGGATGAGAAGTCGCAGATTCAGAACCGTGCCGCCGCGTTGCGCGTACTGAAGTCCCGCCTGCTGGCCATGAAGCATGAGCAGGAGGCCGCCGAGGCCGCCGACATGCGTCACTCGCAGGTACGTTCGCTTGATCGCTCCGAGCGAATCCGCACATACAACTTCCCGGAAAACCGTATCGTCGACCATCGCACGAATTACAAGGCTTACAACCTTGACGCCGTGCTCGACGGCGACCTGCAGGCCGTCATCGATTCCGACATCCAAGCCGACGAAGCTGACCGTCTGGCCAACCAGCAGTGATAGCCGACCTGATTCGTCAAGCCGCCGCGCAGTTGCGCGAAGCCGGCATCGAGACGCCCGAACATGATGCCAAACTGTTGCTGGCCGAGGCCGTGGACGCCGAGCTACGCGATATCGACAAGGCCATGCTGATGGGGGAGGGCCTCGATTCGCTGGCCCCCGCCGGCGGGGGCTGTCGCGCAGCGACTGGGGGTGGTCAGGCCGACCCCGTCACCAATATCCTTGCCGCCTTCCACGCCATGCTTTCCCGACGCGCCAAACGCGAGCCGCTCCAATACATCACCGGCCACACGCCTTTCCGCTACCTCGACCTGCAGGTGGGCCCCGGCGTCTTTATCCCGCGCCCGGAAACCGAAACCGTAGTCCAGGCCGGTCTTGACTGGCTGACCCGGCACAGCATGATCCACCCGCGCATGGTCGACCTGTGCGCCGGTTCCGGTGCCATCGGCCTGTCGATAGTCAGCGAAGTGCCCGGCAGCCAAGTATGGGCCGTCGAATTATCCCCGCGTACCGCCGAATGGACCCGGCGCAATCTGGCGGTAACCGCGAAACGATACCCCTCCATCGCCTCCAATTACCAACTGGAAGTCGCCGACGCCACGTCACTGGCCACGCTGGCGCAACTCGACGGCACCATCGACATCGTCATCACCAACCCGCCCTACGTGCCACAAACCGACATCCCCGAACAACCAGAAGTACGCGACTGGGACCCGGAACTGGCGCTATACGGCGGTTCGGCAGACGGCACGCTCATCCCTGAACGCATTATTGAGCGCGCCTGGCGCCTGCTCAAGCCCGGCGGCGTATTGGTTATGGAGCATGATCTCACCCAAGGCGAGCGATTAGTGGCCTATGCCAAGGCCACAGGTTTCGCCACCGCCTCCACCGGCAAAGATTGGACCGGCCGAGACCGCTATCTCTTCGCCGAGAAGTAGCCACAGGCGCGGGGCCGCCGCTGCTACTGCGCGTAATACTGCAGGGCGGAGGCGTCCGCGTCCGTGATTTCGCGAATCGGACGGGCCGGATTGCCCACGGCCACGGTGTGCGGCGGAATATCGCGCGTCACCACCGAGCCGGCACCGATCACGCAACCCTCGCCGATCGTCACGCCGCCGATTACCGTCACATTGCCGCCAAACCAGCAGTTCGAGCCGATGACAATCGGCTTGCCATACTCGCAGTCGTATGCGGAACCATCAGGTGCCTGCCTCACGTTACGATCCTGCCAACGCAACGGATGCATCGGTGGCAGCAGCGAAACGTTCGGGCCGAACAGCACGTCGTCGCCAATCGTCACCGGGCAACAATCCAGCACAGTGAAGTTGAAGTTGGCGAACACGCGCTCTCCGATGGTGATGTTGCAGCCATAGTCGAAGAAAATCGGCCCCATCACGTCAAGGCCGGCACCGTGGCCGGGCAGCAGCTCATCGAGAATCGCGGCACGGGCGGCATGATCGGTACGCGACGCGGCGTTGAAGCGCGCGCACAGGTCGCCGGCCTTCTCGCGCAGGGCATTCAATTCAGGGTCTACCGAATTGTACAGTTTGCCGGCGAGCATCTCCTCGCGCTCGCTGGCGCGCGGCATACGCAGTTCGACGGGAGGCATGGTGGTGGATTCAGCATTGATTTCGCTCATTGAACACTCCTGTAATTTCGCGAAAGAGCATGGATGGACTCATTGTATCTACGGTCTGTGCGTGTGGGGCGAATCGGAAAACGGCAGTACGGCAAACGAGCGATGATGAACTATGCAAGTCGGGGCGCAATGGTGCAATGGTAGATTGTGAATACACAAGCGAACGGAGGTGGCGTGAGCGTGGAAGGCGGAACAACGCTGAAAGTCACGGATGAATCGCTGGCACAGGCGGCGCGTGTCATCCGGGATGGTGGATTGGTCGTCATTCCAACGGATACGGTATATGGAGTGGCGTGCGATCCGCGTAATAAGGCCGCTATCGACCGTATCTACCGGCTCAAGCGTCGCCCGCGCTATAAGGCGTTGCAGGTACTGCTCGCATCCACCGACCAGCTTGATGAGCTCGGTCTCGACCTGCCGTCCCCGCTGAATCGTTTGTCGGCGGCGTTTCTGCCTGGCGCGTTCTCGCCGATTGCCGTAGCCCGGCCCGACTGCACGTTGGAGACTTTGGCCGACACCGCCGATGGTCGCCCCGGCACGCAAGGCATCCGCATCCCCAATTCGGCGCTGTGCCTCGCGATTCTCAAGGCGACTGGCCCGCTGGCCGCGTCCAGCGCCAACCGTTCCGGCGACGAAAGCGCGCAGACCGTCCAGGAGGCGGTTGACGCGTTCGGCAGCGAAGTCGACCTGTATCTGGACGGCGGTCCCACCCAAGGCCATGTCTCCAGCACCGTCGTCAAAGCCGATCCGTACGCGCGCGACGGCATCGAGATCCTGCGTGAAGGCGTCATCGCCCAAAACGTGATTCGCAAGGCCCTCCACCTCAACGGCGGTGGACTCGGCGCATGAGAATCTACCTACTGATTGCCGCCATCGCCGGTGGCGTCACCTGGCTGGTGACTCCGCTGATTCGCCACGTCGCCATCGAAATCGGTGCGGTTGGCGAGGTGCGTGCCCGAGACGTGCACACCATTCCCACGCCGCGCATGGGTGGCCTTGGCATGCTGATCGGTTTTGCCGTGGCTACCGTATTCGCCAGTCGGCTGCCTTTTCTCTCGGGATTGTTCAACGGCAATTACCAGATGTGGGTGATTCTTGCCGGCGGCATCATGATCAGTCTGCTGGGCATGGCCGATGACCTGTGGGATCTCGATTGGATGCTGAAACTTGCCGGTCAGCTGCTGATTTCCGTATTCGTGGCTTGGGGCGGATTGCAGATCATCTCACTGCCTTTGGACGGTTCGCTGATTACCGCCTCGCCGAGTCTGTCCATGGCGATCACCGCATTCCTGATCGTCGCCTCGATTAACGCGGTCAATTTCGTTGATGGCCTCGATGGTCTGGCGGCCGGTATCGTGGCGATTGGTGGCATAGCGTTCGCCGCCTATTCGTATATCATCGCCCGGTCTTCCCCGAGTTATGCTTCGTTGGCCACGCTGATCGACGTGATGATGGTGGGTATCTGCGTGGGCTTCCTGCTGCATAATTGGCATCCCGCCAAACTGTTCATGGGTGATTCCGGTTCGATGCTGCTTGGCTATCTCATCACCTGCGCTTCGATTGTGATGACCGGACGTCTTGACCCGGCCTCGATTCATGCCAGCATCTATCTGCCGGTGTTCATGCCAATTCTGCTGCCGATTCTGGTGTTGTTCCTGCCTGTGCTCGACATGTGTCTGGCGATTGTGCGGCGTTTGGCCAAAGGCCAGTCGCCCATGCATCCGGACCGTATGCACCTGCACCATCGCATGCTGAAGATCGGGCATTCGGTGCGTGGCGCCGTGCTGATCCTGTGGGGATGGGCCGCGCTGATCGCATTCGGTTCGCTGACGATTCTGTTCTTCAAAGCGCAGCATGTGGCCGTGGGCATGCCCATCGCCGTGGTGGTGCTGACCATAGCCACGATGTACCCCTATCTGCGGCATCGTATTCCCGAGATCCAAGCCGAGAACCTGACGCTCGAATCCGCACGCAAGAACGCGCAGCATGCTACGGTTAAGTCGCAGTCTGCAGTAGGGGAGAGCCGGGATTCGATTGGCTCTCAGGCAGCGGATTCGATGACTGATTCGCCTGCGGATTCGCGGGACTCGCAGGCGGGTGAGGTGCAGGACCCGGCAGCGGATAAGTGAGCGCTCACAAGCGTGTGTCGTGAAGGTCAGCGCGTGTTCATATAGTGTTTGTATGGCTACAAACCTCGATGAATTGAACGCCCAATCGGCGTATGCTCCCCTTCCTCCGATTTTCGCCAAGCTCGGCCTTGCTTATGATGATGTGTTGCTGCTGCCGAACGAGACGGATGTCATTCCCTCCGAAGTGGACACCAGCACTCATCTGACTCGCAAGATCGTGATGAAGGCCCCGGTCCTCTCCGCTGCCATGGATACCGTGACCGAGTCCGAGATGGCCATCGCCATGGCTCGTAACGGTGGTATCGGTGTGCTGCACCGCAATCTGTCCATCGACGACCAGGCCGCTCAGGTCGATGTGGTCAAGCGTTCCGAGTCCGGTATGATCACCGACCCGCTGACCGTCAACCCCGAGGTCACTCTGGCCGACCTCGACAAGCTGTGCGGCAAGTTCCACATCTCCGGTCTGCCGGTTGTGGACAAGGAAAACAAGCTCGTCGGCATCATCACCAACCGTGATATGCGCTTCATCGCCTCCGAGGATTACGACACCCTGAAGGTTAAGGATGTCATGACCAAGGAGAACCTGGTCACTGGCCCGTCCAACATTTCCAAGGACGACGCTCACCGTCTGCTCGCCCAGCACAAGGTTGAGAAGCTGCCGCTCGTTGACGAGGAAGGCCACCTGACCGGCCTGATCACCGTCAAGGACTTCGTCAAGACCGAGCAGTACCCGGACGCCACCAAGGATGAGCAGGGTCGTCTGCGCGTGGCCGCCGGCGTCGGCTTCCTCGGCGACGCCTGGCAGCGTGCCTCCGCTCTGATGGAGGCTGGCGTGGACGTGCTCGTGGTCGACACCGCCAACGGTGAGGCCCGTCTGGCACTCGACATGATTTCCCGCCTGAAGCACGACTCCGCCTTCGACGGCGTGCAGATCATCGGCGGCAACGTCGGCACCCGCTCCGGTGCTCAGGCCATGATTGAGGCTGGCGCGGACGCCGTCAAGGTCGGTATTGGCCCCGGCTCTATCTGCACCACCCGTATCGTTGCCGGTGTCGGTGTCCCGCAGCTCACCGCCGTGTACGAGGCTGCCCAGGCCTGCCGTGCCGCTGGCGTGCCCTGCATCGCCGACGGTGGCATCCACTACTCCGGTGACATCGCCAAGGCCCTCGTGGCTGGCGCTTCCTCCGTGATGCTCGGCGGCACGCTCGCTGGCTGTGAGGAAGCCCCGGGCGAGAAGGTGCTCCTGCACGGCAAGCAGTACAAGCTGTACCGTGGCATGGGCTCCCTCGGTGCCATGGCCCCGCGCGGCAAGAAGTCCTACTCCAAGGACCGCTACTTCCAGGCCGACGTGACCTCCAGCGACAAGGTCGTGCCGGAAGGCGTGGAAGGCGAAGTGCCGTACCGCGGACCGCTGAACGCCGTGCTCTACCAGATGCTCGGTGGCCTGCACCAGTCCATGTTCTACATCGGCGCCCACAACATCGCCGAGATGCCGGAGCGTGGCAAGTTCATCCGCATCACCGACGCCGGTCTGCGCGAATCGCACCCGCACGATATCGTGATGACCACCGAAGCCCCGAACTACTCCGGCTTCCACAACAACTGATCGGTTGATGCCCGCTAGCTTGCGCTAGTTAGGGGTTGATTCCTTGTGAAAAGGGTCTGCTTATGCAGGCCCTTTTCGCGTATGTGGCTCGAGATAGCTTGTATGCGCTGGGGTATAGTCTGAACTGTTCTTGTAATAACGGGTGACATGACGAAAAGAGGCTTACCATGGTCGACAGCCATGATGCAGAAACTTACAGCGCAAAGGATTCGCGCCTGATTTGGATTGACTGCGAAATGACGGGCTTGGATATCTTCGGCGGCGACGAACTCGTCGAGGTGTCCGTAGTGCCCACTGACTTTGACCTGAATGTGCTGGACGAGGGCGTGGATTACGTCATCAAGCCGTCCGAGAAGGCCGTGAACCATATGAACGATTTCGTGCGCCAGATGCACACCCGTTCCGGCCTGATCAACGAGTGGGAGAATGGCCTGAGCCTGGCCGAGGCCGAGCAGAAGGTCACCGAATACGTGCTGCGCTTCACGCCGGAAGGCGTGCGCCCGCTGCTGGCCGGCAACACCATCGGCTCCGATAAGAAGTTCCTCGACCATTACATGCCGAACCTCATGAGCCACCTGCATTACCGCAGCGTGGATGTGAGCACATTCAAGGAGCTCGCCCGCCGCTGGTACCCGGCCGTGTACGAGAACCGCCCGCCAAAGAACGGTGGCCATCGTGCTCTCGCAGACATCATCGAGTCCTTGGACGAGCTGCGCTACTACCGTAAGGCGTTTATGGCTCCCGCCCCCGGCCCGGACGATGCCGCATCCAAGGCCATCGCCGCCGACATCGTAGCCACCAGCATCCTCAATAAGTAGTCCGCCGTACTTGGCTCCCCTCCCTGAGGGGAGTCTAGAGAGGTTGATATGCGCCAAACCGAAGCCCTGGCCATTCTGAACGCCGGCGCGAACGTGTTCCTGACCGGTGCGCCCGGTGCCGGTAAGACCTATGTCTTGAACGAGTTCATCCGCCAGGCTCGGGCCGACGGCGCCAGTGTAGCAGTCACCGCGTCCACAGGCATCGCCTCCACGCATATCAACGGCCAAACCATTCATTCGTGGAGCGGCGTCGGCGTGGCCACCGCCCTGAGCGCCAGCCTGCTCAAACTCATCAAATCCCGGCGCAAACGCAAGATTCAGGCCACGGACATCCTCGTCATTGACGAGGTTTCCATGCTGCACGCTTGGCTGTTCGACATGGTCGACCAAGTCTGCCGCGAAGTACGCCGTGATCCACGCCCGTTCGGTGGCATCCAGGTTGTCTTGTCCGGCGACTTCTTCCAGCTGCCGCCGGTTTCGGTGTCCGGGCGCAACCGCGACCTCATCGCCCCCACGCCCGAATTCATCGCCAGTCGCGAACGGTATGCCCGTGCCGGCTTGAACCCCGAAGGCTTCATCACCGAATCGCTGGTATGGCCCGAACTCAACCCGGTGATCTGCTATCTGACCGAACAGCACCGTCAGGATACCGGCGAACTGCTGACCGTGCTCACCGACATTCGCGAAGGCGACGTGACCCAGTCCGACCGTGACGTGCTCGTCACTCGTCTGGGCAAACTGCCCGAGCCCGGCCAGGTCGCCGTCCACCTGTTCCCGGTGAACCGGCAGGCCGACAATCTCAACGACATGCGCCTGAACCAGATCATGCTTGATCCACACGAGTTCCACGCCGAGACAGCAGGCCCTGCCAACCTGGTCGACCGACTCAAAAAGAACATGTTGGCCCCCGAGCGATTGATACTCAAGGAAGGCGCGGCTGTCATGGCCCTGCGCAACGACACCGATCGCCAGTACGTCAACGGCTCGCTCGGCACCGTGCGTGGCTTCGCACAGGAGAACAAGGGCGGCTGGCCGATCGTGGAATTCGAGAACGGCAACATCGTCACCATGAAACAGGCCACATGGGAGATGATGGACGGCGACACCGTGCTCGCCTCCGTCTTCCAGGTGCCGTTGCGCTGCGCGTGGGGCATCACCATCCACAAGTCGCAAGGCATGACGCTTGACCGTGCGGTCATGGACCTGAAGCGCACCTTCGCGCCAGGCATGGGATATGTGGCGCTGTCCCGAGTCGAATCGCTGGGCGGCCTCTATTTGGCCGGCGTCAACGAACGCATGTTCCTCGTCTCGCCCGATGCCGTGGTGCTCGACGGCGACCTGCGCGAAGCCTCGGCCGCGGCCTCCGACCAGTTGGCCGATGAAGGTGCAAACGCGTTCAAACCCGCCGAGCCGGACGAATTCGGTGCCAATCCCGACGATGACTTCGCCCAAGACGCGTTATTCTGACATGATTCATGTTGTGTCGCTAAGAGGATTTGCGCTATACTGATACAGCTAATTCTCAGTAAGAGTGGACCTGATAGCCACTTTGAATGCTCAGCAGGCAACTGCTAGGGGCGAGCCATTTGGCTCGCCCTGTTTCGTACAGTTACAATGTTCAAGACAATGATGTGCATTGTAGCTACGGTGAAAGGTGTTTTATGCGGGGGAAGCGTTACCGGATAGGAATTGACGTCGGTTTGAATTCTGTGGGCCTTGCCGCAGTAGAAGTGTCCGATGAGAACAGTCCAGTGCGTCTGTTGAATGCGCAAAGCGTAATCCACGATGGTGGTGTGGATCCTCAGAAGAATAAGGAAGCGATTACGCGAAAGAATATGTCGGGTGTCGCTCGTCGCACGCGGCGTATGAGGCGTCGGAAGCGTGAGCGCTTGCACAAGCTCGATATGCTCCTCGGCAAATTTGGATACCCCGTTATTGAGCCGGAGTCCTTGGATAAGCCCTTTGAAGAATGGCATGTAAGGGCTGAGCTGGCTACACGATACATCGAAGATGATGAACTTCGCCGTGAGAGTATTTCTATCGCATTGAGACATATGGCAAGGCATCGCGGATGGCGCAATCCTTATCGTCAGGTGGACTCGCTGATCAGCGACAATCCATATTCGAAGCAATATGGCGAACTGAAGGAAAAAGCGAAGGCGTACAACGATGACGCAACTGCTGCGGAAGAAGAGAGCACTCCCGCGCAGTTAGTGGTGGCGATGTTGGATGCTGGATATGCGGAAGCTCCTCGACTGCGTTGGCGTACCGGTTCTAAAAAACCGGATGCGGAAGGCTATTTGCCGGTACGTTTGATGCAGGAAGATAATGCTAACGAGCTGAAGCAAATATTCAGGGTCCAGAGAGTGCCCGCGGATGAGTGGAAGCCGCTGTTCCGTAGTGTGTTTTATGCGGTGTCTCCTAAAGGTTCGGCAGAGCAGCGTGTCGGTCAGGATCCTCTGGCTCCTGAACAGGCTAGGGCATTAAAGGCTTCTTTGGCTTTTCAGGAGTATCGTATCGCGAATGTGATTACGAACCTAAGAATCAAGGATGCTTCCGCAGAACTTCGCAAACTTACTGTTGATGAGAAGCAAAGCATTTATGACCAACTCGTGTCACCTTCTTCGGAAGATATCACATGGTCTGATTTATGCGATTTCCTCGGCTTCAAGCGGAGCCAGTTGAAAGGCGTGGGTAGCTTGACCGAGGATGGAGAAGAACGTATATCCAGCCGTCCGCCTCGATTGACTTCAGTCCAGCGTATTTACGAGTCGGACAACAAGATTCGTAAACCGTTGGTGGCCTGGTGGAAATCCGCGTCTGACAATGAGCATGAGGCAATGATTCGCCTGCTGTCTAATACGGTGGATATCGATAAGGTGCGTGAAGACGTGGCGTATGCTTCTGCGATTGAATTTATCGATGGATTAGATGATGATGCGTTAACCAAACTTGACTCCGTTGATCTCCCCTCCGGTCGTGCTGCATACAGTGTTGAAACTTTGCAAAAACTCACTCGTCAGATGCTGACTACTGATGATGATTTGCACGAAGCACGTAAAACGCTGTTCAACGTTACGGATAGTTGGCGTCCGCCGGCAGATCCAATTGGGGAGCCTCTGGGTAATCCATCGGTCGACCGTGTGCTGAAAAACGTCAACCGATATCTCATGAATTGTCAGCAGCGCTGGGGTAATCCCGTCTCAGTGAACATTGAACATGTGCGCTCTTCGTTCTCGTCGGTTGCCTTTGCCCGCAAAGACAAGCGTGAATATGAAAAGAACAATGAGAAGCGTTCGATATTCCGCAGCTCGTTGAGTGAACAGCTTCGCGCGGATGAGCAGATGGAAAAAGTGCGTGAATCCGATTTACGGAGATTGGAAGCCATTCAGCGTCAAAATGGACAGTGCCTGTATTGCGGCCGTACGATTACATTCCGTACGTGCGAAATGGATCATATCGTTCCCCGGAAAGGCGTCGGCTCTACGAACACGAGGACCAATTTCGCTGCGGTATGTGCCGAATGCAATCGTATGAAATCGAACACTCCATTTGCGATTTGGGCAAGGAGCGAGGATGCCCAAACTCGAGGGGTAAGCCTTGCTGAAGCTAAAAAGCGTGTGACAATGTTTACTTTCAATCCCAAGTCATATGCTCCTCGGGAAGTGAAAGCGTTCAAGCAAGCGGTAATCGCAAGGCTTCAGCAAACGGAAGATGATGCTGCCATCGATAATCGTTCCATCGAATCAGTGGCTTGGATGGCTGATGAACTCCACCGCCGTATCGATTGGTATTTCAATGCGAAGCAGTATGTGAATTCTGCTTCAATCGATGATGCTGAAGCCGAGACAATGAAAACCACGGTGTCGGTGTTCCAAGGCCGTGTCACGGCATCTGCAAGACGTGCAGCTGGCATTGAAGGGAAGATACACTTTATTGGCCAGCAATCAAAGACTCGTCTGGATCGTCGTCATCATGCGGTGGACGCTTCCGTTATCGCGATGATGAACACGGCTGCTGCGCAGACGTTGATGGAACGTGAATCATTGAGAGAATCGCAGCGTTTGATTGGTCTCATGCCAGGCGAACGTTCATGGAAGGAATACCCCTATGAGGGCACTTCACGCTATGAATCGTTCCATCTTTGGTTGGATAATATGGACGTTTTGCTTGAGCTGCTTAATGATGCGTTGGACAATGATCGAATTGCTGTCATGCAATCGCAGCGTTATGTCCTTGGTAATTCCATAGCACATGATGCCACAATTCATCCGCTCGAAAAAGTGCCGTTGGGCTCGGCGATGAGCGCGGATCTTATTCGACGTGCTTCTACACCGGCCTTGTGGTGTGCTTTGACGCGTTTGCCGGATTATGATGAAAAAGAGGGTTTGCCGGAAGATTCACATCGTGAAATACGAGTGCATGATACTCGGTATTCCGCTGACGATGAGATGGGATTCTTCGCGTCGCAAGCTGCGCAGATTGCTGTGCAGGAAGGGTCTGCAGATATCGGTTCGGCGATTCATCATGCCCGCGTGTACCGGTGCTGGAAGACGAATGCCAAGGGAGTTCGTAAATATTTCTATGGCATGATTCGCGTATTCCAAACTGATCTGCTACGCGCTTGCCATGATGATTTATTTACCGTGCCGTTGCCCCCGCAGTCTATTTCGATGCGGTATGGCGAGCCTAGGGTGGTGCAGGCGCTGCAAAGCGGTAATGCTCAGTACTTGGGGTCGTTGGTTGTCGGTGATGAAATCGAGATGGATTTTTCCAGTCTCGATGTTGATGGTCAGATTGGCGAGTATTTACAATTCTTCTCGCAGTTTAGTGGAGGGAACCTTGCATGGAAACATTGGGTTGTTGATGGATTCTTTAACCAGACGCAGTTGAGGATAAGACCTCGATACCTTGCTGCGGAAGGATTGGCAAAAGCGTTTTCTGACGATGTTGTTCCAGATGGGGTCCAGAAAATTGTGACAAAACAAGGATGGCTACCTCCGGTTAATACAGCAAGTAAGACTGCGGTTCGTATCGTAAGACGCAATGCTTTTGGCGAACCGAGATTATCGTCGGCACACCATATGCCGTGCTCATGGCAGTGGAGGCATGAGTGAATCATGCAAAACCAGTGGCGTGTAATCGACTGTACCGATCTTGACGGCTCCATCTCCTATGAACGGGGAAGGATGCGAGTCGTCAAGAACGATACAGGGGAGTGCGTGGATGTGCCACTTGCTCAGATTGCGGTAGTGCTACTGGGATTGCATGTGCGATGTTCGGCTGCGGTATTACATGAGATGGCACGGTATGGCGTGTCAGTCATGCTCTGCGATTGGCGTGGTGTTCCTGACGCTGCGCTGCATGCATGGACTGACATGCCTACCACAGTTACCACGCGGCAATTGGCGCAGTCGAACATGTCTCTTCCTCGCAAGAAAAGTGCGTGGGCGCGTATTGTACAGATGAAGATTCGTGGACAAGCTGCTTGCCTCGATTCATCAAAACTCGAAGGTGGAGGCTTGCTACGAGGTATTGCAGCCTCTGTTCGTTCGGGTGATCCTTCCAATTGCGAAGGTCATGCTGCACGTGAATATTGGAGGCGAATGTTTCCTCAAGATGAGAAATTCAGAAGGATTCCGGGGCAGGGTTATGGTCGGAATGCGCAGTTGGATTATGCCTATATGGTGCTGCGAGGATTCGCGGTTAAAGCGGTGATAGCAGCAGGATTAATTCCATCTTTAGGCGTGAATCATCACGGGCGCGGCATTTATTTCTGTCTTGCAGATGATCTGTTGGAGGTATATAGGCCGGCAGTGGATTACAGAGTCTCACTGCTGAATGATGAAGACTCGTTGCAGGAGAAGGCAGTAAAGAAGCATTTGGTAGATGCTGTGAATCAACAATTCAACGGTTCCGGTTTGACTATACCGAGCTCATTGAATGATTTTGCGCAGCAATTTGGTTTATATTGCGAAGGCAAAATCGACAGGTTGCAGGTTCCCGAATATGTAGGCGAGTCATGAAACGCGATGAGGACAGTGGCGGCATGTGGTGCTTGGTGATGTTTGATTTGCCGGTCAAGACAAAACGGCAACGGCATGCTGCAACTGTCTTTAGAAATATGTTGCTCGACATGGGATATGGAATGGTGCAGTATTCCGTATATGTGCGGTATACGCCTACGCAATCGGGTAATAGGGCGACGGTCAAAATGATTAAAGACAATCTGCCAGCTAATGGCTTAGTTAGAATTTTGCATATTAGCGATCATCAGTGGTCCACGGCGGCCCGATTTTCTTCTGGAAAACGTGAGATTGAGGAAGAAACGCCTGACTTTCTCACGCTTTTTTGAACGTAGGAGAGTCTGAAAAGATTGAAAAATAGCCCTTCTTGATAGGCTATCAAGCTTATCAAGAAGGGTGAATGCTAATTCCCAGCAGGCTTCCAGCAAGCCGTCGATCGTGGTCAAGCTTATCAAGAAGGGTGAATGCTAATTCCCAGCCGTTCCCCAGTGGGGTGAGTGTGATGCCCAAGCTTATCAAGAAGGGTGAATGCTAATTCCCAGCACCGATTGCAACGCGAATATCCCGGGTATCAAGCTTATCAAGAAGGGTGAATGCTAATTCCCAGCTCCTGCAACTCCTCCTTGCGGGCCTTCACAAGCTTATCAAGAAGGGTGAATGCTAATTCCCAGCGTTGTTCCGGGAACAACTGGGAACAACTCAAGCTTATCAAGAAGGGTGAATGCTAATTCCCAGCCTTGCCTCCGTTCTGCATCCAGCTGTCGCAAGCTTATCAAGAAGGGTGAATGCTAATTCCCAGCACGCGGCGAAGAATCTTGTTATCGCGGCTCAAGCTTATCAAGAAGGGTGAATGCTAATTCCCAGCGTCGCACGTGGCATGGCATGTTGGCGAACCAAGCTTATCAAGAAGGGTGAATGCTAATTCCCAGCGCCAACGGCGCGTACACCGGCAACTTCACAAGCTTATCAAGAAGGGTGAATGCTAATTCCCAGCAAGAAGACCGCGACTATCGGCTACCAGGCAAGCTTATCAAGAAGGGTGAATGCTAATTCCCAGCGTGGGAATCCTGTTGAAGTGGGGTGAGGACAAGCTTATCAAGAAGGGTGAATGCTAATTCCCAGCAGGAGGTTCAACGCAAGTATTTCACGGCCAAGCTTATCAAGAAGGGTGAATGCTAATTCCCAGCAGTCATTTGGTGTGCCTTTCACGATGATCAAGCTTATCAAGAAGGGTGAATGCTAATTCCCAGCTTGCATACGATGTCGAATATCCCCTCTCCAAGCTTATCAAGAAGGGTGAATGCTAATTCCCAGCTGTCCTGCATTTCGTGCAAGACCGCTTCCAAGCTTATCAAGAAGGGTGAATGCTAATTCCCAGCTGTACGCTGACGAGTTTCCTGTTGCTCACAAGCTTATCAAGAAGGGTGAATGCTAATTCCCAGCCGGCCCAACGGAGGTAGGTGCTGCGATGCAAGCTTATCAAGAAGGGTGAATGCTAATTCCCAGCCCAGTTCGACGCGTAGGCGCGAGTGTCCCAAGCTTATCAAGAAGGGTGAATGCTAATTCCCAGCCCCTTGCGCGTACTGTGCTTGTAGGTGGCCAAGCTTATCAAGAAGGGTGAATGCTAATTCCCAGCCGTAAACCTTGTTAAACAAGTTGTCAAACAAGCTTATCAAGAAGGGTGAATGCTAATTCCCAGCCTGTGGCTTCTTCACCTTCGGCACCTTCCAAGCTTATCAAGAAGGGTGAATGCTAATTCCCAGCTTTTCTCCAGCACACGGACGTAATCGGCCAAGCTTATCAAGAAGGGTGAATGCTAATTCCCAGCCCAAGTGTGGGCCGAACTCAACAACTAAGCAAGCTTATCAAGAAGGGTGAATGCTAATTCCCAGCTCAATTCCGCGTCAACTTTCCAGCACATCAAGCTTATCAAGAAGGGTGAATGCTAATTCCCAGCCGCCTCGCCGCCGCACGAGAACGAGTCAACAAGCTTATCAAGAAGGGTGAATGCTAATTCCCAGCTATGGTGTAGCCAACAACAAAAACAAACCAAGCTTATCAAGAAGGGTGAATGCTAATTCCCAGCCCCTTGCGCGTACTGTGCTTGTAGGTGGCCAAGCTTATCAAGAAGGGTGAATGCTAATTCCCAGCCGTAAACCTTGTTAAACAAGTTGTCAAACAAGCTTATCAAGAAGGGTGAATGCTAATTCCCAGCCTGTGGCTTCTTCACCTTCGGCACCTTCCAAGCTTATCAAGAAGGGTGAATGCTAATTCCCAGCTTTTCTCCAGCACACGGACGTAATCGGCCAAGCTTATCAAGAAGGGTGAATGCTAATTCCCAGCCCAAGTGTGGGCCGAACTCAACAACTAAGCAAGCTTATCAAGAAGGGTGAATGCTAATTCCCAGCTCAATTCCGCGTCAACTTTCCAGCACATCAAGCTTATCAAGAAGGGTGAATGCTAATTCCCAGCCGCCTCGCCGCCGCACGAGAACGAGTCAACAAGCTTATCAAGAAGGGTGAATGCTAATTCCCAGCTATGGTGTAGCCAACAACAAAAACAAACCAAGCTTATCAAGAAGGGTGAATGCTAATTCCCAGCCGGGTAACAAGGTGGACATGCTCATTGACAAGCTTATCAAGAAGGGTGAATGCTAATTCCCAGCTGTTGAGGGGAACCGTATCAAACCTGATTCAAGCTTATCAAGAAGGGTGAATGCTAATTCCCAGCTGGTTTCCGTGCCGCATTGGTCGCAGTACAAGCTTATCAAGAAGGGTGAATGCTAATTCCCAGCTAGAAGTGCAGATTCCGTTCCTGCAAACCAAGCTTATCAAGAAGGGTGAATGCTAATTCCCAGCAGGACGTGCAACGCAAGTATTTCAAGATCAAGCTTATCAAGAAGGGTGAATGCTAATTCCCAGCTCGTCGATGTGCTCCAAGAGGTTTGGTGCAAGCTTATCAAGAAGGGTGAATGCTAATTCCCAGCTATTGTTCGGGTGCGATGGTGATGATCACAAGCTTATCAAGAAGGGTGAATGCTAATTTTGAATGCTGGAATGCTTGGGTTGATTTGGCTGATTTAGCTGTGATGGCCGCTGCGGGAATGGCCCTTGCGCGGTTGGCGGCAGAGGTTGCGGCGCGGATTGCGGCACTGATTGTTGTGCCAATTGCGTCTGCGGTGAAAAATATGGCGACGGCTGTGTCTGACTGTTTATCGGCGGATGTTCCGGCTCAGGTTGTGGCTGGAATGGAGAATATTGCGGTTGCGCCATTGTATGCCCCTGCCCCTTCATTGCCATTTCATTGGCGCATGGCGAGGGCTGAAAACCAAGATGATGAATCCTGCATGAGTTATCCGTGATTCCTGTACGTTGGTACAGCGCGGAAGGTTGAGCAGCCGACATATGCAGGCTTGTCGGTTCAACTGAATATCTTTAAACTATGACTTCCAATACCCTTCGTATGTCAACCATGTTCCTGCGCACCCTGCGCGAGGACCCCGCTGATGCCGATGTCGATTCAGCCAAGCTGCTGCAGCGCGCCGGCTATATCCGCAAGGCCGCACCCGGTATCTGGACCTGGCTGCCGCTCGGTCTGCGCGTGCTGAACAAGATCGAGGCCATCATCCGCGAGGAGATCAACGGCATCGGCGCCCAGGAAGTGCACTTCCCGGCCCTGCTGCCGCGCGAACCCTACGAGGCCACCCATCGCTGGGAGGAGTACGGCGATAACATCTTCCGTTTGAAGGATCGCCACGAGGCCGATTACCTGCTGGCCCCCACCCACGAGGAGATGTTCACCCTTCTGGTCAAGGACATGTACTCCTCTTACAAGGACCTGCCCGTCACCCTGTACCAGATCCAGACCAAGTACCGCGACGAGTTCCGTCCGCGCGCCGGCCTGATCCGTGGTCGTGAATTCGTCATGAAGGACGCCTACTCCTTCACCATCGATGAAGAAGGCATGCGCAAGGCCTACTATGACGAGCGCGGCGCTTACGAGCGTATCTTCCAGCGTCTTGACCTGAAGTACGTACCTGTGTTCGCCATGTCCGGCCCGATGGGCGGCTCCGCATCCGAGGAGTTCCTGGCTCCGATGCCGATCGGCGAAGATACCTTCGCGCTGGCACCTTCCGGCAAGGCATGGAATGTGGAGGCCCTGAGCACTCCGGAACTACCGGAAATCGATGCTTCCACCACTCCCGCCGCTTCCAAGGAAGCCACCCCGGATGCCAAGACCATCGATAACATGATCGAGCGTGCCAACGCCGACCACCCGCGTACTGATGGCCGTGAATGGCAGGCTTCCGACATCCTCAAGAACGTGGTGATCACCGTCAAGCACCCTGAGGATGAAGAGCATGACGAGCCGTGGCGTGAAGTGATTGTCGTCGGCGTGCCCGGCGACCGTACGGTGGATATGAAGCGACTGGAAGCCCAGTTCGCGCCCGCCGAACTTGAGGAAGCCACTGAGGAAGACCTGAAGCAGCACCCCGAACTGGTGCCCGGTTACATCGGACCGATGGTGCTTGGCCCGCAGGCCGAGGCTGCTGGCGTGAAGAACCCGGTTCGCTACCTGATCGACGCGCACGTGGTCAAGGGTTCCGCTTGGTTCACTGGTGCCGATGAGAACGAGGTCGACTACTACAACCTGGTGTACGGCCGTGACTTCAAGGTCGACGGCGTGGTGGAAGCCGTTGAGGTTCGCCACGGCGACATGAGCCCGGATGGTTCCGGTCCGTTGAGCTTCGAGCGTGGTGTGGAAATCGGTCAGGTGTTCCAGCTGGGTCTCAAGTACTCCAAGGCACTGGACCTGAAGGTGCTCGACCAGAACGGCAAGGCCGTGCCGGTGTGGATGGGCTGCTATGGCATCGGTGTTTCCCGCGTGCTGGCCTGCATCGCCGAAACACACCACGACGAAGCCGGCTTGGCTTGGCCGTCCGTGATTGCCCCGGCTGCCGTGCACGTGGTGGCCACCGGCAAGGACGCCGTGGCGTTTGAAGGTGCCGAGAAGCTGGTCGCCGAGCTTGAAGCCAAGGGCCTTGAGGTTATTTACGATGACCGCAAGAAGGTGTCTCCGGGCGTCAAGTTCAAGGATGCCGAGCTGATCGGCGTGCCGCTGGTCGCCGTGGTCGGCCGCGATTACGTCAACGACGGCACCATCGAACTGCGCGACCGCAACGGCGAAAACAAGGTCGCCGTGCCCGCCGCCGAAGCCGCCGACGCGCTCGCCGAGCGCTTCGCCGCCCTCAGTTGAGTCCCACTTACTCAGCCTCGGCGTTAATCGCATCAAGCGCCATTCTGCCCAGTCGCAGAATGGCGCTTTGCTGTGGATAACCGAAACTTATCCACATTCTTAAAAATTCAACTGCGTCACAGTATCCACATTTGCCAGTTGCCCTTGTGCGCTTCAAACGTCATGCCTCACAGTGGAGGTACCGCTGGGGCGTGCAAGCCGGCAATGAAGCCGGAGACAGGCTCCGGCGGTCCACATCCAAACAACAGGCCAGCAGGCCGAGGAAAGGACCGATCATGGCAAATCAACAAGCAGCAGTGACCGTCACCGGCTTTGTGGCCGGTGATCCGACACTAGGCGGAACCGAGAGCTTCCGCGTGCTGACATTCCGTATGGGCAGCACGCGCAGTCGACTCAACCCGACTACCAGACAATGGGAGGATTACGGAACCGCATGGGTGGGCGTCAAAGCGTTCCGTGCTTTGGCCGTGAACGCCGCCAGTTCGGTTCGCCGCGGTGACCGCATCATTGTGGTCGGCTCACTCATCACCGAGCAGTGGACCAATGAGCAAGGCGAACCGCGCAGTAGAACCGTTCTCGAAGCCACCAACATTGGGCATGACCTGACCTTCGGCACCACGTCGCTGATCAAGCCACAGCGTGCCGGTAATGGGAACGGAGGCAATGGTGGCAACGGTAACGGCAATGCCAACGGTGCCGTCGAAGGTATGGATGGCGGAAACGGGCAACGAGCATCGTCGCCGTACGTTAGGCCAACGCAATATGGCGCGGGCGGTGCCGCATCCGGTGTGGGTATTGACCCGTATGCGACCTCGTCGGAATCTGGCCCCGTCGAATTTGGGGTCACCTCCGATTCCGGCCAATCGCCGTCGCCATCAACCGAGTCCGCGGCCGTGGCCGATGCCGTCATGTCGCAACCGGACGCCGACACCAATCAACCACAGCCCGTGGCCCAACAAACCTACGTCGACGGTTTCGCCGAATCTTCCAATCCCAGTGATTCCGAATTCTGAGTGCCAACCATACATCATGAAAAACCGCTGTGTTCGCCTGTAATCGAGGCAAACACAGCGGTTTTCCTTTACATAACGGGGATTACCAAATACGCACACGGTCCTTGGGCGCGAGCCACATGGCGTCGCCTTCGGTCACGCCAAAGGCATCGTAGAAGAGGTCCACGTTGCTGGCGATGCCGTTGGTGCGGAATTCGGCCGGAGAATGCGGGTCGATCTGCAGGTACTGTTCGGCCAGCTCGTCGCGGTTCTTGGTGCGCCAGATGGAGGCGTAGCTCAGGAAGAAGCGATGCAGGCCGGTGAATCCGTCCATTTCGGGGGCGGTATCGAGCAGTGCCTTGATGGCGGCGGGGGAGCCGTCTTCTTTGGCGTCGGACTTACCTGCCGCCTTGCCGAGCGCGAATGCATACGCCTTGAGCGCGATGTTCACGCCGCCCAAATCGCCGATATTCTCGCCGATGGTCAGCGCGCCGTTCACGTGCGGTGCCTTATCAGGCTCGTCAGCGTACTTCTCGGCCAGCTGCAGCGGCACAAAGCTGTTGTACTGGGCGATCAATGCGCCGGTACGGGCCTCGAAGTTCTTGCGATCCTCGTCGGTCCACCAGTTGTTGAGCTTGCCGTCGCCGTCGTACTGCGAACCCTGATCGTCGAAGCCATGGCCGATCTCGTGGCCGATCACTGCGCCGATGCCGCCATAATTCGCCGCATCCTCGGCCTTCGGGTCGAAGAACGGGGGCTGCAGAATCGCGGCCGGGAACACGATGACGTTCATGCTCGGCTCGTAGTAGGCGTTCACCGTCTGCGGATTCATCAGCCATTCGTCCTTGTCGACCGACTTGCCGACCTTGGCCAGCTGATAGCCGGTCTCGTACAGGTTCGCGGCCTTGGCGTTCTCGGCGGGCAGCGCATCCGCGGAAACACTCAGCGCCGAATAATCGCGCCAGTGGTTGGTGTAGCCGATCTTCGGCGTGAACTTGGAGATCTTCTCCAGAGCCTTGGCCTTGGTGTCCTCGCCCAGCCAATCGGAATTGGTGATGGACACGCGGTAGGCGTCAATCAGATTGGCGACCAGCTCTTCCATGCGGCGCTTCGAGCTTTCGGGGAAGTGCAGGCGCACGTATTCGCGGCCCACATCTTCACCACAAATGCCGTTGACCAGGCTCACCGCGCGCTTCCAACGATCGCGCTGCTTCTTGGCACCGGAGAGCACCTTGCCGTAGAAGTCAAAGTTGGTGGTGTCGAAGTCGCGAGACAGGGAGGAGGCGAAGCCCAGAATCATGTGAACACGGGCCCACAGCTTAAGGTCGGCCAGATCGGCCTCGGCCCAGAACGCATCAAGACCAGTGAGGAAGCTCGGCTCGTGCACAATGACGCGCGCGAACACAGACTTGAAATCAATCGGCTGAGCCTTGGCGGCTTCGGTGGCGTCATAAGCGGTCTGCCAAGCGTCGATCCAAGAACCGAGATCGAAGTTTTTCAGCGTGGCGGCCAGATCGGCGTAATCGGTGGGGTTGTAGGTCTTCACCGAGTCGCGCGTGGCCACATTGTCCCAATGGTTGGCGGCGATCTTGGTTTCCACGGCAAGGAAGTGGCGGGCCATGCCGAGCGCGGCTTCGCTGGGAACCGTGGCGGGAGCATTGCTCTCGTCATCGCCGGTGTTGGCCGGCAGTTCATCGCCACCGTTGGATTCGGCGGCGGGCGCGTATCCGGCGTTCACCAGCTGGGTGGCGACCATCGCCACGTATGCTTCGCGCACGGGGACGTAGTGGTCCTCACGATAGTAGGCTTCGTCCGGCAGGCAAAGGCCGGCCTGCTCAAGGTGGGCGATATTGCGGTCCGGGTCGCCGGGGTCGCCGTAAACGGCCAAGCCGAACAGATCGGGGCCGCCGGCTGGGTTGATCGTGCCGAGCACGCGCGTGAGTGCGGCCTTGTCGATGGCGGAATCGATGAGGTCAAGCTCGTCGCGGATTGGGTCAAGCCCGGCGGCCTCTATGGCGTCGGTGTTGAGGAATGAGCGGTACAGGGCCTCAGACTTGACAGCCGGGCAGTCGTCGGCGTCGAGGATGTCGCGTACTTGGTTTTCGGCGTCTTCGGCAAGCTTGTCGAAGGAGCCGTAGCGCGAACGATCGTCGGGCAATCGGTAGGTGTCGATCCATGGGCCATTCACGTAGCGGAACAGGTCGTTGGTCGGCTTGATGACGGAGGAGAACGATGCCGGGTCGATGCCCGACGTCAGCGTTTCGGTTTCGTTGGTCATGGCCCTAAGCCTAATCGCGGCGGGGGAGAAGCGTTGATGGTGCAGATATTGCGTTATGGGCATTGCGCTGTCAGTGAACTAGACAGATTGCCTAATTGTGGTGATGGTTCAAATTAGACAACTTGTCTATCATAGTATGTGGAATCTGAACATGGACCTTGAGCTAAGGAGTTACGATGAGCAATCCGAACGAGGACCAGTGGAATGGCCAGACGGGCCAGCCCAACCAGAGCCAGCCGAACCAGCCGAATCCGGCGGGTCAACCGGGCCAACCGCAGTATGGTGCGTATGACAGCAATCATGGCGGCCAATATCCTCCGCAAGGTGCGCCGGGAGCGCAAGACACTCAGAATCAGCATGCGCAGAACGGCCAGCCACAAGGCGAACCGAACCAGAACCCGTACTACGGCCCGTACGCCTACAATCCGAACTATGGCCCGAACGGCCAGCCGGCATGGGGGCCGGACGGTCGGCGGTATCAGGCGGACGGCCAATCGAATAGCCAAGCGGACGGGCAGCCGAATGGTCCATGGGGCGATCAAAGTCAACCCGGCTGGCAGCAGACCAACTGGTATGTCGGCAATTTCAGTCCATTCCGCCTGATCGAGGAATGGCTGCCGGAAAAAGCCAAGACCAAGATTCGCATCATTTACGGCGTGGTGGGCGTGGCCGCCATCGCCTTGGGCGCTGCGCTGTTGCTGGTGCCGAACAAGACGCTGGCTTTGGCCGCATTGTTGCTCGGCGTGTATTTCGTGATTTCCGGCGTGGTGCGCATCGTCAGCGCTCTCGTGGAGCCGGGTCTGCCGGGCGGCTGGCGTGTGCTGGACGTGTTCGTCGGCATTCTGCTGACCTTTGGCGGCGTGGTGGTTGTGCGCAACTACGGCATGACCGGTCAGACGCTGGCATTACTCATTACTTTGATGGTCGGTTTCGGATGGATTATGGAAGGCGTGCTGTCGCTGGTTGAATCGTGGCGTATCCCGCATTCCGGCTGGGCCATCGCCTATGCCATCATCTCGATTATCGCCGGCTTCGTGGTGCTGATGAGCCCGCTGAGCTCCGCCGTATTCATGATTATCTTCGGCGGATGCGCCATGGTGGTGATGGGGATTACTTCAGTGATTCGCGCGTTCACTTTCGGCAAGCGTCGCAAGTAATCTCACGCTTCATGCAACCAGTCCCCAGACAATCAATCCAAAGCGCCCGTGCAGGCTATGTGCTGCCGGGCGCTTTTTCTCGGCCTTGGCTATTAATGGGCTGCGAGTGGATTTCAGGTAGGCTTCTGGCGGTTGACCTCGGGCTGGTCTAGAGTTGAGAACAAGTCTCAACAAGGTAGAAAGAATCTCATGATCGAACTGAAAACCCCTCGTGAAATCGAGGAAATGAAGCCGGCTGGTCGTTTTGTCGGCGGCATTCTGAAGGAACTGCAGGAGACCACCAAAGTTGGTACCAACCTGCTCGAAATCGACGAGTTCGTCCACAAGAAGATCGTGGACCGCAAGGGCGCCGAATCCTGCTATGTTGACTACGCTCCTGACTTCGGCACCGGCCCGTTCGCCCACTACATCTGCACCTCCGTCAACGACGCCGTGCTGCACGGCGTGCCGTACGACTACAGCCTGAAGGACGGCGACCTCGTCTCCCTCGATCTCGCCATCTCTGTGGACGGCTGGGTGGCCGATTCCGCCGTCAGCTTCGTGGTCGGCAAAGACCCGGACCCCGAAGACCTGCGCATCATCAAGTGCACTGAGGAAGCGCTCGCCGCCGCCATCGACGTGGCCAAGCCCGGCAACCGTCTCGGCGACATCTCCAACACCATCGGCGACGTCGCGCGCGAATACGGCTACCCGATCAACCTCGAGTTCGGCGGTCACGGCGTGGGCCACATCATGCACGGCGACCCGCACGTGCCGAACGACGGCCGCGCCCACCACGGCTACAAGCTGCGCGAAGGCCTGGTCATCGCCATCGAACCGTGGTTCCTCAAGACCACCGACGAGATCTTCCAGGATCCGAAGGACGGCTGGACCCTGCGTGCCTCCGACGGCTCGCGCGGCGCCCACTCCGAGCACACCATCGCCATCACCGAGAACGGCCCGATCGTCTTCACCGATCGCACCAACCTCTGATCGGCGTTTGGCGTATGGTAGGTGCCTGATTGGCCTGTGATGGGCGATCAGCGTCTCATTAGCCGTCCGTCTGTTCGCGGTTTTCCCGCGAATTCGAGACGTAACAAGCCGAAGTGCGTTTGCTTTGATAGCATGAGCGCACTTCGGCTTTCGTGTATCGACCGGCATTCGCCAGCGGTAACACAGAAGACATAGAGTACCGAACACTAGTGTTCGCGAACGCGTGAACGTTAATGTTTGGGGTAAGTGGTTCATGAAGAGGAAGGTGCGCGAATGGCAACGGCACAACTTGATGTCGATTCGAACAAGTTCAACCTGCCCGTGGTTAAGGCTAGTGCAGGGCCGGATGGCATCGTCGTTTCCAAACTGCGCAACGATGGCTGGGTAACGCTTGATCCCGGATTCCTCACCACCGCGCAGTGCGAATCGAAAATCACCTACATCGACGGCAAGCATTCGATTTTGCGCTACTGCGGTTACCCCATCGAGCAACTGTGCGAGAACTCCGATTTTCTGGAGGTGGCGTGGCTGCTGCGCCACGGCGAGCTGCCGAGCAGGGCTGAGTATGAGCAGTTCTGTGCGGACATCAATCACAAGACGATGGTTGGCGAAGACTTCCGTACCTTCATGGGTTCGTTCCCGCGCTCCGCTCACCCGATGAGCGTGCTTGCCTCCGCCATCAATGCGCTGGCCACGTTCTACCCGGACACCACCGATATTTCTGACAACGACCAGCTTGATGAGGCCGCCAAGATCATCATGGCCAAGGCCCGTACGATTGTGTCGTACATCTTCCGCCGTCGTCGCGATGAGCCGATGCTGTACCCCGATTACGCGCGCGGCTATGTGGACGACTTCCTGCGCATGTGCTTCGCTGTGCCGTACGAGCCGTTTGAATCCGACCCGCTGTATGTGCATGCTTTGGGTCGTTTGTTGATTATTCATGCCGACCATGAGCAGAACTGCTCGACCTCGGTGGTGCGTATCGCCGGTTCCGCCCACGCCAACCTGTATTCGGCGGTGGCCGCTGGCGTCAATGCGCTGTCCGGTCCGTTGCATGGTGGTGCGAATGAGGCCGTACTGCGCCAATTGAAGGCGATTCGTGATTCCGGCAAGTCTGTGGCCGAGTTCGTGCGTGATGCCAAGGAGAATGGCCAGAAGATTTCCGGCCTTGGCCACCGTGTATACAAGTCGTATGATCCGCGCGCGGCGATTGCCAGGAAGTATCTGGAAAAGATCATGGAGCGCGAAGATACGCAGAAGCTGCCGTCTGACGAGCGCGCGCTGTTCGCCGTGGCCACCGAGCTTGAAGATATTGCGCTGAATGACGAATATTTCGTATCGCGCAACCTGTATCCGAACGTCGACTTCTACACGGGCTTGATTTATCGGGCGATCGGCTTCGATCCGGCCATGTTCACCACGCTGTTCGCGCTGGGCCGCATTCCCGGTTGGATTGCGCAGTACCGTGAGATGTTGGCCGACCCGAATACCAAGATCGGCCGCCCACGCCAGGTCTACACCGGTCCGGTCGAGCGCGATTTCGTGCCGATGGACGAGCGGTGATTGTTGGTTTGAGAAAGCGCTTCGCTGGAGATTCCAGTGAGGCGCTTTCTATATGTACAGCGCAAACCAGCTATGCTGCGACGGCTGCATAAGAACTAGCAGGGCTAGTTCTGAAATTGAAATAATGTGTGCGGTATCGAGGCGCACCGAGGGAAGGCGTACGAAGGTACGTCGACCGAGGGGCAACGAAGATAACGCTCCATTATTTCAATTTCAGTTCTTGTGCAGCTTGGCGTTGAGCTCAATTCCCACCTTGCGGTAGCGGGCTTCGATGCGGCCGTTCACCGAGTTGCGGATAAACAGAATGTTGTCTTTGCCGGAGAGCTCAGCACCCTTGACCACTTCCAGCGGTTCGCCAGCGGCGGCCTTGGCCTTGTCCCAGATGGTGATCTTAGTGCCGGCGGTGATGTACAGACCGGCTTCGACGGTGCAGTTATCGCCCAGAGAGATGCCGATACCGGCGTTGGCGCCGAGCAGCGAGTGCTCGCCGATGGAATTGCGCAGCTTGCCGCCACCGGACAAGGTGCCCATGATGGAGGCACCGCCGCCGATGTCGGAACCGTCACCCACGACCACGCCTTGCGAAACACGGCCTTCGACCATGGAGACGCCGAGCGTGCCGGCATTGAAGTTCACGAATCCGGCGTGCATCACGGTGGTGCCGGAAGACAAGTAAGCGCCGAGGCGCACGCGGTCGGCGTCGCCGAGGCGCACGCCGGTGGGCACTACGTAATCGATCATGCGCGGGAACTTATCCACACCGAACACGTTGACAGTGGCGGCAGGAGCTGCGGCAGGCAGTCCGGCCTGGGAGGCGAAAGCGAGAGCGGCTTCGGTGGAGGCGCGTTCGACGTCGGCCTTGCGCAGCGTGAAGTCTTCAACGGCGAAGGGGCCGTAGTTGGTCCACACCACATTGGCGAGCTGGGCGAAGATGCCGTCGAGGTTCAGCGTGTTCGGCTTGGCCATGCGCATGCTCATCAAATGGAGCTTCAGGTAAGCGTCCGCGGCATTACTGATCGGCTCGTCCAACTGGCTGACGACGAATACCGGCACGCGGCGAATGCCACGGGCGTCGGCCTCATCGTGAGCCAAAGTACCGAAATTGTGGTTCGGGCGATCGGACTCGGCCGGTGCCTCACCGAGATTCAGTTCGGGGTACCAGACGTCCAGGGTGGTGCCGGCGGCGTCTACGCTGGCCAGACCCCAGCCCCATGCGGTACGCTCTTCGCTCATAGTTGCTCCTTATTGTTGTACGCGCTAGTGCACGCTTGTGGACGCGCGATGCGATTAATGATTCCCACCTTAGCCTTATGTGCGCCTAGGTGAGGGACGATGCCCGCGAAATGGCTTGAAATCGTATTTCCCGGTAAAAAATTACCGAGTGTGATTGGCGATGGGATGATAGGTTCTCCGGTGAAATTCGCTGGTGAACAACTCGACAAGGAGGTGTGCGATGTGATGTTGCATCATTCGGGAGCATAGGCTGTGGCCATGCGACGCCCGGCATCATAGAGTTTGCGCTTGAGCGAATCGGGCTCAAGAATCACTACGCGGCCATCCCAGGAATACTGCAATGCCCACCAGAACACAGCGCGTTCGGGAGCATCGACGATGACTTCGAACTGTGTGCCGTCCGGTGAATGTTTGATTTGAGGGTCGTCGAACCATTCGAACACGTTGTTGAGCATGGATTCGTCTCGTACGGCCATGCGGATGCGAATCGGGGCATCGGCTACGGGGTATGGACGGTGGCGCATGAAGTTCACTGCGTCAAAATCAGCTGGTGCTGGTTTTTCCAGTGGCACTGTGCCGTTCCTGCCTTTGGCGCTGACGTTGGCGATTCGGTTGACCACGAAAATGCGGAGGTTGTCTTCGCCATGCAGGTGGCAGATGAGGTAATAGCGTCCGTTCTTGTACACCATCTGGTAAGGGTCGGCGGTGTAGGTAATTCGGCCTGCACCCGTACGGCTTTTATGCGGTATCAAGGTGCCATCCGGTCCGTAATCACGGTATTGGAAGGTTACGCCGTGGCCTTCTTCGATGGCTTGATTCAGCTGGTCGATAGTGGATAGGAACTCACCGTTGATATGCGTGTAGGTGGCCACATGGTCCAGGTAGCCTACTGCCTGCCCGGCGGCGCCTGCGAGCTCGCGGATTTTACCGATGAGGTCGTCCATGGTGTCGAGGCTGATGCGAGATAGGGTAAGACTGTCTAGTAGCAGTCGCATTTCGGCAGTGGACAGGAATGCATCAAGATACCAGCCGGGTTGTGGATTCTTGCATTCGATGCCGGCAAGGTCGCTTTCGGTGAGATGCCCGATATGTCTGCCGAGAAATTCCGTGGAGGTCAGCTTTTTGAGCTGGTTTCGTATGGTCTTCTCGGTCGGCAGCTCGCTTGGATCTTCCAGCTGGTGTTTACGGGCAAGCTCATCGAGTATTTGCCGCACGGTCAGGCCATGCCCAAAGTAACTGTGACGCCACAGCACCTCGAAGATTTCGAGGGTGGTGTTCCCTGCATAGGATTTGCGTTGCGCCGGCTTGTCTGCATCCATACATTAAGGCTACCGCGCGCTTCGTCTAGGATGGAAACGTTGGGTTGAAATACATTCGCTGGAAAGGAGGCTCGCCCATGAGCAAAGGGTATGGTGTGTTTGGCCATGTTCCCGATAATGCGGATGACGATGGCCTCCTGCCTTATGAGGATGATGATTCCGGCGTTTCCTGGGGCCATGCGTTGCGTCGTCGCAATCCTTGGAAAAGAGGAGACGACGAAGATGCCGATTACGACGACGGTCGGTATGACATAGATGACACTGATGACACTAATGGGGGCAGGGGCATCTATGCCGGTAAAAGCGGCGGAGTAGGCGGCATTTCTGGTGAGACGGGTGGAATACTTGGTAGCTCAGGCGCGGCCGGCAGCAGAGACGTAACGTTTGGTGGAACGGACAGTTTGTCCGCCGCCGATGCGGTGATGCCCTATCGTTTCAGGCAAGGACGTTCCGTATGGTTCGACGATGAGGACGAAGGCCATTTCGCCGGGTCTGCGAAGCGTGCCGAAGCCCATGCCGTCCCTATCCTTGCGTTACGCAACGATGTGGAATCGTCATCGTCGAATGCCGTGCTCGCTCGTGCCCGTAGCATTGCGCGCAAAGCGGCCACCATGGTTATCAATCCGGTATACAGCGAAAATCATCGAACCGGGTATGCCGAGCTTGACGGTATTCTACGTGGCACCACCAGCCCATCGAGTAGGTATCGTACCAGCGTGCAATTCGACCTCGATACGGGAGAAGCCGTCGGCGGCAAGTGCTCATGCCCGGCTTACGGCCGTGGCTATGGCATGTGCAAGCACATGATTGCGCTCGCCTTCATATTCTGCGATGATCCGCAGCGTTTTGAAGGCTACCGTGCCGGGGCCGCACGACCGTCTCGGACGCTGATTGACTATATGGAGCACGCCGATAGGCAAGACGCTCAAGCCAAAATTCGTCGTCGCAATGCGGTTATGCGTCGGTTTGATGCCACGCAAGGGAAAAACGGTGCAAATGCTCGGCGTACAAAAAGCGGATACGGCTCTCGTGCCGGCACCCGAGGCGGCGGGTATCAGGGTGACAGCGAGACTGTGGGCTTGGGGCAGGTGCAGCTTGTCCCGATATTGAGTTTCATCGACGGCGTGTGGAGCGTGGAGTTCAAGATCGGCTCGGCTTCCAATGGGTCCAGCTATGTGCTGAAATCGATTCCGCAATTTGTGCTTGCCATGGCGAACGGCGACTATGCGGATTATGGGCAGAAGCTTGCCTTTATTCATACGCCGGATATGCTCGATGATGATTCGCGCCCCCTGCTGGACGTCCTTGATGATGCGATGGCCGTGCGTCGTGCGGCCGAGCAGCAGGACAGGTATTACGGGCATATCGCCATCGACCGTCATCTGACGCTTTCAGCACCGGAAGTGGCCCGGTTGCTGTCCGTACGTGAGGGCAGAGGCGTACAGCTCGTGCTGAACACATGGTTCTCCGGGCAGCCTGCATCGGTGCCAGTTGATGGTGGCGAGCCAGATTTTCTCATGCGCATTGCGCGGCGTGATTTCAATACGTATGGTCCGGATGCCGGATACCTGCTTACCGGAGTGCCAGCGGTGGAAACCGTGATTGACGGCGGCAAGAATGTATGGCTGTTGCTCGCCTCCACTAATCCGGCCGGTGCGGTATCCGCCATGATGGCGGGCTCTCAGCGTAAAAGCGCAGCAGGATGCCGATTCGTCCGTTGCCCGAAACGATTGATTCCGTTGCGAGGACTATTGGGAGACCTGTTTGAACCCGATGGCGAGGGGCAGGTCATTGCCGGCGATGACATCGCTCTATTCGCACGCACGCTATTGCCTCAGCTGGTTGGTGCTGGACTGTTGGAGGCCAGTGAGATTCCTCGCGAGCTGGCTGAATTAAGCCCTACGGAATGCAGCCTCCAGTTTTATCTGGATCGTGATGAGCATGGTGTGCAATGCGAGGTCAAGGCACGCTACGGCGATGCCATTGTCCCGTTGCTACCCGATGGCCCGACGGTGCATGCTGAGGGCGAGCGTTCCATCCCCTTGTCTCGGGGCGTGATTGGGCGTGATTTCGACGCTGAGCATCTTGCGATTGATGTAGTGCGTGAATTCTTTACCATGCCTGACCAGCGCAAGCGCGTTGCGGCCGCCACTCATCAGACGGTGAATGGGTTCCGAACGCCGGCCGCGCGAAAGGCCACCAAAAAATTCGTGTCTGATGCGGCCACTATCGATCGCGATGACACCACGCAGATCGTTCGTCTCTTTGACGAGGGATTGCCGGCACTAAAGGAAGTGGGGGAGGTCTTCACCACACCGGCTTTTGACCGGCTGATCGCGCCCAAGCCACCAAGCGTCAAAGTCGGATTGTCCATCAAAGGCAACTTGGTGGAGATATCACCCCTCGCTGATGAAGTGCCGCCGGACGAAGTGGGTGCCTTGCTATCTTCGTACCGTCGGCGTCAACGATTCCATCAGTTGAAGGACGGAACGCTTGTCAAACTCAGCGGCGCGAATCTCAGCACGTTGGACCGATTGGCCAGTGACCTCGATCTGAGCGAGCAGCAGCTCAACTCCGGACTGATCGAGTTGCCGGGCGGTCGAGCATTCCTACTGGATGGTGAGCTGCCGGATGACGGCTCCGATGTAGTCAAGGACGCTTCGTTCACCGAATACATCGACGATCTCAAGATCATCGACCCTAAGTCGTATGAAGTGCCGGATAGTCTCAAGCATATTCTGCGCCCTTATCAGGTCGAAGGCTTCCAATGGCTGAACACGTTGTGTGACAAGGGTTTTGGCGGCATTCTGGCCGATGAGATGGGCTTGGGTAAATCCGTGCAGCTTATCGCGTTGCTCCTGTCTCGATATCAGCGGAATACCGGCGAGATGGGCGACGGCAGCCTTGGCCCATCGCTGATCGTGTGCCCGGCGTCCTTGGTGTACAACTGGGGTGCCGAATTCACCAAGTTCGCCCCGAGCTTCAATGCCGTGGTGGTGGCCGGTACCAAAGCCGAGCGCCGTACCGCCATCGGCCGTGCGTTCCGGGCGGATGAACCCACCGTGCTCATCACCTCATACGACCTGCTGCGCCGAGATGTCGATGATTACACCGCCAATGAGCAACGTTTCAATGTCATGGCATTGGATGAAGCCCAGTACATCAAGAATCACACCACGAAAATAGCCAAAGCGGTCAAGGCCGTGGCCGCCGACCATCGTTTCGCCTTGACTGGCACGCCGATCGAAAACCGACTCTCCGAACTATGGAGCATTTTCGACTTCCTGATGCCGGGGCTGCTCGGCTCATATAAGCGATTCCATGAGCGTTATGAGTTGCCCATCTCCAATGCCCGGGCCGCGGATGGCAGCACGGCTGAAGGTCGGGCCGCCGCACAAGTCAATCCTGAGGCCGCTCGGGTATCTCGCCAATTGCAGTCGTTGGTGGGCGTGTTCATCAAGCGCAGGCTGAAGTCCCAGGTGTTGACCGATTTGCCGGACAAGCTAGAGACCACGCTGACCGTGCGGCTTGCCGGCGAACAGCGCAAACTGTATGCAGCTCACGAGCAGCGGCTCAGAATGCAGCTCGAACACAGCGAAGAAGCCGATTTCAACACGTCGAAGATTCGCATTCTCGCCGAGTTGACCAAGTTGCGCCAGATCTGCTGCGACCCGAGGCTGCTGTACGCCGATGCCAAGGATCAATCGGCCAAGCTTGCCGCCATCACCGAACTGGTGGAAACCTGTGTGAACGAAGGCAAGAAGGCGCTGATCTTCTCCCAGTTCACCAGCTTCCTTGATCTGATCGCCGAACGTTTCGACGCGCAAGGCCTGCGCTACTACACCATCACCGGCTCCACGCCCAAGAAGAAGCGTCTCGAACTCGTCGACCAGTTCAATGCGGACGATACGCCTGCCTTCCTGATTTCCCTGAAGGCCGGCAACACCGGACTGAACCTGACCGGTGCCAGCGTGGTCATCCACGCCGACCCATGGTGGAACGCCGCCGCACAGGATCAGGCCACCGACCGAGCACATCGTATCGGTCAGACCGAAGACGTCAACGTGTATCAGGTGGTGGCCAAAGACACCATCGAAGAACGTATCTTGGAGCTTCAGCATACTAAGAGCGAGCTCGCCCGCCAGTTCACCGACGCTTCCTTGCTTGCCGACGAAGCCGGCACCGGCGCCAGCGCCCTCACCGAAGCCCCCGCCTCCATCGCCACCCTCACCAAGGACGATCTCCTCAATCTGCTGGGATGAGAAGATTCTGCTCGGTGCTCTTGAGCTTGGGGATGGAAACAGTCTGGGCTTTGTGGACCCGTTCGCTAAGCCGAGACCGGAGTCGATAGCGGTGTGGCATGGTTCGTGCGTGGGGAGCGTGATTCAGTTGTTGGCTGAGGCGATTCGGACGCTGTCGTTTTGTGCTTTGTTTTGCCGTTGACCAATTGAAATGCTCGTTGGTAGGAGACCCCCAATAAAGCTCCGATTTGTCGATACGTGAGTCCCTCGTTGCGTAGGGCCTGTGCGGCGAGTCGGGATTCGGCAGCCGCTTGTGCGTTGGCTTTTTTTGCTATTTCGCGCTGCCGGAACATTTCTGTTACGTGTTGTTTGGCTTGTTTCGGCAACACAAACGTCACCTTGAGCTCCGGATTGTCGTCGTCGTTCATGACAGTGATGAGATCTTTAGCCATTGGCTCGATATCGTCAAGTCCTTTGGCCTGGGTCGACCGTTCGATAGCTGGTACCTGAACGTACCAATATCGGTCATCGGGTTGCACAAGCACGTCATAGTTGCTCATTGCCACCACCCCTTTCCGAGTTTCTGCTCGCTCTCGTTGATGATATCCAGCGTGGTTCGTTCTGAGACTTCATTATGGCGGGGGATGGGTATCCTCAACCCGTCCAGGCAGTAAACCTCATGTCTGCTGCCTTGCCGTAACAAATAGAAATCGAGCCCTCGCTGCTTTGCCGCTTGCCGAAGTTTCTTGATGATGAGTTTTCTTCGTGTCATCATAACTCTCAATCTCGCACTAGACAAAATGCGTATGCCGAATTGCCGGGTGGGAGTTGTGGGTAAACGTAGAGATGTTCATTGGTCCTTCTTTCTGTTGTCTGACGCGTCGTTGCGTGCGGGTGCATTTGACGGTATGGGATGAGGTCTCTGATTGGCAAGCTGAACGGGGGTATGTGGTTCTAGCTTCCGAGTTATCCACATTGATAAGGTGCTTTTTTAAAGTGACTTTCCCGTGTTGGTCGTGGATGCTGCGAGCAAGGCAAGAACGGTTGATCACGTCGCGATGCGTGTGGGTGAATGGTGAAAGTGTTTTTCGATATTTTTATATCGATATTCGATATATTATGATGGTGGCATACGGTGCTGTGCAGGTTCCTCCATTGATATTGATATTGGATTAAGGAGCATAGCCATGAACGCTGGTATCGCATTCATTTCTCGTAAATCTCGCAAAACAGACGTCGCTTGGCGCTATGCCATTGCCGTGGTGCTTGTCGTGTGTTGTATTGGGCTCGCATATGTGGAGATTGTTGTGGCGCCGTGGTTTATCAATGAGGTGGTGTCTATGTTTCCGGAGACCACGTTGCTTAAAGAACCGTCCATGTTCTGGGAATGGGCGATTCTGCTCGCCGTTCAGGCGACTTTGCTGTGCACGGCGGCGCTACAGCACCTGCTCCATGCCGATGTGATATGGAGTGAGTCCCATGCGTTCGTAGAAGGCTTGGGCTTTGGGGTTGCAGGCCCAGACGTTGAGCGTTACGTTGTGGCAGCCGGATTGACGGGCGAAGTCGAGCACGTAGCGATACAAGGTGGAGCCTACATGGTGGCCGCGGGACCGCTCGTCAACGCATAGATCATCGATGTACAGGGTTTTGATATCGGTCAGGATATTGCTGTTGAGGTGCTGCTGGAACACGCAGAATGCGTAGCCAAGCACTTGGTCGGTGGCGGGGGAGTCGGCGTTATGTTCGGCGTCAGTGCCGTCATTGGCAGATGGCGCAACCGCCACGAACACAGGGGTCTGATCGTTGGTCAGAATCGCCTTCAATTCCTCGTCCGTGTATTTCTTGACACCGCCTTTGAACAGATCCGGTCGGCCGGCATGATGCACTTCGAGCACCTGCCGCAGCAGTTCGTCGATCTGGGGAATATCGGCCGCCGTGGCCCTACGAATCGTCATGTCATCCATTGAACTCAGTCTAATCGGGCAGTCTCGACCGGCAGATGATTGTTGCCCGCGATAAGAGACACGGACGGGCAAGATGGGTGATCGTTCGTTCAGGCTCTCATTCTCGCCGCAACGTCACGGTAGTCTGGAGTGCGTGAATCGCAAGAAACAGCCAGTGGAGAAGTATGAGCGGGGTACCCGTTCGTACACGATGTCGCATATTCGTGGCAAAGACACCAAAATTGAGGTACTGGTACGCAGCTACCTGTTTCGCAAGGGGTTGCGATTCCGCAAGAACGACAAGCGTTACCCCGGACACCCGGATGTAGTACTGCCGAAATACCACGCCATCGTGTTTGTCAACGGCTGTTTCTGGCACATGCATGAAGGATGTTCCAAACATTCGATGCCGAAATCGAACGTGGAATTCTGGCAGGCGAAACTACTGCGCAATCACAATCGAGACATCGCGCAGCGAGCCGAACTGGAGGCCGCTGGCTGGCGTGTAATTACCGTATGGGAGTGCGAATTAACGAAAGCCGTGCGCGACGAACGCCTCGCACGGCTGTATGAGCAGATTGTTGAAGGAGATGCAGATTCAGCGGAATAATTTCAGCTCCCCTCTGGAGGGGAGCTGAAATCAGGATTCAAACGGGAACTTCAGGCCCCAACGGTCACGAATCGCATCCATCAGCTCCATGATGCGGATGGTGTCGGCGTGCGGCATCGCCTCGCATTCGATCTTGCCGTCCAGCAGCGCGTTGGCCGCATCGGCCACCTCATACTCATAACCGGTCAACTGCGGCGGCACCGCAATGCTGCGCACGGGCTTGTGGGCATTGTCATAGATGTCGATGGACTCGGGATTGTTGATATTGGTGACCACCAGATAACCCTCGGTGCCCCACACATAGCCGCCGCGGTCGGAGGAAACCAGCATCGAACTGGTGGACACGGCCATCGTGCCGTCGCTGTAATACAACGTGGTGGAATTCTGCGCATCCACACCGGTTTCGGCGGGCACCATCGACGTATCGAAATGATCAAGTGTACGGCCATGGTCGGCGCCGACCGCCATATCCAGGAAGTTCAGCGGATACACGCCCACATCGAGCAGCGCGCCACCGGCACAGGCCGGATCGGTCATACGTGCCTTGCCGGACACCGGATAGCACAGGTTGGCGCTCGCCGCTTTCACCTCGCCGATCTCGCCGGACTCGATAACTTCGTTGATGAGCTTGCGGCTGGGCATGTAGCGCGTCCAGATGGCCTCCGTGCACAGCATGCCGGTTTCCTCGGCCACGGCCAGCGCCTCACGTGCCTGCCCGGCGTTCGCGGTGAACGACTTCTCCACCAGCACGTTCTTGCCGGCTTTCATACACAGGATCGCCTGTTCGGCGTGCAGACTGTGCGGGGTGGCGATATACACCAGATCCACATCCGGGTCCGCCACCAACTCCTCATACGATCCATAAGCCTTGTCAAAATGCCATTGGTCGGCAAAAGCCTGCGCGCGCGTAATATCACGGGCCGCTACCGCATACGGGTGAATCCATGAGGAATACAGTGAATCTTCAGCCATCTGGGTCAGGGTGCCGGCCATGGTGTGAGCTATGCGGCCCGCACCCAGAATCGCGACGTTGATTTTTTCGCCGCTGGCCTCGAACTCGGCGCGCTTGCCATTGAATCGACTCATTATTCCTCCTTGAATGCGGGTTGGTGCACTCAATCGACCTACAGTGATTATAGAAGAAGAAACCTTGTCCCGTGAGGCGGATAGAACCGAAATATGGAAAACGAAGCAGCGCAGCAGCCCCAATCTCCGGCCGCGTCTCCAGTCATGTCCCGCCGAGCGCGTGAGGCCAATCCCTTCCGTGCCATGGTATTCGGCGAACAAGCAGACAAGATGATCGCCCAAGGTACCAGCGTCATCAAATTAAGCCTTGGCGAGCCCGATTTCGGCGCGCCGCCCGCCGTACGCGACGCCATGCGCGAACAGTACGACGGCCGGGCCCTGCCGTACACCGCCGCCATGGGCCTACCTGAACTGCGTCAGGCCATCGCCGACTTCTACCGCGAGCGTCATGACCTTGACATCGACCCCAAGCGTATCTGCGTGACCGCCGGCGGTTCGGCCGCTCTGCTGTTGGCCACCGCGCTGACCGTGGACCCCGGTGACGATGTGATTGTGGCCGACCCCTCCTACCCATGCAACCGCGAACTTGTGCGGTCGTTTGAAGGCCGGGTCATCGATGTGCCGACCTCGGCCGCCACCCGCTTCCACCTGACCGCCGACCTGTGCAGCCAGTACTGGACGAGCAAGACCAAGGCCGTAATGATCACGTCGCCGTCCAACCCCACCGGCACCACCATCGACTTCAACGTATTGGACGAGGTGTGCAAGTTGGCCGCCAGCCGCGGCGCATGGCGCATCGTGGACGAAACCTACCTTGATTTGGCTGACCGGGAGCCGGACGGTACCGAAGTCAAGTCCGTACTGGCCTGCGACCCCGATGCCATCGTATGCAACAGCTTCTCCAAGTTCTTCGGCATGACCGGCTGGCGCCTCGGCTGGGCGATTCTGCCGGACGAGCCCACTGTGCTGGAAGCGGTTGACGATCTGGCCACCAACTACTACCTGTGCGCCCACACGCCCACGCAACATGCGGCGCTCGCCTGCTTCACGCCGGAAAGCTTGGCGGAATGCGAAGCTCGTCGTCAGGAATTGCTGGCCCGTCGCCGCATTGTGATTGACGGGCTCAAGCGCATCGGTTTGCCGGTTGAGGTGGAGCCGAATGGCGCGTTCTACGCCTACTTCGACATCTCCCGCACTGGTCTGGATGCCTGGACGTTCTGCGAACGCGCGCTGGATGAAGCCCATGTGGCTCTGACTCCTGGCCGCGACTTCGGCGCGGCCACGGCGGATACGCATGTGCGCCTGAGCTATGCCGCCTCACGTGAGGCCCTGACCGAGGGGCTGGAACGTCTCGGAACGTTCGTCGAATCGCTGTGAACGGCGCGGCAGCCGGTGTGATTGTTGTACAGTAGTCGAGTTTGTGTGATGTTCGGCTGGCCTCACGGTGTTGGTTGCCGGCCGAACGACTCGCCATGGTGGCGCACGGCTGGCTGATTGCGATGGTCGGCCCGTTGTTCGGCCATCACGGGTTAGGTAAGGTCAGGAATAGGAATCATGGTCAATCTGCGTTCGCATACCACGCGACTTGGTGTGCTTGATATCGGTTCGAACACTATCCACATGCTTATCGTCGACGCCGCCCCCGGCGCTCGCCCTGACCCCGAGGCCAGCACCAAATCCACAGTGCGCCTGATGAAGTATTTAAAGGACGACGGCTCAATCAAGAAGTCCGGCATCGAGGCGATTCTGGAAGCCGTGTCCCAGTGCATGCGGCTGGCCGAGGAATACGAAATCACCCAGCTGCTGGTTATGGCCACCTCCGCCCTGCGCGAGGCGCCGAACGGCAACAAAGTGATTCACAAGATCGAGGAACTGATTGGTCAGGGCGTCACTGTGCTGTCTGGCACGGATGAGGCTCGCCTGACCTTCCTGGCCGCCCGCCGTTGGTATGGTTGGGATGCCGGCCGACTGCTGGTGCTGGACATCGGCGGCGGTTCGCTCGAAGTGGCGATGGGCTCCGACGAAGAGCCGACCGTAGCGCTTTCCGCCCCGGCTGGCGCGGGCCGCGTCACCACTGAATTTCTGCCTTCCGGCATGGCCACGCCCGACGAGTTGGAAGACGTGCGTAAGAACGTGCGCAAGATTCTGGAGCCGATGGTCAAGGTTTTCCCGCAATCCAAGCACCCGAATCATGCAGTTGGCACCTCCAAGACCTTCCGCTCGCTGGCTCGCCTGTGCGGTGCGGTGATGCGTGCGCCGGGCCGCGAAGATTCATGGATTATGACTCGTGAGCAGTTGGAAGACTGGATTCCTCGTTTGGCGGCGATCGCGCCTGAGCAGCGCGTGGCTTTGCCCGGCATCACGCCTGAACGCACGATGCAGATTGTGGGCGGCGGCGTGGTGGCCGACGAGATCATGAAGGCCCTGAATATTCAGGAAGTCGAGATCTGCCCGTGGGCGCTGCGTGAAGGCGCGATTTTGCGCTGGCTCGACCAATTCGGCCGCACCCGCCTCGGTTTCTAGTCCTATTGAGGGGAATCACCCAACCGCCACGGTAGCCAACAATGCCGCATGATCAGAGCCCTCGACTTTGACCACCTTGCATTGTCCGGCCTTCATGCCCTGATCAAGCACCACGTGGTCAATACCGGCGAACATTGGCACAGCCGCACGGTTCGTGGGCCATGAGAACGTAAACCCATGTCCGGATTCACGTGCGGCATCCACGAACCGGTCGCCAAGAAAATCACGGAATGGCGTGTGATCGTAAGTGGCGTTGAAATCGCCCATGAAAATATACCGTGTATCCGTATGCTCGCGCATCAGACCCAACTCATCCAGCGATCGCTTCCACTGCCGCCAGTAGCCGGGTACGGGAGCGGTGGTGTGCACGGATACGAATCGAATCTGCTGGCCACCCATATCCACCGTGCCGCCGGGCATGAATGAGGCGCTGGAATTCACGTCATCGTCGGTCGGATCGGCAAGTGGCGTGGCCGACCAGAGGCCGTTACCGAATACGCCGTCAGACGATGAGACCTGCGCATACGGCAGATAATGCTCAATACCAGCCTCATTGAGTTTTTTGACGAAATCCTCGGTGGTCTCCTGCAAAGCAAGCACTTCGACGCGCTGATCGCGAACCAGCTCGACGATGGCTTGCGGGTCGGCCTGCCCCTTATACACATTGAAGGTCATGACGCGCGCGTAGGCATCGCTGGTGTTGGGGGAGGCTGCGGCCACGGCGTTCTGCGCGGCTTGGGGGAGTGGATCGGTCGAGTAGAAGAACGGATATTGCCAATAGCCATTGCATGCGATTGCGGCGATGGCGATTAGTGCGGCAAGGATACGCCGCGACACGATGGCCAACAGCAGGGCAATCAAGCCAAGCAACGTGAACCATGGCGTTGCCGATACCACAATCGGCGCAAATGGCAGTTCCTGTAAATCGGCAGGCAGCGCGCGGGCGGCAGCGCCGGCAAGGGCAAGAAGCGCGAACATCGTGGCGAGAAAACCAAGCAGACGATGCCGTTTGTGTGGCTTCACGGCAGACTTGGATACTGGGCGTGCCGTGGCTCTGGCAGAGCGTGGCTTGGCAGCGGCGCGAGCTCGTACGCTTGCGCCTGTGGTAGTACTCCGTGCCTTTGCCATGCTGCCCTTTCCTCCGGCTTGTTTACTGTTACTTTGCTTTTCGTGCGATTTGCCACTGTACCGTGTACGGCTTGTCTTTCAGTGTCTTTTCGCCGTGCGCAAGAGCAGTTCGCACCAAACTGGCACGAAAGACCGGGCCATGACCTGATGTCGGGTTCCTCCATGTGGCTTGCTCAGGTTGCCGGATGGCTTGCGCAAGCTGCCACGCGAACATGATGCGACTGGGCGTGTGGCCGTGTACAATGAAACGTCGTTGCCCGAGTAGCTCAGTGGATAGAGCACCGCTCTCCTAAAGCGGGTGTCGTCGGTTCGAATCCGATCTCGGGCACTTGGCTTCGGAAACATGACGGTATCTCAGCCTCTATTCATCGGTGATGAGCCATGGGCATTAGGCATGTGTAAACGTATAGGTTCCACTATCCATCATCCCGTCGTGTGAAACTATGCAAAGACATGTGGGGCTTCACGGTTGTCGTGAGGGTCCATGGCTATCGAATACACGGAAGAGAAGCGGTTTACTGTCGAACAGGTTGAGGCGCTGTTCAAGTCGGTTGGTTGGGAATCGGCGCAGTGGCCCGAACGGTTGTTCAAGGCATTGCAGCATTCGGATACGGTAATCAGCGCATGGGATGGCGGCTATTTGGTCGGCTTGGTTCGCGTGCTCGACGATACGGGAGGGGGCGAAAGTGGCGGAGTGTGCTGATCGGGGGCAACGTACGTAGTCATTGACGGTTATCCCGTAGTAATGTTCACGATACGACCCCTTGTCCATACAGTGAAAATAACGGCTGGCGTCCGACGCGGCTGCGCTATGACTAGAGACCATGAGTGAAGACAAACAGTATGACTTCTATGTGGCCGGTCCGTTCTTCGATCCTGAACAAACGGCAAGTATGGAACGTTTGGAAAAGATATTGGAAGACCATGGCAAGGTACTGTTCAAGCCGCGGTTTGTCAGCCAGATCGAAGAAGTAGGCCCTGAAGGATGCTTTGCGGACGATATCCATGGCATTAATGCTGCTAAAGCCGTGGTCGCCAATCTTATGGACGAGGACCCGGGCACGATGTTCGAAATCGGATATGCGCATGCGCTGGGAATCCCGGTGTACGGCTATTTCGAAAACCTTACGCCAATGGATCGTGTCAATCTGATGATTGCGCAAGCGGTCGAACTGGTGTTCGTCGGTCCTGATGATGTGGCGAAATACTTGGAAACCGGCGAGCATACGGAAGTCGATTACATCCAGTTCTAAACAGCTCTAACAGGTTCTCTGCAAGCAGGGTTGGCGGCGTTCTCGTACATAGTCATGTACGGGAACGCCGCAGTGGTATAGGGATATTCCAACAAGCGGCATAATGGGGTCGTGGGAAAACCAGTCGGATACAAGTGAAGTGTCCGAATTTTGTAAGGAGTGCCGTTATGAATAGCCACAATCCCATGAATATTGCCGCCGACTTTGCCAAGGCCACGGGAGGAACCGCTCGCAAAGTTGTTGCTTTGACCGATAAAGGTCCGTTGAATGGCTTTAAGAAATTCCTGTCGCGCGGATCAATGATTGATATGGCGGTAGGTGTGGTGATGGGCTCTGCCGTTACCGCTGTGGTCAATTCCATCGTAGACAATCTCATCAGCCCATTAATCGGCATGATCGGCGGCGTACCGGATCTTTCCGGACTACTGACCATCACGTTCAACAACTCGACCGTTTCGTTTGGTGCGATTCTTAATGCGCTGATTAACTTCCTGCTTGTTGGCGTGGCGGTGTATTTCTGCGTGATTCTGCCGATTAATAAGCTTCGTGATCTCACTGCTGCCCAGGATGAGGCTGACGCTGAAGAACAGGGGCCTAGCGTTGAAGAGCAGACTCTCGCCACGTTGCAGGAGATTCGCGACGAGCTGAAAAAGGCCAATGACTCCGCCGAGTAATCTGCTGAATGTACGGTGCGACAGATTTACCTGGTTTGCCCGAAATAACGGATTGCCGGGGCCATTTGGTCTGGACAATCCATTGTTTCGCGGCGTGTTTTGTAGCATCCGTGGAGTTACATGGGGAGTATGACTGATAACATCGCTGATAAGGCCATAAACGATACTCGTATCGTCAAGCAGTTCACCAATCCCGTCAAGGAGCCGATTGACAGCGACATCAACCTGTTCGATCTGCTCGATAACCGCGCCAAGCGCGATCCCGAAGGTGCCATGATCGAATACAAGGGCGATGATGGCACTTGGCACCCGTACAGCGCCCACGTATTCCGTGACATGGTCATCGATCTGGCCAAGGGCCTGATCGGACTTGGCGTCAACAAGGGCGATTCAGTCGCCATCGTCTCGCACACCCGCTGGGAATGGACCGCGCTGGATATGGCGATCATGTCCATCGGCGCGCTCACCGTGCCGGTGTACGAGACCAACTCCGCCAGCCAGGTCAGCTGGATTTTCAACGATTCCAAAGTCACGCTCGCCATCGCCGAAGATGACGGGCAGCGTGACAAGATCGAATCCGTGCGCGATGAGGTGCCCACCCTGCGCAACGTGTTCGTAATCGAGGCCGGCGGTCTGAACGCCATCAAGACCTACGGCGAAAGCGTCACCGACGCCGAATTCTGGGAATACAAGGAAGCCTCCCACGGCGACGACCGCGCCACCATCGTCTACACATCCGGCTCTACAGGCACCCCGAAGGGCGTGGAACTGACCCACCGCAACTTCGCCTTCCTGGTGCTTTCCGCGCTGCAGTACATGCCTCGTGCCGGCGCATGGCCCAACCGCCGTCTGCTGCTGTTCCTGCCCCTGAGCCATGTGTTCGCCCGATTCCTGGAATTCTTCAGTTTTGGCGGCACGATTTCGCTGGCCTTGAGCTCCAATATGAAGACGATGGTCAAGGACTTCGAGACCTTCGGCCCCACGCTGCTGCTTGCCGTGCCGCGTGTGTACGAGAAGGTCTACAATGCCGCCTCCCAGCGCGCCGGCACCGGATTCGCTGGCAAGATGTTCATGCGCGCCGCCGAGAACGCGCGCGAATGGTCCAAGGCCGAGCAGAAGGGTGAGCAGCTGCCGATTACCGGACGCATCGCCCACGCCTTCTACGAGCAGGTGGTGTACAAGAAGATTCGCACGATTTTCGGTCCGAACGCCGACTTCGCCATCACCGGCGGCGCTCCGATGGACTCCGAGCTTTCCCACTTCTTCAACGGCATCGGCATGCCGGTGCTGGAAGGCTACGGCATGACCGAAACCTGCGGCCCGGTGTGTGTGAGCTTGCCAGAGGACAACCGCATCGGCACCATCGGCATGCCGATGTGCGGTATCACCGCCGGCATTGCCGAGGACGGCGAGCTGGTGGTCAAAGGACCGCTGGTGTGCAAGGGCTACCACAACAACCCTGGGGTCACTGCCCAGCAGATCACTGATGGCTGGCTGCACACCGGCGATCTGGGCGATATCTCCGAAGATGGCTTCATCTCCATCACCGGCCGTAAGAAAGACCTCATCATCACCGCTGGTGGCAAGAATGTGTCGCCGGGTCTGCTTGAGGCTTCCGTGATGACCTCGCCTGTGGTCAACCAGTGCTTGGTTATTGGTGATAAGAAGCCGTTCGTGGCCGCTCTGGTCACGCTGGATCTGGCGGATGCCAACAATTGGCTGGAATCCCAGGGCGCCAAACCGGAACCCGATCTGGCCTCGCTGGCCAAGAACGCCATCGTTCACGCTGAGGTGGAGCGTGCGGTGAACGCCGCCAACGAGGGCGTTTCCCGCGCCGAGTCGATTCGTAAGTTCGAGATTCTGCCAGACGAATTCACCGAGGCCAACGGCATGCTGACCCCGAGCCTGAAGACCCGTCGCGCGCAAATCGTTGAGCACTATCGCGAGCTCATTGACGACGTGATCTACGTGCCGTTGAAGAAGTAGCTATCAACTCCCTCTGATCCAAAAAATAAGCTCTCTCTGACGAGGGAACTGTCAGCCGCAGGCTGACTGGGAGAGACCGCGGCTAGCCCGCGAAACAACAAGGCCGGGTGCGACTTGCACCCGGCCTCAGCTTATTCAGTCCAAAATCGCCGAAACATAATCGGCGGCGGCCTGATCCAGCTCCGCATCGCCGATGGTGGCGGTGCCCTGCACCAGGAACGGCTCAGCATAGTTCATGCCGACCTTGTACGCCACGACCTCAAACGGGCTTAGCAGCTCCTCCATGGTGTGGCTGTACTCGCCGTCCTTGCGGTACTTGGCGGCGTCGGAACCAGTGGTGACCACCAGTTTGAGCTCCTTGCCCTTGAGTGCGTGGCCTCCACCGTAGGCCCAGCCTGCGGTGATGACCTCGTCTTCCCATTCCTTGAGCAGCGCGGGGGAGGAGTACCAGTAGAACGGGAACTGGAGGATTACGCGGTCGGCGGCCTCCAGTAGCTCGTGCTCCTTGTCGGCGTTGACGGAGAAGTTCGGATATTCGGCGTATTCGTCGCGTACGATGATGTCGTCCTCGCCTTGTGCGGCGAGTTCGGCAAGCAGACGGGCGTTCACTCGCGAGCCGTCCTTCAGGTGCGGATGGAATACAAGAATCAGCGTTGACATGGGATTTCCCTTCTATAACTGCTACCAATGTGGCCTAATCACCACTATCGTATGCCGGGAAGCAGAACTCAGTCCAGTCCGGACTCGGGTGCGAGCCGCGGGATGCCGCGCCGGGAGGCAACTCAGTCGAGGTTGGACTGCGTGCCTGCGGTGGCTTCGTTGGCGGCTTGCTCGGCTTGTGCCTGGTCGAGCTTGGCTCGTACGTCGTTGAGCAGGCCCTGGGCGCGCTTGGCCAAGGCCTCGCCGATTTCCCATTGACGCATCGACTGGTCAAGATTGAGGCCGCCGGTTTCCAGTGCCTGGACAGCCTGAATCAGCTTGTCGCGCGCCTCCTCATATGGCATCTGGGCGATGAGCTCGCGTTCCTTGTCCGTCAGGGACGAGGCGGGGGTGTTCTTGTCGGTGGGTGTGGTGTTCTCGGTCATCTTGTTCTCCTTATATATACGGTATATATGCGTGAATGCATATGGTGCATTACGCGGTTGCGGTTGCGGATGTGGCGGTGGCGGTAATGACGCCCTTTTTCAGGGTGACGGTGATGTCATCCCCGGTACTGACCCGCGAAGCGTCATCCAGCACATGGCCATCGGCGGACTGCACCACCGCATAGCCTCGGTTCAACGTGGATTGCGGGCTGAGTGCGGTCAGTGAGGCGTGAGCTCGCTCGACGGTGAGCTGGGCATCGTCCACGATGCGTCGCAGCCCGATATCGAGCCGTTGCAACGAGTCGTCAATTAAGCGCTGATGAGGCTCAAGCATGGTGTGCGGCTGTGTCAGGCTCGGGCGGTTCGCATATCCCTCGATAAGTCGAATCTCGTTCTCCACGCGCGAACGGACCCGCAGTCGCATACGGTCGATGGCACCTTCGATGAGCTGCGACTGCTCACGCACATCCGGCACCACGCGCTTGGCCGCATCGGTAGGGGTGGAGGCGCGCAGATCGGCGACCAGATCCAGCAATGTCCAGTCATCCTCATGCCCGATGGAGGAGATTAATGGTGTAGTGCAGGCATACGCCGCACGAACCACACGCTCATCCGAGAAACCGATGAGATCCTCAAACGAGCCGCCGCCACGGGCCACGATGATCACATCCACGCTCGGGTCGGCATCGAGTTGTGCAATGGCCTGAACCACCTCGGCCGGGCATTGCTCGCCCTGAACATGCACATGGACCACCTTGAAGGTTACGGAAGGCCAACGAAGGTTCACATTGGTGATCACATCGCCTTCCGCACGTGCCTGAGGTGCGCAAATCAGGCCAATAGTCTTCGGAAACTCCGGGAGAGGCAGTTTGTGATCGGCATCGAACAGGCCCTCGCCCTTAAGCTGCTTGCGCAATTCGTCGATCATGGCCTTGAGGCTGCCATCGGCTCCGACCTTGAGAATCGTGTCCCCGCGCAACGACAGCGAAGTGCGCTTCATCCACAGGTTCGGTTTGCCGTGAATCACCACGCGGTCGCCCTGAACGAACTGGCTGGCTGCGGCCGCGAACCTGCCGAAGCCATTGACTTCCATGGCGATATCCTCGAAGTCGTCGCGCAGCGTGATGTAGGCCGAGCCGGCGCGACGGGTATTGATCTGCGTGATCTGGCCGGTGACCCACGCGGACGGCCATCGTTCCACGGCACCGTAGAACTTCTGGCTCAGCACGCTTACCGGCCACGGATTTTGCGCGGTGGTTTCAGCGGCGCGTGCAGGCAGCTGATCGATAGGGCGAGGCTCATTCGGCAGATTGATGGCGCCCCGATCGGGCGCGAAAGTGCCTTGACCCGGCTCAAAGCCAGACGAGGCCAGTGAAGCGGCGGTCGGTGGACGGCCGGTAGATGAGTAGCCCATTGCAGTAGTCATGCACTCCACTATAAGTGCGTTGGTTGATGACGGTAAAAATTTACCGTCGCCTGAAAACGGTGTGATGATGAATGCAAGAACCGTACGAAGCGATGTATCAGCCGATGATGGAGATGGTCTGGTGCATCAGAAGAAAGGAGTCATTATGGCGAAGAAACGGGTGCTATGAAGAGGAGTGAGATATGCGTTGCACTGACGATTGAGAGTCGTCAGTGAGCTCGCTGTGCGACACGCGAGCAGAAAACAGTTACGCTAATCACACACTTGTAGTTTTGGCGAAAAATAGCCGAAAAACCCTATAAATAGTTCGACACACCACTGTTGAGCACTAGATATAGGGGTGGGGATGCCGTATTCTTCTAGAGGTTCAAGAAAACGATATCAATGTAATTTCGTGTGGCCCACGTCGAGTGCGGCCAAAATGCGGAACTCAGGAGAGTGTTCGCCTTATAGGAAAGGGGTGCCCGATGGGCGCACAGGTGCTGGAGGAAACCGTCACCGATAACGAGACCAAGGTGGCCGCCAAGGCCTCCACCGTGCTCGTTGAGAAGCGTGATGGTCGTGTGGTCGACTTCGACCCCATCAACATCATCTCTGCGGTCAAGTCTGCTTTCGGCGACCTGAACAAGGAAGTCGGCCCCGAAGAAGATGCCATGATCCGTGGTTTCGCCAACCAAGTCGAAGGCGAAATCAAGGGGCGTTACACCGGCCCCGCCAAAATCGAGGACATCCAGAATCTCGTGGAGCACGCCCTCATTGACGCCCACCTGTACGATGTGGCTCGCGCCTACACCAATTACCGTCTCGACAAAGACATTCAGCGTGCCAAGGCCACTGATGTCAACGAGGCCGTTGCTCGCTTCATTAATCATGACCCGACCCTGATTCACGAGAACGCGAACAAGGATTCCAACGTCTACTCCACCCAGCGTGATCTGCTGGCCGGTGCCGTGTCCAAGGCCGCCGCGTTCAACATGCTGCCGCCGGCGGTGTCCAACGCCCACATGAAGGGCGACATTCACTTCCACGATGCCGACTATTCGCCGTTCACTGCCCAGTCCAACTGCTCCTTGCCGAACTTCTGGGACATGTTGGCCAATGGCTTCACTCTTGGCAACGCTCCGATGGCTTCCCCGAAGTCCATCGCCATTGCGGCCACCCAGATTACCCAGATCATGAAGGACGTGGCCTCCAGCCAGTATGGTGGCCAGACCGCCAACCGTGCCGACGAGCATCTTGCCCAGTATGCCAAGAAGGATTACGAGAAGTTCCTTGAGGAAGCTCGTGAGACCATCCCCGACGGCATGCCGGTTGAATTCGCCCGTCGTCAGGTCGAGAGCGCCAAGAAGAACGAGCCCGCCAAGCTGCATTTCGGTTCCCGTGAACCGCTGCCGATGGACACCCCGTTCCACACCGACGTTGACGAACTTGAGCAAGAGCGTGAAATCCTCGCCAAGATTCGTACCCGCAAGGCCATCTATGATGCCATGCAGACCATGGAATACCAGATCAACTCCAACCGTGTGTCCAACGGCCAGACCCCGTTCGTGACTGTCGGCTTTGGTCTCGGCACCGACTGGTTCTCTCGTGAAGTGCAGCGCGCAATCCTGCTGAACCGTATTCGCGGCCTCGGCAAGGAACACCACACCGCCATCTTCCCGAAGCTCGTCTTTACTGTGAAGCACGGCGTGAACGCCGACCCGGGTGACCCGAACTACGATCTGAAGCAGCTTGCCCTCGAGTCCGCCACCAAGCGCATGTACCCGGATGTGGTGTTCTACGAGAACATCGTCAAGATCACAGGCTCCTTCAAGGCTCCGATGGGTTGCCGCTCCTTCCTGCAGGGTTGGATCAACCCGGAGACCGGCAAGGATGAAGAAGACGGCCGTATGAACCTCGGCGTGGTCACCGTCAACGTGCCGCGTATCGCCATCGAATCCCACGGTGACAAGGCTCGCTTCTGGAAGCTGTTCGACGAGCGTATGGAAGTCGCCCATCAGGCCCTCCAGTTCCGCATCATGCGCTGCAAGGAAGCCACCCCGGTCAACGCCCCGACCCTGTTCCGCTTTGGTGCGTTTGGTCGTCTTGGTGCCAACGACAACGTGGACCAGCTGTTCAAGAACGAGCGTGCCACCGTGTCGCTCGGCTACATCGGCCTTGCCGAGACCACTGCGGTCTTCTATGGCAAGAACTGGATTCGCGACCACGGCTGGGATCCGGAAGGCAAGGAGTTCGCGCTGTCCATCGTCAAGCGCATGAACGAGCTGTGCAAGCAGTGGAGCAAAGCGGAGGGTTACCACTATTCCGTGTACTCCACTCCGGCTGAATCCCTGACCGACCGCTTCAACCGCATGGACCGTGAAAAGTTCGGCCGTATCGAAGGCGTGACTGATCACGACTTCTACACCAACTCCTTCCACTACCCGGTGTGGTTGCAGCCCACTCCGATGGAGAAGCTCAGCTACGAGAAGGACTTCCCGTACTACGCTTCCGGCGGCTTCATCAACTACTGCGAGTACCCGTGCCTGCAGGACAACCCGAAGGCGCTCGAAGCCGTGTGGGATTACGCCTACAACATCGGCATCGGCTACCTGGGTACCAACACCCCGATCGACCACTGCTTCGTGTGCGGCTTCCAGGGCGACTTCGAGCCGACCGAGGAAGGCTTCAAGTGCCCGGAGTGCGGTAACTCCAACCCGGACAAGTGCAACGTCACCAAGCGCACCTGCGGCTATCTCGGCAGCCCGGTCCAGCGCCCGATGGTGCACGGCCGTCACGAGGAAATTGCCCACCGAGTCAAGCACATGAGCGGCGAAACCGGTCGTGTGACGCTGGATGACGGAACCACTCGCGAGTGGTTCGAAGAGACCAAGTAGGGTTTATACTTGCTCCCGCTGACGGGAGCTGTAGAGCGTAAGCGAGACTGAGGGCGGTCATCCTTTATGGTGTTGACCACCCTCAGTCCGTCTGATGACGGACAGCTCCCGCCAGCGGGAGCTAATGCTTTCCGTAAGGAGGGAATCATGCCGGAGCTGCATACGACCAAGCCCGAACCCAAGCGCCATGACTTTGCGGCCGGCGAGACCGGGCGTGGCCCCTCCGTACCCTCCAACGGTCTTGCCAACGATCCGAAAGCCGGTCAATGGGATGGCCGGCGCATGTCCAAGCGGATGATCGCCGACTACAAAACCTTCATTGTCACCGACGGAGAAGGCGTGCGCAACTCCCTTTACGTCTCCGGTTGCCCCTTCCACTGCGTCGACTGCTTCAACGCCTCCATCTGGGATTTCCAAGCCGGCCACGAATACACGCAAAAACTTGAAGACAAAATCATCGAAGATCTGAAAGCCCCATGGGTGCAAGGCATTACGTTCCTTGGCGGCGAGCCATTCCTCAACACTCCCGTGCTGGTGCCGCTCGCACAACGTATCCGCCAGGAATTCGGTCATACCAAAGATATCTGGTCGTGGACCGGCTACACATGGGAAGAACTCATGCGCCCCGGAGAAACCCCAGACAAGCTTGAATTGCTACATCTCATCGACATTCTCGTCGACGGCCGCTACCTCAGAGACCAGAAGGACTCGCTGCTGCAATTCCGCGGCTCCAGAAACCAGCGCATCCTCGATGTGCCCAAGTCTCTGGAAGCCGGCGAACCGGTCATCTGGGCCAAGCTCCACGATCAAGAACGAGATATCCCCGAAATCTATTTGAAAGACCGCGAAGCCGGCGAAGGCCAACAGGCCTCGTAGTAGCAGTTCTGGAATGCCGCACTCAGCAATATCGTTGGAACTGTTGGGAAAAGGCCTTCCCGTGAGCGAAATCGCCTCGCCTCGTGCCATGTTGGGCAGGTGGTCGGACTAATATTCCATAAGAAGTAGCCGGGCGAAGCCGTCCGCAGGGTATCTGCCAGCCGTCCCGAAACGGTTCATGATGCCTCAAAGCGTGCACTCCCGGAAGTCGGAATTAAGAGGAACACATGGTTGACATCGCCACTGACGCGAGCCTAAAGCCCGCTTCACACCCGAAGCCCCTGCGTGTGGGATTGGACATCGGTTCCACCACCGTCAAGGCCGTGGTGCTTGATCAGTCCGATTCCCTGGGAGACACCCTCTTCTCCGATTACCGACGCCACCACGCCAACGTGCGTGCCACCGTGGCCGGCCTGTTGGTCGACATCCACAAGAAGCTTGTGGACCTCGGACGCGGCGACGAACCGATTCGCCTGTCTATCACCGGTTCCGGCGGTCTGGCGCTTGCTGACAATCTGCATGTGCCTTTCATTCAGGAGGTCATCGCCGAAACCGAGGCAATCGACAAGGAATACCCGCAGGCCGATGTCATCATCGAGCTCGGCGGCGAGGACGCCAAAATCACCTACCTGAAACCCACGCCCGAACAACGCATGAACGGTTCGTGCGCAGGTGGTACCGGCGCGTTCATTGACCAGATGTCCACGCTGCTTGACACTGACGCCGCAGGCCTTAACGAGATGGCCAAGAGCTACGAGAACCTGTATCCGATCGCCTCGCGTTGTGGTGTGTTCGCCAAAACCGATTTGCAGCCGCTCATCAACGATGGTGCGGCCAAGCCCGATTTGGCCGCCTCCATCTTTACCGCAGTGGCCACGCAGACCATCGCCGGCCTGGCTTCCGGACGCCCGATTCACGGCACCGTCATCTTCCTCGGCGGTCCATTGTTCTTCATGTCTGAACTGCGCGCCGCATTCCAGCGCGCGCTTGAGGGCAAGGTCGACGAATTCATCGTGCCGACCGACGCCCACCTGTATGTGGCCTACGGTTCGGCATTGCAGGCCGACGTAGACTCCGACGATCAGGGCAATTATTTCGAGGCCCACACGTGCGACGATATCCTGAAGCGTCTGGACGAGCTGAAGAACCTGCCCTCCAACACGCCTACCATGCCGCCGCTGTTTCCCACCGAGGCCGATCGCGAGGACTTCAACAAGCGCCACCACAAGGAACACATCCACATCGGCACCCTTGAAGGCGCGCACGGCCCGCACTTCCTGGGCATCGACGCTGGTTCCACCACCATCAAGGCCACACTCGTCAACGACGACCGTGAAATCGTCTGGTCCAGCTACGCCAACAACGAAGGCAGCCCGCTGACCGCCGCCATCAACATCGTCAAGAAGATCCAATCCGAGCTGCCCGAAGGCGCGTGGATCGCACGCTCCTGCGCCACCGGATACGGCGAAGGCCTCATCACCACCGGCCTGCACTTGGACGAGGGCGTGGTGGAGACCATGGCCCACTATCGTGGCGCCGAAATGGTCAGCCCCGGCGTCACCGCCGTCATCGACATCGGCGGCCAGGATATGAAGTACTTGGCCATCACCGACGGCGTCATCGATTCAATCGCCGTCAACGAGGCCTGCTCGTCCGGCTGTGGTTCGTTCCTGCAGACCTTCGCCATGTCCATGGGCCTGACGATTCAGGAATTCACGCAAAAGGCTTTGGCATCCACCCATCCGGTGGACCTTGGCTCGCGTTGCACTGTGTTCATGAACTCCTCGGTCAAGCAGGCGCAGAAGGAAGGCGCCTCCATCGAGGACATCGCTGCCGGCCTGTGCTACTCCGTGGTGCGCAACGCCCTGTACAAGGTCATCAAGCTGCGCGATTCCGGCGAACTCGGCGACACTGTGGTGGTCCAGGGCGGTACGTTCCTCAACGACGCCGTGCTGCGCGCCTTCGAGCTGCTCACCGAACGTCAGGTCACCCGCCCGAACATCGCCGGCCTTATGGGCGCGTTCGGCGCCGCCCTGACCGCCCGCATGCACTATCAGGATGAGGCCGACCACTTGGATGTGGTGGTTAAGGCCGATGGGTCCGAGGAACAGTCCGAGGCTGAGCCCGCACCCAAGTCCGAGCCCAAGGCCGCAGCCTTCAAGAAGACCGAGCCGGCCAAGCCTGAGGTCCATGTCGTTGTCGTGGACGGCGTGGCCCACACCGCCAGCTCCATCCTGACCGGCGAAGCGCTCGACAACATGAGCATGACCACCGAGCGTGACGTGTGCAAGCTGTGCCAGAACCACTGCAAGCTCACCATCACCACGTTCTCCGACGGCTCGCGCTTCGTGACCGGCAACCGCTGCGAACGCGGCGGCGACGCCAAGAAGAAGCGCTCCGACCGCCCGAACCTGTACGACTACAAGTACAAGCGTTGCTTCGCCTACCGCAGACTTACCGACAAGGCCGCCACCCGTGGCGAAATCGGCATCCCGCGCGCCCTCAACATGTACGAGAACTACCCGTTCTGGTTCACGCTGCTCACCTCGCTGGGCTTCAAGGTGATGATCTCCGGCCGCAGCTCCCACGAGCTGTTCGAGACCGGCATCGAATCCATCGCCTCCGAAAACATCTGCTACCCGGCCAAGCTGGTCCACGGCCATATCAAGTGGCTGCTCGACAAGGGCGTCAAGACCATCTTCTACCCGTGCGTGAGCTACGAGGAGAACCTCGTGCCCAACACGGACAACCACTACAACTGCCCGGTCGTGGCCAACTATCCGCTCGTCGTCGGTGCCAACATGCCCGAACTGCGCGAGGACGGCGTGCGCTACATGCACCCGTACTTCAATCTCGCCAACCACGAGCTCATGGTCGACCGCATCCTCGAAGAGTTCGCCTGGGCCAACGTGACCCGCGAGGAAGTCGAAACCGCAGTCAAGGCCGCATACGCCGAAGACAAGGTCTTCAAGCACGACGTGCAGCAGGAGGGCCTGACCGCGCTCGCCTACATGAAGGAGCACAACTGCCGCGGCATCGTGCTCGCCGGCCGCCCCTACCACATCGACCCCGAAATCAACCACGGCATCCCCGAAACCATCTGCTCGCTGGGCATGGTGGTGCTCTCCGAGGATTCCATCTGCGAACTGCAGCCGGGGGAGAAGCTCAACCTCACCGAATTCCTCTCGGAAGGCGAAGCCGACCCGCGCTCCAAGAACGCCGCCGGATTCCGCCACGTAGGCGACCGCACAGTCACCAAGATGCCGTTGCGCGTCACCAACCAGTGGGCCTACCACTCCCGTCTGTACGCGGCCGCGCATTTCGTGGCCTCCTATCCGGGCCTCGAACTCGTGCAGCTCAACTCCTTCGGCTGCGGTCTCGACGCCATCACCACTGATCAGGTGGCCGAGATTCTGGCCGACAAGGCGGACGTGTACACGCTGCTCAAGATTGACGAGGTCTCCAACCTGGGTGCAGCCAAGATTCGACTGCGCTCGCTCAAGGCCGCCGTCGAGGAACGCGAAGCCAACAAGGCCCGCGAAGCCGCCGCGGCCAAGGCATCCCAGGCCGCCGCGACGAAGGCCGTGCAAGGCCCCAAGTCCACCGGATTCCGCAAGACCGGCTCCACCGCGCCAACCCCCGGCCGCCAGATTCTGCTTGACAGCACCATGGCCGCCAACCCGAAGCTCACCAAGGCCATGCGTGCCGCCTCCAAGCGCGCCGCCGAACGCGACCTGCAGGCCGCAGTCGCCAGCAAGAACGGCACTTCGGACGGCACTACTGGTGTGACGAACGCCAAGAACGCCAAGAAGTCCGGCCACAACAACGCCACCATGTCCCGATACGCGCATCGTGAGAAGTTCGTCAAGGACATGAAGAAGAACTATACGATTGTTGGCCCTCAGATGAGCCCGATTCATATGTCCTTGGTCGAAGCGGTGATTCGTTCCGGTGGGTACAAGTTCGACATCCTGAAGCACGCGAGCCGTGGCGATGTGGAAACCGGCCTCAAATACGTGAACAACGACGCCTGCTACCCGGCCATCATGGTCGTCGGCCAGCTCATCGACGCGATTCTGGAAGGCAAATACGATCCCGACCATGTAGCGCTCGCCATCACCCAGACCGGCGGCATGTGCCGTGCGACCAACTACTTCGGCCTGATCCGCAAGGCTTTGGTCGATGCCGGCTATCCGCAGATTCCGGTCATCGCCATCTCTACCCAGGGCCTCGAAGATAACCCCGGCTTCAAGGCCACCCCGCCCCTGCTGCACCGTGCCATCAAGGCGCTGATTCTGGGCGACCTGCTCATGAAGTGCCTCTACCGCGTGCGCCCGTACGAAGTGGAGAAGGGCTCGGCCAACAAGCTGTACGAGCTGTGGGACACCATCGTGCGCGAAACCATCGAACACCACGGCTATTCCAAGACCGCCGCCAAGGCGCCGAGCATCAAGAAGGGCTATCTGCCGTATAACGTGCTGGCCAAGGAGATCGTGAAATCCTTTGATGCATTGCCGCTGCGTGACATCCCACGCAAGGTGCGTGTCGGCGTGGTCGGCGAGATTCTTGTCAAGTACCAGCCGGACGCGAACAACCATGTGGTCGACGTCATCGAATCCCAGGATTGCGAGGCCGTGGTGCCCGGCATCATGGAATTCATGACCACCCGCCCCTACATCACCGACTGGAACGAGAAGAACCTCGGCATGGGTGGCAACAAGACGCTCTACGCCTTGATGCGCAAGGGTCTTGACCTGTACAACGCGCCTATCAAGGCCGCACTGGCCACCTCGCACGGCAAGTTCAAGCAGGACGAGCCGATGCCCGAGCTTGTCAAGAAGGCTGCTGAAGTCACCTCCATCGGTGTACAGGCCGGCGAGGGCTGGCTGCTGACTGCTGAGATTCTGGAGCTTATCGAACAGGGTTGCCCGAATGTGATTTGTGCGCAGCCGTTTGCCTGCCTACCCAACCATGTGACCGGCCGTGGCATGTTCGGCAAGATTCGTCGTCTGCATCCGGAAGCCAACATCGTCTCCATCGATTACGATCCGGGTGCCTCCGAGGCCAATCAGCTCAACCGTATCAAGCTGATGATTGCCGCTGCCAAGAAGGCCCACAACGCCAAGTTCGCCGAGACCGGCGAGCCGCAGGGCTTCACCTCCGCGGACTGATTTATGCTCTGGCTCGTCCGCAATTAAGGACGAGCTTCGCTCGCGACATGCTGGTTCGCCTATCGGCTCACCCTCGCCTACGGACAGCCCACTGGGCTGTCCGCTTTACGGCTCGGCCTCTGTGAGGGGAGCTGCCGCGCAGCGACTGAGGGGAGTCTCTAGAGCGAGAAACCGGGCCGGAGCCTGCTATCGGTTTTTCGTATAGCGTATTACGGGCTTTCGGGCACGCGCACCGGCCGGCTCGAATACGATACAAAGCATGGTTACTCCCCGAATCAGTTACGCGCACCTACTCGCCAAGCCGAACCCCAAGCATGTCGAGAGCTTGCTCAAGTTCTTTGAGAACGGTCGCTCCCAGCGTGGCACCGGTGGCTTCGGTGTGGAGATCGAGCACCTGCCCGTGCACAACAGCGACGACACTGCCGTAAGCTACTACGAGCCGAATGGCATCGAGGCATTGCTCAAACGCTTGGCTCCGTACTACGACGAGGAGAAGGAATACTGGGAGAACGGCCATCTGGTGGGTCTCGGTCGTTCCGGCGTCGCCGTTTCTCTCGAGCCCGGCGGACAGGTGGAAACCTCAATCGGCATTTTGAAGAAGCCGAGCGACCTAAATACGCTGTACTCCAAGTTCCGTCGCGAGCTCGACCCGATTCTTGACGATCTCGACTTCCGCTTGGTCAACTATGGTTACCAGCCCAAAACCAGCTTTGCGGATGTGCCGGTCAACCCCAAGGATCGCTACGATGCAATGACCGACTACCTCGGCCGCGTGGGTCAGTTTGGCCCCTGCATGATGCGTTGCTCCGCCTCCACTCAGGTCAGCATTGATTATGTGGATGAGCGCGACTCCATCGAAAAGTTGCGTCTGGGCACGGTTATCGGTCCGATTCTGGCCTACTTCTTCCGTAACACCCCGTATTTTGAGGGCGAGACGAACCCATGGCCGCTGCTGCGCCAGCGTATGTGGGATTATCTGGACTTCCAGCGCACCAATGTGCTGCCCGGCCTGTTCGATGATCGCTATGGTTGGGAGGATTACGCCATCGACGTGCTGTCCACGCCGCTTATGTTCGCTGACCTGACCCATACCCCTGAAGCTGTGGCTTCTGGAGCAAGCCCCAAGGAACTGCATCGCCCGTCGTTCCGTGAGAACGCGGGGGAGGTGTACCCAGACCGCGAACTCAACCCGTACGAGATCAACCACATCATCTCCACGCACTTCAATGACGTACGTCTGAAGAACTTCATCGAACTGCGTCACTGGGATTCACTGCCTATCGAGCGTGCCGAGCGTCTGACGGAGATTGTGTCCTCTCTGTTCTACGTGCCTGAGCACCGTGAACGTCTGGAAAGCTACTTCGAGGGCATCAGCGAGGAAGAGGTGTTCGAGGCCAAGGCCAACATTCAGGCCCACGGTCGCGAGGCTTCGCCATACGGCCAGCCGCTCGATTTCTGGAAGGAATTCTTGGGATTGGAGGGCCTCTTGTCCGACATTCCCGGCGATCTGAAGCACCCCGACGTGTTCCAGGAGTAAGCGAAGAAGCATATACAGAAAAAACTATTGCGCGATATCGGTGTCGAAGGCATGACAGAATGTTTTGTTTTGGCACCGTTTTGCATATCCGGCCAAGGATATTGGATGTGGTTGCGCATGGGAGTGGGGAGAATGCGGATAGACTGGCGGATATGACAGCTGGGAATTCATTGCAGCATAAGCGTGTTCGCAAGTCGCCGGGGGAACGCCGGCAGGAAATTCTCGATGCCGCCGTGCGACTGATTTCCGAGCGTGGCTACAACGGTACTTCTGTGCAGGATGTGGCCGATGCGGTCGGTGTTACCAAGCAGGGAGTTTTGCGATATTTTCCTAGCAAAGATAACCTGCTTGCCGCGGTGTATCACGAGAATTACAACACGTTTGGCAGTGTGGAAGACTTCATGGCCTCCGGCCTGCCTAGTTCAGGGCCCGATGATTTCAGATTGCCCGCATATCTGAGGTTCTTGGTACATTGCAATTCCACGCGCCCCATGCTTGTTCAGCTGTTCTCGATATTGCAGGTCGAATCGTTCAATCCTGCGCATCCGTTACATGACGAGTTTGCCAATCGTCGGGATTCAATATGGCAATACTATTCGACATACAACTGGAACCTGCCTTCCGAATTCACCTCGTTTGAGGAGGTCCGGCCCACGTTGCGCCATGCTCTGGAGATCATGGATGGTGTGCAACTGAGGTGGTTACGGGGGCCGGCCATTGACTTATGCGATGAATGGGCCGATCTGGAGCCGGCGATATTTCCTTCGCCGATATGGGACGGGTATCGCTGATTCGCTGTGTGCCTTGAACCGATGCTTGTGCTTGATAGCGGCAGTAAGTATGCGGGCGAACGAAGGGGTCGCATACATACGGTCGTTTTGGTGTATGTGATGCGCGCGGCATAAGCGTGTTGTATGCTGTCAATAGATAAACTACCAATTGGTAATTAAAAAAACTGTTCGATTTCACTGAGGAAAGCGACTTCGTATGACCGACAACACTACGCCTGCCGCAACTGCTGAAACCTTACCGTACAAGAATCCTGATTTGCCCGCTGGTGAGCGAATCGCCGACTTGCTCTCTCGTATGACCCTTGAAGAGAAGGTCGGCCAGATGATGCAGCTTGATGCCCGCGGCGGCGATCTTGAGGATCTCATCGTGAATAAGCATGTCGGATCCATTCTGCATACCAGCCCCGAGGATTTATCTCGTGCCGCCAAGACCGTCAATGAGAAGACGCGTCTGGGCATCCCGTTGATTATCGGAGATGACTGCATCCATGGATACTCCTTCTGGCCGGGCGCCACTATTTTCCCGTCCCAGCTCGGCATGGCTGTCAGCTGGGATCCGGACAAGGTCAAGGCCGCCGGTCGTGCTACCGCCGAGGAGGTCTCTTGTACCGGTGTGCATTGGACGTTTTCTCCTGTGTTGTGCATCGCCCGCGACACCCGCTGGGGCCGCGTGGACGAGACCTTCGGCGAAGACCCGATGCTGATCGGCGAACTCGCCTCCGCCATGGTCAAGGGCTATCAAGGCGGTGCCAAGGCCGGTGAGGAACTGCCAAAGAACGCAATCCTGGCCTGCGCCAAACATTTCGCCGGCTATTCCGAAACCCAAGGCGGCCGCGACGCCTCCGAAGCGGACCTCTCCCACCGCAAGCTCGAATCCTGGTTCCTGCCGCCGTTCGAGCGCGTGGCCAAAGAAGGTTGCGGTACGTTCATGCTGGGTTACGAGTCCATTGAAGGCGTGCCGGTCACATTCAACAAATGGTTGCTGACCGACAAGCTGCGCGGCGCATGGAAGTACAACGGCACGCTGATCACCGACTGGGACAACGTCGGCCGTTCGGTATGGGAGCAGCACGTCAAACCCGATTACGTGCACGCCGCGGCAGACGCGGTCAAGGCCGGCAACGACCTGGTCATGACCACCCCGCAGTTCTACGAAGGCGCCATCGAGGCCGTGAAGACCGGCCTTCTAGACGAATCGCTGATCGACGACGCCGTTTCGCGCATCCTGGCCCTGAAGTTCCGCCTCGGCCTGTTCGAGGACCCGCGCCTGCCGGACGCCGAACGCATCAAGGCGGTCATCGGTTCCGCCGAACACCAGCAGACCAACCTGGAACTCGCCCGCGAATCCGTCGCCCTGCTGCGCAACGACGGCACCCTGCCGTTCGCCGCGAACACGGCCAAGCGCATCGCCGTGGTAGGTCCGCTCGCTGACGACGCCCAGAACCAGCTCGGCGACTGGACCGGCAACTCCGGTCAGGTTTCCTGGATGCCGGACGGCCAGCCGCGCGATATGATCGCCACCGTGCTCGACGGCCTGATCCAGCTCGCCGCCGACGATTGCGAGGTCGTCTACTCGCGCGGGGCGAACGTCATCGACCTCGTGCCCGACCCCGCAGGCGAGTTCTACCCGGACGGCCAGCCCCGCCCGAAGATCGGCGTCTCCGCCGCCGTGGACCAGGCCCTGATCGACGAGGCCGTGGCCAACGCCCGCCAGTCCGATCTGATCGTGGCCGTGGTCGGCGACGTGGTCCAGCTGGTCGGCGAAACCTGCTCCACCGCCACGCTCGAACTGCTCGGCGGCCAGAACGCCCTGCTCGACGCGCTCGCCGCCGTCTCGCGCGAAACCGGCAAGCCGATGGTCACCGTGCTCATCAGCTCCAAGCCGCAGGTGTTGCCCGCCTCCATCGTGGGCGAGTCCAGTGTATTCGCCAAGCGCGTCAACGACCCCGAAACCGGCACCGGTTCTATCCTGTGGGCGCCGAACCCGGGCATGCGCGGCGGCCAGGCCATCGCCGAAATCATCTTTGGCCTGACCAACCCGTCGGGCCGACTGCCGATCACCTTCCCACGCCACGCGGGCCAGCTGCCGGTCTACTACAACCAGATTCGCGGCCAGCACGGCGACCGGTACGCCGACCTCACCCAGGATCCGGCGTTCGCGTTCGGCGAAGGCCTGAGCTACACGACGTTCGCATACGGCGAACCGACCATCGTGGGCGGCGCAAGCAATGCCGACGGCACCTTTGCCGAAACCGACACTGTACGCGCCGAAATCACCCTCACCAACACCGGCGAGCGCGCCGGCGTGGAGATCGTGCAGGCCTACATCGGCGACATCGTGACCTCCTACAGCTGGACCGACCGCGAATTGAAGGCGTTCCAGCGCGTCGCACTGGAGCCCGGCGAGACCAAGACCGTCGCCTTCGAGATCCCGGTGGCGAACTGCACGATCGTGGACCCGGACGCCAACCGCATCGTCGAGCCCGGCGAATTCGAACTGCTCATCGGCCACTCCTCGCGCCGTGAGGATTTGAAGCGCACCACGTTCACCGTGGCGTAGATGAGTCAGGCAACGGCTCGATAATGGCAAAGCGGGATGCGGCTCGATGTCGCATCCCGCTTTTCGGTTTGTTGCGCTGTTGCGTCGCCGCCGGCCGGCGTCAATCGGACGTGGTGATGTGCTCCACATCCCAGCGCACGCCGAGCACTTCGGGCGCGCAACTGGCGTTCGAGCCCTATCAGTGCGCCCAATGCCGTGCCAAGCACGATGCGTACGGTGCAGTCGAGAATAACGGCCAGAGAAAACGTGGTGAACATGAGGATCCACCTCCTGAAAAAGGGCGTCAGGAACTTCCCGCACACCCTACAGCGCCAGCCCGCCTCCCGCAACTGCGTCGCCGCGTTCGGGTGGTTCGGGCTCCGTGCGGTGAGCGGGCCGCGGCCGTATGATGGGAGCGCGGGTGGTCCGGGATTTTCTGCATACGGCGGGAGGCGTCATGGTTCCTATTGAGAACGTGTACGAACAGATTCGTACGTTCGCCGCTGATGCCGGCGCTCGCAAGGTCGTGCTGTTCGGTTCTCGAGCAAAGGGTGTGAACCGGCCTAAAAGCGATATCGATCTTGCCGTGGCCGGTTGCCCCGATTTCAATCGCTTGGAGCAGAACCTTCAGGACAATCTGTGGTCACTGCTTAAAGTTGATGTCATTAATCTGGATGAGCCGATTTCCGAGTCGCTGAGGGCGGAGATTGAGCGTAGCGGAAAGGTATTGTATGAAAAAGTATGAGAATTACGTTTCCGCACTGAAGTCGCTGCGCAAGGCTCCCGAACAGGATCTCAGCAATGATTTCATCCAGAGCGGCATCATTGACAAGTTCGAGTTGCAGTTTGAGCTTGGTTGGAAACTGTTCAAGGCGCTGCTGGCTTATGAGGGAGACCCTGTTTCCGCTTCCGGTTCTCCGCGAGATGTGCTCAAAACCGCTTTCCAATATTACGATTTTATGGACGAATCGTTGTGGCTGTGTATGCTGCGCGATCGCAATGATTCTGCTCATATCTACGATGAGGAACGCGCCCGGCGTCTTGTAGATGCCATCATCGTTGATTACATCCCCGAATTTGAGCGTGTGAATCAGGGGTTGGTCGTTCGTTACGGCGAAGCATTGAACGATTAGCGCGGGTGACATTAATGGCACTGGGCACGCTGGGCATTGGCGAGCAGATCAATGGGGTGAACCTCGGTAACTGGCTGGTGCTGGAAAAGTGGATGAAGCCGGGGATTTTTGCCGCCAGCGGCGAAGCGGACGAGATCTGGCTGCATCGGGCTACGGAGTCTGCTGAGTTGGAGGCTCTGCTGACGCGGCATCGCGACACGTATATCACTGAAGCTGATTTTCGGAACATTGCCGCGCATGGCTGCAATCTGGTGCGTATTCCTGTGCCGTATTTTATCTTCGGGGATGTGTCCGGTCATCCGGGCTGCATCGAGTACTTGGACAGGGCGTTCGACTGGGCTGAGCGTACCGGTCTCAAGATTCTTATCGACCTGCACACGGTGCCCGGCTCACAGAACGGATTCGACAATGGCGGCCTCACCGGCGTGGTGCGCTGGCATCATAGCCCGCGAGCGGTCGCCTATGCGCTGGATGTGCTGACTCGTTTGGCCAAACGGTACCGTGATCGCGCGGCGCTGTTCGGTATCGAGGTGCTGAATGAGCCGATCGATTGGTTGACGTATGCTACGTCGTCATCGAGCAGGCAGGCAAAGGATAGCTTTGAAGCACGGAGGAGTGGGCCGATTCCAATGGTGTTCCTCAAGCGTTTCTACCGTGAGTCGTATCGCCGGTTGCGCCCGATTTTGGCCGAGAACCAAGTCATTGTGTTCCATGACGGCTTCCGACTGGGCCGTTGGCGGGACTGGTTTGTGCGGGAGGGCATGCGGGGCGTCATGCTCGATACGCATATCTATCTGGTCATGGCCGAACATTTTCCGCTATTCCGTATGATTCCGGAGCGATGGATGATGAGCTGTTATAGGCTATTCGTGCGCTGGAATGAACGCCGTATCCGCCGAGCAGCGCGCTATACGCCAGTGATCGTGGGGGAGTGGTGTGTGGCCAACAATCTGGTAAATCGGATGATCGCTAAGCATTCGGGCGATGGCGGTCGCTCCGAGGAAAACGCTATGCACAGTACATCAATCAGAGGCTCTATTTACCGCGAGGTTGCCGCCATGCAGCGCAAAGCGTGGAGCGCATCCGCCGGGCAGATTTATTGGAGCTACCAATTACGTGGTAATCATGATTTCTTGCCTACCATCGACCCACAATCCGACACGTCACGCCTCGACCCTTGGGATTTCACTCACGTCTGGCACGCTGGTTGGATGGTGTAATGAGAACGAAATTGCTCTCTGGTGGCATGATTCGAGCCAATTGTGTAAGGTAGAGAATGAGCTTCGTGACCCGGCCTATCCTTTGCGGCGGGGTGGGTTGCGGGTTCGAGATGAGAAGTCAGCTGCCGCTGGCACTTGATTCGTCCGCGCGGATGAATACCGCGAAAGCAGGGTGCCTAGCCCAGTGGCTGGGTGATACGGTTGGGCCAACCGAAGCCACTACCGATTCCACTTCGAAAGTAGTGGATGATAGTCATGCAGAAGACTGTAAAACATGGCTTTTCATCTCAGGAGGGACATCTGGCTCAGATGTCCCTCCCTTATTTTTCGGCAAAGGGGGAGCCGTGAATATAACGAAGACAAAGGAGTATGCATTGGCGCAAGCCCATGCTGCGGCTCTCCTGTATCATGAGCGACTTGAAGGCCGTTCAATAAAAATTCACTGTGAAGATGATCTGACTCTTGCCATTGTTTGGGACGCGGGAAATTTCGCTCATCTATGTGGCTTGGATTACTATCTGGATGATTCCAAGCGATGTCGTCTTCCTCCTAGAAAGCTCTATGAGGATTTGCTTAGGGAACGCAGAATCTCACCTAAGCGAGTGAGTCCTCATGGTGATGTGCAATGGTTGAAGAAGAAGGCAGATGTCCTGACCGATGCCATGGATATGTCAAAGGTGACACATGTCGTAGTGTCGGGCAATAGCAGGATCGTACTGTACGCAGGCAATGAGGTCTGGTGCATCGGTCTCGGGCGTATGCGTGATGGGCGGTATTATCCGCAATCGTTGGTAAAGAAATCTTTCGATGAAGTGCGGAAAACGGGTACCGTCACACATATCGTGGCCGCAGTCGAAACGATGGGGCTATAGCCCGAATGAAAGGCCGGCTCAGCGGTAGCCGTTCCAGTGGGGGTGAGGGAACAGGATGTCCTCGTACTGGGACCAGCTGGACATGAAGTCGATGTCGGGCTCGCCAAGCCAGCGGGATTGCAGGCCCTCCATGGCCGAGCCGACGCACATCGACAGCAACCCGATCTTCTGCGGGGTGTTATATTCGGGCGGCAGCTTCCACGGATAGCTGCCGATCTGCGCGCGCAGCCGTCCGCCACGCTGGGCGTAGTACTCGTGCGCCGGGTGATTGGGGTCGATGGCTTCGGCGCGCAGCACCAGATACAGCTGTGTGAGTTGCGGGCGTTTCATGGTGTCCTCGGCGATGGTCCGGTAATACTCGGGCATCAGCAGAGGAGAAAGCTCCCGCTGTTCGGGCGTAAGCGCAAGTTTGCTCTGAATGTAGTCTCCGGCTTCGCTGGAATCTTCGTATCGACGCAGCACCAGCATCAGCAGCCCGTTCTTGTTCTTGACGTATTTGAGCAGCCCGGCCTGCGTGATGCCGACGCGATCGGAGACCTCCTGGATGGTCATGCCGTAATAGCCGCGCTCGGCCACCACTTCGGTGGCGGCATCGGTGATCGCCTTGAGGCGTTCTTCTCCGCGCGTTCCCATGGCATGTCTCCTTTCGTCCGGCTTTGGATGGTCCGCGCCCGGCGGCCCAACTGCGATATGAGCCATGATAGCCGTCATCCCGGCGTGTCTCGCATTGACACGCTAGAAAGTAAGTAGTAACTTACCTAATAACAAAAGTAAGTACTTGCTTACCTTTGGTTCGCCGGTCAGATTCAATGATGGAACCGACCCGGCGCACGCAGGAGGAAACAACAGCGAACATGGAGGTTCGAATGTCCACCCAAACCAAGTCGTCCAGCCGCCCTTGGCTGGTGTTCATCGGCTGCTGCGTATTGTCCCTGGTCGGATTCGGCCTGATCGTCAACACGCCTGGCCTGTACTTCACCGTCCTCGGCGAGACACTGAACGTCTCGCGCACGCAGATCGCATTGGCCTCGTCGATCATGGCTATCGCCGGCGCCGTGACCATGCTGTTCGCGGGCAAGGTCATGAAGATGCTCGATTCACGCATCCTGATCAGCGTGTGCATCGCGGGCGTCGCCGCCCTGTTCCTCGCCCAGTCCTTCTTCAACGCGGTCTGGCAGTTCTACATCTCATTCGCGCTGATGGGCATTCTCTACATCATCCCGATTTCCCTGGCCCCCAGCGTGCTGCTCGCCAACTGGTTCGAAAGCAAGCTCGGCATGGTGATGGGCATCGCCCTTGGCCTGTCCGGCATCGGCGGCACCATCTTCAACCCCGTCGTCTCCTGGTTCATCACCAATCTCGGATGGCAGACCTCCTACCGCCTAACCGCACTGATCCTCGTCATCTGCATCCTGCCGTTCTCCCTGCTGGTGTTCAAGTTCCGCCCCGACGAAGCCAAGGGCGAGCAGGCCTACGGCCATATCGTCTCCGCTGCCGTCGCCGATGACGCCCAGGCCGCCGGCGAGCTGCCCGGCATCGAATCCAAGAAGGCCTACCGCACCCCGACGTTCGTGCTGCTGGTGCTCGTCTCCGTGCTCCTGCAGATTGTGGCCGCGCTGGTCCAGCACGTCTCCAGCCATGAAATCGCCCATGGCCTGACGCTGGAACAGGGCGCACTGGTCGTCTCCGGCATCATGTTCGGCGCCGCGATTGGCAAGGCCACCATCGGCATCCTCCTCGACTATCTCAAGCCGGAACTGACCATCGTCATCTACTCCGCGATCGGCCTCGCCGGCTGGGGTCTCATGGCCGTCGCCACCACGCCCACCCCGGCCATCGCCGCCGGCTTCATGGCCGGACTCGGCCAAGGCGTCGTGCTCGTCGCCCTGCCGTGGGTCATCCGCAAGTCCTTCGGCCAGCGCGATTACAGCGAGATCCTGTCCATCGTCTCCATGTTTGGCGCGGTCGCCTCCGCCATCGCCGTCACCGCGCATGGCGCCGTGTTCGACGCCACCGGCTCCTATGTGCCGTCGCTGGTCGGCAATATGGCCCTGTACGTGGTCGCCGCGGCCTGCATGGTCATCGGATTCCGTATGCGCCCGTTCAAGGAAATCACGAAGCAGGCCAAGTGAGGCCGGGCAAAACCGATTCCAGACAAACGTATATATAAGGAATATAAGGAGTATTCATGAGTGACGCAGACGACTTCATGACCCGATATCTCAACAACATCACCAGCCAGTACGAATCCTCCCGATTCAAGCCGGAATACGAGCCGGCCGAGCCCGAAACAACCAAGGTCACCTGCCGCGACGGCGTCGAGCTGACGGTCGACATCTTCCGCCCGGCCACTCCCGGCCCGTACCCGACCATCGTGGTGCGTTGCCCCTACCCGCAGCAGGTCGAGCTGTGGAAGCTGCACGGCGAACATCTCAATCGGCGCGGCTACGCGATGGTGTGCGAATGGTGCCGCGGCACCTACACCTCCGGCGGCACGTGGGAACCGAACGTCAACGAGCGCAACGACGGTGCCGACCTGCTCGCCTGGTGCGAACATCAGGACTGGATCGACGTGATCGGCCTGTGGGGCACCTCGTACCTGTCCCTGACCTGCTGGACCGTGGCGGACATCACCACGCCGAAGGTGGCCTCCATCTGCGCCAACCACTACGGCACCGACCGGTTCGCCTCCGCCTACCAAAAGGGCTCCTTCCGCTGCGACGTGCTCACCGCCTGGGCCATGCAGAACGCCGGATATCCGGTCGACGCCGATTACATGAAATCCGCCCTCCACCTGCCGCAGATGAGCGTGGACGAGGACATGTGGGGCGGCCGCCTTGACTGGTATCGTGACTGGATCAGCCACCCCAAGGACGCCGACGCCTACTGGGATGAGGGATTCTGGGGACTGCTCAAGTCCATCCCCTCCAAGGTCAAGGTGCCGATGTTCATCCACGAGGGCTGGTTCGACCACCACCTCGGCAGCGCCCTAACCGGGTACGCCGCGCTGAACGAGCAGGTCAAGGAACACTCCTGGCTGCGCATCGGCTGCTGGAACCACTACTTCCTCAATCCGCTGGAAGGACTGGAACCGAAGCATCTCGACGCCGCCGAAGTGCCGGCCGCGCTCGAATGGTTCGACCTGACCCTGAAGCGGAAGCAGACCCCCATGCGGCAGGTCGAGTACTACGAGATCGGCAGCGATTCCTGGCATGTCGCCGACTCCTGGCCGCTGCCGTCCGCAGGCGCCGACGAAGTCAGGCTCTATCTCAAGTCCGGCGAACTGACGGCCGAAGCTCCGCAAGCCGCGAGCGCCGCCGAATACGACTATGATCCGGCCAACCCGGTCATGACCCGAGGCGGCGAGGCCCTGCTCACCACGATGGACGAGATTGGCGCACGCATCCAGCCGGAACCCGGGTGGCGCGATGACGTCATCACGTTCGAATCCGAGCCGCTGGACCATGACCTGCACATCCAAGGCGCGATTAGTGTGGACCTGTACGTCTCATCCAGCGCTCCGGACACCGCCTTCACGGCCAAGCTCATGTGCGTGGACCCGGACGGCACCGCGCGCAACTACCGAACTTCCATCACCACGATCGGGCTGGATACGCCGGACGCCGCGCCGTACAAGCCGGGCGAAATCCGCCGCGTGAGCATCGACATGTGGGGCATCTGCTGGATGGTGCCCGCCGGGTCGCGCATCCGCTGCGATATCTCATCTTCCGATTTCCCGCAATACTCCGTACACACCAACCACGCTGGACTGTGGAGCGAACAGACCGGCACGCAGGTGGCCCACCAGACCATTCACATGGGCGGCGCCACGCCGTCCGCCATCGTGCTGCCGGTGCGTGGCTGAGATACGGTTTCGATAACGATTGAAAGGAACGACAATGATCAGTCAGGAAGCGCGCGACCTGTTCGCCGCCAACGTGAAGGCCATGACCGCCGGGGACGCGGCGCATCTCGCCTCCCAGTTGCTGCCGGACGATGTGAGCCGATTGAAGGACATCGCTTATGTGCATGATGGTGACGCCGCGCATCTGCTGGACATCTACACTCCCGCGGATGCGGAGGAAGGCGCGGCTCTGCCCGTCATCGTGGACTTCCACGGCGGCGGCCTGTATTACGGCAACAAGGAGAACAACGAATGCCGTGACATGTTGCTCGCCCGCCAAGGGTTCGCCGTGGTGAACGCCAACTACCGGCTGGTGCCCTCGGTGAGTTTCCCCGCCCAGTTGGCCGATGCGATGGCCGTGCTCGATTGGATTCGCGACCATGGCGCCGAATACGGCCTGGACGCCGAGCGCGTCTGCGTGACCGGCGATTCGGCCGGCGGCGCCTTGGCCCTGTACCTCTGCGCGGCCAACGGTTCGACGCAGCTGGCCGGCGCCTTGGGCCTGTGGCAGTCCGGCATCGAGGTGCACGCCCTGGTGGTGACCTCCGGCATGTTCCGTTTGCAGGGCGGCGTGCACGCCAATGCGCTGAGCTATTACATGGAGGGCTACCTGCAGACGCCCGCCGACCACATCAAGGTCAACCCCTATCTCGATCTGGACAAGCTCATCGTGGACGGCGATGTGCCGCCGATCTACATGATCACCAGCGTGGAGGATTTCATCGCCGACAACACCTACGAACTGGCACGCATTCTGCACGCCCGGCATAAGGACCATGCGATGAGCGTATGGCCCAAGGGTCGCGAGCGGGTGCTGGGCCATGTGTTCAACATCGTCCAGGCCGGCGATCCCGAAGCGGGCGAGGCACATCAGGTGATTTGCGATATCGCCGACTATTGCAAGCGCTATATCTGATCGCCGTTCGTGCGGCCGAACCAACAGTGGGGGTGTTCTATCAGTGTGGAACACCCCCACTCTGCGTGGTGAGAAGCGTTATGCGGGATCACAGCCGCAACTGCAGCCAAAGTGCTCAGCGATACCCGTCCCACAGGGGCAGGGGCATCAGCACGTCCTCGCAGTCGGCCCACATGGCGTTGAGGTCTTGTCCTGGGGCGCGCAGCCAGCGCAGCTGAAGGCCGTCCATCATCGAGAATCCGGCCTGCAGCACATGTTCGACGTTGACGTCTTGCGGCACGGCCCAGTTGATGTTGAGCGCCATGGTGACCGTGCGGCGCTCGCGGTCGGCGAAGTAATCGTGCGCGGGATGGGCCGGGTCAAGTGCCTCGGTGCTCAGCGTGGAGAACATGTGCACCAGCGCGGGCCGCTTGTTGTTCACCGCCACCACCTGACGCCACATGTCCGCAATGAGCGGGCGCTCCTGGGCGACCATCGCGGCATTGATCGACTCGGTGACCCGGTCGTATTCCTCGGTCAGCGCCAGATCGAGCAGTCCCTCCTTGCTGCCCACGTAATGCAGCACGCCGGCCTTGGTAAGCCCCACTTCGGTGGCGATGCGTTGCAGTGACGTGCCGTAATAGCCGAGCTTGCCGAACGATTCGACGGCGGCGTCGAGAATCGCGGTGCGGCGATCGGTATCGGTGGGGGAGGGGACGTTCATACAGGCAACCTTACGGTCGGTTAGTAGTGGTTCCAAATGATTTCGGCGTGTTGTGACACAGATTTTGATAATCTACCTACCAACCGGTTGGTCGAGAGAAAACGGCAGTCGAGATTCGTGGAGGAACCTCGAACAACAGCCAGGCAGCCCGGCCGAATCGGAACCAACGCATATCGAACAACCGCACAATTCAAGACAGCAGCGCAAGCCGCACAACTCAAGAAACTCAAGGAAAGAGGTAACATGAGCGAGGCCATCTACCCGTCCGTCAAGGATCTGACCCTAGAAGAGAAGGCATCCCTCACCTCCGGTGGCGACGCATGGCATCTGCAGGGCGTGGAGTCCAAAGGCATCCCAAGTTACATGATCACTGACGGTCCTCACGGTCTGAGGAAGTCCCTGGCCTCCAGTGCCGGTGAGACCGACCTTGACGACTCCGTGCCCGCCACCTGCTTCCCGCCGGCCGCCGGCTTGTCCAGCTCTTGGAATCCTGAGCTCATTCACAAGGTTGGTGAGGCGATGGCTGAGGAGTGCATTCAAGAAAAGGTGGCTGTGATTCTTGGCCCCGGCGTCAATATCAAGCGCAACCCGCTCGGCGGTCGCTGCTTCGAATACTGGTCCGAAGACCCGTACTTGGCCGGTCATGAGGCCATCGGCATTGTTGAAGGCGTGCAGTCCAAGGGCGTGGGCACGTCGCTCAAGCACTTCGCCGCCAACAATCAGGAAACCGACCGACTGCGCGTCGATGCCCGCATCAGCCCGCGCGCCCTGCGCGAGATCTACTTCCCGGCCTTCGAACACATCGTCAAGAAGGCCCAGCCGTGGACCATCATGTGCTCCTACAACCGCATCAACGGCGTGCATTCCGCACAAAACCATTGGCTGCTGACCGACGTGCTGCGCGACGAATGGGGCTTCGATGGCATCGTCATGTCCGACTGGGGCGCCGATCATGACCGTGGGGCCTCCCTGAATGCAGGCCTGAATCTGGAAATGCCGCCGAGCTACACCGACGACCAGATTGTCTACGCCGTCCGCGACGGCCTAATCACCCCCGCCCAGCTCGATCGTATGGCTCAGGGCATGATTGACTTGGTAAACAAGACCCGCGCTGCAATGAGCATCGATAATTACCGTTTCGATGTGGACGCCCACGATGAAGTCGCCCATCAGGCCGCTATTGAATCCATTGTGATGCTCAAGAACGATGATGCGATTCTGCCGCTGAACGCCGGTCCAGTCGCCAATCCGTCCGCCACGCCCCAGAAGATCGCCGTTATCGGCGAATTCGCCCGCACCCCGCGCTACCAAGGCGGCGGCTCCTCCCACATCACCCCCACCAAGATGACCAGCTTCCTCGACACGCTCGCCGAGCGCGGCATCAAGGCCGACTTCGCCCCCGGCTTCACGCTCGATCTGGAACCGGCCGACCCGGCCCTTGAATCCGAAGCCGTCGAAACCGCCAAGAACGCCGACGTGGTCCTCATGTTCCTCGGTCTGCCGGAAGCCGCGGAATCCGAGGGCTTCGACCGCGACACCCTCGACATGCCCGCCAAGCAGATCGCCCTGCTTGAACAGGTCGCCGCCGCGAACCAGAACGTCGTGGTCGTGCTGTCCAACGGCTCCGTGGTCTCCGTGGCCCCGTGGGCCAAGAACGCCAAGGGCATCCTCGAATCCTGGCTGCTCGGCCAGTCCGGTGGCCCGGCGCTCGCCGATGTGATCTTCGGCCAGGTCAGCCCGTCCGGCAAGCTCGCCCAGTCGATTCCGCTGGACATCAGCGATGACCCGAGCATGCTGAACTGGCCGGGCGAGGAAGGCCACGTCGACTACGGCGAGGGCGTGTTCGTCGGCTATCGCTACTACGACACCTACGGCAAGGCTGTGGACTACCCGTTCGGCTATGGCCTGAGCTACGCCACATTCGAGATCGCTGACGTCGCCGCCGCCAAGACCGGCGCGAACACCGCCACCGTGACCGCCACCGTGACCAACACCTCCGATGTGGATGCCGCCGAAACCGTGCAGGTGTACGTGGCTCCGGGCAAGGCCGACGTGGCCCGCCCGAAGCACGAGCTCAAGGGCTTCACCAAGGTGTTCCTCAAGGCCGGCGAATCCAAGACCGTGACCATCGACCTCGACGAGCGCGCGTTCGCCTACTGGTCCGAAAAATACAACGACTGGCACGTGGAGGCCGGCGAATATGCCATCGAAGTGGGCGTGAGCTCCCGCGACATTGCCGACACCGTTGCCGTGGCCCTCGATGGCGACGGCAAGACCCAGCCGCTCACCGAATGGTCCACCTACGGCGAGTGGGAGGCCGATCCGTTCGGCGCCAAGATCGTGGCCGCCGTGGCCGCCGCCGGCGAGGCCGGCGAGCTGACGAAGCTGCCCGACAACGCCATGATGCGCATGTTCCTCAACCCCATGCCGATCAATTCGCTGCCCACCCTGCTGGGCGAAGGCGGCAAGAAGATCGCCCAGTTCATGGTTGACGAGTACGCCAAGCTCGCGAAGTAAGGGCTGAAGCGAGGCAATCGCACGGCGTAATACAGCTGGCTTCCCTCTCCTGAGGGGAGCCAGCTTTGTTTAGGCTCAACAGTTGTTTGGAGATACTACAACACGCCGATTGTTGTATGTGCAACTGTTGTATATGGGTCTCTTTATCATGAATTGTTGCGTATACAACAATGTGGGGTGAAGGTACAAACGCACACGGCCTCGCATGGTACGGAGGACAATGGATCAGCATATTCTCAGCATCGAAATGCGCGCGGTAGCCAAAGCCGTCGACCGCTATTTGGGCGAGAGCATGCCGCAAACCGCCAGGGAAACCACCGGCGGCAACGCGCATATCATCATGTTCCTGGCGCGCAACCGCGGTCGTGAGATCTACCAGCACACCATCGAACAGAAATTCTGCATCACCCGGTCCACCGCCTCGCGTGTGCTGGCCCTGATGGAGAAGAAGGGCCTGATCGCCCGTGAATCGGTGGAGCATGACGCGCGCTGCAAGCGCATCGTCCTGACCGACAAGGCGGACGCGATCGTCGCCGATCTCAAGGCGAACGGCGATCGGGTCGAACGGTTGCTGGTCGGCGGCTTCTCCGATGGCGAGAAGGCCGCTCTGCGCGACTACGTCGCACGCATGCGTGCGAACATCGAGCGCGCACAACGCGAATTTGAACATCAAACACTCCCTCAGTCACCTGTGGTGATGGCTCCCGATCAAGACGGAGCAGAGGTTGCTAACACGAAGGAGGAGAACGAATGAGCGATACCGCAGAGGCAATCGCGCAGGCGCGCAAAGCCGTCGAACCGGACAAGCCCAAACATGTACTGCGCACGCTGGGCCATTCGATTCGTGAATACAAGAAAGCCAGCATCCTGGCTCCGGTGTTCGTGACGGTCGAAGGCATCCTGGAGATCCTGATCCCGACCATCATGGCTTCGCTGATCGATGAGGGTATCACCGGTGGCAGCATGCCGGCCACCGTCAAGTTCGGCGTGATTCTGCTGGTGTGCTCGATGGTTTCGCTGGGTGCCGGCTTCCTGTCCGGAAAGTACGCGGCCGTGGCCGGCGCGGGCTTCGCCAAGAACCTGCGCAAGGACCAGTTCGAGAAGGTGCAGGGCTTCAGCTTCACCAATATTGACCGGTTCTCCACCGGTTCGATCGTGACCCGACTGACCACCGACGTGACGAACCTGCAGAACGCCTACATGATGATCATTCGTCTGGGCGTGCGTGCCCCGATTATGGTGGTCGTATCCTGGCTGTTCTCGTTCCGTATCTCCCCGTCGATTTCCATGGTGTTCCTGGCCTGCATCCCGATTCTGGCCATCGGCCTGTGCGGTCTGGCCGTGCTCGTGCATCCGGTGTTCGAGCGCGTGTTTCACACCTACGATGCGTTGAACAACGTGGTCGACGAGAACCTGCAGGGCATCCGCGTGGTCAAGTCCTATAACCGCGAATCCTTCGAGGTCTCCAAGTTCGGCCGCATCTCCCAGCGCATCTTCAAGGACTTCACCAAGGCTGAGCGCATCATGAGCTTCAACAGCCCGCTGATGATGATCTGCATCTACGGTTCGATGATCCTCATCGCATGGATGGGCGCGCAGCAGATCGTCGCCTCCGGCAACAACCCCGCCGTGGGCCTGACCACCGGCGACCTGACCGCACTGGTCACCTACGCCATGCAGATCCTTATGGCCATGATGATGCTGTCCATGATCTTCGTCATGGTGATTATTTCTCAGGCTTCTGCCGAGCGTATCTGCCAGGTGCTGCAGGAGGAAAGCACGGTGCAGAACCCGGCACAGCCGGTGACTGACATGGCCGACGGCTCCATCGAATTCGACCATGTCACCTTCCGCTACTCCGACAGTTCCGAAAAGCCCGTGCTTGACGACATCAACCTGAAGATCCGCTCCGGCATGACCGTCGGCATTGTCGGCGGTACTGGTTCGGCAAAGTCGTCTCTGGTACAGCTCGTGCCGCGACTGTACGACGTGAGCTCCGGTTCGCTGAAGGTCGGCGGCGTGGATGTACGCGACTACGATCTCGAGGCGCTGCGCGATCAGGTGGCCATGGTGTTGCAGAAGAACGTGCTGTTCTCCGGCACTATTGCCGAAAACCTCAGGTGGGGCAACCCGAACGCCACCGATGAAGAGATTCGCCATGCTGCGCAGCTCGCGCAGGCCGATGGATTCGTTCAGGAATTCCCCGATAAGTACGACACGTACATCGAGCAGGGCGGTACCAATGTGTCCGGCGGACAGCGCCAGCGCCTGTGCATCGCCCGTGCGCTGCTGAAGAAGCCGAAGATTCTGATTCTCGACGATTCGACCAGCGCCGTCGATACCAAGACGGACAAGCTGATCCGTTCCGCGTTCCACAACGAGATTCCGGACACCACGAAGATCATCATCGCCCAGCGCGTGGCCTCCGTGCAGGAATCCGACATGATTCTGGTGATGGATTCCGGCCGCATCATGGCGTCCGGCACACACGACGAACTGCTCGTCACCTGCGATGAATACCGTTCCATCTACGAATCCCAGACCAAGAACCAGGCCCAGCCCGAAGAACTGGCCGCTGCCGAACAGGCTGCTGAGTCATCTACCGCTGAGCCGTCCGAAACCGTGACGGTGACAGTGCCCATGCCCACGGCCGATACCAGCGCAGCTGATACCAATGCAGCCGATACCAAGGAAGGAGAAGCACGATGAGCAACGACCAGAGTTTCAAGAACCGCAAGCCCGCCATGGGCAAAACCGAGCCTGGCACCATCAAGCGCATCTTCAGCTACATCTTCCAGTACAAGTGGCGCGTCATCGCCATCGTGGTGTGCATCTTGGTCGGTGCCGCCGCGCAGGCCGGTTCCGCGCTGTTCCTCCAGTCGCTCATCGACACGTACATCCTGCCGATGGTGGGGGAGTCGAACCCCGACTGGGCCCCGCTGCTGCGGGCCATCAGCCTGATGGCGTGCCTGTATGTGGCCGGCATCGTGGCGTCCTGGCTGTGGCAGTGGCTGATCGTCACCGTCGAGCAGGGCACGCTCAAGAAGATTCGTGACGACATGTTCGTCCACCAGCAGAAGCTGCCGATCCGCTACTTCGACAGCCACGAGCACGGCGACATCATGAGCCACTACACCAACGACACCGATACGCTGCGCCAGGCCATCTCGCAGTCGTTCCCGCAGATGTTCTCCTCGATTATCTCCGCGGTCGCGGCGCTGCTGTCCATGCTGTGGCTGTCCATTCCATTCACCGCGTTCGTAATCGTGTTCACCGTTCTGCTCTACTTCATCGTGCGCAAGATCGTGAGCCGCTCCGGCCGCTACTTTGTCAAGCAGCAGCAGTGGATCGGCGACGTGAACGCCTTCGTGGAGGAATCCGTCAACGGCCAGAAGGTCATCAAGGTCTTCAACCATGAAGACGCCACCCAGAATACCTTCGACGAGAAGAACGAGGAACTCTTCGAGGCGTCCGCCGAAGCGAACACCTGGGGCAACGTCACCATGCCGGTCGTCGGCAACATGGGCTACCTGCTCTACATCCTGCTTGCCATCGTCGGCGCCGCCGTCTCGCTGGCCGGCGTCAACGACATCGGTCTGACCGGCGTCAAGCCGCTCACCCTCGGCACGCTCGTCTCCCTGCTGACCCTATCCCGCTCGTTCATCAACCCGATCGGCCAGGTCTCCCAGCAGCTGACCATGGTGATGATGGCGCTCGCCGGTGCCTCCCGTATCTTCAAGCTGATGGACGAACCCATCGAGGAAGACAAGGGCACCGTGACGCTCGTGAACGTGGAACTTGGCGAGGATGGCCGCACCATGACCGAAGTCGACCACGAGACCGGTCACTGGGCATGGAAGCGCGAGGTCGGCGACGACGGTACGAGGTCTCTGAAGGCCGCAGAAAAGCTCAAGGGCTCGGCCCGCGAGGTGGCGATGAAGGCCAAGGAGCAGGCGATCACCTCGCCCGACGGCCGACTGACCCTGCTGCGCGGCGACGTGCGCTTCACCAACGTGACCTTCGGCTACAACCCGGACAAGCCGGTGCTGCACGACATCACCTGGTTCGCCAAGCCCGGCCAGAAGATCGCGCTCGTCGGCGCCACCGGTGCCGGCAAGACCACCGTGACCAACCTCATCAACCGGTTCTACGACATTCAGGAAGGCCAGATTCTGTATGATGGTATCTCCGTGGCCGGCATCAAGAAGCCTGACCTGCGCAGGTCTTTGGGCATCGTGCTGCAGGACGTGAACCTGTTCACCGGCACCGTGATGGACAACATCCGTTACGGCCGCCTGAACGCCACCGATGAGGAATGCATCGAGGCCGCGCGTCTGGTCAATGCGGACAGCTTCATCCGCATGCTGCCCGGGGGATACAACACGGTGCTCGAAGGCGACGGTTCCGGCCTGTCCCAGGGCCAGCGCCAGCTGATCTCCATCGCTCGCGCGGCGGTGGCCGATCCGCCTGCGCTGATCCTTGACGAGGCCACGTCCTCGATTGATACGCGTACTGAAGAGGTTGTGCAAGCTGGTATGGATAACCTGATGAAGGGCCGTACGGTCTTCGTCATCGCCCACCGCCTGTCCACCGTGCGCAATTCCGATGTGATCATGGTGCTCGACCACGGCAACATCATCGAGCGTGGTTCGCATGACGAGCTGATCGCGCAAAAGGGCGAGTACTACCAGCTGTACACCGGCGCGGTGGAGCTGGAGTAGCCGGTACGCCTGCAAAAACCGCACCTCGATTATCGGGTTGAAGCAATTCTCATCCGGTGGTTGGGGTGCGGTTTTCTATGTTGAGAGCCGTGTGTTGGCGCAGGATTGCGAATATTGGCGGTGAAAAGGGTACATTTGAATTGTTGCTTTGACGATGTATCGGCCGCAAGGAGGGGACTATGGCGTTCGTGACGTTGAAGGATGTTGCTCAACGTGCCGGTGTATCGGCTGCTGCCGTCTCCCAAATACTTCACAATAAAGGCCGCTTTTCTAGTGATACGCGACAGTTGGTGCTGAAAACTGTTGAGGAAATGGGGTATGTGCCCGATCAACGTGCTCGTTCCATGCGCTCGTCGGATACTAAGACTGTTGGCCTGCTGGTTCCTGATTTGCGCAATCCGTATTTCGCTGATTTAGTCTCGTCAATGGAAGACGAGTTGTATGCCCAGGGCTATTCCACGCTGATTGGTACTTCAGCAGAAACAGTGGAACGCCAGGATGCGTTTATTGACAATCTGCTTGGGCAACGTATTGACGGGGCAATCGTGGTGCCGCAAGGTGTCAATTCGCCTGGTATGCAGTCGCTTATCGCGCGCGAGCTACCACTGGTGTTCGTGGATCGTTTGGTATCGGGAGTAAATTCGGTGCCATTCGTAGTGTCCGACCCATACCCAGGTGTTTGCGAGGCGGTTGCCGAACTTGTGCGCTTAGGGCATCGTCACATTGGATTTGTGTCACACTCGTCACTGGGCTCGTCCAATATAAATGAGCGTGAAGCGGCATTCCGTTCTGCTGTGGCACAGGTGACGCAGTTGGGGGAGGGAACTGCGGCGGTTGTCGACTGTGATTCTACATATGTTTCGCGCGAAGCAGGACTAAATGAACTTGTAAGAGCAGGTGTTACGGCGATTATTTGCGCTTACTCGCCTGACATGATCACGATGATTGGTTTGCTGCATGACCGCGGCATTGATATTGGTAGTGAAATGTCAGTGATTTCATTCGATGACATTGCCGTATTCCGTCTGCTGACTCCGCAAGTCGCGATTATTTCGCAGCAAGCTGAGGATATGGGTCGCCAGGGCGTGGATATGTTGCTCGACATGATTATAAATAATGATTGCAGTCGTGGTGAATCGCGCTATGTCCCGTCATCGTTTGTACTGCGTGATTCGGTTGGGGCTCCTATGTGGCGTGTTCCCTGATATTGCAGCGTTTATCAGGTGCATGAAGGCTGGGTTTATGCGCTGAACAGTGCTGACGTGCCGACATCGTTGACAACATTGGTAAAAGGTTATATCATAATTTTCATTAGTTGATTAAACGTTTTATCAATGGCGATGATCAACGATGATCGGTTTGGAGGAAACTCACAGAGGAGGTGAGCGGGCAATGTGCATATCGATTCAGCAAGACGCGCTGACAGCCGAACTGTACGTCAGCGTTCGCGACGCTGTGGGTTTCTACCATTACGACCGCGAAGACGCGCGTATGGCGCTGGATGGTGGGCTGTATTCCGTGGTTGCCTACGTTGATGGTCAGGTGGCCGGAATTGGTCGTGTGGTCGGCGATGGACGTATCGCATTCTTCATCAAAGATCTCGTGGTATTACCGCAATACCAAGGGGATGGAGTCGGTACGGCGGTGCTGCGCGCACTTATCACACGCATTCGAGAACACTGCTGCAACCATGCGTACATTGGCCTGATGGCAACACCTGGCAAGGAATCGTTCTACGAAGAGCATGGGTTCCTGCGCCGGCCGGCACCGGGTTATGGCAGCGGATTAGTCCAATTCGTTGATCCCGTTCCGCTCAGCGCAGCTGAATCCACCGCCACAAGCGGAATCAAGTAATCGGCTCGCCGAGCACTACGCATAACACGTATATCAACACACCACGAAAGGAACCGAACAAGCAATGAAGCAGATCCCTCTGATTATCGACACTGACCCCGGCATCGATGACGCCGTCGCCATCGCACTGGCAGTGTTCAACCCGCGCTTCGACGTGCGGCTGATTACTACGGTTGCTGGCAATGTCAGCATTGAAGCGACAACGACGAACGCGCTCAAGCTGATGGCCTACTACGGTAAGGATGTACCGGTCGCTCGTGGCGCTGCTGAACCGCTGATCCGTCAGCTTGATGATGCAAGCGATATCCACGGTAAAACCGGTATGGAGGGATTCGATTTCCCTGAGCCCAAAACTGAACTTCTGCTGGATAAGCATGCTGTCGAAGCAATGCACGACGAGATCATGGCTTCTGCTGAACCTGTCACCGTCATGCCAATCGGTCCGCTGACCAACATCGCACTGTTGCTAAAAACTTTTCCGGAAGTCAAGTCGCGTATTGAGCGCATTGTGCTCATGGGTGGTTCGGTCACTCGCGGCAACAAGGGTGTTATGGCCGAATTCAATATTTTCGTTGACCCTGAAGCCGCCAAGATTGTGCTCACTTCTGGTCTTGACATTACTATGGCCACACTGGACGCCGGCTTGGGAACTGTGATTCCGCCGGAGAAAACCGCTCAGCTTAAGGATATGGGCAAGGTCGGTCTGATGGCTCATGACCTGTTCCAGCGCTACCGCAAGCGCAGCTTCGGCACCGGTCTCAAAATGTATGACGCTTGCGCAGTCGCATGCTTGCTGGAGCCTGACCTATTCGACATGACTAAGGCATTTGTGGACGTAGAAATCGCTGGCGAACTCACTGCAGGGTGTACGGTCGTTGATCTTAAGGGCTACCTTAAGCGCGAACCGAATGCCACCGTCACCACCGGCGTTCACGCAGATCGATTCTGCGACTGGTTCATGGACGGCATCGCCCATTGTGCATAGTCCCTTGTCTCTTCGACGCCGCTAACACCGGCGCCCCTGAGCGCGTCAGTATTCGTGAATTCAACAACAGAGAATAAGAGAACAAAGAAAGGACCAGACCGATGGAACTGGTGATTATGTACCTCGTGGCAATTGCCGCGGTTGGCATTGTGGGCTTTATGCTCGTGAAGAAAATGGACATCAAGATTTCCCTGTTCCTCATCGGCATTGTGCTGATGTACATCGCATTGCTGATGGGCAAGGACATCTCATTCACCGACTTCGTTTCCAGTGGTGTCACTTGGCTTGATCCGTTCAAGGTTGTAGGCGATCAGTTCGTGAGCACGCTCACTTCTGCTGGCTTCATCATCCTCATCCTTGGTGGCTACACCGGCTACATGTCCCATATCGGAGCCAATGAAGTCACGGTAAGTGTGCTCGCCAAGCCGATTGCGCACATCAAGTCCCCGTATATACTCGTGCCGATTACCTTCTTGTTGGGCAACCTGTTGTCTCTGGTCATTCCGAGTGCTTCCAACCTGGCTATCATCCTTATGGCAACGCTGTACCCGGTGCTTCGCCAAGCTGGTATGAGCCTGCTGAGCGCAGCTGCAGTCATTGCCACTACTGCAACGATTATGCCGACCCCGCTTGGCTCCGACAATGTTGCCATCGCCGCTGAACTCGCTAAGACCGACATGTTCTCCGGTCTGACCGCCAGCGATTACGTCTTCCGTTATCACGTGCTCGTTTCCATCCCGACCTTGCTCGTCATGGCACTGGCACACTACTTCTGGCAGAAGTTCATGGACAAGCGCGCTGGCTCGGATTTGACCGACGGTGATGTTGACCTGGCTGAGGTTAAGGCTGTCGAAGGTAGCGCTCTCTACCGCACTGTGTATGCGATTTTGCCGCTGCTGCCGATCATCATGCTTCTCATCGTGTTCGCCATCACTTCCACCACCGGCGCAAAGATCGACCTGAGTGTTGAACTCGCTTCCATTCTCTCCTTCGTGATCGCCATTATCTGCGAGCTCATCCGCACTCGCAAGGGCAAGGAAACCCTCGCTGGCACCGAGTCCTTCTTCAAGGGCATGGGTGGCGCAATGCCGATTGTGGCACTGTTGGTCGCTGCTTCTGTGTTCGTCGTTGGTCTTAAGTCCATTGGTCTGATCACCGAACTGCAGAACGCAATGACCGGCCTGTCCGGCTCTGGTATGGGCTTCGTGCTGCCGCTTATCCTTGTCGGCCTCACTGCGCTCATCGTGCTACTCTCCGGTTCCGGTACCGCACTGTTCTTCGCGATGGTTCCGCTCATGGTTCCGCTGGCCGCTGCTGCTGGTATCAATGTGCTCGCTGTGTCCATCCCGATGGGTCTCGCTGGCAATCTGCTGCGCGCTGTCTCGCCGGTCTCCGCTGTGGTGATGATCGTCGCCGGCTCCATCAAGAAGAGCCCAATCGACATTGTGCGCCGTACCAGTGTGCCGATGATCGCTGGCGTAATCGTCATGTTCATCCTGTCCATGGCAATCTTCCTGCCGATGGGTGCGTGATGCTGATATAACCATCACAATCCGCTAGGCGTCAGTCGTCAGCAGAACATATCAATCGCGCAGACGATTTGGCCCCGAATACGTGCAATGCCCGGGATTTGACTTCAGACTCCGGGCATTCGCATACCCGCACGATTGTGTTTCCATCGTGATTTTGCTGAAACGTAGAACAAGCGCAGAACATAGAAGACAGGCCGAAACAAGAAGGCCGAAAGGAAATGCATCATGTCAGCATCATGTCTTGACTTGCTCGACCACCTGCACGGCAGTGTGTCCGTGGTCGGATCAATGAATGTTGATTACACGGTCGTTACTGAGCGGTTGCCGAAACCGGGAGAGACCGTCAACGGTGGCCCGCTGACCTTATTGCCGGGAGGCAAGTCAGCGAATCAGGCATCGGCGGCTGCGCGAATTGGAGCGCAGGTGCGGATGTTTGGTGCAGTCGGGGAAGATACCAATGCGGATTTTCTGCTGGAGCATTTGCGCGATGCTGGTGTGGATACTTCGCATATCGCTGCCGTTGCAGGTCCCAGTGGCACTACGGTAATTACCGTGGACGCGAATGGCGAGAACACCATCGTATATTCGGCTGGTTCCAATGGTGAGGTATCTGTCGACTATGTGCAGCAGTCATCTGATGCATTGGTTGCTGCTGATGTACTGGGACTGTGTTTGGAAAGTCCGATGGAAACGGTCACGGCATGCGCTCGCCTCTGTCATGATGCCGGGCTCAAGGTATTGCTCAACGATTCGCCATTCGTTGCTGAACTACCCGCTGAACTTATCGAGGCTTCGGACATTCTGCTGGTCAATGAACATGAAATGGCACAGCTGCTGGACATCGCCGAGCCTGACGATGACGATTGGGATGGACTGGACTGGTCTGATGTGGCGCGGCAGATGCATGACTTCGGTTTTAATCAGGCGATAATTACGCTTGGCGGGGATGGGTCGGTAGTCATCGATGGTGATGATATCTATCGTATTGCGCCAGTTGCGGTTGAGGCCATCGACACTACCGGGTGCGGAGATGCCTTTATGGGCACGGTTCTGGCCGGGCTTGCCTCGGGTCATGCGTTGGCGGACAGTGCGCAGTTGGCCTCATACGTTTCCGCGTACGCCGCGACTGGGTTCGGCGCGCAAGCCTCTTATGGTACTGCCGCTCAGATTCGTGAGCGGTTTGGTGCGAAGTAATTGCTGAGTGCAGAGTCTTGCGGGCCGTGAATTGGATGCAGACCTAACACGTCCATTTAGACGCTATGCAGTGTCGAATGTTCTCGGCGCGGATTTTACGAAGTGTTGTCAGCAAATGCATCAAGGCAATGGCGGCGGTCTGGGCGGGACTACGGCCACGCATAACAGTATCGAGTACTCGAATGAGTCCTATGACGCGAAAACTCGGACCGTGACGATGCATGCCGTTATCGACTGGAGTGATCCGTACCGATTCGGGGATTCGACCGGCAGTTTTACTGCGCCGGACATCACCGTTGTCTTTGACAAGTCCGGGAAAATCCAGCGCATTGACTCCACGGTCTGGGGATTCCCGCCTGCCCGATAATTATCGGAGGGCCTGAAACATGCACGTTCTCATCAGCGCTGCGGATCGACGATGCTGCAACCATACGGCGTCATACCCGCATGACGTGAGTTACACTATGTAGTAAAGTTATTTACTGAAATACTGCGTATTGTTACGTACTGAGGCGTGGAAGGCTCAACTATGGTCACGATGAAGGAAATCGCGCAGAAATCAGGCTTCTCGCAGGCCACGGTATCCCGGCTGCTCAATGGGGACCCGACATTGTCCGTCAAAGAGGAGACGCGACGTCGCATCATCGAGGTCAGCGAGCAGCTTGGCTACGCTACCGGATCACGCCGTATCGCATTGCCACGCCGTGTGGCCGTACTCGACAACGCCACCCGCGAGGAAGAACTGGCGGACGCCTATTTCGATGAACTGCGGTCCGTGCTCGGCGACAATGCCAGAGCCCAGCACATGGAACTCACGTCGTTTTCCCATATCGACGATCTGATTGCCAACGCCGGTGATTTCGACGGCTTCATTTCCATCGGACCGTCCGTACTCTCTTCGGATAAACTGTTGAAACTCCATCTGGTATTGCCCTATGGCGTATTCATCGACATCAATCCTGCGCCCAGCCTGTTCGATTCGGTACAACCGGATTTAAGCCAAACCATTTTGGACGCATTGGATATGTTGGTGTCCTCGGGCAAACGACGCATCGGCTATATCGGCGGTACTGGCTTCACGATGGGTTTGCACGAATATCCGGAAGACGGCCGATTAACCGCATTCCGCAATTGGACCGAGCGTTTGGGGCTGGATGCGGAAGGCCTGATTTACGCGCAAGGCGCGTTCACTGTGGACACCGGGCGCACTCTAGGGGAGGAAGCGGTTAACGATCATCGAGATGACATGCCGGATGCGTTCATCGTGGCTGCGGACTCGATTGCAGTCGGCGTACTGCAGGCGTTTACCGCTGCGGGAGTGCTGGTGCCTCGCGATACCAGTGTGATCAGTATCAATAACCAGGCCATCGCCCAGTACACTTCGCCGACATTGACCAGTTACGATATCGACCAGAATGAGCTGGCCGATACTGCGATTACGATGCTTGCCGAGGCCATCTCCAGTCGGCGCACGCTGCACCACCATACCTTCATCTCCACCACCCTAGTGGTGCGTGACAGTTTCGTACCAGCACGATAAAGAAGCTCCCTCTGTGCGATAAAGAAGCTCCCTCGTCAGAGGGAGCTTCTTTATCGCTGTTAGAACAGTTCCAGATTCACGTCGAGCGTGTAGGCGCGATCGGCGGGCAGCTGGTACTGCTCATGGACGGGCGCGCCCCATGAATCGTCTCCGCCCACGCCCATTTGCGCGGCCAACAGGCGCAGGAACGTGTGACGGACCGGCGGCAACTCGTTCTGGTGGGTCGCCTCTTCCAGCATGAGCGAGCTGTACGGCAACAGGCTCGCCGCGAAATGTTCGCTGCCGGCCTGGCTGATACGCATGCCGTGTCCTTGGGCGTCAAGCACTTCGGCCCAACGCAAGTCTTCATGGTTGCCGGTCTCCTGCGGCACCAGATACGGTGCATTGTCTTCGGCCGCAGTGCGCTCGAAAATGCCGAGCTTGCCGCCGTGCAGACGGTCGTGATAGGTTTCCTCGGGGGCAAGGCCGTAGAAGCGCAGGTTCTCGTACTGCTTGGGAAGTGTCCATTCCAATCCGAATGCCGGCAGCGTCGGCGCATCGGTGGCACCGGCATATCGGGCGGTCAGATGTACACGTCCGCTGGCGGCATCCACCTCATAGCGCACGGCAACTTGGGTTTCGCCCGGTTCGGCCAACGTATGACGAATGCCGCCAACGGGCACCAACCTCGTTGACGGCATTCGTCTTTCCAGGACACCGCAATCGCGGATGCATGCCGTTTACGCGTTGAATACGTATTGGTCAAGGCGGCGCATGGCCTCCTTGACGCGGCTCAAGGGCAACGCAAGGTTGACACGGATGCTGTAGGGAGCCTGGAACATGCTGCCGTCCTGCCAATCGACGCCCACATCCCAGCCGCGCTTCTCCAATTCCGCCAAAGTCAAACCATGAGCCTTACACCACTGCTCGCAGTCGAGCAGCAGCATGTAGGTGCCCTCCGGCTTGGCCAAACTCACCCCTTGGAAATGCTTGGTGATGTAGTCGTAGGCGTAATCGACGTTGCCGGTGAGCACCGCCTTCAGTTCGTCGAGCCACTCATGGCCTTCGGGCCGGTAGGCGCCGATCAGCGCGTGCATGGAAAGCACGTTCATGTCGTTGTAGTGGCATTTCGAGCTTTTGGCCACGATGCGGTCCCGGAGTGTGGGATTGTAGATGATGTGGTAGCTTCCCACCAGTCCGGCGAGATTGAAGGTCTTGCTGGGCGCGTAGAACGCCACGGTCCTGTTGCGTGCGTCCTCGCTGACCGATTGGGTGGGGATGTGCTGGTGGTTCCCCAGAGTCAAATCGGACCAAATCTCGTCGGAAATGACCACGCAATCGTTGGCCTTGTACACTTCCATGGCCTTCTCGATTTCCCAACGCTCCCACACGCGCCCGCAAGGATTGTGAGGGCTGCAGAACACGGCCACGTGGATGTGATGCTCCTTGAGCTTCCTGTCCATATCCTCGTAATCCATGTGCCATACGCCGCGCTCGTCCAGCGTGAGCGGACTGTGGACGATGCGGTAGCCGTTGTTTTCGATGCTCCGGGTGAACCCGATGTAGGTCGGGCTGTGCAGCAGCACGCCGTCGCCGGGGGCGGTGAACGCGGTCAGCGCGCTGATCACACCGCCCAGGACCCCGTTCTCGTAGCCGATCGCCTCCCGGGTCAATCCGGTGACCCCGTTGCGCGTGGACTGCCAGTCGATGATGGAGCTGTAATAGTCGTCGGTGGGGGAGAAGTACCCGTAGGCGGGATGCTTCGCCCGTTCGATGATGGCCTGCGGGATCGTGGGCACGGTCGGGAAGTTCATGTCCGCCACCCACATGGGGATGACGTCGAAACCCTCGCGTGGCGGGTCCGGCGCGAATCCCGGGTCGGTGCCCAGTCCGTCGACCGCGATCGAATCCATGCCATGCCTGTTCATGATGGACGTGAAATCATACGTCATTGTCCGACAATCCTTTCTCGGTCCGTGGTGGCCGGTCCCAATCTAAATCGGGCTCCTGACGGTGCCGTGGCCGTGGGCGGCGATTTGACCGCGTGGCGTGTTACGATATGCACCGTTGTGAGGCAGTGATCCGTTATCAGCGGGGAGTCTTCGGAAGAACGGCGGCAATCGCCCAGTAGAACCGACGGGATCGGCCCGAGACAGCCGAACACAAGCGGTCGCGCAGGCTCGCGGCTCCGAGTGCAACAGTTCGGAGCGGCGCAACCGGTGCGATAAGCGAGGTGGTACCGCGGTGCGGAGCGCATACCAGCGCCCGTCATCGTCCTCGTAGGCAGGAACGGCAGACAGGGCTGTTCCGGGCGGAACACAGTCAGTTCCGGCTGCGAGGCGATTGACGCGATCGGCCCCACGGTTCGGTACGTGACATTCGTGAACCCAGCCGGCACACGTCGGCGCCCGGCAATCGCCATCAATGACGCTCCTGTAGGACCAGTGCACAGTACTAACAGGAGATTTACGGTGAGCGAAAACGTATATCCCAAGGCGAACGAGGGCGGCGAGACCGCGCACGTCGCGCCGAACCCCAGCTTCCCCGACATGGAGGAGACCGTTCTCGACTACTGGGACAAGGACGACACCTTCCAGAAGTCCGTTGAACGCAACCCTTCCGGCGACCACAGCCAGAACGAATTCGTGTTCTTCGATGGCCCGCCTTTTGCGAACGGTCTGCCGCACTACGGCCACCTGCTGACCGGCTACGCCAAGGACGTGATCCCGCGCTACCAGACCATGAAGGGCCGCAAGGTCAACCGCGTGTTCGGCTGGGACACCCACGGCCTGCCCGCCGAGCTTGAGGCGCAGAAGGAACTTGGCATCGACTCGGTTGACCAGATTGAGAAGATGGGCATCGACAAGTTCAACGACGCCTGCCGCGCTTCCGTGCTGAAGTACACCAACGAATGGCAGAACTACGTGCATCGTCAGGCCCGTTGGGTGGACTTCGAGCACGGCTACAAGACCCTGAACATCCCGTACATGGAATCCGTGATGTGGGCCTTCAAGCAGCTCTACGACAAGGGCCTGGCCTACCAGGGCTACCGCGTGCTGCCGTACTGCCCGAAGGACCGCACGCCGTTGAGTGCACACGAGCTGCGCATGGACGCCGACGTGTACCAGGACCGCCAGGACACCACCGTGTCCGTGGCCGTGAAGATGCGCGATGAGGACGACGCCTACGCCGTCTTCTGGACCACCACCCCGTGGACCGTGCCCACCAACTTCGCCATCGTGGTCGGCGCCGACATCGACTACGTCGAGGTCCGCCCGACCGAAGGCAAGTTCGCTGGCAAGAAGTTCTACCTCGGCAAGGACCTGCTGCCGCACTACGAGAAGGAACTCGGCGAGAACTACGAGGTCGTGCGCGAACTCAGGGGCTCCGAGCTGGAAGGCCGCCGCTACTACCCGGTCTTCCCGTACTTCGCGGGCGACGAGGCCGAATCCGAAGGCCATGTGCCCGGCCCGAACGGCTACACGATCTTCACCGCCGACTACGTCGACACCGTCGAAGGTACCGGTCTGGTTCACCAGGCCCCCTACGGTGAAGACGATATGAACACGCTGAACGCCAAGGGCATCAAGAGCACCGACGTGCTCGACGATGGCTGCCGCTTCACCGCGCAGTGCCCCGACTACGAGGGCGATTTCGTGTTCGACGCCAACCTGCCGATCCTGCGCAACCTGCGCGCCGGCGACGGCCCGCTCGCCGAGATTCCGGAAGAGCGCCGCGCGATCCTCTTCCAGGAGAAGAGCTACGTGCACTCCTACCCGCACTGCTGGCGTTGCGCCACCCCGCTGATCTACAAGCCGGTCTCCTCCTGGTTCGTGTCCGTGACCAAGATCAAGCCGCGTCTGCTGGAATTGAACCAGCAGATCAACTGGATCCCGGGCAACGTCAAGGACGGCCAGTTCGGCAAGTGGCTCGCCAACGCGCGCGACTGGTCCATCTCCCGCAACCGCTTCTGGGGTTCCCCGATTCCGGTGTGGGTGAGTGACGATCCGAAGTACCCGCGTGTGGACGTTTACGGTTCTCTCGAAGAGCTCAAGGCCGACTTCGGTGACTACCCGCGCGACAAGGACGGCAACATCAACATGCACCGTCCGTGGATTGACAACCTGGTCCGCGTCAACCCGGACGACCCGACCGGCAAGTCGCACATGCACCGTATTTCCGATGTGCTCGACTGCTGGTTCGAGTCCGGTTCCATGTCGTTCGCGCAGTTCCACTACCCGTTCGAGAACAAGGAGAAGTTCGAGCAGCACTTCCCGGCCGACTACATCGTGGAATACATCGGCCAGACCCGCGGCTGGTTCTACCTGCTGCACGTCATGGCGACCGCCCTGTTCGACCGCCCGGCGTTCAAGAACGTGATCTGCCACGGCATCGTGCTCGGCTCCGACGGCCAGAAGATGTCTAAGCACTTGCGCAACTACCCGGACGTGAACGGCGTGTTTGACAAGTACGGTTCCGACGCCATGCGCTGGTTCCTTATGTCTTCGCCGATTCTGCGCGGCGGCAACCTGATCGTCACCGCCGATGGCATCCGCGACACCGTGCGCCAGGTCATGTTGCCGGTGTGGAGCTCCTACTACTTCTTCACCTTGTACGCCAACGCGGCCAACGGCGGGGCCGGATTCGACGCCCGCCAGCTGCGCGCGGACGAGGTCGCCGGTCTGCCGGAGATGGACCGCTACCTGCTGGCCCGTACCCGCCGCCTGGTGCTGGCCGCCGAGAAGTCGCTGAACGAGTTCGCGATTTCCGACGCCTGCGATGCGGTCTCCGACTTCATCGACGTGCTCACCAACTGGTACATCCGCAACACCCGTGACCGCTTCTGGAACGAGGATGCGTCCGCGTTCAACACGCTGTACACCGTGCTTGAAGCGTTCATGCGCGTGCTTGCGCCGCTGGCCCCGATGGAAGCCGAGTCCGTGTGGCGCGGCCTGACCGGCGGCGAGTCCGTGCACCTGGCCGATTGGCCGTTCGTGGTGGACGAGAAGACCGGTGAAGACACCGAACTCGGCTGCGTGCTGGTCGACGACCCGGCTCTGGTGGATGCGATGGAGAAGGTGCGCGAGGTTGTTTCCGGCACCCTGTCCCTGCGCAAGGCCGCCAAGATCCGCGTGCGCCAGCCGCTTTCCAAGCTCACCGTGGTGGTCGAGAACGTGGACGCCGTCAAGTCATACGACGAGTTGCTGAAGTCTGAATTAAACATTAAGAATATTGAGTTCTCGACTCTGGAAGACGCCGCCGCCCACGGTCTGAAGATCGTGCACGAGCTGCGTGTGAACGCTCGCGTTGCGGGCCCGCGCCTCGGCAAGCAGGTGCAGTTCGCCATCAAGGCCTCCAAGTCCGGCGATTGGCATGTTGATGCCGCGTCCGGTGCACCGGTGGTCTCGACGCCGTCCGGCGACCTTGCGCTGGTCGAAGGCGAGTACGAGCTGATCAACCGCGTGGAAGAGGAGAACGCCACCGAGGCCGCCGCTTCGGTCTCCGCCTCGCTGCCGACCGGTGGCTTCGTAATCCTCGACACCGCGCTGGATGCCGATCTGCTGGCCGAGGGCTACGCCCGCGACGTGATTCGTTCTGTGCAGGACGCACGTAAGGCTGCCGATCTGGACATCGCGGACCGCATCTCGCTGGTGCTGACCGTGCCTGCTGACGACGTGGCCAAGGTCGAGCAGTTCCGCGACCTGATCGCCCACGAGACGCTGGCGACCTCCTTCGAGGTGAAGGAAGGTGCCGAGCTGATCGTAGAGGTTGTTAAGGCGTGATGCTGATGGGCGGCTGAGCTAAGGCTCTTCAATCGGCTTGAAACGATTGCGGGCATCCGATATACAGTGATTCAATGAACACTGCATGTCGGATGCCCGCATTTTTCGTGCGTTTATGCGTCTTTTCGACGCATCCCTATTTTGAAAAAATCTAACTTATTCAAGTTTTTCAAAATAGAAGGGAACGGTTATACCTCTCATGGCTTGTAAGGTGTCGCTCCAATCGTCGTTAGCTACACTTATCGCGATAAGTGTGGCTAACAGCGGAAATGGTAGTGTCCAAGTCGCCGGTAGATGTATTGCGTATGTTCGGCCAGCCACTCGTATCCCGTCTACCCTGCTTCATCTAGTGCCGATGCCCGCTTGGGAACAGCGTAAGTTGGGCGAATTGTTTGATTACGAACAGCCTCAGCCATATATTGTGAGGGGAACTGAGTATGACGATTCCTTCCCCACACCAGTTTTGACTGCCGGTCAAAGTTTCGTTCTGGGATACACAAATGAGAAGCAGGGGATTAAGATGGCGAGCCCTGAGCATCCCGTTATCATTTTTGATGATTTTACGACTTCGAGCCATTTTGTTGATTTCCCCTTTAAAGTCAAGAGTTCTGCTATGAAACTGCTGACTCTTCGCGACAAAAACGAAGACATTCATTTTGCATACCAGGTACTGCAAAATATTGCCTACACGCCTGTGAGCCATGAGAGGCACTGGATTTCTAAATTCGCGACTTTCGCAACTCTCATGCCGGAGTGTAAATCCGAGATGCAGGCAATCGGGCATTTCATGTCAAACCTTGATGGCCTCATCACCCTTCATCAGCGTAAGCGTCTGTGGTTTGCTAAATAAGGGTGGATAGGGCTCTCATCACGATGTCAACGTCTTTGTTCTCCAATTCACGGATGACATGCAGATATGTTTCCTGCGTTGTGTTCATGCTTGCATGCCCCAGTCTCTTGGACACGCTCGCAATTGAAACGCCAGCAAACAGCAGCAATGAGGCATGGGTATGTCTCAAGCCGTGAATCGAGATCACGGGTACTCCGGCTTGTTTGCAATGCCGGGCCAGAATACCGTTTGCGGTCGAGTTGTACACCTTACCGTTCACGAAGATAGGCTTGTCGTCAGGCAAGTTCTTCAGCAGGACGGACAATTGCATGATGAGTTGCCAATCAAGTTGTACTTTACGCACCGAAGAAGCATTTTTTGTTGGAACAAAGCCACCTCCGTTCTTGTAATTCCAAGTCTTATTGACAGACAAAGTCTGGTGGACGAAATCAAAGTCATCAGGAGTAAGACCCAATGCTTCGGAGAAACGTAAACCGGTTTTTGCCACCAGCAATATCAGCCAGTCCCAGTTAGGTATCGGGTCAAGCTTCAAGTCAGCAAGGACAGCATGAAGTTCGAATTGGTTAAGATATTTCGTCTTCTTTTGTCTCGGCTGCTTCCCTTTGATGATTGCTTTTCGAGTGGGATCTCTTTGAATTAGGCCCTCATCAACAGCATCAAGAATGGCCCCTTTCAGTTGGTGATGAAAATCCATCGTTGTTTGATGTTCATGATGTTCGGCGTATCCATTGATGAGTTTCTGATAACTCACACGATCGAACTCAGAAAGCTTAAGATCAGGGATAAGCTTTCTCAGCCACGCCTGTGTGAGTTTGTATTTCTTCATCGTCACCTCCCGAATCGCGCCTTCCTTGTAGACGTCGACCCATTGCGAGTAGTAATCGCAGAATGACATTTCTTCGTTTATTGTGTTTATGACCACACGGGGCTCCTTTGCCGAATAGATAGACGCTTACGCTGATGAAGGGTGATGAGGTCGTCAAGATAATCAAATAAACGGGAGATAGCTGCTTGTTCTTCGACAGCGGGAAATGCCAAAAAGGTGTTCATGAACTCATCAACACTAATGCTGCGGCCATCGCGAATCCCATAAGTCACCGTCGATAGACCGGCAATGAAATGTTCGGACATAAACCAGTGCTTCCAGAATCGATCTGAATGCGATGTTGGTTCCTTCGCTCTAAAAACCGTGTATGCAGGCGACGTTATGCCCTCATACTGCGAATGTGCGAAGCCCCCTTGAAATGACCTGAGATGAACAACGAAGTCTCCGGGAAGCACACGCTTATATCCAATTTCGTTGCTCTCGTCATGCCCGATATATCGACCAGAATCATCGCGATATATCATGCCTTGATTCTGCGTCGCTGACAGAACAGGCAGTGTCGGATGGCCTCTATCATCAACGATTTGGAACACCTCACTGGCCTTACGCTGTTCCCAAGCGGAGGCGTATTTCCGTGATGTTTGCCGTATCATTGATAAACGACTGTAACGGAACGAAGGCGGACAATGACAATTCCCAGATATGACGAGTTTTTCGTTCCGGTGCTTCGCATCCTCGCTGATGGCAAGATTCATGCATCTGGTGAGATGCTAACGTTACTTGCTGATGAGTTTGCAGTGACAGAAGAAGAACGCAGCCGTCTGCTACCTAGCGGCCGTTCGCGTGTCCTCAGTGGCCGCATTAGTTGGGCTAGAACGTACCTTAAGAAAGCCGGACTCCTGGAAAGTTCCAAGCGTGGTACATATCGCATAACGGAATCTGGCAAAGAGGCCCTTGCTTCGGGTGCGCATATAGATAACGATTATCTGGAACGGTATGAATCATTCCGGTCTTTCAAAAAGCTGAGCGGTGATTCTTCGACGCATATGACGGTCGATGACGACTTGGAGAAGAAGAGAGGTATTGATTCGTCCGAGGAAACTCCAGATGAGGCACTTGACCGTGCATTCTCATCAATCAACATGCGGCTTGCCGATGAGTTGCTCTCAGAGGTGCTTAAGCTCTCTCCGGTTGCGTTTGAACGGTTTGTTCTTGATTTAATGGCGAAAATGGGGTATGGGGCTTTCGACTCCGCAAGCCAGATGACGCCAATCTCGGGGGATGAAGGCATAGATGGAATCATCATGGAAGACAAGCTTGGTTTTGATCTGATTTATGTTCAGGCCAAACGTTATGCCGAAGATAAATCCGTTGGCAGACCAGATATTCAAGCATTCGTAGGTGCTATTACTGGGCGCGGAGGCAAAGGGCTGTTTGTCACCACTGCAAGATTCACGGAAAAGGCGATTACCTATGCGAAGAGGCAGCACATCATTCTTATTGATGGGCATAAGCTTGCGCAACTGATGATTGAACATGGATTCGGTGTCAGCACGCGGAAGATTTACGAAATCAAAGCCGTGGACAGTGACGTTTTCAATGAATACGTTGATGAAGAGTAATGAAAGAGCTTAGGGCACAAGGAGCATATGAATGAATAAGCAGCAGCTTGCCGCCAAAATCTGGGAATCCGCCAACAAGATGCGTTCCAAGATCGAGGCGAATGAATACAAGGATTACATCCTCGGCTTTATCTTCTACAAGTTCCTTTCGGAGACGGAGATTGCTCGTCTGCGTGCTGAAGACTGGGGAGATGAAGACCTCAAGGGCTTGGATGAGAATGATGCCGAAACCGTGCAGTACGTACGCGATTTGTGCGGCTACTTTATTTCCTATGACAACCTATTTCCCACATGGGTCGACAGCAAAGGTGATTTCACCATCGCCGACGTACGTGATGCGCTTTCCGCTTTTGAACGCAACATCGATCCAGCCCGCAAGCGTGTGTTCGCTGGCATCTTCGACACGCTGCAAACCGGTCTGTCCAAACTCGGCACCGATGAAAAAAGTCGTAGCAAGGCTGCCCGCGACCTCATCTATCTCATCAAGGACATTCCGATGGATAGCCGACAGGATTACGATACCCTCGGCTTCATTTACGAATATCTGATAAGCAACTTCGCTTCCAATGCGGGTAAAAAGGCCGGTGAGTTCTACACGCCGAGCGAAGTTTCTCAGCTCATGAGCGAAATAGTGGCCTGGCATCTTGCTGGTCGTGAAGAAATCAACATTTATGACCCCACAAGTGGCTCGGGCTCGTTGTTGATTCATATTGGTCAAGCTGTGGCCCGTCGCAATGGCAATCCGAATGACATCAAATATTATGCGCAGGAACTCAAGGAGAATACCTACAACCTCACACGCATGAACCTCGTCATGCGCGGCATACTGCCGGACAATATCGTGGCCCGTAACGGGGACACGCTGAAGAGCGACTGGCCGTGGTTCGATACCGACGAGACCAAGGACGAGACCTACAAGCCGCTATTCGTAGACGCCGTGGTCTCGAATCCCCCTTACTCCCAGAACTGGGAACCGCCGGAAGCTGGTGAGGATATCCGCTTCGAATATGGCATCGCTCCCAAGTCCAAAGCTGATTATGCCTTCCTGCTGCATGATCTCTATCACCTGCGTGATGACGGCATTATGACCATCGTCTTGCCGCATGGTGTGCTGTTCCGTGGCGGTGAGGAAGGCGCTATTCGCCGGAATCTAGTGGAAAACCACCATATTCAGGCCATCATCGGACTGCCAGCGAACATTTTCTTTGGCACGGGCATTCCTACTATCGTGATGGTGCTGCGCAAGCACCGCGACGATGATCATGTGCTTGTTGTGGATGCCTCCAAATATTTCGCTAAGGACGGCAAGAACAACAAGCTGCGTGCGAGCGATATCAAACGCATCGTGGATGTGGTGACGGAGAATCGTGATGTCGATAAGTTCAGTCGTTTGGTCAGCATTGACGAGATTCGGCAGAACGATTACAACCTCAACATTCCTCGATATGTGGATTCCTCCGAAACCGCCGAAAGTTGGGACGTGTATTCCACTATGTTTGGCGGTATTCCCAAGCGGGACATCGATGCGCTCAACAAGTATTGGAACGTGTTTCCGGGATTGCGCCAACGTCTCTTCGCGGAGGAGAATGGCCATTCGGCCAAGCTCGCTGTGCAAGATGTTCGTGAGGCAGTGAATGCTGATGCTGGTGTGGGTGCCTATATTCAGCGTTATCGTGAGGCATTCACTGATTATCCTGCCTATTTGCGTGGCGAACTGGTTGGTAATGCTGCCGACGTGAGTATCGCCTCCGAAGAAGAAGTTCTGGCAAATGATCTGCTGCATCGTTTGGCTGATGTGCCGCTCGTAGATGCCTATACGGCATATCAGGTGCTTGACGATAGCTGGCAGAAGACCATCTCCACCGACCTTGAAACCATACAGAGCGAGGGCCATGACGCCGTTCGCAAAGTTGACGCCAACATGGTTGTTAAGAAGAAAGGCGGTAAGGATGTCGAAGTGCCGGATGGCTGGGCTGGACATATCCTGCCGTTCGATCTTGTGCAAAGCAAACTGCTTACTGCTGATCTTGCGGAAATTGTTACATATGAATCTCGGTTAAGAGAGATTAGTGGTGAGATTGCCGACATTCTTGAAAATATGGATGAAGACGACAAGAGCTCAACCGGTGCTATCAGTGAGGATGGTGATTCTTTTGTTGCCGCTGAGTTGAAGAAAGCAGTGAAGTCTATCGGCAAGCATCCCGAGACTGACTTTGACCGTGCTCTTGTGAGTGCACAGCGGTTGTTTGATGAAGAGCGTGAAGTCAAAAAGAACGTTAAGAATCTCCGTTCAGCGCTTGATGAAAAGACCCGGACCGTTATTGAAGGGCTGAGCGATGAACATACTGATGACTTGCTTGCTGCCAAGTGGGTGGAACCATTGCAGCGCAAGCTTGAGGAGCTCCCTCAGACGGCTGTTGATGAGTTGATTGCAGCGGTGAATGCGCTGAACGACAAGTATTCGACCACATACTCTGATGTGTGCGAACAGATCGAACAGGCTGAGGCAAAACTTGGCAATATGCTTGGTCAACTAACCGGCAATGAGTTCGATATGGCCGGTATTGCCGAGCTGAAGACCCTGTTGGGAGGCGAATGATGACTGAACAGGCGAAAGTTCCCGCGATTCGTTTCGCTGGTTTTACTGACCCTTGGGAACAGCGTAAGTTGGGAGACGTTGCGTCTTCATTTGATTACGGCTTGAACGCTGCTGCAACAGAATACGATGGCCAAAATAAATATCTGCGTATCACCGACATTGATGACGAAACCCATGAGTTCTCGAAAAGCGATCTTACGACGCCGTTAGCTGACCTTGCAATGAGTGCAGATTATTTACTGAAAGAGGGCGATCTGCTCTTTGCTCGCACAGGCGCGAGTGTAGGAAAAACATATCTGTACAGGCAATTCGATGGAATGGTCTACTTTGCTGGATTCCTTATCCGTGCCCGAATCGGCGAAGGCGCTGACCCCGAATTCGCCTATCAGGCAACCTTGACCGATGCATACAAGAAGTATGTTGCCATAACCTCGCAGCGGTCCGGGCAGCCTGGTGTCAATGCGCAGGAATACGCAGATTATCAATTGATGCTTCCTTCAAAAACGGAACAGCAGCAAATCGGGATGACATTGCGATCTCTCGACGACCTCATCACCCTTCATCAGCGTAAGTATGACAAGCTTGTCATCTTAAAAAAATCGATGCTTGAAAAAATGTTCCCGAAAGATGGTGAGTCTGTACCCGAAATTCGCTTTGCTGGTTTTACTGACCCTTGGGAACAGCGTAAGTTGGGTGAGCTGTCCTCCGAGTTTCAAAGTGGCGACTTCATTTCTGCCGAAGAAATACTTGGATCTGGACCATACCCCGTGTATGGGGGCAACGGTTTACGCGGATACGCAAAACAATACAACCATGACGGTTTTTATGCCCTTATAGGTCGTCAAGGTGCGTTATGCGGGAATGTCAATACTGCAGTGGGAAAGGCCTATTTCACTGAACACGCGGTAGCTGTCAAGGCAAATTTCCTGCATGATACGCGCTTTCTGGCTCATCTTCTGGGGTGTATGGACTTAGGACGATATTCGGGCCAATCTGCTCAGCCGGGTTTAGCCGTGGGAGTGCTCAAGGAAGTTGAGACAACAGTACCTTCAAAGGCCGAACAGCAGGCTATCGGTTCCTTCTTCTCCCGACTTGACTCCCTCATCACCCTTCATCAGCGTAAGTTGGAATTGCTGCAGAACATCAAGAAATCCTTGCTTGACAAGATGTTCGTGTGAGGGGAGGAATCGCCATGGAACTATTCGATATCGCGAAGCTCGCCTCATATCGCGAGAATAACCGGATCGAGGCGAAGTCCGCGAAGGGCGGCCTCCCGCACAGCATATGGGAGACCTACTCCGCTTTTGCCAACACCTACGGCGGCGTCATTCTGCTTGGTGTCAAGGAGCGCGAAGACGGTACCTTCGCGCCGATTGGACTTACACCAACTGAAGCGGAACATCTTCGCCAGGACTTTTGGAACACGGTCAGCAACCGGTCCAAGGTAAGCGCCGTGCTGCCCATCGAATCGGAAGTCGAGGTGCTCGAAGCGGATGGTGGCATGGTGGTGGCCATTCATGTTCCGCGTGCCCCGCGCGAGGAACGCCCTGTGTATATCAACGGCGATCTCTTTGCGGGAACCTATCGCCGGCGCGGTGAGGGCGATTATCGTTGCACGAGGCAGGAGATTTCGGCGATGCTTCGGGACCAGGGATTCGAGACGATGGACTCCAAAGTGTTGGACGATCTCACCGTCGCCGATTTCAACATGGACACGGTGAGGGCGTATCGCAATCGTTTCCGCACGGTACGTCAGGGCAGTTCATGGACGGACCTTGATGACGAGCGTTTTCTACGCGCCATTGGCGCGGCGGCGGTAAGCCGTGAGGATGGCAGGCTGCATCCCACGTTCGGCGGCCTGCTCATGTTCGGCAACGACTATGACATCGTGCGCGAATGCCCGCAGTTTTTTCTTGACTATCAGGAGACTCTGGACCCGGCGATTCGCTGGACCGATCGTGTGCATTCGGGAGATGGCATGTGGTCGGGCAACCTGTTCGATTTCTTCTTCCGCGTGAACCGCAAGCTTGCCGAATCCCTGAAGACCCCATTCAAGCTCGACGGCATTTTCCGCGTCGACGACACCCCCATGCATAAGGCGGTCCGTGAGGCGTTGGCCAACTGCTTGTTCAACGCCGATTACCATGGCGTACGCGGAGTGGTGGTCAGGCGCACCCCCGACAAGCTGGTGTTCGAGAATCCGGGTGATATCCGAACCGGCATTGAACAGATGCGCCTCGGCGGGGTGTCTGATCCGCGCAACGGTCTTGTCATGAAGATGTTCAGCCTAATCGATGTGGGCGAGCGAGCTGGTACGGGTGTCCCCGATGTGTTCGCCACATGGGCGAATGCAGGACTTCCTGAACCACGGATTGAAGAGAACTTCGGAGAAGCTGATCGCACGATACTCACGCTCATGTTGGAGGCGGATGCCAAGCCTGATAACAATGAGCAGATAACTGACGATTATGAGCAGATAAATAGTTCGAATGAGCAGATATCTGACAATAATGAGCAGTTAAATGGTTTGAATGAGCAGATAACCGAGAGACAGCGAGTCATTCTTCATTTTGTAGAGAAGAGCCCCAGCGCGACATACGATGATATGGCGCGTGCTGCGGGAGTCTCATCAGCGACTGTGCGAAGAGATGCTGAAATACTCATTGGGCGTGGATTACTCAAGCGCGTCGGCTCGCGAAAAGCAGGACACTGGGAAGTCCGAGGGAGAGAAGAATCGTGATATTCGATAGCGAATCGGTGTTCGAGGACAACGTCATTACCGTGCTTAAGCAGCATGGATGGAAGGATGGCGTCTTGCGCTATCCAACCGAACAGGATCTGCTCGACAATTGGAAAGGCATCCTGTACCGCAACAACAACGACATAGACAGGCTTGGCAAATACCCGCTGACAGACGGGGAAATGGCACAGATAATCGAGCAGATTGAGACCCTACGAACCCCGCTTGCGCTCAATTCGTTCGTCAATGGGCGTACCGTGTCCATCACGCGTGACAACAAAGAAGATGTGGCGCATTTCGGCAAGGAAATCAGCCTCTACATCTATGACCGCAAGGAAATCGCAGGCGGCAAAAGCACCTATCAGATTGCTCAGCAACCGGTCTATCCCGCCAAGAACAAGATGTTGAACTCGCGGCGCGGCGACCTCGTGCTTCTCATCAATGGCATGCCATTGATTCATATCGAGCTTAAGAAAAGTGGCATACCGGTCAGCCAAGCAACCAATCAGATTGAAAAGTACACACACGAAGGCGTATTCACCGGCCTGTTCCGACTCGTACAGATTTTTGTAGCCATGAACCCCGATGACGCCGTCTACTTCGCCAATCCGGGCGTAGACAAATTCAATCCAAGCTATTACTTCCATTGGGCTGACTACAACAACGAGCCTATCTGCGGCGGGCAAAACCCCGGCAAAGACGAATGGAAGCTGTTCATCGGCGGTACTTCCGGCACTGCGGGGCTGTTGTCCATTCCCATGGCGCATCAGCTCATCGGCTTCTACACCATCGCCGACTCGGCAGACGGATGCCTCAAGGTGCTGCGCAGCTACCAGTACATCGCTGCGAACGCCATCTCTGACGTGGTGCGCAAATGCGATTGGGAACAGCGGCCAACTACTCCGGGACGACCAGGCGGCTATGTATGGCACACTACCGGTTCCGGAAAAACCATGACCAGCTTCAAATCGGCACAACTCATAGCTGATTCGCATGACGCCGATAAAGTCGTGTTCCTTATGGACCGCATCGAGCTAGGCACCCAATCACTGAAGGAATACCGCAGTTTTGCTGACAGTGAGACGGAAGTACAAGGTACTGAGAACACCGGCGTTTTGCGGGACAAACTCAACAGCACCAATGTCAACGACACCCTGATCGTCACCTCAATCCAGAAGATGAGCAACGTGAAAGCAGGGGAGCGGGGCGTCACCCAGGCGTGGCTGGATCAGCTGGCTGCACGACGTATCGTTTTTATTGTGGACGAATGCCATCGTTCCACATTCGGCGACATGTTGCAGGACATCCGTCGTTCCTTCCCGAATGCGCTGTTCTTCGGCTTCACCGGCACACCCATTCTGGATGAGAACCAAAAGAAGAATTCCACCACTGCCATGGTATTCGGCCGCTGTTTGCACCGATACAGCATTGCCGACGGCATTCGCGACCATAATGTGCTCGGGTTCGACCCGTACATGGTGACCACGTACAAGGATTCTGAAGTCAGACGTGCCGTGGCTCTCGACAAGGCGAAGGCGGAGAGTGCGGAAGATGCGCTCGCCGACTCGGTCAAGGCCAAAGTATTCCAGCATTACATGGATAAGTCTGAGGTCCCCATGGGTCCGATGGTTGATGGTGCCGGGAACCGCATCAGTGGCATCGAGGATTTCCTGGGACGAGACCAATATGGTATCGACTCTCCGCACCCGAGTATGGTGGTCTCGGACATTCTTGAACAGTTCCCGGTGCTCAGCCATGCGGGCAAATTCCATGCGATGCTCGCTGCCAGTTCCATTCCTGAAGCTGTCAACTATTATCACTTGTTCAAGCAGCAGGCACCCAAGTTGCATGTGACGGCGTTGTTCGATCCCAATATCGACAACAACGAAGGAGCGACAGACAAAGAGGATGCGCTGACCGAAATCATCACCGATTACAACGAGGCGTTCGGCAAAGAATTCGTCATTCCTACATGGCCGGCGATGAAGAAGGATATTTCTTCGCGACTGTCGCACAAGAGTCCGTATGGTGGTATAGCAACGAACCGCAGCCAGCAGCTTGATTTGCTCATTGTCGTAGACCAGATGCTCACTGGGTTCGACTCGAAATGGGTGAATACGCTGTATCTCGATAAGATTATCGACTACGAAAGCATCATTCAGGCGTTCAGTCGTACGAATCGTCTGTTTGGCCCAGATAAGCCGTTTGGCGTCATCCGCTATTACCGTAAGCCGTACACCATGCATGGTTTCATCGAGGCAGCTGTGAAACTGTATTCGGGTGATCGACCGCTCGACCTGTTCGTACAGAAATTGCCAGCGAATGTGAAATCCATGGATACTCGGTACCGTGAGATTCTCGACGTATTCTCAGACAGCGGAGAATCGGACCTTATGCAGCTGCCGGAGTCGGTAGAGGCTAGACGTAAGTTTGCCAAGGAGTTCGTGGAACTGAATCGGTACCTTGAAGCGGCGAAAGTGCAGGGCTTTGACTGGAGCACCACGGAATACAAGGTCGATAGCACGGATACTGACGATACGAATGAGGACAATGATGAGCATGGCGAGTCTGAAGTGGTGCGTCCTCAAATTGACGAACGTACGTACCTCATTCTTGCGCAACGCTATAAAGAACTGTTCGATGGCAATAGCGATCGCGGTAGTGACCCAGATGATGATGTGAACGATAATCCTGAAGCGCCATATGAACTGGATGGTTACCTCACCGAAATTGATACCGGACTCATCGATACCGATTACATGAATGCCAACTTCGATAAATGGCTGAAGGCGCTCAAGGAGAATAGCCCGGAGTTGGCAGAGATGTCTGCGCAGCTGCACCGGTCCTTTGCCGCGCTCTCGCGGGATGAACAACGACTCGCTGAACTGTTCCTGCATGACGTGGAGCGTGGCGACGTGGAGGTCGAAGCCGGTATGACGCTACGTGATTACATCACGCGCTATGCTGCACGCGAGAAGAATGAGCAAGTCGACAAACTGGTCGATCGATTGGGTGTCAACAGATCGGTGGTCGAGGAATTCCTTGCCAAACGTATAGACGAGGCGAACATCAACGAGTTCGGACGTTTCGATGCACTGCGTTCCTCGCTTGACGTGCAACGGGCAAAAGCCTTCTTTGAGCAGCATGATCACAAGGCATTGCCGGTGTTCAAGGTGCGTATGCGCGCCACCAATATGTTGAAGCGTTTCGTACTCATGGGCGGATTCGACATCGATGATACCGACAATACGGATGGACAAAGCGAGACGAAGAACGAGCACTAGACTCATATACAAGAAGGGGTGTTTCCGCTGGCATCAGCGGAAACACCCCTTCTTGGACTAGTCGATATCACTCCGCAGCAATCGCGGCCTTGAGCTCCTCGACCTTGTTGGTCTTCTCCCACGGGAACTCAACGTCGGTACGGCCGAAGTGGCCGTACGCGGCGGTCTTCAGGTAGATCGGGCGCTTCAGGTCGAGCTCGTCGATGATGGCGGCGGGGCGCAGGTCGAAGACCTTGCGCACGGCGGCGGCGATCTGGCCGCGCGTCACACCCTGCTCGGTGCCGAAGGTTTCCACGTTGACGGACACCGGATCGGCAACACCAATAGCGTAGGCGATCTGGATCTCAACCTTGTGGGCCAGACCGGCGGCCACGATGTTCTTGGCAACCCAGCGAGTCGCGTATGCGGCAGAACGGTCGACCTTGGACGGGTCCTTGCCGGAGAACGCGCCGCCACCATGATGGGCTGCGCCACCGTAGGTGTCCACGATGATCTTGCGGCCGGTCAGACCGGCGTCGGCCGCCGGGCCGCCCAGGATGAACGAACCGGTCGGGTTGACCAGCTGGCGGTAGTTGTCATGCGGCACCTTGGAACCCAGCACCTCATCAAGCACCGGGTCAATCACGTGCTTCTTCAGCTCAACCGCAAGCCAATCCTGCGTAACCTCAGGATCATGCTGGGTGGAGATCAGCACGGTGTCCAGACGAACGGGCTTATCGTTATCGTCATACTCAATGGTTACCTGGGTCTTGCCGTCCGGGCGCAGGTGCGGCACTTCACCGGACTTGCGGACCTCGGTCAGACGGAAGGCGAGGCGATGTGCCAAATAGATCGGAAGCGGCATCAGCGTCGGAGTCTCGTCGGTGGCGTAGCCGAACATCACGCCCTGATCGCCGGCACCCTGTGCCTCGTAACGTTCTTCGCGGCTGGCGGCGGTCTCCTGATCGCCAGTCAGACGGGCAACGCCCTGGTTGATTTCGGCGCTTTGCTCGGTGATGGCCACCACAACGCCGCAGGAATCGGCGTCAAGGCCGACTTCGGAGGAGGTGTAGCCGATGTTGCGCAGGGTCTCGCGGACCTTGGACTGCACGTCGCAATATCCCTCAGACGTGACTTCGCCGAAGACCAGGAACACGCCGGTGGCGGCGGAGGTCTCCACGGCCACATGGCTGGACGAATCCTGGGCCAGCAAATCATCAAGAATGGCGTCGGAGATTTGATCGCAGACCTTGTCAGGGTGGCCTTCGGTCACGGATTCGGCGGAAATAAGCCGATGTTCTTCTGTCATATCATCCCTTTCTTCAGGACTTATCGCCCCGCGGGATGCGAGGCACAATGATACGGTGTCAATTTTTACTTGTCACTGTGGAAGCGGGCATAAATAAAGGCTCGTGCCAACCAGCGCGGTGGCGCGAGCCTTACGTCTTATTCGCTCCTGATGTTGAGTTATAGCCGATTGCGATAACTCAGGCAAGCGTGTCGCTCAAAATCAGTTGTGAGAGAACTCTCACACCATCATTCGGCGACGAACTGTCCAAACAATCCAAACGAATTGTCGGAATCGATCAGTTGCCCTCGTTGGCGTCGTCCTCGCCCAAGGTCTCCTCAAGCAGGCCCTCGTCGATCTCGCGGAAGGCGATGGACAGGGGCTTCTCATTGTTCTGGTATTCGACCAGCGGGCCGATGTTCTGCAGCAGGCCCTCGTTGAGCTGCGTGAAGTAGGAGTTGATCTGGCGTGCGCGCTTGGCGGCGAAAATGGCCAGCGCGTACTTGGAATCGGCGTGCTTCATCAGGTCGTCGATCGGCGGGTTCGCAAGACCGTCGGGTGTCGGGTCAGTACCAAAAGCCATTGTTCTTATCTCCAGACATTGGAAAATCTATCTCAACCGAAGCAAGTGTAGCCGTTTGGGGGGACTTCTGCCGGACCTCCGCCAGACTTCCAGTGGAGGAATGTATTCCAAAAATATGTGTGAGAAACGTTACGTTTTTGCAAATTCCATTATTCGACTCTTGACAAGTGGCGTGTCCCTCACAAGGGCTTGAATAGAACCATGACTGAAATGCGATCTGCAAAAATTATGTCAGGGCGCGTCTTTGCAGGCGCCCGAGCCCTCTACCGTGCTGCGGGCGTCAGCGGAGACGACATGGGCAAGAAGCCCATCATCGCCATCGCCAACTCGTTCGATGAGTTCCTGCCCGGCCACGTCCACCTCAACAAGGTCGGCCGCATCGTTTCCGAGGCTATCAAGGAAGCTGGCGGCATCCCGCGCGAGTTCAACACGATGGCCGTGGACGACGGCATCGCCATGGGTCACACCGGCATGCTCTACTCCCTGCCCTCCCGCGACATCATCGCCGACACCGTCGAATACCAGTGCAACGCGCACTGTGCCGATGCACTCATCTGCATCCCGAACTGCGACAAGGTCGTGCCGGGCATGCTGATGGCCGCCCTGCGCCTCAACATCCCGACCGTGTTCGTCTCTGGCGGCCCGATGGAGGCCGGCACCACGGTGCTCGCCGACGGCACCGTCAAGAGCACCGACCTTATCGACGTGATGTACGCCACCGCCGACGACAGCGTCTCCGATGAGGAACTGCTCAACTATGAGAAGACCGTCTGCCCGACCTGCGGCTCCTGCGCCGGCATGTTCACCGCCAACTCGATGAACTGCCTGACCGAGGCCATCGGCCTGGCCCTGCCCGGCAACGGCACCATCCTCGCCTCCCACTCCTACCGCAAGGACCTGTTCGAGCGTGCCGCCAAGCAGGTCGTCAAGATCGCCCACCAGTACTATGACGATTCCGACGATTCCGTGCTGCCGCGCTCCATCGCCACCAAGGAAGCCTTCGAGAACGCCATGACCATGGATGTGGCCATGGGCGGTTCCACCAACACCGTGTTGCACATCCTCGCCATGGCCCAATCCGCCGACGTGGACTTCACCCTGGACGACATCGAGCGTATTTCCCACACCGTGCCGTGCATCTGCAAGGCCTCGCCGTCCGGCAAGTGGGAGATTTCCGACGTGCACCGCGCCGGCGGCATCACCGGCATCCTCGGCGAGCTCGACCGCGCCGGCAAGCTGCACACCAACGTGCACTCCATCGACTACCCGACGCTGGAAGCCAAGCTGGCCGATTGGGACATCATGCGCCCGACCTGCACCGAGGAAGCCCAACAGATGTACAAGGCCGCTCCTGGCCACATCATCTCCCCGGAGCCGTGGACCCACACCACCCTGTTCGATTCGCTCGACCGTGACCGCGCCAACGGCGCCATCCACGACATCAACCACCCGGAGATTCACGAAGGCGGCCTCGCCGTGCTGCGCGGCAACCTGGCCCCCGACGGCTGCGTGGTCAAGACCGCCGGTGTTCCGCCGGAGATCTGGAAGTTCCGTGGACCGGCTCTGGTGGTCGACTCCCAGGAGCAGGCCATCGAGGTCATTCTGAACGACACCCTGAAGCCCGGCATGGCGCTTGTGATTCGTTACGAAGGCCCGAAGGGTGGCCCGGGCATGCAGGAAATGCTGTACCCGACCTCCTTCGTCAAGGGCAAGGGCATCGGCAAGCAGGTCGCCATGCTCACCGACGGTCGCTACTCCGGCGGTTCCTCCGGTCTGGCCATCGGCCACATGGCGCCTGAGGCTGCCAACAAGGGCCCGGTGGCGCTCATCAAGAACGGCGACATCATCGATATCGATATCGAAGCCCGTTCCGTGAACGTCGAACTGACTGACGAGCAGCTGGACGAGCGTCGTCGCGAGCTTGAGGCTGGCGACGGCTACGTGGCTCACCGCAACCGCCACGTCTCCCAGGCGCTGAAGGCGTACGCCGCCTTCGCCCGCTCGGCCGACAAGGGTGCGACGCGTGACCCGGAGCTGATCAACAAGCTCTCCGGTCTCAACTGATCGCCGATTGCATAGCTGAAAGGCCCGGCATCTTCTTTATGAAGATGCCGGGCCTTTACTGTGCTTCCGAAGGCGGGAGCGATATTGCTTGTTATCGCACGCAGGCGGCGGGGGAGAGGCGCGCGCCTCGGGCCCAGTCGGCGGCGCGCATGGCCTTCTTGCCCTGCGCCTTGACTTGGGTGAGTTCCAGCGGCGTGCTGCCGGTACCAACCCACACGTTCTTCTTGCCCACCTTCAGCTCGCCGGGTTGAAGTTCGGCCGGAGTGTTGGGATTGGACTGGTCGGCCGGTTGCGCGGCGAGGATATGCAGGGTGAGGGGTTTGGCGGCCGGCTCGTCATTATCGGCGATTGGCCCCTCCGCAAACAGTTCGGTCCATGCCCCAGGATGTGGCGTGCAGGCGCGAACCTGACGGTCGATGGCCTCGGCCTCGTCCGTCCAGCTGATACGAGCATCTTCCACCGTGATTTTGTGCGCGTATTCCAGGCCTTCGGCCGGTTGCGCGGTGAATGTGGCAGTGCCCTCACCCACGGCGGCCAAGGCATCCACATACATGGGCGCGCCTTCCTCGGCCAGACGGTCGAGGAGTTCGCCGGAGGTCTCACGGCCGGTCAGCTCGATGGTCAGGGAAGCGACGATCGGGCCATCGTCCAAACCCTCGCCGACCTTGAACACGTCGGCGCCGGTGGTCGGGTCGCCCGCCCAAATCGCACGCTGGGCGGGAGCGGCGCCACGCCACTTCGGCAAGTTGGAGAAATGCAGGTTGTACCAGCCCATGGGCACTGCGTCGAGTACGTTCTTAGGCAGGATATTGCCATAGGCGATGACCGCGGCGATATCCGCATGCAGGTTGTTCAGCGCTTCCATGAATTCGGGGGAGCGGGGTTTGAGATCGATGACGGGCAACCCGAGCTCCAGAGCCGTCGCCTTGACCGGGCTGGGCGTGAGCTTGCGGCCGCGACCGGTAGGCGCATCGGGGCGGGTAATGACGCCGACCACATCGAAGCGTGGATCGGCGGCAAAGGCCTTGAGCGAGGGCACCGCTACATCGGGGGTGCCGGCGAACACGAGTTTGAGCATGGTCCTCCTTAAAACGTCGATGCTCACTGCACGGCCGGAATGTTCACGCCATTGGCGATGAGCAGTTCACGCAGCTTGACCGGATCCTGGAAACGCACGCCACGGATGCCGGCCGCATTCGAACCGACGATGTTCATGGCCTTGTCGTCGATGAACAACGTGCCATCGGCCTTGATACCGAACTGATTGAGCGCGGCCTCGTAGATTTCCTTGTGCGGCTTGCGCAGCTTGACGAAACCGGAGACGAGCTTGCCATCAAGCTGCTGCAGAATATCGCACTGTTCCTCGGCCACGTGGAAAAGGCTGGATTCCCAGTTGCTCAGGCCCCACACGCCAATACCGGCGGCCTTCAGGTCATTGACCAGCACGCGTGCGCCCGGCACGATGCCGGTCAGGGAGTCGCGGAAGTTCTTGATGTAGTAGTCGAGGATGTCCGCCCACTTATCGCCCCTGTCACGGCGCATGATGGCGATGGCCTCGTCGGTGCTGGTGCCGCCGTCCATCAGGTCGTTGACATCGTAGAAGCCGGAGATGTCGTTGTCGAGGAATTCGTCGATGGTCTTCTGGCTGTAGCGGGGGATGAGCACGGCCGCTGGATCCCAGTAAATCAGCACGTTGCCGAAATCGAAGATCACGTCGGTGATCGGCTTGCCGGCGTTCGCGGCGGCTTCGCCGTCCGCGACCAGCACGTCGTAATCCATATCCGGCTCTCCGGGCCAACCCTTCATGGTGTCCTCCTTATAGCGATGTTCGTTCTGTAATCATCGTTTCACGTGTTGGAGACGATTAGATCAGATCTTTGGGATCTACTCGGAAGCGAAGCTCGCCGGGCTCGCGGGACGCTACATGACGAGCGGTTTCCCGGTGCAGTCGGGCCGCCAGTTCGGCTCGCCGACTCTGTGGCACACGGATTACTGCCTTCACCCGGTCGGCCGTGGCTTCGAGCTCCCTGGCATCAACTGTGTCCGGTTGCGCGATCGGCACCGGTCCCAACATGCCGGGCAGCTCGCCGCAGGCCGTCCAATCGCCGCCCAGGGCGCCGATACGCTGCATCAGCGTCATCACCGCATCACGGCGGCCCCACACGCAGGCGGCGGCCACGGCCGGCGGCATACCGGTCTCCACACGCTCCTCGAGATCCTTGGCTGCAAGAATCCTCGAATCCCAGAGCATCAGCGATTGGGCGATGGCCGGGTCGGTCTCGCCGAGAATCAACGCCTGGCCGCCACGGGAACGCGGCGCGCACAACGACACCGCACGCATCCACGCGGTCAACGTATCCAACCGAGCATCCACACCCAACGCATACAAGCTGGTCCAAGCGTCGAGCACGGCCACGGCACGATACTCATGGCCAGCCGATCCCTGTTCGGCACTGAACGGACGCACGCGCGGTTCGAAACCGGGAGTGGCGATGACAATCATCGGCTGGCAAGCTACATCGCGCACCAGACCCTGCGTCTTGCTGGACAAAACTACTGGCACGCCACGGAACAATCCGGCCAGCTCCGCCGCAGTGCCTGCAGCACCCACGCGCACCACACGCATACGTTCATGCCCACAGCCCGGGCACTTCCAATTGATGGCAGCAGCCCCACACCAGCGGCATCGCGGTGTGGAATCCCGGCGGTCGGCCGGTAGTTGCAACGGTCCAGAACACTTGGCACAACGCGCCTGACGATGGCATTTCGCACAACTCAGAGTCTCACTGACGCTGTCTTGCGGAATGGACAGCAGCACGGGGCCGCTCTCCAAAGCCTTAGATAGCACGCGGACGGCCGTATGCGGCACGCGCGCCCCGATGGACGGGTCGGCAAGACGCGCAAGTTCATCGCGATTGAGCCAACGCACCCAAGGAGTGGCGTCCTTCAGCGGCGAGGCGAGCGGATGAATTGTGGTGGAATAGCCGCTCACTGGGGTCTCCACTGTACCTGGACCGGTGTTTTCCCACTGGCTTTGCGGGGTGCGCGCATTGGCCATGGCCACGAACACGCCGTCATGGGACTTGGCGCGCAGCCGCATCACGCCACGGGCCTGTGGATATGGCATCATACCGTCCATGTTCTGATAGGCGGCATCCTCCAGAATGGCGAACAGCGCCGGGCCTTCAACCGGCGCATACATCACCGCACGGGTGCCGATCACCACCTTCACCTGTCCCAACGCCACAGCCAGATAGGTGCGATACCGGTCGGCCGCGGGCATGGTCTCCGCGTTAAGCACGGCGACGTCGCCCACCCAGCCGCCGGCCGGAGCAGGGGCGAACGGTTTGAGCCCATAATTGCGCAGCATAGGCATCAGGTCTTCGACCTCGCGCATGGTGGGCAATTCAACCACGGCAGCTTTACCGGCACTCAGCGCAGTGGCCACCATCCATGCCATGTTCCGTTGCCACTCCTGTGCACCGGGCAGCGAATCAAACACAAAAGATTGGAAACGCTGACCGGTAAGCGCATCATGAAGCACATTGACGTCGGCGTAATTGGCGGTCAGACGACGATACCCCTGCGCAGCCCCCTCCGAAACGGTACTGGCAACGGCAAAGGTAGAGCCAGCAGGTTTGGCCCCATCGGGATTGGTGCCACGCCCGGCAAAACCACCCTGCGTATTATCCGGCAATGAGCCGCCGACCGGCCGACGGAACGACGCGGCCAACCGCTGCTCGGTCTCCACCTTGGCCATGCGCGGTGGCACGGCGAAACGCAGAATATTGGCCCGTGTGCCGCCATAGGCTTTGGCAACCAGACCGATATCCTCGCGCATCGAAGCGGGAACCAGTACATCGGGGCTTAGCACTCGCTCGATATAGCGAATCGAAGAGCGCGGCGTATCACTGGTATCGGTGCGTGCCCAGATCACGCCGCTGACCCTCTGACCGCCAAACCGCACGCGCACCAGCACACCCGGTTGTGCGGCCTCGCTGTCTTTTTCATCAATGAAGTAATCGAATGTCTGACCGAGGTGGAGCGCCTGCACATTCAGCACGACTTGCGCTATGGGATGCTGCTCGGCCGGCGTATGCTCCGCAGGCGCACGTTTACGCCGCTTGCGGGGAGCCAGCCCCGCAAGCGTCAACTGTTCTGCGCCTGAAGTAGTCATGGCTCAACTATAAGTGCCGGAGCCGAGGTCGGTAAAATTTTACCGGCGCAGGTAATCGAGTACGTGGGTTAGGTCGCGGTCGTTGATGGCTTTGTCGGCGGCGAGCTGGGTCTTTGGCTTGGCACAGAACGCGAGACCCAGACCGGCGGCCTGAATCATCGGAATATCGTTGGCGCCATCGCCCACAGCCACGGTCTGGCTCATCGGAATACCCAAACGGTCCGCCCATGTCTGCAAGGCGTGCAACTTCACGGTCTTGCATACGATCTCACCAAGCACTTTGCCGGTCAGATGACCGTCCTCAACCTCAAGCCGGTTGGCAATCCAATAGTCGATATGGCTCTCGGCCGCCAACATGTCAACCACTTCATGGAAGCCTCCGGACACCACGCCGATCTTCCAACCGTGTTCATGCAGCGTGTCGATAAGCTCCAGTGCACCCTTGGTGAAATGCAGCTTGTCATGCACCGTGTCGAACACGGAGATCGGCAGGCCCTCCAACAGGGCCACTCGTGCGCGCAGCGCATCGCAGAACTCCAGTTCGCCGCGCATGGCGCGTGCGGTCACTCCGGCAATCTCCTCACCGCAGCCAGCCACCACGCCCAACTCGTCGATAACCTCTTCGTCAATGAGCGTGGAGTCCACATCCATAACCAGCAGGCCGGGCTTGCTCAGCGTCGGCACAGAAACCGCAGAATCAGCCGGGCTCCCAACTTCGCTCTCGGCGGACTTGTCAACAAAATGCACATCTTCTTGCGTCATGCTTCTGATTCTGGGAAAACCTTGGGACAATGCCCTCTATGAGTTTTTCCATGGCAGCCGCCACTATTCTTGCAACCGACCCCACACCCATCTGCACCACCACCGAACCCGGCCTGATCGGCACCATCACCGACTGGCTGATCATGCTGATGGAAACCATCGGCGGTATCGGCGTGGCCTTGGCCATCGCCCTCGAATCCATCTTCCCGCCCATCCCGTCCGAAGTCATCCTTCCGCTCGCCGGCTTCACCGCCGCACGCGGCACCTTGAGTTTGCCGGGCGCAATCATCTGGGCCACCATCGGCTCCGTACTTGGTGCCTGGACCTTGTACGGCATCTCCCGCTGGGTGGGCCTGCATCGCATCAATCTCGCGGCAGACAAAATCCCCGGCGTCAGCCGCAAAGACGTGAGCAAAGCCAACGACTGGTTCACCAAATACGGCACATGGTCGGTGCTCATCGGCCGCGTGATTCCCGTGGTACGCTCGCTGATTTCGATTCCCGCCGGATTCAACCGCATGAACTTCCTGCACTTCACCGGCTGGACCCTGCTCGGCTCGGCCGTGTGGAACACCATCCTCGTTTCCGCCGGTTACCTGCTCGGCGACCAGTGGTGCTCGATTCAAGGCGCGCTCGGCGTGTTCGAGGACGTGGTCATCGCGGCCGTGATTGTGGTCATCGTATGGTTCGTGGTGCGAAAAGTGCGTACTGTTATACGTAACAGGAAATCCGCCGACGGCAACGAATAGGGTCTGCCGACTGCCATAAGTTGCCGAAAATCCCGGATAGAAGGGAAGCGAAGAACCCGCATGAGCGACACCGAAGATCTCGCCGCGCTGAACGATCGCCTGATGGCCAAGAACCATGCGCTCGCCGAAGCGCTGAGCCGCGCCGGCAAGGAACTGACCAAGGCGAAGTCACAGCTCGCCCAGCTCGCTCAGCCGCCGCTCACCTTCGCCACCATGGTCAAGGTCGATTCCACCCGCACCGATGAAGACGGCATCCAGCACGCGTCGGCCGAAGTCATTTCCGGCACCCGCCGCATGGTGGTGCCTGTGGCCTCCAACGTCAACGCCGCCCGCCTGACCGCCGGGGCCACCGTGATGCTCAACGAGAAGCTCGTGCTGGTCGAGCAGCGCGACGCTGACACCGTGGGCCAGATTCGCAGTGTCAAGCAGGTACTTGACGACGGTCGACTGATCGTTACCGACGCCTCCGGCAATCCCGTGCTCATCCGCCGTTCCGGCGCGCTCGCGTATGCGGGCATCAATCAGGGCGACCGCATTATCGTCGATCCGTCCGTCCGCCTCGCCATCGAAGCGCTGCCCGCCGAGGGCGACAAGGATCTGGTGCTGGAGGAGACCCCGGATGTCACGTTCGCCGACATCGGCGGCCTGGATAGTGAGATCGGTCGTATCAGGGACGCCGTCCAACTGCCGTTCCAGCATCGTGCGCTGTTTGAGCGCTACGATTTGAAGCCGCCAAAGGGCGTGCTGCTGTACGGTCCGCCCGGCAACGGCAAGACGATGATTGCCAAGGCCGTGGCGAACGCCCTATGCGAGGGTGGTTACGATTCGAATGGCGACGGCGCAATCAGTCCGGCCGAAACCCATGTCAAGGGCGTGTTCCTGTCCGTCAAGGGCCCGGAACTGCTCAACAAATACGTCGGTGAATCCGAACGACTGATTCGCCTGATTTTCCAGCGCGCCCGTGAACGCGCCGCGAACGGCAATCCGGTGGTCGTGTTCATCGATGAGATGGATTCGCTGCTACGCACCCGCGGCTCCGGCGTCTCCTCCGATGTGGAGACCACGATTGTGCCCCAGTTCCTCTCCGAACTCGACGGCGTGGAATCACTCGACAATGTGATGGTAATCGGTGCTTCCAACCGCGTGGACATGATCGATCCGGCTGTGTTGCGACCGGGGCGTCTCGACGTCAAGATTCGCGTCGGCCGGCCCAAAACCAATCAGGCCATCGCCATCGTGGACCATTACCTCACCGACGACCTGCCTCTGGAAGATGGCGTCGACGCGCACGCCTTGTCCGCCGTGCTGGTGCATGACATCTACGGAACCTCCGAACGCCGCCATCTATGCGACGTGCAGGAGGAGAACGGCCAGTGGCATGCGTTGTTCCTGGCCGACGTGGTCTCCGGCGCGATGCTCAAGAACATCGTGGACCGGGCCAAGACCCGAGCGGTCAAGGAATCCATCGAAACCGGCTTGGACGTGGCACTCACCGTGCCGCTGCTCGCTGCCGCCGTGGAAGACGAATACCGCGAGACCCGCGATTCCATGGCCGACGTGGACCCCGAACAATGGTCGCGCATCAACGGCATGGACCCGATCCGCCGCATCCGCACCGCCGAATAGCTCAAGCTCAAGGAGCACTACATGACCGTTAAACGAGTGATGGGCACCGAAACCGAATACGCGGTATCCCTGAACACCCCGGACCGCTACAATCCGGTGCAACTGTCCTTCGACGTGGTGAACGGCGCCGCGGACAGCCACAGCAAATCCATCCGCTGGGACTACCGGCAGGAGGACCCGGTCAACGACGCGCGCGGCACCCGTCTCGAACGCGCCGCCGCCCGCCCGGACATGCTCACCGACGCCCCGCAGCTCAACATCACCAACGTGATCGCCCCCAACGGCGGCCGCGTCTATGTGGACCACGCCCACCCCGAATACTCGGCGCCGGAAACCACCGACCCGTTCGAAGCGGTCCGCTATGACCGTGCCGGAGACCTCATCATGCAGGCCGCCACCGAACGCGCCCGCACACAAACCGGCACCCCCATCGCCCTGCATCGCAACAATGTGGACGGCAAGGGCTCCTGCTGGGGCACGCATGAGAACTATATGATGGCCCGCTCAGTGCCATTTGACCTAGTCACGCGCCTGATGACCCTCCACTTCGTCACCCGCCAGATCTACGCCGGCTCCGGCCGCGTAGGAATCGGCGAGAACAGCGAAATCCCCGGCTATCAGCTCAGCCAGCGCGCCGACTACATCCACGCCAAAGTCGGCCTGCAAACCACCTTCGAACGCCCGATTATCAACACGCGCGACGAATCCCACTCCACCGACGAATACCGCCGCCTGCACGTCATCGTCGGCGACGCCAACCGTATGGAGGTACCGCAGGCCCTGAAACTCGGCACCACAAGCATGCTGCTGTGGCTGCTCGAACACGCGGACGAAGCCGGATTCGATCTGAACGCCTTCCTCGACGAACTCGAACTGGCCGACCCGGTCGAAGCCATGCACACCGTCTCCCACGACCTGACGCTGGGCGCAAGCCTGCCGCTGGCCAACGGCGGCGAAACCAACGCATGGCTTATCCAGCTCAAACTGCGCCAAGCCGTCTACCAGGTCGCCGCACTGGTCGAAGGCGCCGACACCGCCGGCGAGCCCGCCTGGCCGGACAAATCCACCACATCCATTATGGCGATGTGGCAGCAGGCGCTCATCGACTGCGCCTCCATCCGCCATGCCGCCGACGATGACGAACGTCTGGCCATGACCGGCGAGGCCAGCCGCATCGAATGGCTGCTCAAATGGCAGCTGCTCGAAAAACTGCGCCGCAAAATCACCACAACGTCCGCACCCGGCGTGGCCAACGGATGGAATGATCCGCGACTGAAGGTCATCGACCTGAAATGGGCGGCGCTCGACCCCGCGGACAGCATCTTCACCAAACTCGAACCCCGCACCGAACGGGTGGTGAGCGCCGCCGACATCGCACGCGCCACCACCGAACCGCCGGAAGACACCCGCGCCTGGCTCAGGGCAAAACTCGTGGCGCAATTCGGCGATGAGGTGGCCGCCGCCAGCTGGTCCCGACTCACTGTTCGCGACCCGCGCGCCGCAGACGAGGGCGAGGCGGTCGAATTCTACGGCAATGCCGGCCATATGGCCGCTACCGACCATCACCTGTTCTCCCTCGACATCTCCGATCCGCTCGCCTTCACCAAGGCGCACTGCGAAACCGAACTCAATTCAGCCGAACACGCCATCGATCTGCTGAAGTCGCTGGCCATCAACGCCGAACGATAGACTTGGTAGCTATGGAAGAAACACGCGAAGAGACCCCACAGGACCTGCGCAACCTTGCGCTCAAAGTCGCCGGCCTGCTCGAAGAAGCCGGCCAGCATGCCCTCCACGACCAACTCAATCCGCGTAACCTCGCCCAGTCGAGCACCGAAGCTGATCGCGGCCCCCGCTACAAGCTTGAAGTGGACAACAAGATCATGCGCTTCATGAGCGCTAGAATCGCCGACATCGCCCACTTCGACGGCTTCTGGACCACCCGCCCCGCCGAAAGCCGCCCTGGCCAGCGTTACTGGTACATCGGCAAGATCGACGGTGTGATCAACTACGTACGTCGCATGAGCGAATGGACGGTGACCGCCGCCCTGTTCGAATTCGGCCCGGACAACGAGCCCAAGCCGATCATCGGCATCGTGCACGCCCCGGCCCTCGGCCTGACCTACCTGGCCGCCAGGGGAGCGGGTGCCGTGCGCATCCACAAAACCGCGGTCGGCGAGAAGCGCGACAAGGTCGTGCCGTCGATGACCTCCTCGCTGGATGGTTCTGTGCTGAGCTACGGCATGTCCTTCATCCCCAGCGAATCGCAGCGTGCGCTCGACGTGGCCTCCTCGCTCGCCGGACGCCCGGCCGACATCAAGCGCGTGGGCCCCGTCTCGCTCGACCTGTGCAAAGTGGCCGACGGCACCTATGACGCCTACTTCGAGCCGATGCTGCACGTGTGGGATATCGCGGGCATCGCCGCCGGCACCGTAGTGGTCTGGGAGGCACAGGGCACGCTGAGCCGTTGGGACGGCGAACGCATCCACTGGCGTCACGATAACGATGTAGTGGCCTCCAATGGACTCATCATCCGCGAACTGCAGCATTACCTGCAGCAGTATCCGTGGCTCGACTCCATCAACCAGCGATAATTTTTTGACTCCTCCGGCTCCCCTCGGGTGAGGGGAGCCGTCGGCCGAAGGCTGACTGAGGGGAGTTTGACAGCCCAAAAAGAAGACAACATGCCACAACAATTCGAACAACCTCAAGCACAGCAGGCCGCGTCTCAGGAAGACGACGCCCTCGCCACCACGCAGGCCGCCGCCCAAACCGAGTCCACCGACCAAGCCGACGTATTGGACGACATCCTCGACGACATCGAATCCGCCTTGGAAACCAACGCCGAGGAATACGTCAACAGCTTCGTGCAAAAAGGCGGCGAGTGATGCCCCAACTGCGTGACAGCGGCACCCGCTCCCTGCACGCCACGGAACCCGTACCATCCGCCGAGATGGACGGGTTCTGCCGTATTTTCGGCGTCGAAACCGAATACGGCGTGGCGGTCACCGGTGCCGAACGCCCCGTGGACGCCGGCCAGGTGGCGATGACCATGTTCCAGCCCATCGTCTCCCGTTCCCGCTCCACCAACACGTATCTGGCCAATGGCTCACGTCTGTATCTGGACGTCGGATCCCACCCCGAATACGCCACCGCCGAAGCGCGCGACCCGCGCGAGGCCCTGGCCCAGGACCTCGCCGGCGAACACGTGATGCGCAACCTAGCCCTGAAGGCCCAGCGCAAGCTGCGCGAATCCTACGGCGCACACGCCACGATCCATGTGTTCAAAAACAACGTCGACTCCGCCGGCCACGCCTTCGGCTGCCACGAAAACTACCTGGTCCGCCGCTTCGTGCCGTTGGAGACCATCGAACACCAGCTGCTGCCGTTCCTCATCACCCGCCAGCTGTACACCGGTGCCGGCCGCATGACCCCGGACGGCTTCCAGATCACCCAGCGCGCGGACTTCCTGGACGAGGCCGTCTCCTCGGCCACCACCCGCTCCCGCCCGATGGTCAACACGCGCGACGAACCGCACGCCGACCCCGACTCCTTCCGCCGGCTGCATGTGATCATCGGCGACTCGAACCGTTCGCAATGGTCCACATGGATGAAGCTTGCCGTCACGCACCTTGTGCTGTGCGCGATCGAAGACGCCTTCCGCCATGGCGTTCCGTCCGGATTCGAGCAGTATGCCTTTGCTGATCCGGCTGCCGCCAATCGCACGGTCAGTCGATTCCTTGATAATCCGCGCGCCGAACTGACGCTCGAATCAGGCGAATCCGTGTCCGCACTGGGTCTGCAGCGCCGGTATTATGCGGCGGTCAAGGCCTTCATCGAAACCCATGGCGATGCGCTGGCAAGTTCGCTGCCGGCCACCACGATCGACACGATTATGGGGGAGTGGAGCCGCGTTCTGGACGCGCTGGAGCGTGGTGCATACGATGCGCTCGCCGACCGCGTGGACTGGGCCGCCAAGAAGCGTCTGTTCGACGCGCTCAAACGCCGTCGCCCGGACGTCACCTTCGCCCAGATGGAACAGCTTGAGCTCGACTACCACGACATCGCCAACGGTCGCCTGTACGGTTCGCTCGTAGCCCGCAACCAGATGCGTGAGCTGCTGACAGGAGACAACGTGGAATACGCCGTGCACAATCCGCCGACCGACACCCGTGCCGCCCTGCGTGGCCGGTTCGTGGACGCGGCCCTGAACGTCGGAGCCCAGTTCTCCGCCGACTGGACCCACCTGACCCTGACCGCCCCCGAACGCCGGGAAGCCATACTCCTCGATCCCTTCGAGGCCGAGCCCACCCTGGGATTCGAGCAGCTTATGGAAGCGCTGAACTAGTCCGGAATAATACGGTTGGACAACACGTCACAGCACCACAACAAAAAGACCCCGACCATCTCGGTCGGGGTCTTTGTCGTCAGTAATGCTCGAAGTAATCGCTACGAGCAGAAGGTCACTCGGTGACGGCCTTCTTCAGCAGGGAGCCAGCGGAGATACGAACGCCGTAGGAAGCCGGAATGTCAATCTGCTCGCCAGTGCGCGGGTTGCGGCCGGTGCGAGCGGCGCGCTTGACGCGCTCAGCGGAGAACAGGCCGGTGAGCTTCAGGCCTTCGCCGGACTTCATGGCCTCGACGAACACATCCTGGAAGGCGTTAACAGCAGCCTCGGCCTGAGCCTTGGTCAGGTTGGACTTCTGGGCGATCTTCGAAACGAGGTCAGACTTGTTGTATGCCATAAAGCATCCTTCTTGGGTCAGGGGACAAGCACTTTTGCTTAGTCCATGTTGTCATCAATGATACTAGCGCATGTTTCTGCGAAAACCCGCGTTTTATAAGGGTTTTCACATCTATTTCCCCGAAGGGGGTATGAAAATAGACGAATCAGACAAGATTATGCTTGTCAAGCCACTTCATGGCCGCCGCGCCCAGCGGAATGCGCAGCCAGTAGAACACCACGCGGTGCAGCAAAGTGGCGGAAAGCGCCACGCCCTGCGGCACTCCGACCGCCACGAATGCGAAGGTCAGCGCGGCTTCCACGCCGCCCAAACCACCGGGGGTGGGCACTGCGGAACCCAACGCATAGGCCAGCATGAACACGAACGTCGTTTCAATCGGATTCGATGAATAGCCGAACGCTTGCAGGGCCGCCCAGAAAGCGAGCCCAGTGGTCGCGTTCTGGAACAGCGCGCCTAGGCAGCTGACTGTGAGCTGTCGGGGCTGGGAAAGCACGTCCAGCAGCTGGTTGATATACGTCTTGGCCAGCGGCATAAGACGACGGGTCACCCAGTGGCGCAACGGCGGAATCATCATCGCAATGGACAGCACCACAACCACCACGCCCAGCACAAGGACCAACGTATTCGTCGGTATCGCGCCGGAGAACATATTGCGGCCGGTGAACAGGCCAATCAACACCAGCATGGAGAAGTACACGGCGTAATACACCACGAGCGCGGCGCTCATGATTGCGGTGGCCGGGGTGTTGCGATAGCCGGATTTGCGCAGGAACTGCAGGTTGACGAACGAGGGGCCCACGCCGGCCGGCATGGACACCGTGGCAAAGCCTCCGGCAACCTGACTCATGAACACGCCCGTATTATCTCGCCTGTTGCGATCCATGAGAGCGCCGAGCGAAATCGACGAGCCGATCCAGCCGCAGACACCGAACGCGAGCGTCACCACCGCCATCAACGGGTTGGCGTTGGTCAGCGCGGTGATGATTTCCTCGGGCTTCAGCTGGGTGAAGACCACGACCACAGCCACGATGACCAGCAGCATGGTGATCATCGAACGCCAAGAGAAGCGGGCCAGCGTCACCGGCTCGGCGGATTCGGCGGTCTCCTCATCGATTATGGTGTTGATGTGGTCTCGCAGTTCCTTGAGCAGCTGCTTGTCCCACGTGCCCAATGCGCGTGTGGGGGAGGGGACCGCGACTTTCTGAATGAACGGGGCCAACGTGGTCAACGTCGTGTCTCCCCAAGCTTCGCGGGCGGCCGCGACTGCCGGTTTCACGCCGATCAGTGCGGCGAACAACGCGAGTAGCTGAACCTTGTCAAGTGCGGTATTGGCCGGGCCGGAAGCGCTGTCGCCATTCAGCCAGCCGGCGATAACCGCAGTGCCATCTTCGAGCCGGGCGAGCGTATCAGGCGTGATGCGTCGGTGCGTATATCCACGGCGATTTGCCACGGACAGATATCGCATATACGCTACGGCGTCCGCCTGGGTAAGCGTGTTCAGGTTGGCGGGCAACTCGATGGTGTGCGCATCCAGCACCAGAATCGCGGACTCGTCCGTATCGGCGATGCCGTATGGGGAGGGCGCGGGCAGTTTGATATTGTGCAGGCCGAGCAGCATGGCAAAGTGATGCTGAACGGCGTCGCGCACGGAACGATCGCGTCGAATGGACACGCTGGTAAAACGCACCCAATCCCAGAGTTGCTTCAGATAGCCGACGGTATGGGTTTGCGCGTCGATGACGGAAACGATAAAACGACGGTTATTCGCGGTCTCCACATCGTAGATGCGCGAGCCTTCCGTCAAATCGTCATCCAACGTGGCAGACAATGAGCCATGGCTGATTCCGGGCTCCTGATGCCGGATGAGTGAGGTGGTCTCTAATCCGATGCTTGAGAGCACCGCGACGAGATCTTTGCCCCACACGCCTTTATTCTGCGTGCCGACCACGAATCGGATAAGCATGCCCACCGTGCGACCGGCGGCCATCGAAACCAGCATGCCGGTAACCGAATGCCACGAAAGCACCACCATCACCGCGGCGATGGCATACAGGATATTCCAACTCCATTTGACCGTGGAGCGGGTACGGCGTGGCCCGGCGGCGGTCAGGAAGGACGCCATGCCGGCGTAGATGTCGGGCAACAGCCCGGAGCCGTATGAGGTGGCGGCTGAGACCAGTGCCATTGGCAGGGTGAAATCGTTCAGACTGCTGATTGCCGTCGATATGACCCACACAATGCCGTATCCGGCAAACATGGCCAGCGCGGACACCGCAGCTTGCAGCCATTCGCGGGCCAAGAGCAACTGAGCGAGCACGATAACTACGATGACCGTGGTGGCCAGCTGCGTCAGTACGGTGGAGGGGAAAGCGGCCAGCCAGTTGATGGCTTGGGCGGCGGTATGCGCGTCGGATTCGACGCCGCGCGTCATGCCGCCCAGATACACGGCGAACACCATGACCACGGCGGCCATCAATAGCGACAGACCGGCTCGGGTCAGGTCGCCGAAGTCGCGCGTGCGGCGCGGAGCGATGTCGTCGATGTATGGTCCGGAATCGTTGCTGTCGTCGGTTGCCGGGCTGTCCGGTCCGCTGACAGCAAAACTGGCCGACCGGCCGTCACCAGAGGCGATCGGCCGGTCGGTAGTGGAGGAGGTCGCCTTGTCCGGGCGATCTTCCGTAGTGGACTGATCCTGTTCAGTAGTCATGAAATGGTTACCTGACGCCTGTCCTTGTTCGGTTCAGTTTGCGGTTCGGTTTGTGACTCAGCGCAGTAGTGTGGTGGATGCGAGGGATTCGAGGGGCTCGAGGGACTCAAGAGACTCGAGAGACTCGCATCGCGCCTATCTCAGCGGCCGAAAGCGACGAGCTGGCTGGCCACACCGGTGTAGGTGGCGGGGGTCAGAGCCTTCAAGCGAGCGGCGGTTTCCGGGTCGAAGGACTGCTGGTCGATGAACTGCTCGACCTGTTCCTTGTTGATGGTGTGGCCGCGCATAAGCTCCTTGACCTTCTCGTACGGCTTATCCATGCCCGGCAGGCCCTTGAGCTCGCAGGCGCGCATGGCGGTCTGGATCGGCTCGCCAAGCACCTCCCAGTTCTCATCCAGCTCACGCTCGATGACGTGGGTGTTCGGGTGGATGGACTCAAGGCCGCCCATGAGGTTGGTCAGGGCGAGCAAGGAGTAGCCGAGCGCGGAACCGATGTTGCGCTGGGTGGTCGAATCGGTCAGATCGCGCTGCCAACGGGATTCCACCAGCGTGGCGGAGAGGGTGTCGAGCAGCGAGCAGCTGATCTCGAAGTTGGCTTCGGCGTTCTCGAAACGAATCGGGTTGACCTTGTGCGGCATGGTGGAGGAACCAGTGGCACCCTTGACCGGCACCTGGGCGAACACGCCGCGGGAGATGTACATCCACACGTCCACGCACAGGTTGTGCATGATGCGGTTGGCGTGGGAGACGGTGGAGTACAGCTCGGCCTGCCAGTCGTGGCTTTCGATCTGCGTGGTCAGCGGGTTCCAGGTCAGGCCCATGCGGTTCGTGACGAACTCGCGGGAGACAGCGATCCAGTCGACATCCGGGCATGCGGCCAAGTGGGCACCGAACGTGCCGGTCGCGCCGTTGATCTTGCCCAGGTACTCCTGGTTTTCGATGTGCTTGAGCTGACGGTTCAGACGGTAGACGTAGACGGCGAGCTCCTTGCCGAGTGTGGTCGGCGTGGCCGGCTGGCCGTGGGTGAGAGAGAGCAGCGGCATATCCTTGAATTCCTCGGCCTTGCCGGCGAGGTGGTCGATGATGCGCTTGAACTCCGGGGTCCACACGTTTTCCATCGCGTTCTTGACGCAACGGGCGATGGAGAGGTTGTTGATGTCTTCGGACGTGCAGGCGAAGTGTACGAGGGTCTTCAGCTCGTCGTTGATGTTGGTCAGCTCGGCCGGAGCCTTGTCGATCTGATCATCGATGTAGTACTCCACGGCCTTCACATCGTGGTGGGTGATGGCCTCATGAGCGGCGTGCTGCTTGATGCCTTCGGCGCCGAAGTCCTCGGGAATGGCGCGCAGGAAGGCCTGCTCTTCGGCAGTGAACGGCTTGACGCCGTCAACGATCGGCTGGTTGCCGTTGCCCTCAAAGCCGTTGGCCAGAAGAATCATCCATTCGACTTCGACACGCATGCGTTCGCGGTTCAGGGCAGGTTCGCTCATGTATTCGACGAGCGGGGCGGTGGCCTTGTGATAACGGCCGTCGAGCGGGGTCAATGCGATTGCGGGGGAAATATCGGTAAGCTTCATAACCTCCAAGGGTACTTCCAGCCGTGAACCGAGTGACTATACTGTGGTGCGGCGTTCCCGCCCGAGCCGCACAGGTCAAGGAACGCCCGTGGTTCGATTACTGTGTGCGGCCTTTAAGGCTAGGAGATCACCATGCCTGCAACCACCATTCATACTCCTCCGAAACGTCCGATTGCCGTATCGTCACTGAAATGGCAGCCGTTGGATATCGCGGTCGGTGCCACGCTGGGTGCGGCCTGCGGCGTGATCTTCTGGGGATTCAACTTCGCGTACATGCCGATCTCTTCGGTATTCGGCGCGATTCTGCCCGGTTTCGCCAGCATCGTGCACGCCGTCTGGTACTTCTCCGGTACGCTGGCGGTGCTGATTCTGCGCAAACCCGGAGCGGCGCTGTACGTGAACCTTATCGGCACGCTGGTCGAAACGGTGATTGGTAGCCAGTTCGATTTGGGCTTCGTGATTATCTCGGCGCTGTTGCAAGGTGTTTTCGCTGAGATTCCGTTCGCCTTGACCCGTTACCGTATGTTCAATCTGCCGATTTCCATTGCATCCGGTGCGTTGGTCGCCTTGGAATACGGCACATATCTGATGCTGTTTCGTTACGTGGGTGTGTCATTCGTCAGCCCGCGTGGCATTGTGCACATGATTTCCGAGGTCACCGGCGGCGTGCTTATCAGCGGCGTGATGGCCTGGTATCTGATGCTGGCCATCGCCAAAACCGGTGTGCTCGACCGCCTCGCATCCGGCCGCGCACTCATCGAGCGACGCGCCTGACACTCTTTGCGCGCCACTCTCCCGGGAATGTTGCGCTGATAGAGGGGGGTTTCGGGCATGCTGGCGCAACAATCCCGGGAAAGTGGCGCTAGCCGCGTCTCTGCGGTGATTGCATTGTGGGGTAGCCGATTGATGCTAAGCATTGACAAGTTGATGTGCCCGTTGCCGTGAGACCCCGAGTATATCGCCTATTTGCTGTAGGGCGAGACCCATGCCATGTAGTTCTTGTGCCGCGGCGCGAGTTTCCCGCGCTGCGTTCGATCTGCATTCCGCTTCTTCCTTGCGCAGTCGCCGAGCTTCATCAAGATGCTCCTGCACGGATTGCGGCAGCTTTGTCTCTACGGTGAGTGCGAAATCAGCATCTTGTGTCATGACGGTGATAAGGTCGCGTGCCATACTTTCAATCTCTGCTGTTGTTCTTGCCTGCGTGAAACCGATACCGGGAATCTCAAGAATCCAGTATTTTTCGCCAGGGCGAACGATGACCTGATATGTTTTCACTGCTGATACCAGCCTTTCCCGAGTTTGGCTTCTGCTTCTTTGCAAATAATGTCCGCGAGGTTGTTGTCGATTTCGTTATGTCGTGGGATGGGGAATCATAAGTCCGTCGAGTTGGAATATCTCATGACTCCCTCCTTGCCTGATACTTTCAAACGTGACATTCTTGCGTTCTGCCGCTTGCTTCATCAGTTTGATGAGCCATCTCCTACTCGTCATTATATTGTTAACTCCTTTCTTGACAACTCTGTCAAGTGTGGTATTTACTTTTAACCGCCGAACGTGCTGAACTCGGTGGTTCGCTCGCTAGGGGCAATGGTCGCGGACTGGGTCATGCGGCCTTGGTAGTAGCGGGTTTCCTTGAGCTCTCCGTTGATAACTTCCTGGAAATGGGCTTCGTGGCGTTGCACGGCGGGGGAGCCGAGGTCGGTGGCGTTCTGATAGGCGGCCTGATGGTATTTGATCCAGTGCGACAACTCCCTGCCGTTGGTCGAACCAGCCACGGGTGCGGCGTCATATGGGGTCAGACCGGTGATGGGCGTTGCGCCGGGAGTGCATGAGCCGTCCGAATGCACTGTGGATGGTGTTGCCGCGGGCGCGGGCGATACATGCCCTTGTACGGTGAGCCAGTTATCGGTGACCGGGTTGGCGGCACCATCCAGTGCGGCGACCAGTTCATCATCGATTTCCACGCTGGTGACCCACGTGCGTTGCGGAATCGGATGATTGGCCACCGGCGATCCGGCTGTCACCACATGCTCGATGGTATATTCCTCCGCCCAATCCGAGGCAAGCGTGGCGGCAACGATACCACCCTGGGAATGGCCGATCAGCGCCACGGGCTCATCCTTGCCGATGCCTGCCTGACGCATCGCCTCGGCAACCATGCGAGCGCTGTCCGCTTTCCTGCGGCGCTCCTGATCGGCGCTCATCAGTTCCACGTTCTGCGCCCAGCCAAATGGTGAGTCAGGCTGTCCATCGGTACCCGGGATGGTGACCAGCCAGGAGTTGGTTCCATCAGATCGTTCATAGCGTTGAATGGCGATGGTCCCATATTCGAGTCCGCTGTTCAGCTCGATTTTGCCGAGCCGCTCTTCGGCGAGCCTGCGCAGATTCTCCATTGACTCGGCCACCGATCCGCTTGCGCGGACAACGTCGGCATTCGCCTGCACCTCGCGCACGTCCAGATGATTGCCTTGGACGACGTCTTTCGCCGGGCCGGAGAAATTGGCGATTTTCCCCGCAGCCTTGTTGACCTCATCGGTGTGCGCAATGCTCTTGCCGATAGGTACGCCGCCAATGATTCCGCCCGCGCCGCTAAGCACTCCTTCCTGGAACGGATAGGTGAACGTGGACATCCATGCCGGGTTCGGTTTGCCGTCAATAGTCCAGCCGGCCAGAAAGCCGCCCGCCGCCACAGCGGCAACACCCGCCGCGGCATATCCCGGTTTGGCCTGTGTGCCGGCCTGCAATAATTCGGTAAACATGCGCCGAGCCGTCATCTCCGCCTGAGAATACAGAGAGTGTGCGCGAATCAGCAGATCGGCCGCGCCACGCAGATCATCGCTCAACCGCTGACATGCCGTTGCATGGTCATAACACCGATTGCCCAGCGCGGCATATGGTGCAGTGACATGGCCGGGAACAACGGCGCTCGGATCGCCCGACTGCAAGGTGACGCACATCGGCGCACTATGCCGATGTGACTGCAACTGTAATGCGGCCGATTCCCAAGCCGTGGCTATGGCCGCAAATCCTGCCGCCTCGTCATCGAGAGCCTTGGCTATGGCGGCATATTCTTCAAGAGTGGCTGGCGCATATCCCACTCCGCCGTAAACGGACGATTCCACTTGCCAGTAATCGTGCTCGCTCATGACGACCCCCAAGCCAATCGGTGGGTGGTCTCCATGTCTTGCGCGAGACTGGCCGAATACTGTGCGGTGCGACTGAGCCGCGATCGGAATAGATCGGCGGCTTTACCGGTCCACACGATGTTGCTGGAGCGGTTCACGGCCACCGCCGTCTGGTCCGATTGCGCCAGTGTGGCCGCACGCTGGACGGACACGAGGTCGCGACTACGCTGTACCGCCGCATGGCAAGGGCAAGTGCCGTAATCGAACGGCGTCACCGTATTGCCGGCAAAGCCGCCGGTGGGATCGATGGGTGCTGGGTTGCTGGTGTAGGTATTCATATATCCAGCTAAAAGGACAAGACTCATGCTTGTCCAGCCGGAACGACCAATGTGGTTCTAGCTTGCCGATTTTGGGTGAAGTTATCCCCAAGTGTTGTGCATAGTCGTAACGATTATCCACAAATAGCCTGTTTGGACATACCTTGGATCAGCCATGGCCTATCGAAAATTGGATAAATGCCAAAGCCGACAGCCGAAACCGGGAAACAGCCGCGATAAAGCCATGACCCGTGAGGGTGTGAGAAAAAAGAACAACTGTGAACGACTGCTTACCACGGCTTGGTAGCCCCGGTACCCTTGTTCTGCGTCGCTTTCTGCTCGGATTGGGTGGTGTTCGACTGGGTATCGGTGGATTGCTGATTGGCCTTCATCAGCTCCTCGACCTGCTTCTTCTGTTCGTCGGTCAACGCGCCGCCCTTTTTGGCATTGGATGAAGAATTCTCGGATTGCTGTACCGACTGGGCTTGCCCGGAATCGGAACCGCTGTTCTGCGCCTCGGCCTGTTTCAGGGTGATCTTTGTCAGCTCGGAAGAAATCGAAGCATTGGTGTCGATGGCGTCCTTGACTTGCGGCAACAGAAGCGTGCGCATTCGCCCGGCCTCGTCGAATTGCGCGTCGGTCTGCTGCTGTTGCGCCTTGAGCGTGGTGATATCCGTGGACTCGTCCTGAGCCGCTTTGATATTGGCGTTCAATGATGCGGTGGCCTGATTGAACGTAATCGAAGCGGACAGGTTTACTGCCGCCACGCCGGCAACCAGCAACAGCAATACGGCGCCACAAGCCAGGACGATACGTGCCCAAAGCGGACACTTCGCCCGCATCCGAGTATTCGCCGAGCCATCGTTCTCGTGGATTTCGTTACTGTTTCTCACAGCAGTCTCCTTGAGGTTGCGATCCATGCACCGACTTCCATGGCAAGCAATATCGCCAACGCAATGGCCAACGGCCATACCACCGGCGTGGTGCGTGTGCGTTCCCTGACCGTGGTGGTCATGCGCCACTGCTTCGACGACTTGGCCGAAACCGAATCCGCCAAAGTCTGTGAAGCGTTCACGGCCACATACGTGCCACTGATCTCGTCGGCAATGTCTTTAAGGTTCTTCTCATCCATCTTGGAGATGCCGGGTTCGCCGGTATCCGGGTCGACCACCCAGTGGTCCGTGGTGTTGGAATCGCCGGCACTGACGCCATCGGCGATGACGGGAATCTTGCCGCCCTCGGTCGAGCCGACGCCCACGGTAAACCCATCATTGAGATACTGGCGCAGTGACGAGAACGTACGACGCGTCACATTCGAGGTCTGTTCGCCGTCAGTGATGAGGTACAGCACAATCGCATCATCCGGGTGCGCTTCACGAATCGACTTCACGGTCAGCAGCAATTGATCGATCGGAGCATCCAGACTGGAGCCCGCCGACACGGATGTGGCTTCCACCGCCAACGTGTTGGCCCAATTATCGATGGCCGGCGCATCCGGGGTCAGCGGCACATCAAGCGTCCCCGAAGCACCGAACCGTAACGCCGCGAAACTGGCGTCCGGATAAGCGGCGGTCACATCATGCACGGCCTGGCGTGCGGCATCGATGCGGGTAATGGTCTTCTCGGACCCGTATGTGGCGTCGGCCACCGCCATCGACCCGGTGGTATCCACCGCCACAATGACGTCGGTGGCATTGATGGCCTGTGAGGTGGTAGACGATACCACGCTGGGAGTCAGTACCATCACCGCGACGATGAGCAGCATAAGCGTACGTCGTATGCAAGCCCACACGGTCTCGTCACTGGAAGCACGGCGACGAACAAATAATGCGATTTCGAGAATGGCCAGTACGGCGAGCCCGGCCGCCAGCAGTCCGCCGGCGACCCAGCCCAAGGCGGGGGAGAAGGTGAATCCGTTCATCGCCTCAACCTCCATGCACATACGATCCAGATAATGAGTATCACGGCCAGAGCAAGCGTCCACAGACCGGGAGCGTCCACCATCGAGGATTTCGCCTTGTTCTCCACATCCGTATCTCTACGCGACTGAATATCCCGTACCAGCTCATCTATCGACGCGCCATTCGATTGGGTGAGGAAGATGCCTCCATGCGACTCGATCGCGGACTTCATATCCGTTGTGGTTTGGTCCGATTCACTGGCTTTCGGCCCGGAATACAGGCCGTCCACGGTGATTTTGGTCTGCTGGGTCAAATCCAACGCTTCGGTCAGCGAATAGGTGGGCTTGCCCGACACGACGTTGTCGGTGGCCAGCACGATGGATGCCGCACGCTGACGGTCGGCATTCGCATGATTGGCTTCGCCATAAGCGAAACCGGGGAGCATCGCCGCGCAAGACACCACGCCGTCGCCAATCAAGGAGGTGGCGTCCTTGCGGTTCTGCGTGCCTTCGAGCCAATTGGCGATGTCCTGATATTCGGCATCGGACATCTTATCGATGTCATCCTGCGACTCGACGCCTTTCAGCGCCTTGCTGGCGGAGGTCAACTGTTTGGTGACCAGTTCGTAGTCGTCGGTCAGCGGGAACACCGTGCGTGAGGTCGAGTTGAAGATACTCAAACCGATACGTTCCCCCTCGAAATGCTTGACCAGTTCCAAATAGGTGTCGATGACCTCGCGATCATAGGGGAGCGTGGACCCCGACACATCCAGACACAGGACGATATCTCGGCTGGAAGCGCGTTCGTCACCGGCATCCACTTGGCTGGGGCGAGCCACCAGCACAATGGCCAGCGCCAGCGCAAGCACCAGCACGCTGATGGCGAGACGGCCCAAAGCGCGCCATTGACGGAACAGGCGGGAAGCGTGCTCGGTATTGAGATCGTCGTCCATCGAGAATACAGGGGTGTTGTCGGCGGCGTTACGGCGGGCGAACACGACAATCAGCACGATAATCGCCAGCGTCGCCAAGACGCCGGCCAGAGCGGCCCAAGGCCAATGCCATGCCAGCATCATGAACGCCACCTTTCCACCAGATTCGCCACCCACTCGGCGGCCTGCTGCACGCTGGTCGTCTGGGCGATTCGGTTGCGGGCATCATCGGCAAATTCCGGTGGATACAACGCGCCAATGGTCTGCTTCAATGCGTCCAATCCTTGGCGATTCGCGGGCGTGCGATTCAGGTACGCCAAATCGGTCAGCGTACTGGAACTAAGCTCCTTGCCTGATGCGGCACCGGCGAAATCACGGGCGATGACGGACAATTCGACGAAAGCCTCATGCCGGGGCAGTGCTCCGGATTCATGACGGGCCACCACATCGTCGATGCGGGCACGCCACTCGGCCTTGGAGCTGGCATTGCTATGAGCGCCACGCGCGCGGTCGCTGTTCCGAGGTTTGCGTGCGGGGCGAGACAGCATGATGATCAACGCGATCAGACCTACCGCCAGCAACAGGCATGCGATGATGGCCACCACCAGGGGAGTGGTCAAGGCCAACGACTCCACGGGCCTGAGATCGCCGGGATCAGTGGCGAGCGGGATGATGGGGAACATGCTGTGCATCATAGATCACCAGCCAAAGTCAGTCCGACCAGTTCGGGTGCAGTACCCAGTCTATTGCGTGTGGTGCGGGCCAATGCCCGGGACACCAGGGCGACGAAACGATCGAACATGGATTCGCTGGATGCGGATCGAATGATATGGGAACCGGCACGGGTGAGCTCCTGTTCCAAAGCCGCGGCCATATACGCGCGATGAGTATCGACCTCGGCCGCTGCCTTGGCGTTGCGCAGGAATGCCGGCACACGCCGTGCACTCAAGCCGTCGGTGGGAGCGTGGCGGGATGAGACGGCCTTGAACGGATTCATCGTCGCCACATCGATCAGCACCATCGGATGGGTGCGGGTAATACGACGGATCGTGGTGATATGCCGCTCCTCCATCGCATGCTCATCGGTGGCCAATACGATCAATGCCTCGCGATCCTTGATACGGCGCGCATATTCCAGCAGCGCGTCGATATTACGGTGATGATCCCAATCACGGTCAAGCGCCTTGTCCAGCGTGCGTTCGAACTGCGCGAACCCACCGTTGAACGGCACGCGGGTGATACTGGACTCATCGCCGAACACCAGCGAAATATCGTCCGACCGGCGCAACGACAGTGCGGCGAACATACGCAGCGCATTGGCGGCAACCTGCCATGCGCGTTCTCCGGAAGGGCATACGCCAGTCATCTCCAGGCCCACGTCCATCAGCAACCAGACCCGTGACGTCGACAGGCGCTCGCGCTCGACCACCATGGGGCGGCCTTGGCGGGCGCTGGTCTTCCAATCGATAAGACGGGATTCGTCGCCTGGCTCATAGGCATGCACATCCATCGCATCGCCGCTGCCGCCGCGACGCCCGGATGCGTGTTCGCCCTCCAGCGCGCCCAAAGCCTTCCTTACGGTAGGCAGGCTCAGCTGAGTGCCAAGGGCCTCGATCTTCTTGCGAACGGAATCGGAACTCACGGAACAGGAACCGTTTCGACGATCTTGTCGACGATCTGATCGCTGACCACGCCATCGGCCAGTGCCTCGAACGTCAGCATAATACGGTGGCGCAGCACCTCATGAGCGAACGCCTTGAGGTCCTCGGGTACCACATAGTCGCGCCCGGACAGCAACGCCTTCGCCTGGCCGATACGGGTCAAGGCGATGGTGGCGCGCGGCGAGGCGCCCAAACGCACCAAGGACGACAGTCCCTTGATGGGGCGGGAGCCGGCACCTCGTGACGTGGCGGTGATATCGACCGCATAACGCATGATCGCGTCGGAAACATGCACGCGGCGTGCCGCCTTGCGCAAAAAATCAACGTCGGACACGGAAATGCGTTCGCCGGTGATGGTGTCGGGACCGATCATATCGGAGCCGCGGCGGGTGAGCATGGCCAGCATCCGAGCCTCTTCGTCGGGCGAAGGATAGGTCATGACGGCCTTCATCATGAAACGATCCATCTGGGCTTCGGGCAGGTTGAACGTGCCCTCCTCCTCGATCGGATTCTCGGTGGCGATCACCATGAACGGCTTGGGCAAGGCGATACGCTGCCCGCCGATGGTCGTGGCACCCTCGGCCATGGCCTCAAGCATGGCGGACTGGGTTTTGGCATTCGAACGGTTGATCTCGTCCAGCAGTACGAAATTGGCGTGAATCGGACCGATCTGCGTGGTGAACTTCTGCGACGCAAAATCGAAGACCTGCGTGCCCACCAGATCAGATGGCATGAGATCAGGAGTGCACTGCACGCGCTTGAACGAGCCGGATACGCAGGTGGCGAGCGTCTGGGCGGCCGTGGTCTTGGCCAAGCCCGGCACGGATTCGATAAGAATATGCCCGCCGGCCACCAAGGTCACGATAAGCGATTCGCGTAGATTATCCTGACCCACCAGTGTCTGGGCGAACCTCGCCCGAATGGCGTCGGCCAGGATACGTGCGCGTTTGGCGTCATCGGCACCCAGCGGAGCCGACACGCCGGGCGCGGGAACGGCGACCGGTCGTGCGGCGGTGGTCGGCGAAGGTATGTTCGGTTGCGTGGGGAACAAAGTCATGCCCCCCACTGTAACTACTCACAATGACTGTTGGCCTGCCTAAAGAGTCCAATCCACCGGGTCGGCACCCATGGTGACTAGGGCTTGATTGGCTCTGGAGAATGGTTTGGAGCCGAAGAATCCGCGGGAAGCGGACAGCGGACTCGGATGAGGCGATTTGATAATGAAGGCATTGGTCAGCAATGGCTCGAGGCTTTGCGCATTACGCCCCCAGAGAATCGCCACCAGCGGCTGGGGCTTGCCGTCGGCGTCCGTGCGCGCGTTCAACGCACGAATCGCGGCCTCGGTGACTTCCTCCCAGCCTTTGCCCTGATGCGAATTTGGCCGCCCGACGCCGACAGTCAGACATCTGTTGAGCAACATCACCCCACGTTCCGTCCACGGTGTCAGATCGCCGTTGGTGGGCATGGGCACCCCAAGGTCGTCAACCAATTCCTTATAAATATTGATCAGGCTTTTCGGCAGCGGGTGAACATTTGGCGCCACGCAGAAGCTCAAACCCACCGGGTGACCCGGGGTCGGGTAGGGGTCCTGGCCGACAATCAGCACCTTGATGGAATCGAACGGGATGGTGAACGCGCGCAGAATATTGTGGCTTGCCGGCAGCCACGGGCGCCCGGCGGCGTTTTCCGCACGAAGAAAATCGCCCATATGGTGGATGGTGGGCTCCACGTCGGCCAAGGCATGGGCCCACCCTGGCTCTACCAGTTCGCTCAATGGTTTGATCATGACTCACCACTGTAGTCAAACGTGCATATCCGGTGCATGGGGCGTGGTGTGGTGGACTGATGAGTTGTTTGCCGATTACACTCATGGGTAGTTTTGATAGGAAGAAAGGGCGATTATGGCACGCGACACGATGACCTACGAATCCTATGAACCGGATTCCTTCGACAATCCTCCGAAGGGACCGGTGGGAGTTCACCGTGGCGCTCGTTCGGTAATGGCCCGCCTCTGCCCGTTCATCGTCGTTATTCTGGTGGCCGCGCTGTGCGGTGTCGGGGCCTGGGCATGGATTTCCGGAGAATACAAGAATGTAGTGGGAGGATCGTCCCAGACGGCGACCACGTCCAAGTCCGATTCGTCCAGCAAGGCTGAGACCAAGAACAGCACCAAGGATGATTCCTCGTCCACTTCGACCGATTCGTCCAAGGACTCGACTTCGGATTCGGCAAAGTCCGATACCGACAGTGACACGACATCCTCGAATGAGAATCAAAACTCCGATCAGCAGTCTCAGCAGTCCGAAGCCATCGCGACTGTGAATAAGGCCACGCAGGTGCGTGTGGTCAACGCCACAGGAATCCAAGGATATGCGGGTCAGCAGGCCGATGTGCTGCAGACCGCCGGTTACACCAGTGTCGAGGCGACCAATCCGAGCGGCACATTGCCGGCTTCTTCCGTGGTGTGGTATCAGAATGAGACCGATAAGGCCACCGCTGAGGATGTGGCGACCACGCTTGGCATTTCGGCTGTGGAGCAGGTGCAAGGACTCGCCGTTCCCATTACGGTGGTGTTGCTCAACTAGCGTTGTTGATGCGCCCCTGATATCGGCGAGAAATACATCGAAAACTGTGAGCGTTCTCACGCCTATGGAATAATTCGTACCGAAAATGTGCCACTGCGGTTGAGATTGTTCCCTCGTCACTGTACAATCGTCATCTAGTCGCGAGGTAGGGGGAGCGCGATGCGGTTCTTTCTACGTTCCCTATAGGTTTTGTGTCGCGACGCCCAAGGGAACAAAGGAAAGACCAGATATGGCACAAGGTACCGTGAAGTTCTTCCTTGCCAAGAAGGGGTTCGGGTTTATCCAGCCGGACGACGGCGGCGAGGACGTTTTCGTGCACTACGCGGAAATCAAGGACGACGGCAGCACCAATAAGTTCAAAATGCTGTACGAAGGCGATCGCGTGGAGTATACGCCCGCTTCGTCCGGCAAAGGCACGCAGGCAAAGGATGTTGTCAAGCTGTCTTCGGGTGAAGCCCGCTCCGAGTGAGCAACACGCACGCAAGGATGTGCATTGAAGGCCCTGACCGTTTCGACGGTTGGGGCTTTTTCATGCCCAAAGCGCAATCGCCGCCGATGGTGTTGGCACTCGGCGGGCGCGAGTGCTAATGTCTGGGTTAGCACTCGGAGGTCGAGAGTGATAATCGGCAGCTGACGGCTGGTCGTCACGACTCGACGCTTGCGAGTGATAACCGGTATACCTAGCCATTTGGAGGAATACGCAACCATGGCAAAGATCATCTCTTATGATGAGGAAGCCCGTCAGGGCATGCTGGAGGGCCTTGACAAGCTCGCCAACACCGTCAAGGTCACTCTGGGCCCGAAGGGCCGCAACGTCGTGCTCGACAAGACCTACGGCGCTCCGACCATCACCAACGATGGCGTGTCCATCGCCAAGGAAATCGACCTTGAAGACCCGTACGAGCGCATCGGCGCCGAGCTGGTCAAGGAAGTCGCCAAGAAGACCGACGACGTCGCCGGTGACGGCACCACCACTGCAACCGTGCTTGCTCAGTCCCTGGTTCACGAGGGTCTGAAGAACGTGGTCGCCGGCTCCAACCCGATCGCCCTGCGTCGCGGCATCGAGAAGGCCACCGAGGTCATCGTCAAGGAACTCGTCGCTGCCGCCAAGGACGTCGAGACCAAGGACCAGATCGCTGCTACCGCCACCATCTCCGCCGCTGACCCTGAGGTCGGCGAGAAGATCGCTGAGGCTCTGGACAAGGTCGGCCAGGACGGCGTTGTGACCGTTGAAGACAACAACCGCTTCGGCCTGGACCTCGACTTCACCGAGGGCATGCGTTTTGACAAGGGCTACATCGCCCCGTACTTCGTCACCAACGCTGACGACCAGACCGCAGTGCTCGAAGATCCGTACATTCTGCTGACCTCCGGCAAGGTCTCATCCCAGCAGGACATCGTGCACGTGGCCGAGCTGGTCATGAAGACCGGCAAGCCGCTGCTGATCATCGCTGAGGACGTCGACGGCGAAGCACTGCCGACCTTGATCCTGAACAACATCCGTGGCACCTTCAAGTCCTGCGCCGTCAAGGCCCCGGGCTTTGGCGACCGTCGCAAGGCCATGCTGCAGGATATGGCCATCCTGACCGGTGCTCAGGTTGTCTCCGACGAACTGGGCCTGAAGCTCGAGTCCGTCGACACCTCCGTGCTCGGCCACGCCAAGAAGGTCATCGTCTCCAAGGACGAGACCACCATCGTTCAGGGCGCTGGCTCCAAGGAAGACATCGACGCTCGCGTGGCCCAGATCCGCGCTGAGATCGAGAACACCGACTCCGATTACGACCGTGAGAAGCTGCAGGAGCGTCTGGCCAAGCTGGCTGGCGGCGTGGCTGTCATCAAGGTCGGCGCTGCCACCGAGGTCGAGGCCAAGGAGCGCAAGCACCGCATCGAAGATGCCGTGCGTAACGCCAAGGCCGCCATCGAGGAAGGCCTGCTGCCTGGCGGTGGCGTGGCCCTCGTTCAGGCTGCTGCCAAGGCCGAGAAGACCGAGGCCGTCACCTCCCTGACCGGCGAAGAGGCTACCGGTGCCGCCATCGTGTTCCGCGCCATCGAGGCCCCGATCAAGCAGATCGCCGAGAACGCCGGCGTGTCCGGTGACGTGGTCATCAACACCGTCCGCTCCCTGCCTGATGGCGAAGGCTTCAACGCCGCCACCGACACCTACGAAGACCTGCTGGCCGCCGGTGTGACCGACCCGGTCAAGGTGACCCGCTCCGCTCTGCAGAACGCCGCCTCCATCGCTGGTCTGTTCCTGACCACCGAGGCCGTCGTTGCCAACAAGCCGGAGCCGAAGTCTGCTGCCCCGGCCGCCGGTGCCGACATGGGCTACTGATCCGCAAACGATCGCTAGCTGATTGAGCTGAAAGGGGACTCCTTCGGGAGTCCCTTTTTTGTATTCTGGCTCCCCTCTTTGAGGGGAGCCAAGAAACTAGCTGGCAAACAGGCGCGAAGCTTGGATTTCGGCGTCAGCGTACACGGTGGAGGCTTGCGTCAGCGAGCGTTGGATGGACTCGAGTGAGGCCTCCATCTGCTGTTGGGCCGCACGCCACTGTTCGGCTACCGCGGTGAACTGGGTGGCCGCCGAACCTCGCCATGCGTCCTGCAAGGCATTGAGATTGGTGTACATGCCGCCCACGGCCTGCCTGATTTGCGAGATCGAAGTGGCCACTGCGGCCGAGGATGATTGGATTCGCTCGGAATCTACCTGATATTGGGGCATCGTTGCTCCTTTTCTAGAGGGTTAATGGTATGTATGGCGGCCGATTGCCAATACCGGCCGTTAAGGTGGAGGATATGTCAACAACGAATCGGGAAGACGGAAAAACAACTATTGTGGTCCTAGCTTCGGAGCCGTCCTATTCGGCCTTCGGGAATATGGTCCGAAAATGGCTTGTTTGCGCCATTTGCGCCCTTGCTGCAGTAGCGATGAACGCAATGTGGATAACCGCAAATGCCTATGGGGATAACTCGAGCGACAGCTCTGACAGCTCCAGCAGCAGCACCGACAGCGGCGTGACCATCACCGAGAACATCACGGATACGGAAAATCTCCTGGGCTCCCATGCGGCCGAAGTCACGGATGCCATCGCCAAAACCGAGAAGGAAACCGGTGTACACGTGCATCTGCTGTATCTTTCCAGTTTCAATAGTCAACAGAAACCGGGAGACTGGGCGGCAACCGTGATGGAGTCCATGAATCCCAAGCCGAACACAGTGATGCTTGCCGTGGCCTCGAATGACGGCAACCTGGTGGTCGTCGTGTCCAAGAACTCCGATAAGTGGCTTCTCGATAACAAAACCGTCGATAAGCTATCCGAAGCCGCACAGCAGCCGTTACTGGAAAACCCGCCGAGCTGGTCTGGCGCGGCAACGGCAATGATGGATCAAATCGTGAAATCCAAAAAAGCCTCCACCTCATCGTCCACGGTGATCGTAGGCATAATCATCATGGGTGTGGTATTGGTGGCGCTGGTCATCATCATCGTGGTCATGGTGGTGATTCATCGGCGCAAGGAGATCAAGAAGGATTCCAAGGCCGAACTCCAAGATGACATTCAGGAAACGCCCAGAAGAGCGCGACACTCTAGGAAGCATGAGTAAGCCTATTGAAGCATCGATTGTTGTTGTCGACGACGAGCCGTCCATCCGAGAACTGCTGGTCGCTTCCCTGCACTTCGCCGGATTCGAGGTAAACACCGCCGCTTCCGGTTCTGAAGCCATTGAGGTTATCGAAAAAGTGCAGCCTGACCTCATCGTGTTGGACGTCATGCTGCCTGACATCGATGGATTCACCGTCACCCGTCGCATCCGCCAGGAAGGCATTAACGCCCCTGTGCTGTTTCTCACCGCTCGTGACGACACCCAAGACAAGATCATGGGCCTGACCGTCGGCGGTGACGATTACGTCACCAAGCCGTTCAGCCTCGAGGAAGTCGTGGCTCGCATCCGCGCCATTCTGCGCCGTACCCGCGAACAGGTGGAAGACGATCCGATTATTCGCGTCGCCGACTTGGAAATCAACGAGGACTCCCACGACGTGACCCGTGCAGGGCAGCCGGTTGACCTGAGCCCTACCGAATACAAGCTGCTGCGCTACCTGATGGACAACGAGGGCCGAGTACTGTCCAAGGCACAGATTCTCGACCATGTCTGGCAATACGACTGGGGCGGCGACGCAGCCATCGTCGAATCGTACATCTCCTACCTGCGCAAGAAAGTCGACGGCATCGAGGTCGACGACGGCGAAGGCGGCAAGCGCAAGGTGACTCCGCTGATCGAAACCAAGCGCGGCATCGGATACATGATTCGCGAACCGAAGAACTAATCGCCTCCATCCATAACGTATCGCAATCTCATGAGTATCCCCGATAAGCAGTCAGGCGGCGTACCGCCGAGCAGCACGCCGAACGCCGCCCCGAACACGAATCCCATGCCTGCAATGTCGCCGTTCGCCGCCCATTTCCAAGAGCAGCGCGAGCGTAAGAAAAACATGCTGATGCGGCATATCGACCGTATCTCGTTGAGCAGCAAGCTGGTGGCCTGCACCATCGCCGTGCTGCTCATCGGCGTGTCGGTGATTTCCTTCTCCATCCGCGCGTTGGTGAACAACTACATGCTGCAGAAAACCGACACCCAGTTAAGCTCGCAAAGCCAACTGGTGGTCAACAATATCGATCTGCTGTCAAAAAATGACTCATCGGGGCCGAACTCGTACTTTCTGCAGATTCAATACACCGACGGAACCAAAGACAAAGAAGGCAATCCTCTGGTCGTGACCCCGCTGATGCCGCAGATGCAGGACGGTATCGTATCGGTGCCGATTCTGCCTACCTATGGCGATACCAATGGCATCACGCTCGGTCAGGCATTCACTACGCAGGCGGTGGCCAAGCAGATCATCACGGTGCAGTCCGACAGTGCGGACAGCCAGAACGATCCGGCCAACGGAAACTCCAATTCCTCTGACACCATCACCAAGGTACTGGCCAACCCCACTGCCAATGCCAACCATGCCGCCATCGTCACGGCGAGGGCACCATGGCGTATTCTGCCGGTGACCTTCCAACAAAACGGCAAGGACCGTGCCGTGGTGTACATCGGCTTGTCGCTGGCCGACCAAATCGACACCGTCAACACACTCACCCGATACTGCATTGTGGTCGGCATCGCCGTGGTGCTGCTCGGCGGCTCCCTGTCCACGCTGATCATCCAGCACACGATGACGCCGCTGAAGCGCATCGAGAAGACCGCCGCGAAAATTGCAGCCGGCGACCTGAGCCAACGTATTCCTTCCGCGCCGGAAAACACCGAGGTCGGCTCTCTGGCCGCCTCGCTGAATTCCATGCTCACCCGAATAGAATCCAGTTTCCATGAGCAGGAGGAGACCACCGACAAGATGAAACGGTTCGTCTCCGACGCCAGCCATGAGCTGCGCACCCCGTTGGCCGCCATCCATGGCTATGCGGAGCTGTATAAGATGCAGCGCGATATGCCTGGTGCCTTGGAGCGTGCGGACGAGTCCATCGAACATATCGAACGGTCCAGCCAGCGCATGACTGTTCTTGTTGAGGATCTGCTGTCTTTGGCCCGTCTCGATGAGGGGCGCGGCATCGATATGACCGGCACGGTGAAACTCTCGTCGCTGGTCACCGACGCCGTCGACGATTTGCATGCGCTCGACCCGGACCGTGCCGTTCGCCGCATGCAGATTTCCCTCGAACCGGCGCGCGATTTGAACCATCCCGCCGAATTCAGCCTTGCCGAAGGCGATTGGCCTGAGGTCGTACTGCCCGGTGATGCCTCTCGACTGCGCCAGGTGGTGACCAACATCGTGGGCAACATCCACCGCTACACGCCTGCCGATTCGCCCGCTGAAGCCGCGCTCGGTGTGATGCCGGCCGCCATCGATCCAAGACAGCTCGCCCGCATGCCCGCCAGCGACGCGTCAATGCGGCGGTTCATCGACGCTGCCGAAGTAGGTGCCTCGATGCAGACCGGCTATCGATATGCCGTATTGCGTTTCGTGGACCATGGCCCCGGCGTGCCGCCTGAATCGCGCTCGACGATTTTCGAACGCTTCTACACCGCGGACCCATCCCGTGCCCGCGAAAAGGGCGGTACTGGTTTGGGCATGGCCATCGCGCAATCCGTGGTCAAAGCACATCACGGCTTTATCTGCGCCACCGGCACCGATGGGGGAGGCCTGACCTTCACCGTGGTGCTGCCGATTGAGCAGATCGCCGCTCCTGAGCCCAAGCAGTCCACCGGCAAAACCAAGGACGCCAAACAGAAGACTTCTTGGTTCAGCTCTGAGCGTAAGACTCAGGCGACTCAGCCCAAAGCGTGAGGTCAAGCCCTGTGAGGTAAACTGTACCTTCGGTTTACTATTTCCATTGAGGATTAAGGAAGGTTCGCAATGCCCACCGGTCGAGTTCGTTGGTTTGACGCAGCCAAGGGTTATGGCTTCATCACCAGTGAGGAAGGCAAGGACGTGTTCCTGCCGGCTCAGGCCCTACCCACTGGCGTCACCACGTTGCGCAAGGGGGCCAAGGTGGAGTATTCCGTGGTGGACGGCCGTCGTGGGCCGCAGGCCATGGATGTTCGCCTGATCGCCTCCGCTCCCAGCTTGGTCAAGGCCACCCGCCCGAAGGCGGATGACATGGCCGCCATCTGCGAGGACCTCATCAAGATGCTTGATGCGGCCGGCAATACGTTGCGCCGTCACCGTTACCCATCTGCTGCCGACAGCAAAAAGCTGGCCACGTTGCTGCGTGCGGTGGCGGATCAATTCGATGTACAGGACTGATCTGATCTATGACTGATACCACCGAAACCATCGTGACACCGGACCCTCACGCCATCGCGCGCGCCGTGCTGCTCGAAGTGGCCGGCGAGAGCGATCAGGTGGGGGATTTCGTTACCTCATATGATCTTGAGGATCACGTCACTGACTTCCGCTTCGCCGCGAATATCCGTGGCTACGAAGGATGGCAATGGTCGGTGACGCTGTATCACGACGAGGAGATCGACTCTTGGACCGTCAACGAATCCTCCTTGATCCCCACTGAGGACGCGTTGATGCCGCCCAAGTGGATTCCTTGGAAGGATCGCCTTGAGCCCACGGATCTGGCTCCCACCGATTCGATCGGTACCGATCCGGATGACGAGCGCATCGAGGAAGGCGAAGTCGAGGAATCCTCGCTGCAGGATGTCAACGACGCCGTCGAGACCTTCCGACTGACCCGCCGTCACGTGCTGACCTCGCTGGGCCGCGCGCAGGCTGCCAAGCGCTGGTATGAAGGTCCGCGAGGCCCCAAAGCGTTGAGCACCAAAACCGCCGAAGGCAACCTGTGCTCCACCTGTGGTTTCTTCGTGCCGCTCGCGGGCGAGCTCGACCGTATGTTCGGCGTGTGCGCCAACAAGTGGAGTCCGGATGACGGCCGCGTGGTTTCCTTGGACCACGGCTGCGGCGAGCATTCCGAAATCGAACCTCCCGAGCCAAGCCAGCTGTGGGTGCAGTCCAAGCCTGCTTTCGACGATCTGCATATCGACGTGGTGGCCAACCGTCCGCGCAAGCAGGAGCCGGCTGCCCAGGACGAGGCCGAAGGCGAAACCGACAAGACAGGCGAGCCTGCCGGTGATGATATCGAAGCACAGAAGACTGTTGACGGGAACGCCGTCGATACTGAGCCCGCTGAGGAGGCGGCAGGCGACGGGACCTCGCAATCCCAGTCTGCCGGTGATGAGTCCGTTGCACAGAACGTATCTGATTCCGTTGTGGATGTTGATGCAGCTGATTCCAGCGACGATTCCAAGTCTGATGCTGACGACGAGGCCACCGAAGAGGATATCCTCAACAACACCGTTGCCGATGATGATGAGGATGATGAGATGGACGACGAAGAGGATAACGTTCGTCCTTCAGACGATGTGACTCCTGAACTCGAAACCGTCATCGATCTCATTGAGCAGCTGCGCCAGAACAGGGCGGACGAGGAATAAACTCCGAATTCCGCGAAAAGTAGATGGTGATGGGGTTGCAGGAATAAAGAATTCCTCCCTGCAAGCCCATCACCGAGGCGTGCGTTAGCACTCCATGCCGATTTTGGTGAATCAGTGCACCACGGTCACCGTGCATTCGGCGAAGTTCACGATCTGGCGGGACACCGATCCCAGGAAGTGCGCGTCCAGCCCGGACAGGCCACGCGAGCCGACCACCAGATGGCTGGCGTACCGCGAGGCCGCGATCAGACCTTTGGATGCGGGAATATGGAAGGCGTTTGTGCTGACCTTGACGCCATCGGGAATCCGGGCCTTGGCCATCAGCTCAGAGAGAATCTCCTCGGCGCGGCGCTGACCGACCTTCACCGGTGCCACGGCGTTCTCATAGCCCGGAATAACGCCCAAATCCTTGAGCTGCCAGCAGAACATCACATGCAGCGGCGCGTCGTGCAGTCGTGCTTCTTCCAGTGCGAAATCGAACGCACGGCGGGAAGTCTCGGAACCATCCACACCAACCACCACCGGGCGGCGAGCCTCCTCAACCACCGGCTGAGGCTGCGTGTAGTGAACGGGCTTGTCTCCCGGAGTCAGGGCGTTGGCAATGGCCTCGGTCACGGTCTCATCCTCGCTGCCGGCGATGCGCACCACGGTCACCGGCACTTCGGCGGCCTCGGCCAGCGAAGCGGACAGGGACCCCATGAACCAGCGGGCCATACGGCTCAGCGAGCGGCGGCCGACCACGATCTGCTGCGAATCATGGCCGATCTGCAGCAGGGCCGAAGTACCGGAGGCCTTCACCGAGGTGAGCTTCAGATTCGCCGGATCGAAGTCGATGCCTGCAGCGGCCTTGTCGACCCACACACGCAGCTCGTTGGCAATATCGTGGCGGACCTTGGCCCAGGCCTCGTCGCTGTCCGGTTCGGACCCCATATCCCAGGAATGCGTCCAGCCAAACACGGCGTTGACGCTCTGACCGGTTAACGAGGCCTCCTCAAGCGCCCACTTCAGCGCGGCAAAGGATTCATCGGAACCATCCACACCGACAACGATGTCGGGCTTGGTTGCAGCTTCACTCATTTCGAGCCTCCTTGTAATCGACTACGGGTGAATCTAAGAACCAGCATATCGTTTTCTTCTCCTCTCACGGCGCAATTCGTGGAATCTCATGAATAAACGTCATCGTGAATCGGTAGAGTAGGACGGAATGTCAATTGAGGAAGGACAAGCATGTTCGAACGGTTTACCGACCGTGCACGGCGCGTGATCGTGTTGGCGCAGGAAGAGGCGAGGGCCCTTCAGCACAACTACATCGGCACCGAACACCTGCTGCTCGGCCTGATCCGCGAAGGTGAGGGTGTAGCCGCCAAGGCACTCGCCTCGAAGGGCGTGGAGCTGGATGCCACCCGCAAGCAGGTTGAAGAAATGATCGGCAAGGGCAACGCGGCTCCGAACGGGCACATCCCCTTTACTCCGCACGCCAAGCAGGTGTTGGAGTTTTCGCTGCGTGAAGCCCTGCAGCTGGGCCACAGCTACATCGGCACCGAGCACATCCTGCTCGGCCTGATTCGCGAAGGCGAAGGCGTGGGCACCCAGGTGCTCATCAAGATGGACGTCGATCTGGGCGAGTTGCGTAGCGCGACCATCGATATGATTCGCGGCAACTCCGGCACCGGCACCGGTGACGGCAAGGGCGACTTGGCCAACGCCGGCGGCGTGACGGACAAGCAGAACAAGTCCGGTTCCGCCATCCTCGATCAGTTCGGCCGCAACCTGACCGCCGAAGCCGCTGAAGGCAAGCTGGACCCGGTCATCGGCCGTACCAACGAGATTGAGCGCGTTATGGTCGTGCTTTCCCGCCGCACCAAGAACAACCCGGTGCTGATCGGCGAGCCCGGCGTGGGCAAGACCGCTGTGGTCGAAGGCTTGGCCCAGAAGATCCAAGCCGGCGACGTGCCGGAAACCCTGAAGGGCAAGCAGGTCTACTCGCTGGACCTCGGTTCCATGGTGGCCGGCTCCCGCTACCGTGGTGATTTCGAGGAGCGCCTGAAGAAGGTGCTGAAGGAAATCAAGACTCGTGGCGACATCGTGCTGTTCATCGACGAGATTCACACCATCGTGGGCGCCGGCTCGGCTGACGGCGCGCTGGGTGCCTCCGACATGTTGAAGCCGATGCTGGCCCGTGGCGAGCTCCAGACCATTGGTGCCACCACCACCGACGAGTACCGCAAGTACATCGAGAAGGACGCGGCTCTGGAACGCCGTTTCCAGCCGATTCAGGTGCACGAGCCGACCATCGCCGAGACCATCGAGATCCTGAAGGGCCTGCGTTCCCGTTACGAGAACCACCACCACGTGACCATCACCGATGGCGCGCTGCAGTCTGCCGCAGAGCTGTCCAGCCGGTACATCCAGGACCGTAACCTGCCTGACAAGGCCATCGACCTGATCGATGAGGCCGGTGCACGCCTGCGCATCAAGCGCCTGACCGCCCCGCCTGAGCTCAAGGAACTCGACGAGAAGATCGCCAAGATCGCCGCCGACAAGGACGAGGCCATCAAGGGCCAGGACTTCGAGAAGGCCGCCGAACTGCGCGACAAGCAGGAGAAGCTGGAAGCCGATCGCAAGCAGAAGGAAGACTCCTGGCGCGAAGGCGAGTCCGACGTCAAGATGGTCGTGGACGAGGACGTGATCGCCGAGGTCATCAGCTCCACCACCGGTATCCCGGTGTTCAAGCTGACTCAGGCCGAGTCCAAGAAACTGCTCAACATGGAAGCCGAACTGCACAAGCGCATCATCGGCCAGGACGAGGCGGTTTCCGCCCTGTCCCGCTCTATCCGCCGTACTCGCGTGGGTCTGAAGGACCCGAAGCGCCCGTCCGGTTCGTTCATCTTCGCCGGCCCCACCGGCGTCGGCAAGACCGAGCTGGCCAAGACGCTCGCCGAATTCCTGTTCGACGATGAGGACGCGCTGATTCGCGTGGATATGTCCGAGTTCTCCGAGAAGTACGCGGCTTCGCGACTCTTCGGTGCGCCTCCGGGATACGTCGGCTACGAGGAAGGCGGCGAGCTCACCGAAAAGGTGCGCCGCAAGCCGTTCTCCGTGGTGCTGTTCGACGAGATCGAAAAGGCTCATCCGGACATCTTCAACACGTTGCTGCAGGTGCTCGATGACGGCCACCTGACCGACGGTCAGGGCCGCAAGGTGGACTTTAAGAACACCATCATCATCCTGACCACCAACCTCGGTACGCGAGACATCGCCAAGGCCGCCAACACGGGCTTCAACCTGGGTGCCAACAACGAGTCCAGCTACCAGCGCATGAAGGACCAGGTCAGCTCCGAATTGAAGCAGCAGTTCCGCCCGGAGTTTCTGAACCGTCTGGACGACATCATCGTCTTCAAGCAGCTCACCGAGCCGCAGGTGCGCCAGATCGTGGATCTGGACGTCAAGCAGCTCAACGACCGCCTGTTCGACCGTCATATGTCGCTCGAACTCACCGACGCCGCCAAGGACCTGCTTGCGCAGAAGGGCTTCGACCCGCTGCTCGGTGCCCGTCCGCTGCGCCGCGTGATTCAGCGCGACATTGAGGACGCCATCTCCGAGAAGATCCTGATGGGCGATCTCGAAGACGGTCAGCGCGTGATTGTGGATGCGGAAGGCGAGGGTATCCTCGGCGAATTCACCTTCAAGGGTGAGGAGTTCGAGGAGCCGGCCGCCGCCGATGCCGAAACTTCGTCCGAAGCCGGTGCCTCCACTGATGGCGAGACTCCAGCCGACGCCACTCCGGCCACTGAGCCGGCCGAATCCGCTCCCGCCGATTCCGGTGACGCTCCGCAGGAGTAGTCCGTTTCGATAGCGTAGCTAGCGCATACCAGAAAAGCTCCCCTTGACAGGGGAGCTGTCAGCGAAGCTGACTTAGGGGTAGACCACAAACGCATACATGATGTGCACGTTTGTGGTCTACCCCTCAGTTGCCTCTGGCGACAGCTCCCCTGTCAAGGGGAGCTACTGTTTGTGTCGGATTATTACAGCAGGGCGAGTCCGGTGTCGATGGTCTCCTCGCGGGTAAACAGCGTGCGGCCGGCGCGCACCGAACGCAATACCGAGCAGCGCTCATACACGGCGTTGAACACGCTATCGGCGTCCAGCACAATGAAGTTTGCTGGCTTGCCCGTTTCCAAGCCGTACATATCGCGCAGGCCCAACGTAGTGGCACCGTTGACGGTCAGGAACTTCAACGCATCGTCGATTTCTTCAAAGCTCATCATCTGTGCCAAATGCAGCACATAATCAAGAATGAGCATCATATTGCCATTGCCCAACGGGTACCACGGGTCCTGCATTGAATCCTGGCCCAATGACACATTGACACCCGCCTCAGTGAGCTCCTTGACTCGCGTGATGCCACGGCGCTTGGGGAAGGTATCCTGACGGCCCTGCAAATACAGGTTCTCGGTGGGGGCGCAGGCGAAGTTGATATGCGTCGCCTTAAGCAGCTTGGTCAGGTGGAAGAAGTAGGCGTTGTCCGCCGATCCCAGCGAACAGGTGTGGCTGGCGGTGACCTTCGGGCCAATGCCAGCCTTATATGCCAGCGCCGAAAGCAGCTCCACGTAACGGGAATTCGGATCATCCGTCTCATCGCAATGCACGTCGATGAGCTTGTCGTATTTCGAAGCCAACTCAACTACCGTGTGCATGGAATGCTCGCCAAACTCACGGCACTGTTCGAAATGGGGGATGCCGCCCACGCAGTCGGCACCCATCTTGAGTCCTTCCTCCACCAGCTCGGCACCCGATTCGCCATGCGGGCCCTCGTAGGAGTACATGCCCTCCTGCGGGAAGCTGACGATCTGGAGAGTGACCGTATCCTTCAATTCCTCCTTAAGCTCCAGCAGCGCCTTTAACGAGGTCAGGTTCGGGTCGGTCACATCGGCATGGGATCGAATGAGCTGCACGCCATGCAGCATTTCTTTCTTAATGCCGATTTTCGCGCGCTGCTTGATCTCGTCGACCGTCAAGTCGGACTTGGTCTCACTCCATCGCTGGATGCCCTCAAACAAGGTTCCGCTTTCATTCACCGCACCGGGCTTGCGGGCCGTGAATACGTAATCAAGGTGCAGATGCGTATCGCAGAACGGTGGGCAGACAAGTTTGCCGCCCAGATCGACCACCTCAATGGCCGCCGGATCACCACCCTGAGCCTCATATTGTTGCGCGAGTCCGGGGCCGAATGCGGTGAACACACCATCCGTGACGAGAATGTCCTGCAATGGCAGGGTGCTTGCAGCCGTGCTTCCGGGTTCTCCGGTGGCGATATGTGCGTTGGTGAACAGTGTGGTAGTCATCGTCGCTCCTTCAACTGGTGTGTTGCCGAACGGTTACGTGAACCGACTGCCCGCGTAACCAACTGAGGTTATTGTCAACAGCACGCTTTGCGGTGAGGTTAACCGGAACGACCGGTGTTCCGCGGGGGAATGGACAGATTGTATGACTGTATCGATTCGCAGTGTGCTTCATAACACGCAGTTCAAACGAGCCGATCCTGTGGTGGAGGTCGAAGGCAAAGACCTCGATATGCCAGTGCGATGGGTGTTCACCAACGAGCGAGAGGATGTCTCCAGCTTCCTTTCGGGCGGTGAGATGCTGATTATCGAGGGCAACGCTCTGCTCGCCGCCGATTGGCACGGCACGCTAGGACAATATGTAGCAAGCCTGGCACAGGCTGGTGTTGCCGCTCTGGTGGTCGAACTGGTGGAGGGTGTGGTGCGGATGCCGGACGAACTGGTGTCTGCGGCCAGGCTGCATGGGTTGACGTTGATTGGTTTGAAATCTCGCGTACCTTTTGTCGACATCTGTCAGAGCGTCAATACCGCTATCGTGCACGAACAGATGCACTTGCAATTGGAGGTGGACACAATGTCCACTTCATTACGTGAGGGATTGTCCCGTACCGGCAATATCGAGGCTGTGGCCGAAACCATTGCGTCGCTGTTCGGCGAAAGCGTCGCCATTTTCGATGGTGACGGTCTGTTGGCCGCTCGAGCGGGTCGTGCGTTCGATGCCGGCAACGAATCGAGCGTCGTCATCGCCCTTGAAAGTCGCTCCCGGCCGGTGGGAGCATTGGAGATCACGCAACGCACCATGACTTCCGACGCCACGATGCGTCGGGCCATCGCCACCATCGTGTCTCCGGTGGCTGCCCTTTATATTGACGGCGGTGCGCGCATGGGCATGATGCATCATCTGAGTATGGGTCCGGCCGACGGCGTGCACGTCAATACATTTGAGGCGCAGGAAGCGCATGCGATGCTCGAAGCGCTGGGTTTTGCCGGATCATGCATCTATATGCCATTCGCTTTTCGGTTCAGATCGGTGGTGGAAGGCATCAACCATGTATCGACGATGGTCGAACGGTTCGAAGAACGGTCGGGATGCGCCGTCTCCTGCATGCTGGAAGGTGACTTGATGGTCGGATGGTGCTCCACCACCGATTCCTCAGACGGTGCGGCCGCATTCGGACGCCATTGCATGGATGCGCTTGCCGTACTGGAAGGCGACGGTATATACGTGGTGCATGGCCGAGTGGCATTGGACACGGTGACGCTGGTCGACGGGTTCGCGGTATTGCGTGACATCGCCAATCAGGAACCGGCATACGGGCGAATCGTAAGTACCATGTCCGCACTCGTCGACCGTTTCGTCGCATCCTCTGATATGGACAAGGCGATGCGCATGCTCGTGGTGCAGACCATCGGATTCGAGGTCGCCGCCTCTCCGTTGTTGCTGGACACACTGTGCGTCTGCTTCGACAACCTCGATAGCAAAACCGGCGCGTGCGAGCAATTGGGTATCAGACGGCAAACCCTGTACAACCGACTGGACAAAGTGACACAAATGGTCGGCGTCGACTATAACGACAAACCGAACTGGTCGATGCTGCTATTCGCCGCCAAACTCACGAAATCATGGCAAGAACAGCATGGTGAATAATGCGTCAGCACCACTGGGCAACCTGTCCACTTCTACGCCGAACGGGTTAATCGACGATTCACGTTTCAGCAAATACTCAAGGGCATAGTCGAGGCTATCGCGGCGCTGGTCGACCTGCTGCGAAACGAATTCCCACTTGAATCCCATTCAGTCACACGAACAGCACATCCTTGAAAGGACGGTGACATCATGAGTTCCGCAACGATTACTACATCTGCACGACTGATGAATTTCACCCCTCAAACTGAAGAACAGGCCATGGTCAGGAAAGTCGCGGTATCTTCCTTCCTTGGCAACTTCATCGAGTGGTTCGACTACGCCTCCTATTCGTACTTCGCCACCACCATCGCCCTGGTGTTCTTCCCAACCGACAATCACACCGTCGCCATGCTGCAGACCTTCGGCGTGTTCGCGCTATCCTTCATCCTGCGTCCAATCGGCGCACTGTTCTGGGGTAGCTACGGAGATAAGAAAGGCCGTAAAGCCGCATTGGCCCACTCGATTATGTTCATGTCCGGTGCGAGCTTCCTGATTGGCTGCCTGCCGTCTTACTCGGTGATCGGCGTTGGCGCGCCGATTCTGCTTCTGCTGCTGCGCATGGTGCAAGGCTTCTCCGCTTCCGGTGAATATGCCGGTGCGGCCACATTCCTCGGCGAATATGCACCCACCTCAAAGCGTGGCATCTACTGCTCGCTGATTCCGGCGTCCACCGCCATCGGTCTGCTCGCTGGCTCCACGCTGGCCACGCTGATGACCGCCAACATGAACTCCAGCGCGATGGTCGGTTGGGGATGGCGTGTGCCGTTCCTGCTGGCCGGCCCGCTCGGCCTGATTGTGCTGTACATCCGTACCAAGCTCTCCGATTCCCCCGTGTACCAGTCAATGAACGATGCTCTTGAGTCCAAGAGCGCCGCCTCCGCCGACGGTCAAATCGCTGCCAAGAGCGGCATGTTCGCCCCGCTCGCCGAGTTGTTCCACAACCATCTCAAGGCTCTGATCATCAGCTTCGGAGCCTGCGTGCTGAACGCGGTCGGCTTCTACACCGTGCTCACCTACCTGCCGACCTATCTGTCTGACACCGTCGGCATGGACGCCCCCCAGTCCGGCACCATCACCACCATCTGCCTGGTCGCCTACGTGTTCATGGTGTTCGGCATGGGCCACATCTCCGACAAATTCGGCCGCAAGAAGGTGCTCATCGGCGCTTGCGTGGCGTTCATCGTCCTCACCGTTCCTGCCTTCCTCATCCTCAACACCTCCCAGTTCTGGCCCGTGCTGCTGGTTGAGCTGGCAATGTGCGCCACCCTGACCGCCAACGACGGTACCCTGTCCAGCTACCTGACCGAGACGTTCCCCACCTCCGTGCGCTTCACCGGATTCGCGTTCAGCTTCAATCTGGCCAACGCCATCTTCGGTGGTACGGCCTCGTTCATCGCCACTGGCCTGATTGCCCTGACCGGTTCGTCCATCGCCCCGGCCTGGTACATGGTGGGCGTTGCGGCCATCGCCTTGGTCGCGATGATCCTCTCCCACGAAAACACCGACAAGGATCTGAATCACATCTGATCTCCTCAGCTCCGGCTCCTTCCCCGAGGGAGCCGGGCGTATTCATCGACCATCCAATCCACCACCAACCTAAAGGAGTACTGCAATGGGTAGCAACCGCCGTATGGACCACATGACCTGGCCGGAATTCAAGGAGGCGAAGACTCGTCCCGTCATCGTGCCGATCGGTTCGACCGAACAGCACGGCCCGCATCTGCCCATCGGTACCGACGCGGTACTCGCCACGCGGGTCGCCGAAGATCTGGCGGAACGCATCGACGGCACCGTGCTGCCCACCCTGAGCTACGGATACAAGTCCAAGCCGCTCTCCGGTGGCGGGCCGCTGTTCCCGGGTACTATCGACATGAACGGCGTGACAGTGATCAACCAAATGCACGACGTGCTGAGCGAACTCATCGCCGATGGCTTCACCAAGATCGTCGTCATGAACGCGCATTTTGAAAACGAGGCGTTCATCGTCGAGGCCATCGACCTGGTCACCCGCGAAACCGGGGGAGTGGCCACCATCGTGGAAACCAATTGGTGGGACCCGGTTCCGCAGTCGGTTATCGACAAGGTGTTCGATGGATTGGTGTTCCCCGGCTGGGCATTGGAGCATGCGGCCGTCACCGAAACTTCGTTGATGCTCCACTACGCGCCGGAACTGGTGCACATGGACCGTGTGGTCGAGGAAGCCGGTGCCACGGCGAAATCCTATGTACGCTACCCGGTGCGCCAAGGTGACGTTCCCGCTCACGGCGGACTCGCCAATCCGGCCGGCTCAAGCGCCGAACGCGGCCGCCTGATTGCCGAGGCGTGCGTGGATGCGGTAGCTGAGATCTGCGTCGAGGAATTTGCCGAGTAATCTCCCCTTGCCGACGCATTCGTAGTGACACGGGTTGCAAAGGCCTGACCCTGATAGTACGGGGTCAGGCCTTTCCCATCCCAAGACGCCGCTAAGAATTCACCTGAGAGTCGCCTTCCTAGGCATGGCCGTTCAATCGACGATCCTAGCGTGACTGGTGTGAGCAGGAATATGAAGAACCGGCGGTGGGCCGGCAAGCGATCGGGGATCGCTTTTGGTGCAGTATCGCTTATCCTTACGGCTCTGGTGGTTCCTTATGCTTGTGCGGGAACCACGGGAGCTGTTCCTTTTTCCGGCGATAATCCATCTTCCGGCACCCGTACGGTGACCATCGCCGACATCACTGATTTTCACGGGCATATCGAACGTGGTGCGGACAACGCCACCGCCTTCACCGTGGCCGACAGCCATAATCCCGGCAATATGATTCCGGTATCGACCGGCGATTTGGTGGGAGGTTCCCCGTATGAGTCGGCGGTGGAGAAGGACCAACCCACGCTGGATATGGCCAAAGCGTGGGGATTGACGATTTCGGCGGTAGGCAACCATGAGTTCGACCGCGGTGTCGCCGATTTCAACAATCGCATCGCTGATCCCAGCAATGGCATCGACTGGCTGTGCGCCAACACGTCTGCCGCCAGTAAGTCGTCTGACGGACTGCTGAGCCATGTACGTGACTCTACGATTCGAACGGTGAACGGCAAGCGGATCGGTTTCGTGGGCGCCCTTACTGATGCGCTCGGCTCGGTAGCCACTCCGCAGATTACGCGTGATGCCGATCTTGACGAACGGGCGGTGGACGCGATCAATCGTGTGGCCCGTGAACTCAAGCGCTCCGGAAAGGTGGATGCGGTGGTGGCCTTGCTGCACGCCGATGCCTCAGCCGCCGCCGATATTGGGCGAGATGTTGATGTGGTATACACCGGTCACAGTCACGCGATCAAGCGTGGTACGACCGCTGGTGGTGCGCCTATTTACGAGGCGGGCAGCTTCGGGCGGAATATGGCCGTGCAGGATTTGATCATCACCGGTGCCGGGCGTCGCGCCACGGTGCGAGTGGCCGATGTGGACCTCGGCAATGGCACCAGCCATACGGCGGTTGACGGCGTGCTGGGCGTGGAAGGGCTTAATGCGCATCCGGCGCAAGCCGCTTGGATGTCTGCCGGTGCTGAGGCGAACGATGAGGTATCGCGCGCTCAGCATATTTACCAGGCGGCGGCAACATATTCGAATCATGCCGGCAGCGCGGTGATTGGCACCTTGGCCTCCGGCGTGTATTTCGACAAACAAGGTTCGGATAAGCACGGGAATACGGTCGGTGTGCTGGTGGCGGACGCGAACCGCGAGTCAATCATGAAGCATGTGTATGCCGGAAATCGCTTGCCGGTAATCGGTTTTTCGAATAATGGCAGTCTGCGGACTCCACGGCTTGATATGAATGGCGATGGCAAAGTCACCGTGCGCGAGGTGGATAGTCTCATGGCCTTGCAGTTCAAGGCCGCGCATGAGACGCTCACCGGGCGCGATGTGAAGAGAGTGCTCGCCGAGCAATTTCGCCGTGACGATGGGCGACTGGAGCGGCGCTGGCTCGGCATCTCCTCGAACGTGACGTATCGGTATGCCGAATGCGGTACGGCTGGTGAGAGCGGCAATGCCGATGCCGGCGTTGATACTGATTCCGGCGCTGATACCAACGCTGACGCTGACGAGTGTGCTGCCGACGAACATGCGGCGGTTCGTATCGTGAACCTCGCCGTTGACGGTCGACCGATTGCAGACGATGACCTGGTGATTATCGCGTCCAATTCATATCTGCTTCAGGGCGGCGACAGTTACCCCGCCTTCCGTGCCGGAACCAATTACGGCGAGCTGGATATGCCATACAGCCAGCCGTTGCATGAATATCTGGCCGCACATCAAGGGCTCACGGCAGTTGTTGCAGTACCGGTAGGGACTCAGGCGTAAGACACCAATTGCTGGGTGACTGAGGAACTATGGGGTGAAGTTATGAGTATAGGGCAGGAGAAAACGGCATAAATATGACGAAGCTCCCCTCGCTGAGGGGAGCTGTCGCCGTAGGCGACTGAGGGGAGCTTGCGGTATAACCGTAAACTCCCCTCAGTCAGCCTTGCTGCCAGCTCCCCTCTCTGAGGGGCACCTGGCGAGACCCTTACTTGATGGCGTTCAACCACTGCTCCTTGGTGGCCTTCTCGGCTTCGAGCTTGGCCTTCTTCTTCGGGTCGGATTCGGCCGCGATCTTGGCGTCGAGCTCGGCGAGCTGGGCGTTGAGCTGCTCCTCGAAGCTGGACTTGCGGGCGTCGGCCTCCGGGTCGGTCTGCTTCCAAGCGGCATCCTCGATGGCCTTGATCTGCTTGTCAACGGCGTCGAGACGGTTCTCGATGCGGCGCATATCGTCACGCGGCACGTAACCGATCTGATCCCACTCTTCCTGAATCTTGGCCAGCTCCTGGCGGGCCTTCTTGGCCTCGGCGTCGGTCTTCACCGGCACCAGAGCCTCGGCCTTGACCAGCAGAGCCTCCTTGGCAGCCAGATTCTCCTTCTCGGAGGAGTTGATCTGATCGCGATCAGCCTGACGAGCGTTGAAGAAGGTGTCGGCGGCTTCGCGGAACTTGGCCCACAGCTCGTCGTCCTCGTTACGGCCAGCGCGGCCGGCCTTCTTCCAACGGTCCATCAGATCGTTGAACTTGCGGGAAGTCTCACCCCAAGCGGTGGAATCCTTGAGCTCATTGGCCTCGGCGATAATCGCTTCCTTGGCTTCCTTGGCGGCCGTGCGCTCGTTGTCGCGAGCCTGAGCCCACTTGCGGCGAGCCTGGTTGAAGGTGGTGCGGGCGGCGGAGAAGCGCTTCCACAGCGCCTCGGCCTCCGGCTTGTCGATGCGCACGGTGGTGCGCTGGTGGTTCTGCCACTCGTCGAACAGGTTACGGAACTTGTCGGCGGTGGAGCGCCAGTTGGTGTTGTCGCCCAGAGAAGCGGCCAGTGCTTCAGCCTTCTCGACAATGGCGGTGCGCTCGGCAACGGCCTTGGCCTGGGCGGCCTTGCGTGCCTCGGCGATTTCGGTCTTCTTGGCCTCGCCGGCAGCCTTCAGCTCCTCGTACTGGGTCTTGAGTGCGGCAAGATCGCCCACGACGGCTGGCTCGGAGGTTTCTTCACCCAAGAGCTTCACGGATTCGTCGATTTCACGGGCCTTGATGTTCGGGGAAGCCAGGCGGGTGGCCAGCAGATCGAGCTTGGCCTTGAGATCCAGGAAACGACGGGCGTACAGTGCCAACGCCTCTTCCTTGGAGACATCCGGGAACTGGCCTACCTCGCGCTCGGCGTCGCCATCCTTGACGAAGACGGTGCCGTTGTCATCCACGCGGCCGAAGGCCTCGGCGGCCTTGACATCAGCCTCGGAATAGGCGGCGGTGGCGGCGGCCGGGGCGGCAGCGCGCGGCTTGGCCGCCGGAGTCTTCTTGGCGAAGGCGGCGGGGGAGGGCGCGTGCGGTTTCGGCATGGAAGCGGGGGACGGAGTCGGCGCCGGCGTGGCCGCGCTGGCCTCGGGTGCGGGTGTCGTTGCCTGCTCTTCGGGCGCAGCGGTGTTTACGGGTTCGGTGACAGTTTCGTCGGCCATGGCCAGCTCCTTAAAGCGTAGAATGCATAAGCGGGAGCGTCTCCCATCCCGGGCGAACCAGGAAGTTTTGACGCAACCCTCACCTATTATATTGATTTCGTGGCTAAAGGTGCATCAATATCAGGATTCCCGGAGTGGCTCCCCTCCGAACGTGTTGTGGAGCAGCGTGTTATCGATACGCTTCGTAAGGTTTTTGAGCTCAACGGCTTCATCGGCATTGAGACGCGAGCGGTGGAAACCGGCGCTTCTTTGCTGAAAAAAGGCGAGACCAGCAAGGAGATTTACCTGCTGAGCCGTTTGCAGGAGGTCGGTCATGAATCCGACACTCCGATTGAAGAGCGTTTGGGCCTGCATTTCGATCTGACCGTGCCGCTGAGCCGGTATGTGGTCGAGCACTCGGGTGCGTTGGCGTTCCCGTTCAAGCGCTGGCAGATTCAGAAGGTGTGGCGTGGCGAGCGTCCGCAGGAAGGCCGCTTCCGCGAGTTCGTGCAGGCCGACATCGACGTGATCGGCGCCGGCGACCTGCCCGACCACTATGAAGTGGAACTGCCGCTGGTCATGGTCTCCGCACTGGAAGAGCTGCGCGCGTATGGCCTCCCCAAGGCCACCGTGCACGCCAATAATCGCAAGTTGTCTGAGGGGTTCTACCGTGGCCTTGGCCTGACGGACGTCGAAGGCGTGCTGCGCGAGATCGACAAGCTCGACAAGATCGGTGCCGATGAGGTGGCCCGACTGCTCACCGAGACCTGCGGCGCCACCGAGGCACAGGCGCGCGCCTGCCTCGAATTGGCCGAGCTCACCGCCTCCGACGGTGCCGAGCTTGCCGCTAAGTTCGATGCGCTGTGCGAGGCTCACGGCATCGTCAAGGATTCCGAGGCCTACACGCTGGCTCGTCAGGGACTCGATACCCTGGCCATGATCGTCGACGAAGCCGCCGCCATCCGCCCCGGTTCCGTCATCGCCGACCTGAAGATCGCCCGCGGTCTCGACTACTACACTGGTTCCGTCTACGAGACCTTCCTCGACGGTGCCGCATCACTCGGCTCCATCTGCTCCGGTGGCCGTTACGACAATCTCGCCTCCCAGGGCAACCGCAAGTATCCGGGCGTGGGCCTGTCCATCGGCCTGAGCCGACTGGTCAGCTACATGCTGCACACCGCCGGCGCTCACGCCAGCCGTGTCAGCCCGGCCGCCGTGCTGGTCGCTGTGTGGAATGAAGAGGACCGCCCGGCCGCCAATCGTATTGCGAACCAACTGCGTGCGCGCGGCATCGCTACTGACGTGGCACCCACCGCGGCCAAGCTCGGCAAGCAGATCAAGTACGCGGACAAACTCGGCATTCCGTACGTGTGGTTCCCGGCCACCGCTGCCGAAGGTGCGGAAGGCGCAGAGCCCGCTGGCGACGAGGTCAAGAACATCGTCACGGGCGAGCAGGTTGCCGCCGATTGCACGTCGTGGGAGCCGGATACTGTGGTTGCCCAGCAAACCGTCGAAATCTGACGTATTCGCGCGAAAAATCGAGGAGAAACAAGACAATGAGCCAGACGGCTTACAGAACACATCATGCCACTGAAGTGACCGAGGCCCTGGTCGGCCAGAAGGTCACCCTCGCCGGTTGGGTTGACCGACGCCGTGATCACGGTGGCGTGGCCTTCATCGACCTTCGTGATTCGACCGGCCTCGTGCAGGTCGTCATTTACGACGAGGATATGGCCCGCCCGCTGCGCAGCGAATTCGTGATTCAGATTACCGGCGAAGTGCGCCTGCGCCCGGATGGCAACGAGAACACCCATCTGGCCACCGGCAAGATCGAGGTTGTGGCCGAGACCATCGAGATCCTCGCCAAGTCCGACGCCCTGCCGTTCCAGGTTTCCACCGCTCTTGAGAATGAGTCCGAGAACAAGCTGCCTGGCGAGGACGTGCGTCTGAAGTACCGTTACCTCGACCTGCGCCGCCCGTCCATGCAGTACAATCTGAAGCTGCGTTCCGACATGGCTAAGGCCGCCCGCCACGCGCTGGAAGACATGGACTTCACCGAGGTCGAGACCCCGACCTTCATTAAGTCCACCCCGGAAGGCGCCCGCGACTTCGTGGTGCCGGCCCGTCTGGTTCCCGGTTCCTGGTACGCCCTGCCGCAGTCCCCGCAGCTCCTCAAGCAGCTGCTCATGGTCTCCGGTGTCGAGCGTTACTACCAGCTCGCCCGCTGCTACCGTGATGAGGACTTCCGCGCCGACCGTCAGCCCGAGTTCACTCAGCTCGATATGGAGATGGCCTACGTGGACCAGGAAGATGTGATGGCCATGACTGAGAAGGTCATCGCCGCCATCTGGAAGTCCGCCGGCTATGAGGTCCAGCTGCCGCTGCCGCGCATCACGTGGAAGGATGCGATGGACAAGTACGGCTCCGACAAGCCGGACCTGCGCTTCGGCAACCCGCTGGTGGAACTGACCGAGTACTTCAAGAACACGCCGTTCCGCGTGTTCCAGGCCCCGTACGTGGGTGCCGTGGTCTTCAAGGGCGGTGCCGCCACGCCGCGTCGTCAGTTCGACGCTTGGCAGGATTGGGCACGTCAGCGTGGAGCCAAGGGCCTTGCCTACGTGGTCTTCGGCGAAAACGGCGAGCTCAAGGGCCCCGTCGCCAAGAACCTGTCCGATGAGGAGCGCAACGGCCTGCGCGAGGCCGTCGGTGCCGAGGAAGGCGACGCCGTCTTCTTCGCCGCCGGTTCTCGCGAGTCCGCCCAGCTGCTGCTGGGTGCCGTGCGTGTGGAGCTCGCCTCCCGCGAAGGCCTGCTGGATCCGAAGAAGTTCGCTTTCACTTGGGTCGTGGACTTCCCGCTGTTCAAGCCCACCGACGATCCGGATGATGACGATGTGGCTGTCGGCCACTCCAAGTGGACCTCCATGCACCACCCGTTCACCATGCCCTCCAAGGATTGGATCGACAAGTTCGACAAGGATCCCGAGCACGCCATGTCCGACTCCTACGACATCGTCTGCAACGGCGAGGAGATGGGCGGCGGTTCCGTTCGTATCCATCGTGACGACATCCAAGCCCGTGTGCTCGATGTGCTGGGCATCACCAAGGAAGAGGCCGACGAGAAGTTCGGCTTCCTGCTTGAGGCATTCAAGTACGGCGCTCCGCCTCACGCGGGTTTGGCCCTCGGTTGGGACCGCACCGTGTCCATCCTGGCCGGTGCCGACTCCATCCGCGACGTCATCGCCTTCCCGAAGGCCGGCGGCGGCCGCGACCCGCTGACCGGTGCTCCGGCCCCGATTTCCGACGAGCAGCGCGCCGAGACTGGCGTCGACTACGACCCGGACGCCGACGAAAACTAATCTACGGAGCGTATACCGCTTTTCCTCAGCACTCGACGTACTTCAGTGCGCCTTCGGCTTCGGACGGCGGTCTCCGCACGCGTAGATTAATTTTCGAGGAGTAATGCTCCGGTGCTATTAGCCGCAAATGGCCCTTGGAATAATTCCAAGGGCCATTTGCTTTTTGCGGGTGGGGCCCAATGTGCCAAATACCTGCCAAGGGGTGCCAAATACTCCACCCGATGGCACCTCCGCCATGCGGCAAACCTCGCACCATGCGGTGTCCCCCTTGGCGTTTGCCGATTATCCTTCCATGGGGCGGTAACCTCCTCATGGGGCGGTAAACAACCCATGGGGCGGTGAAAACCCCATGGGGCGGTAGGTCAAAATGGCTTAATTCCGCGGTTTCACAATTTCTTCAAACCGCCCCATGGGCAAATTACCGCCCCATGAGGAGCGATCGCAACTCCGTATTTGATCAATGTTGTGATGCTTTGTTGTGTTTTGCTTGTTTCCGCCTCCTGTATTCCCCTTTGCGCGCATTGATGGTAAGGCTGCCGTCTATTAATACCCGGCATGAAGGTTGAGGACGGCCAGGAAGCGGTATTTGCATCGCGGTGGCAACCTCTTGTGCGAAGGCACGTTGTTTGGCGGTGTTCCACAGGTCATCGGCGAACACCTCGATGACGGTCCAGCCCAATTGCCGCAGACGTCGACGTTTTTGCTGGTCCCGCACATATTGTTTGCGGAAGCGACGGTGATGATCGCCATCATATTCAATAGCGACTTTGTATTGTGGATAAGCCATGTCAACGGTGTAGGTGTATCCGTTCTCTGAATCGGTAATGCCATATTGTGTTTGCGGTATGGGCAGGCCGAAAAGCATAAGCGCCAAGCGTGTACGAGTTTCCTGAACGGAATCCGATGGTTTTACGAGCTTCAGCGCCGCCTCACAACGCGCACGGCCAATAACGCGGTGAAAGGCCGTTAGTCGTTGAGTGAATTGTTCAATGGCATATCCATAACGTCTGATGAGCGCTTCAGCCAGCACCACTAATTCAGTGAGGTTGAGATATTGGGCAAACTGTATCCACGCATCCATGGGATGCATGCAGGTTACGCCGTTTGAGAAAGCGATACTGTTGAACTTTGCATTCCATATGCGATAGTCGACATTGTCCAATGAAGAGCGGGTCCCCTTGCTCCTCACCGTCACATAAAAATCCTTCTGCGGCAACGTGCTGTGCCTCGGCAACTCCACGCCGCATAATTCCAATGCGGTATACAGCGAGAAACACAACGTGCGTTTCGTGCGCACTTTGCCCAGCAGATTCCAACAGGCCGTGTTCTTGGCCGTGGCTTTGGCGTCAAGATCTTTGCGCAGATAGTTGTTGATTTCGCCATTGTGCGGCACTTCGCTGTATCCGTTCATGCGCCGAGCGTAGCGCATTCCACGGTGGCACAGGGGCAAAACCGAAAAATGGGGATAACTTAAGCGGCGCGAACCGGTTATCCACCGGCATATCGTGTGCCGCGCCCGGTTATCCACCGCGCTTCGGGAGTGTCGTCCACCGTATAACAGCACTCATCGTGTGCGAACAGCTAGCCACGCTCAAAATGCCTAGCACATTTATACGAATACGACATGGGAAACGGCGAGACCAGCCCCACACAATACAAAGTGACCGCCAGCCATGCGCCCGACTGCGGCATACGCGGCAGCAACGCCAACGACACCAAGGCCAAACATGGAATCAGCAGATAGGACAACACGTGCCCGCTTTGCCGTCGCAGCAACGTCTCAGCCACCACGCAGCAGGCAATCAGCGCACAGCAGACGCCGAGCGATGCGCGACTCAGCGAGAATGTATGCCGATGCCCAATGCCGCCTTCACGATGTCTGATGCGGAGATGAGACATCGACTGAGCAACTGTGTGGACATACTGTGAACACGTTGGAAACGTCGGTGTGCTATCCTCCCACTCATGTCTGAAACGAACAATGAAACAGCAGTGCGTTCGCGCACGACAAGCACAACATCACCAAGCAAGGCCAAATTGACCCCGCTGGTTCCCGGCAAAGAGGACCTGAACCGTCCGCTAGTCGAACTGACCCACGTCGAAAAGCACTTCGGTGCTTTGCACGTCCTGAAGGACATCAACCTGACCGTCACCAAGGGTGAGGTGCTGGTGGTCGTGGGCCCGTCCGGCTCAGGCAAGTCCACGATGTGCCGCACCATCAATCGCCTCGAGACCATCGATTCCGGCGACATCCGCATCGACGGCAAGCCCCTGCCACAGGAAGGCAAGGAGCTCGCGAACCTCAGGGCCGAAGTTGGCATGGTGTTCCAGTCGTTCAACCTGTTCGCCAACAAAACCATTCTTGAAAACGTGACGTTGGCCCTCATCAAGGTGCGTCACATGGACAAGAAGGAAGCCGAGCAACTGGCCATGGACCTGCTCGCCCGCGTGGGCGTCGACTCCCAAGCCAGCAAGATGCCCTCCCAGCTCTCCGGCGGCCAGCAGCAGCGTGTGGCCATCGCCCGCGCGCTCGCCATGCGCCCCAAGGTCATGCTGTTCGACGAGCCCACCTCCGCACTCGACCCGGAAATGGTCAACGAAGTGCTCGACGTGATGGTCGAACTCGCGCATGAAGGCATGACGATGATCTGCGTGACCCACGAGATGGGCTTCGCGCGCAAGGCCGCCGACCGCATCGTCTTCATGGCGGACGGCCAGATTCTCGAAGAGAACACGCCCGACGAGTTCTTCGAGCATCCGCAGACCGACCGTGCCAAGGACTTCCTCTCGAAGATCCTCACCCACTGACGAACCCACTGAAAGACGGGTACGCAATCCAATGACATTCACCAATACGTTCAAACGGAAGGTTTGCCGCGTGATCGCCGCGCTCGCCGCCGTGGCCTGCACAATGTCGCTGGCCGCCTGCGGCGCGGACGAAACCGGCAAGATCCGCATCGGCATCAAATTCGACCAGCCCGGCCTGGGCTTCAAGAAGTCCGGCACCTACGTGGGCTTCGACGTGGACGTGGCCAAGTACATCGCCAAGAAACTCGGCTATTCCGAAGACCAGATCATCTGGAAGGAAGCTCCCTCCAAGCAGCGTGAGGCCATGATTCAGAACGGCGACGTGGACATGATCCTCGCCACCTACTCCATCACCGACGAGCGCAAGAAGGCCGTCTCCTTCGCCGGCCCGTACTTCGTGGCCGGACAGGATCTGCTCGTGCGCAAGGACGACAACTCCATCAACGGCCCCGAAGACCTGAACGGCAAGCGCCTATGCTCCGTCACCGGTTCGACCTCCGCCGCCACCGTCAAGGAGAAGTTCGCCTCCGAAGTCCAGCTTATGGAACAGCCCGGTTACGCCGAATGCGCCACTGCCCTGTTCTCCGGCATCGTGGACGCGGTAACCACCGACGACATCATCCTGGCCGGCCTGGCCTCCGCCTCGCGCGGCAAGCTCAAGGTGGTCGGCAAACCGTTCACGCAGGAACACTACGGCGTGGGCATCAAGAAGGGCGACACGCAGCTGGCCACCAAAATCAACAACGCCATCGTGGACATGATTCAGGACGGCTCGTGGGAGAACGCCATCAGCGATAACACCAAGGGCACCAACTACACGCCCGACGTACGCTACAACCCGCCCACCCCGGACGAAGGAGAGGAGGCCTGATGAGCGGATTCCTGGAACTCTTCAGCCGGTATGACGTGCTCGGCGCGTTTCTGGTCAATATCGAACTGACCCTATGGTCCGCCCTGTTCTCCCTGATCCTCGGCGTGATCCTTGTGGTGATGCGCATCTCGCCGATTTCCTCGCTCAGGGCCGTGGCCGGTGCGTATGTGGAACTGTTCAAGAACCTGCCGCTGACCATCATCATGGTGTTCATGGTGCTGGGTGCCTACGCGCAGCTGAAGCTCAGCTTCTCCGACACCTTCACCACGAACTTCTTCTGGCTCGCGGTCACCGGCCTGAGCCTGTACACGGCGGCGTTCGTGTGCGAATCTCTGCGTTCGGGCATCAACACCGTGCCGATTGGCCAGGCCGAGGCCGCACGAGCGCTGGGCTTGGGCTTCATGCAGTCCGCCACCGAGATCATTCTGCCGCAGGCCTTCCGAGGCTCCGTGGCACCGCTCGGCAACACGCTGATCGCCCTGCTCAAGAACTCCACCGTGGCCGCCGCCGCATCCGTGGCCACCGAAACATCCTCGCTGATGAGCGAGATGATCGAATTCCGTCCCGACGTGATCATCCAAATCTTCCTGATCTTCGCGCTCGGCTACGTGATCCTGATCATCCCCATCGGCATGCTCACCACGTACCTGTCCAACAAACTCGCCGTAAGGAGGTGACGGATATGGCCGATACTTCGAATTCCGTGCTGTTCGACGCGCCAGGTCCCAAGGGCCGGCGCACCATTCGCATCGTCAACTGGATCGCGGGCATTCTGTTCGCGGTGGTGCTCGTGTTTATCCTCATGCGCCTGCACAACCCGCCGGACGGCGAGAACCAGCTCAGCTGGGAGCTGTGGAAGCCCGCCGTCGAACGAGAGGCGTGGACCGACTTCTACCTGCCCGGACTGTGGATGACCATCAAGGCCACCATCGTGGCCGTGGTGGGTGCCGTGGTGTTCGGCTTGGTGTTCGGCGTGGGCCGACTGCTGCCGAACCCGTTGGTACGTGGCGTCTCCGCCGTGATCGTCGAGTTCTGCCGTGCGGTTCCCGTGCTGCTGCTCATGATCTTCTTCTGGCGATGGTTCGCGTTCGCGGGCCTGCCCAGCCCGTCCTATTGGGCCGTGGTGCTGGCCTTGGTGCTGTACAACGGTTCGGTGGTCGCCGAACTGGTGCGCTCCGGCGTCGGCAATCTGCCGGGCGGCCAGCGTGAGGCCTCGCTCGCTTTGGGCCTGACCGAAACGCAGTCGCTGATGGAGATCGAGGTGCCGCAGGCCGTCTACGCCATGCTGCCGGCCGCCGTCACCCAGCTGGTCGTGGTGTTGAAGGACACCGCCCTAGGCTCGATCATCATGTATACCGACCTGCTGCAGGAATCGCGCCGACTCGGCTCGATGTACTTCAACATCCTGCAGACGCTGGTCATGGCCGCGGTGATTTACTTCATCGCCTGCTGGCTGTTGTCGAGGCTCGCCGAATGGCTGCCCTCGCGCATGCAGCAGCGCACGGCCGCGCCCGCCGAACCCGAGCCGCTGGCGCCGATCGCCGCCGGAGACCCGTCCAACGTCAATCAGATCGCGGTGGCCAAGGAGCTCGAAGAGCTGCCGCTGGGCGGTACGCCGCGCAAATACCATGTGCATCACCGTGGCACCAACGCCTCGATTCGCAACTGGCGGCGCACCCGCTACGAACAGGGATATGACGCCACCCAGCCCGAGTCACAGGTTGACCCGGAAACCGGCGAATTCCAGGAGTCTCAAAAGCCTGAGGACAAGTCAGAGGCCTGACGGTCAGCTCAATCGCCGCTAAGCCGGCACGAAGAATTTACTGAGTGTTTGACTGGGCTCCGGCTACGTAGCCTTCACGGAGGATAGGTTGGAACATATGAAGATGTTCCGGCACCTATCCTCCGTTTTTGCTATTGCGACCATTGCGCCGCTGGCGTTGGCGGCCACGCTAGCCGCGACGCCTGCAATCGCACAGGCCGACCAGCTGCCCAACCCGGATTGGGTGGCATTGCTCTCCGACTACGAAAAGAACTATTGGCAGGCCCCCACCGATGCCGAACACGGTGGCAAGGTGCTCGACGCCGATACAATGAAACTCGACGAAGATTTGGCCGTGGCCATTAACCACAAAGCCGCCGAAAATCTCGATAAGGATGGCCTGAACGCCCAACGCAAGCGTGCGCTCGTCGACTCCGATCTGCAAGCCGAGGAAGCCATGCCGGACGCGCTCGGTCCGGTGCTTGGCAAATATATGAGCGAAGGGCTCAAATCCGGGAAACTCAACGCCGTCGCCGATATCTTCTCCTTTAACGTGGCCTCCACCTACGCCTCAAAACGTGCGGCCATGCATCCGCGCCCCTATCTGAACCGTGCGGAAAGCAGCTACGGCGGCACTAACGATCTCGCCGGACTGCCCGCCACGCTTGACATCAAGCAATCACCCTCATGGCTCGAACACGTGCCCGGCTACTCGAACTTGCAGAAAAACAGTTCCTACCCCTCCGGCCACACTACCGGCGCCTATTCGTGGGGTATCGCGCTGGCCGGCATGATTCCCGAACTCGCGCCGCAAATCATGGCCCGCACTTCGGAGGCCGGCAACAACCGCATCGTGCTCGGCGTGCATTATCCGCTTGACATCATGGGCGGGCGCATTGGCGCATCCGCCCAGAACGGGCAGTACTGGCATAACGAATTCGCTTCGTCCATCGTGCCCGCGTCCCGGCAGCTGCGGGACTATCTGGTGTCCCGCTGCGCCGCGGACGGCCACGGCACTACCCTCGCCGCCTGCATCGCCAACACCAAGGCCTCCGGTTCGGGCGGCTACACCAACGATTTTCTGGACCCGGTGGCCACCGAGCCGGTCGCGGACCAGGCCTCGGCCGTGCGCGTCTACACCGCACGCCTGACCTACACCTTCCCGCAAGACACCGCCCAGTCCGGCGCTGATTTCATGGCACCGCGCGGGGCGGCGGACGTGCTGCGACTGGCCTATCCCGAACTGCACGCCGATCAGCGCAACGCGATTTTGAAAGCCACTGCCTTGGATTCCGGATACCCCCTATGGCAATCGAGCGACGGCTGGCAGCGTATCAACTGGGCCAAAGCCCTGTGCGCCCGCGTCACCTTGGATAAGCACGGCGATGTGGCCAAGGTCGAGACCGCCGACCAAGTGGCGCTTACCGGCCCGAGTGTGGTCAATGCCCAGTACACCGACGCGGGCAATCACCCGGCGTCGGATAGCTCGGCGGGTGAAAACAGTGCCATTGCGGCCGGACCGGATCTCGCCACCCTCCATGCCGCGCAACGACCGGCGTTGATCAGCGTAGCTATCGGTACCGCTGTAATCGCGATTGTCGGCGGAATACGGACGGTTCGACGCAAATCCAAGAACTAGCTTCAGCAGTAATTCAGCCAAAGTTCAGTCGCGCTGCTCACCGCTGCGGTGACACTGAGCAGCATCGCCCTGATCGGCGTGCCCGCTGCGGCTGCGGACGAGCAGCAGGCCACTGCCGAACAGAACACGGCTGCCAAACCATCCGTAATCATCAACGAGGTCTATGCCGGCAATACGAAAGCTGCCGGAGACCCGGATAGCAAGCGTTGCGATTGGGTCGAGCTCAAGAACACCGGCTCCACAGACGTTGACGTGAAGGGCTGGGGCATCTACGACAGCGGCAAGAAAGCCAAGAAGCACTACACCATCGGCACCAGCGAAGTAACGAATACGGACACCGTCATCAAAGCCGGCGGATATCTGGTGGCATACATCGACCCCGACAAGGCAAAGCCTGCCAAAACCTGCGATGCCGCTGCCGATATGAAAGTCTCCTCGATCAAGAGCGAGAGCGACAATCTGATAGTCACGATTCTGGCCACTTCGAATTGTGATGATAAGAACGCATCCACGAAATTCAATGATTCGGCCACCCGACTCACGTTGCAGGACAGCGACGATAATGTCGTGGCCGATGCCGTGTTCGATTTTTCGGGTCTATTCCACGTATACCGCACAGCTGTCCAGCAAGCGTAAGGGTATGGAGGCTGAAGGCAAGACCTGGAACTACCGCGATATTCTTGCGCAATTCATCACGATGCACAACAAGAATTCAAACGTACTGCTTATCTGGTCGGGTGACTGGCCCGCCTACAGCAGCAATTCCGACAAATACTATGTGATTCTTGCCGGTGAGGGCTTCGACTCGACGGATGAGGCTTGGAATTGGTGCAAAGCCAACAATTACGGTCCGAACGACTGCATGCCTATAGATTTGCAGTAACAGGCGAAATGTGAATGTCGCTACGTTGCTGGGTCTCCTGAGTTACAAGACGTACAATCGGGAGCATGGCCAAGGACGACGACAGAACCAACGAGCCTGAAGAGGCCGGCAAGTGGGGTACGGCCGGAAAATCCTCAGGAAAGAACAACAAGAACGGCAAGGGAAAGGAATCCAAAACCGATCGACGGATCGACAAGGTATTACAGCTCGCGGTGGATCGCATAGACACCATCGACTCCAGTGCCAGCGTGCCTGAACGACTGGCGCGTGCGGCGAAATCCAGTGAACTGCTCAGCGCCGTATGGTCGTTGCCGCCCGCTCAACGTCTTATGTTCCACCACGGCATGCAGGTCACTGATGTCGAAGGCGATTCCACTCCCGGATTCGACGGCAATAAAGAGGACGCCGAGAAGTTCATTTCGATCAGCTCCTCCGAAATCGCCCGATACCAGCGGCTCATGTACGCGAATGGCGTCAAAGGCTCGACACGGCGGCTGCTCATCGTGCTGCAAGGCATGGATGCCTCCGGCAAGGGCGGCATCGTGCGTCACGTGTTCAGCCAAGGCGACCCGATGGGCATCCATTACCATGGCTTCGGCAAGCCTACGGCCGAGGAGCTCGACCACGACTTCCTCTGGCGCGTGAAGCGTGAATTGCCCAAGCCGGGGTGGATTGCCGTATTCGACCGCTCCCATTATGAAGATGTGGTCATGCCGCACGTCTATGGCACCTATCCCGAAGACGTATGGCGTGCCCGCTACGACCAGATCAACGATTTCGAACGTGAACTGGCCGCCAGCGGGTGCGCCATCCTCAAGATCTTCCTCGTGGTAAGCCAGGAAGAACAGAAAAAACACTTCCTCGGGAGACTGGACGATCCCACCAAGTTCTGGAAATTCGACATCTCCGATCTCGAGGCCCGCGACCGCTGGGATGAGTATATGGCCGCATGGCAGGAGGTGTTCGAGAAAACCAGCACGGCCGCCGCACCTTGGTACCTCGTACCGGCCGATAACCGCTGGTATTCGCGAGCAGTGGTCTCCGAACTGCTGCGCACCACCTTGAAGAACATGAACATGACCTGGCCGCCCCTCGAACCCGAGGTGGACCCCGACGAGGTGCGCCGCCGGTTGGCGTGAGCAATCCTCCCATTGGCGGAGCCAAGCGCATGGCACGGCTCTTCGCACGGCTCCGCCCGCTGGCGGGAGGCGTCGCATAGCGACGGAGGGTGGCTCGTGCCGCCGGAATAGGCCACTGGGTAGACTGAGCATTATGACTGACGAGAAGGAATACGGATCCCTGGGGCGGCTGGCCCCCGAATGGGACGGTGACGAGCGTGAACGGAATCTTACGGCCGATGACATCTACGAACGATTCTTCGGCTGGGTGGAAGACGTCAAGGGCATCGAACCATGGCCGCATCAGGAAGAGGCCATTATGGACCTCTTGGCCGGCGACCATGTGATTTTGAATACCCCGACCGGTTCGGGCAAATCGCTGGTGGCGCTTGGCATGCACTTCGCCGCCCTGTGCACTGGCCGCCGCTCCTATTACACCGCTCCGATCAAGGCGCTGGTGTCGGAGAAATTCTTCGACTTGGTCGAAGTGTTCGGCCGCGACAACGTCGGCATGATCACCGGCGACAGCCACATCAACGCGGACGCGCCGATCATCTGCTGCACCGCCGAAATCCTCGCCAATCAGGCTTTGCGCGAAGGCACCCATGCCGACGTGGGCCTTGTGGCGATGGACGAATTCCATTATTACGGTGATCCGGAGCGCGGTTGGGCGTGGCAGGTGCCACTGCTCACGCTGCCGCAGACCCAGTTCCTGCTGATGAGCGCCACGCTCGGCAATGTGGACGCCATTGCCGACAAGCTCTCCGATCTGAACGACACCCCGGACGTGGATGTAATCGCCGACGCGCCGCGACCGGTGCCGTTAAGCTACGAATACACGCTCGATCCGATGGAAAAAACCGTGGAACTCGCCTTCCGCAACGGCGAAACCCCGATTTACGTGGTCCACTTTTCGCAGGACGCCGCATTGGAGACCGCGCAAGCGCTCGCCTCCACCGGTGTATCCAGCAAGGAACAGCGCCAAGCCATCGCAGAAGCCATCAAAGGCGTCAAGTTCACCACAGCCTTCGGCAAGATTCTGCAGCGACTGCTGCGCACCGGTGTCGGCATCCATCATGCCGGCATGCTGCCTCGCTACCGCCGCCTGGTCGAACAGCTCGCCCAGCAGGGTCTGCTGCCGGTGATTTGCGGCACCGATACATTGGGCGTCGGCATCAATGTGCCGATTCACTCCGTGGTGCTCACGGCCCTGACCAAGTTCGACGGCACCAAGATGCGCCGCCTGCGCGCCCGCGAATTCCACCAGATTGCCGGACGAGCTGGCCGTATGGGATTCGATACCGAGGGACTGGTGATCGCCGAGGCTCCCGAATATGAAATCGAAAACCAGAAAGCCATCGCCAAGGCCGGGGGAGATCCGAAGAAACTCAAGAAGGTCAAGCGCAAGAAGGCGCCGGAAGGTTTTGTGACCTGGAACCAGAGCACGTTTGATAAGCTCATCGACGCTGAACCGGAGACCCTGGTCCCGCACCTGAAAATCACGCATTCGATGGTGCTCAATGAAGTGGCGCAGGGCGGTGACGCCCGTGCCCGTATCGACGATCTCATCGACGATTCCGCGCAGACCCCCGACCAGAAGGAGCATCTGCACCAGCGGGCCGACGAGATCTTCCAAACCCTGTTCGATACCGAAGTCATCGAAACCGAGGACCGCAAGGACGGCGGCAAGGACTACTACATGACCCTTGATATGCCGGACGACTTCGCCCTCGACCAGCCGCTCTCCCCGTTCCTGCTGGCCGCGCTCGAACTGCTCGACCCCGAGTCCGACACCTATGCGCTGGACGTGATTTCCATGGCCGAGGCCACGCTCGAAGACCCCAAGCAGGTGCTGCGTGCCCAGGAGCGTCAGGCCCGAGACAAGGCGATGGCCGATATGAAGGCTGACGGACTCGACTATGACGAGCGTATGGATAAGCTGCAGGAGATTACGTATCCGAAGCCGCTGGAAGACATGCTCGAATCCGCGTTCGACCAGTACCGCCACGATGTGCCGTGGGCCAACGACTACTGGCTATCGCCGAAATCCGTGGTGCGCGACATGGTGGAAACCGCCTCCGACTTCACCGGATACATCACCCGATACAACATCGCCCGCTCCGAAGGTACCCTGTTGCGCTACCTCTCGGACGCCTACCGCACGCTGGCGCGTACCGTGCCGCCCGAAAAGCGTGACGAGCAACTCGAAGACATCATCTCCTGGCTGCGCGTGCTCGTGCGCTCCATCGACTCCTCGCTGGTGGATGAATGGGAGAACGCCGGCGATTCCGCCGATCAGTCCGAGGCGGCGGCCTCCTTGGCGGCGCCGGGCAAGAAGAACGCGGTGGTCGAGGACCGACGAGGCCTTATCGTGCTGATCAGAAACGCCATGTTCCGCCGTGTGCAGCTTATGGACCTCGACCAGCCGGACAAGCTCGGCGCGCTCGACAAAGACTGGGGCTACGGTGTGCACGAATGGGAAGATGTGCTCGACGACTACTACGACGAGCACGAGTACGTGGGCATCGGCGCCGAAGCGCGCTCGCCCGAACTGTTCATGTTGGATGACAAGCACGAGAACGACGAGCATACGTGGAAGGTGCGTCAGATTATCGATGATTCCGATGGCGATCACGATTGGGCCATCGAAGGCATCGTGGACCTCGACGCCACCCAAGACACCGGCGAAGTAGTCTTCCACGACTACAAGGTGAGTAACTGATTCCTTTCTTGGCTCCCCTCTCTGAGGGAAGCCAGGGTGCAGCTCGAACGTCTGTTCGAACACTGGGGTACTATAGGACGTTATGAGTGAGAACGATTTGTTTGGGGCGGCTGATGCGCCGGAGTCGATGACGCGGCCGTTGGCGGTGCGCATGCGTCCACGCACTTTGGACGAGGTGATTGGCCAAACGCAGGTGTTGGGCCAGGGCTCGCCGCTGCGCCGCCTCGCCAATCCGGCCAGCAAAGGCAGTCTCACCGCGCCGAGCTCCGTAATCCTGTTCGGCCCTCCAGGCGTCGGCAAAACCACGCTCGCCACCATCGTGGCCGGCCAATCCGGCCGCGTGTTTGAGGAACTCTCCGCCGTGACATCCGGCGTCAAAGACGTGCGCGACGTACTCACCCGCGCTCACGAACGGCTCGTGTCACGCGGCCAGGAAACCGTACTGTTCATCGACGAGGTACATCGCTTCTCCAAATCCCAGCAGGATGCGCTGCTTCCCGCCGTCGAAAACCGCGACGTGACCTTTATCGGCGCCACCACCGAGAACCCGAGCTTTTCCATCATCAAACCGTTGCTCTCCCGTTCGGTGGTCGTCAAGCTTGAGTCATTGGAGCCTGATCAGCTCATCGAACTGGTGCAGCGCGCGCTGACTGATGACCGCGGTCTCAGGGGCGAGGTCAAAGCCACGGACGAAGCCATCGCCGACATCGTGCGCATGGCCGGTGGTGACGCACGCAAGAGTCTCACGATTCTGGAGGCCGCGGCTGGCGCGGTCACTGGCGACGAAGCCCGCAAAAAGGGCGCACGCCGACCCATCATCACCCCCGAAATCGTGGCTACGGTAATGGACACCGCCACCGTGCGCTACGACAAAGACGGCGATGACCATTACGACGTGATTTCCGCATTCATCAAATCCATGCGGGGCTCCGATCCGGATGCCGCCATCCATTATCTGGCACGCATGCTGAAAGCGGGTGAAGATCCGCGCTTCATCGCCCGTCGCATCATGATCGCCGCCAGCGAGGAAGTCGGCATGGCCGCCCCGCAGATTTTGCAGGTCACCGTGGCCGCGGCGCAGGCCGTGGCGCTGGTCGGCATGCCCGAGGCACGTATTATTTTGGCCGAAGCTACGATTGCCGTGGCCACCGCGCCCAAATCAAACGCCAGCTATAACGCCATTAACCAGGCGCTCGCGGACGTGGATGCCGGCAAGATCGGCGCTGTTCCGCTGTATTTGAGGAACGCCCCCACCAAGCTTATGAAAGAGTGGGGCAACCACGAGGGCTACAAGTATGCGCACGATTGGCCCGGTGCCGTGGCGCCACAGGAATATATGCCCGAAGAGCTGCGTGGCACCGAGTACTACCATCCCAACGATCGCGGCTACGAACACGAAGTCAGCCAGCGTCTTGCCAAGATTCGCCCGATGTTGCATGGCGGGGAACCCGAACAGAAATGAACATAGGGGAGTAAAGTGTAACGCAACAATAACAGTGGGAAAGGGAAGACAAACACCATGGCGACCATCTTCATCGTGGACGACGATCAGGCCATCGGCGAAATGCTTAGTCTTGTTTTGGAAAACGAGGGATTCCAGACCGTGACCTGCCTGGACGGGCTGAGGGCTGTGGAAATGTTCCCCATCGTCAAGCCCGATTTGATTCTGCTTGACGTTATGCTCCCCGGGCTGGACGGCACGGAGGTGGCCCGCCGCATCAGAGCTACCTCTAATGTGCCGATTATCATGCTCACCGCCAAATCAGACACACTTGACGTCGTGGCCGGCTTGGAAGCCGGGGCCGACGACTACGTGCCCAAGCCCTTCAAAGTGGCCGAATTGCTGGCGCGTATCCATGCACGCTTCCGCATCGCCAAGCCGGCCGCCGAAGACGGTGCCACCGGTGGCGCAAGCGGTGGCAATGCAAACGTCAACCATCTGGAACGCGGATCCATCGTCATCGACCGTTTGGAACACACCGCCACCAAGGATGGCAAGGACCTGAATCTTACTCCGATGGAATTCGAGCTGCTGTTCATGCTTGCGGCCGCCGCCGGCGAGGCCATCAGTCGTTCCAGCCTGCTCAAGAATGTCTGGGGATACGAGAATTCCGGCGATACGCGCCTGGTCAATGTGCATGTTCAACGCCTTAGGGCCAAAGTGGAGGACGACCCCGAGAACCCGCAAATCGTGCAGACCGTACGCGGTATCGGCTACAAGTTCGTCACTCCTGAACAATGAACCTGCGCCCTCGATTCAGCCTCAAACGCTTGCTGCGCCACGGACGCGCTGAAGTTCGTCGCTCGCTGCAGGCCCGCACCGTGGCCCTCACCGTGATTCTTACGCTGGCCGTGGCCATCGTCTTCTCTGGCGTATCGATGGTATCAGTGCGCGCCTCGCTGCTTACCCAAATCACTTCGCAGTCGCGTGCCGACTATTCAAACATGGTGCAGCAGGCCCAAACCAGTCTGGACGCGGCCGATGTCTCCACCGCAGTGCAGATCCAACAGCTGGTCAATGACTTGGCGTCCTCGTTGCAATCCGAGGGGTCCTCCAACCTGATAGGTGTGTATTTGTGGAGTCGTGATACCAACTCGCGTGCCATCATCCCCGTATCCACCGAACCCAGCTATCAAAGTCTGATTTCTGATGACATCCGTTCGTCCGTGGCCTCCGACTTGGATGACAGCGTGTTCTATCAGCCGGTCGAAATTCCCGGTGATTCCGGCATGTCGGGCAGCGGGACGCCCGCAGCGGTGCTCGGCACCGTATTGGACTTTGGCGTGGCCGGCAACCTCGAATTCTTCGCCATTTATTCGTACACGTTCCAGCAGCAGTCCTTGACGCAGATTCAGCTCAGTCTGGTGGTCATCTGTGCGTTGCTGTCCATCGTGGTGGGCGTAGTAATCTGGCTGGTGATTCGTGGCATCGTGCGCCCGATTGAACGAGTGGCAGCGGCCTCGGAAACACTGGCCTCCGGCAATCTCGATATGCGCGTTACCGTGAATCGTAAGGATGAGCTTGGTGTGCTGCAGCAATCCTTCAATACGATGGCTGATGCGCTCAACCAGAAGATTGATGAGCTGGAGGAAGCAAGCGTTTTCCAGAAACGATTTGTGTCCGACGTCAGTCATGAATTGCGCACCCCGGTGACCACCATGCGTATGGCTTCCGACCTGCTCGAAATGAAAAAAGACGGCTTCGACCCCTCCACCAAGCGTACGGTCGAACTGTTGGCCGGCCAGATCAGTCGATTCCAAGACATGCTCGCCGATCTGTTGGAAATCTCCCGCTACGATGCCGGTTATGCGGCACTTGACCTTGTGGAAACCGATTTATGCGAACCAATTGAAACGGCAGTGGACCAAGTTGCCGGCATCGCCCAAGCCAAACGGGTGCCGATTCACACGTATCTGCCCAATGTGCAGGTTTTGACTCGTATCGATTCGCGTCGAGTGATTCGCATCGTCAGAAATCTGTTGGCCAATGCCGTCGATTTCGCTGAGGACCGGCCGATCGAAGTGCGTGTCGCGGCCAACCGCAAAGCCGTGGCCATCAGCGTTCGCGACTATGGCGTTGGTATCGACGAAGACAAAGTCGCTCATGTATTCGATCGATTCTGGAGAAGCGACCCTTCACGTTCGCGCGTTACCGGCGGCACCGGATTGGGCTTGGCCATCGCCATGACTGATGCCTTGCTGCACCACGGTACTATCCGTGTACGTTCGGCAGTGGGGGAGGGCACCTGGTTCTTGGTATTGCTGCCGCGTGACCCCGACCAAGGTGAGGTGGCGGACGCTGAACTGCCGGTGAATTTTGCTTCTGAAACGCCCGATGACCTGCGTATTACCGGTGGGTTTGGTGTGGCCACCAGCCAAGTCACACATGATTATCATGAGGTTCGCCGCGACACGATGATGGGGAGGCCGCTATGAGACGAGTGACCAGAACGATTGCCGCCGCAGGCGCGGCCATAGTCTGTTGCGTCACGATGACGGCATGCTCAAGTCCGTTCGGTTTGCCGATTAGCGGCTCGGTGCAGACTCTGGCACCGGTGGAACAGCAGACTCAGCGTGTTTACACCAATCCTCAGGGACCTGCGGACGATGCGCAGCCGGAAACCATCGTCAAAGGGTTCTATGATGCCATGCCTGCCGGCGTACAGTCCGATGGCTACCGTGTGGCCCGTGAGTTTCTGACCGGTTCGGCGTCGGCCGGATGGAATGGCGATTCCTCGGCACTGGTCTACAGCGGTACGCCGGATTTCCGCCGCCGTGCCAATACGATGAGTACCCCGCAAGGGGCGGAGAGCTCGCTGATTGTAGAAGTACAGCTCCAAGTGGTCGGCTCTCTGGACTCGCATGGCGTGTATACGCCGACAGATAGCAGCACGATCAGCAAAGTTCCTTATATCTTGATTAAAAGAAGCGGCCAGTGGCGCATCTCCTCGTTGGAGAACGGCGTGGTGATATCCACCGCCGATTTTGAACAAGTCTTCCGCCAAGTATCCGTGTATCAGGTGAGCACATCCGGCAAACAGCTCATACCGGATGTTCGATGGCTGAGCTGGCGCAACTGGCGCACCCAGGCAGTCGGTGAAGTACTCTCGGATGCACCCTCCTGGTTGGAAGGAGTGCTGCGAGGCACCGGCTTGCCTACCATCAAACTCGCGGTCGACAGCGTGCCGGTGAAGAACAATGTGGTGGAGATACACCTTAACAGCGGTATCAATGCGTTGAATGAGGAAGAACGAGGCCTGCTGGTACATCGCATCCGTCTGACTATGGGCGACGGCAATGCCGAATACGCGCTGAAGATTACCGGCGACGGAGTGGACTATTCTGATGCCGACGCAAATGTGAAACTTACTACCGAGCAGCCGACAGCGGGCGTATACACGTTGACCGGTGGGCATATCGTTTCCCTGGCCAGCTCCAGTCCGTTGCGTGTAGGGGAGGCCCCCGGATATGACGATGCTCGGGGCTTCGTTTTTTCCTCATCCGGCGGTGCGGTGTTGCGTGCGGACGGTGTCGTCGAATGCCTGAAATCTGATGGTGCGTCCTGTGGGGTGATGTTCTCCGGCGAGTCGATGCGATCGATTACCGAAGGTCTGGATGGCGAAGTATGGGCTGTATCCGAGAACGGGCGCGAATTGCATGTGTCAGATGGGGGTAAGGAAACCGATCTGAAGCTTGATTGGCTTGGCGCTGCCGACAGCATTGTGGCATTGGCGGTTTCTCCGGAAGGGTGCCGATTGGCGTTGGCAGTCGAGGGCGAGGACACGAACGGCGTGATGATGACCGGTGTGGCGCGCAACGGTGATAAAACACTGAGCGGTCTGAGCAAAGCGGCCACCCAAGTGAGTGTGCTCAGACACGTCACCATGCTCACGTTCTACAACGATCTGAATCTGGTGTACGCCACCACACCTCCTGAGGGAAACAGCGAACAACAAGAGGCATGGCGTCAAATGGCACCAGGCCCGGCCAATGCGCAGCGTCTGCCTAATGGAACCATAACGTCGATGGCATCGGGGCAGATCAGCCTGTCCCGTCGCCTGGCCATTGTGGACGATTTGGGTATTGTTCGCTCCGTTTCTGGCTCACTCGACGGTTCCTGGACCATCGCCGATAGCCAGGTCACTGCCCTCGGTGCGCAGTAGATGGTATAAGAAAAACGGTGTTCATAATAACCTTTCTTGTTGTATGAGGCAACGGCTTTGTCGCTCGGCTGGCGAGCGGCATTGCCGCTGCGCAACCAATCACTATTATTGGTCTGTTATCAAGGCAAAACAGTGTTGCGACGCCATTTTTGAACCACTGTTATTAATTTGTTATAAACCTGTTATCAAACTGTTATCGCATGCGATTGAACATTTGGCCTGTGAGCGTCATACTAGAGGCTGTCGATGACGAACAGTCACCAAACAGGATGAAAGATCATCCAAAAAATAAACACTGCTCGAGGAGGAGTATTTATGAAGAATTGGAAGAAGGCCATTGCCCTCGTTGCTTCTGCTGCTGCGCTTGTCAGCGTTGCCGCATGCGGTCCCAGCAACGCAGGTGGCAGCTCGGACTCCGGCAAGAAGACGGTTGGCTTCGTGGCTGTCGGTCCTGAGGGCGGCTTCCGTACCGCCAACGAGAAGGACATTCAGAAGGCATTCGAGGATGCCGGCTTTGACCTGACCTACTCTCCGACCCAGAACAACGATCAGCAGAAGCAGATTCAGGCGTTCAACAAGTTCGTTAACGACGAAGTCGACGCCATCATCCTGTCCTCCACCGAGGATTCCGGTTGGGATGACTCCCTGAAGAAGGCCGCTGAGGCTGAGATTCCGGTCTTCACCGTTGACCGTAACGTGGACGTCAAGGACGCCGAGGCCAAGAAGGCCATCGTTGCTCACATCGGACCGTCCAACGTCTGGTGCGGCGAGCAGGCTGCCGAGTTCGTGAACAAGAACTTCCCGGATGGCGCCAACGGCTTCATCCTCGAAGGCCCTGCCGGCCTGTCCGTGGTGAAGGATCGTGGCACTGGTTGGGGCAACAAGGTTGCCTCCAACGTCAAGGTTCTTGAGTCCCAGTCCGCTAACTGGTCCACTGATGAGGCCAAGACCGTGACCGCTGGTCTGCTCGACAAGTACAAGTCCGACAACCCGCAGTTCATCTTCGCTCAGAACGACGAGATGGGCCTCGGTGCCGCTCAGGCTGTTGACGCCGCCGGCCTCAAGGGCAAGGTCAAGATCATCACCATCGACGGTACCAAGAACGCTCTGCAGGCTCTTGTTGATGGTGACCTCTCCTACGTGATCGAGTACAACCCGATTTTCGGCAAGGAAACCGCTCAGGCCGTCAAGGACTACCTGGATGGCAAGACCGTTGAGAAGGACATCGAGATTGAGTCCAAGACCTTCGACGCCGCCTCCGCCAAGGAAGCTCTGGACAACAACACCCGCGCCTACTGATAAGTCTGCTGCGACTCATTGATAACTGAACCAAATAATTGATGTGATGGTGTGAGAAGGATGTTCCTTCCACACCATCACTCATGTGTGGCTCAAATATCACAAAACGATAACACTTCATTCTCGTTTAAGGCAAAGACATGACAGATAAAAACCCCATCGTCGTAATGAAAGGCATTACGATTGAATTCCCGGGCGTCAAGGCCTTGGATGGTGTTGATTTGACTCTCTACCCGGGCGAAGTTCACGCCCTGATGGGTGAGAACGGTGCAGGCAAGTCCACCATGATTAAGGCTCTGACCGGTGTGTACAAGATCAACGCCGGCTCCATTATGGTGGACGGCAAGCCTCAGCAGTTCAACGGCACCCTCGACGCACAAAACGCCGGTATCGCCACCGTGTATCAGGAAGTGAACCTGTGCACCAACCTTTCCGTCGGTGAGAACGTGATGCTGGGCCACGAAAAGCGCGGCCCCTTCGGCATCGACTGGAAGAAGACCCACGAGGCCGCCAAGAAGTATTTGGCACAGATGGGCCTCGAATCCATTGACCCGCACACTCCGCTGAGCTCCATCTCCATCGCTATGCAGCAGCTGGTCGCCATCGCCCGCGCTATGGTTATCAACGCCAAGGTGCTGATTCTCGATGAGCCGACCTCTTCGCTGGATGCCAACGAGGTCAGGGACCTGTTCGCGATCATGCGCAAGGTGCGTGACTCGGGCGTGGCCATCCTCTTCGTCTCCCACTTCCTCGATCAGATTTATGAGATTACCGATCGTCTGACCATTCTGCGTAACGGCCAGTTCATCAAGGAGGTCATGACCAAGGACACCCCGCGCGACGAACTCATCGGCATGATGATTGGTAAGTCCGCCGCCGAGCTGTCCCAGATTGGTGCCAAGAAGGCTCGCCGTGAAATCACCCCTGGCGAGAAGCCGATCGTCGATGTCAAGGGCCTCGGCAAGAAGGGCACCATCAACCCGGTTGATGTTGACATCTACAAGGGTGAGGTCGTTGGCTTCGCTGGCCTGCTGGGCTCCGGTCGTACCGAGCTTGGTCGACTCCTGTATGGTGCCGACAAGCCGGATTCGGGTACCTACACGCTCAACGGCAAGAAGGTCAACATCTCCGATCCGTACACGGCTTTGAAGAACAAAATCGCGTACTCCACCGAAAACCGTCGTGATGAGGGCATCATCGGCGACCTGACCGTCCGCCAGAACATCCTTATCGCCCTGCAGGCAACGCGCGGTATGTTCAAGCCGATTCCCAAGAAGGAAGCGGACGCCATCGTTGACAAGTACATGAAGGAACTCAACGTTCGTCCCGCCGACCCGGATCGCCCGGTCAAGAATCTCTCCGGCGGCAACCAGCAGAAGGTGCTCATTGGCCGTTGGCTGGCCACGCACCCCGAGCTGCTGATTCTGGACGAGCCGACCCGTGGTATCGATATCGGTGCCAAGGCTGAAATTCAGCAGGTCGTGCTTGACCTGGCTTCTCAGGGCATGGGCGTTGTCTTCATCTCCTCCGAGCTTGAAGAGGTCGTGCGTCTGTCCGACGACATCGAGGTTCTCAAGGACCGCCACAAGATCGCAGAAATCGAAAACGACGACACCGTCTCTCAGGCGACCATCGTCGAAACCATCGCTAACACCAACGTAAACACCGGAAAGGAGGCATGAGATGGCTGAAAAGGCAAAAGCCGAGGGCAACAACTTTGTCAAGAAGCTGCTGAGCAGCAACCTGACCTGGTCGATCGTCGCATTCATTCTTCTGGTCATCATCTGCACCATCTTCCAGCATGACTTCCTGGCTCTGAGCTGGAACAGCAACACCGGTGGTCTGGCCGGCCCGCTGATCACCATGCTCCAGGAATCTGCCCGATACCTGATGATTGCAACCGGTATGACCTTGGTTATCTCCACCGCCGGTATCGACCTTTCGGTCGGTTCCGTTATGGCAGTGGCAGGTGCCGCCGCCATGCAGACCCTGTCCAATGGCATGAACGTGTGGCTCTCCATCCTCATCGCCTTGGCTGTTGGTCTGGCCATTGGCTGCGTCAACGGCGCTCTGGTTTCCTTCCTGGGCCTACAGCCGTTCATCACCACCCTGATTATGATGCTCGCCGGCCGTGGTATGGCCAAGGTCATCACCTCCGGTGAGAACACCGACGCCTCCGCAGTTGCTGGCAACGAACCGCTGAAGTGGTTCGCCAACGGCTTCATTCTGGGCATTCCCGCCAACTTCGTCATCGCCGTTATCATTGTGATTCTCGTTGGCCTGCTGTGCCGCAAGACCGCTATGGGCATGATGATTGAGGCCGTGGGCATCAACCAGGAAGCCTCCCGTATGACCGGTATCAAGCCGAAGAAGATCCTCTTCCTCGTCTACGCGATTTCCGGCTTCCTCGCGGCCATCGCTGGTCTGTTCGCCACCGCATCCGTGATGCGTGTCGACGTGGTTAAGACCGGTCAGGACCTCGAAATGTACGCCATTCTGGCAGTCGTCATCGGCGGTACTTCACTGCTGGGTGGTAAGTTCTCCCTCGCCGGCTCTGCTGTCGGTGCTGTAATTATCGCCATGATCCGCAAGACCATCATCACCCTGGGCGTCAACGCCGAGGCAACTCCGGCCTTCTTCGCCGTCGTTGTGATTGTGATCTGCGTGATGCAGGCTCCGAAGATTCACAACCTGAGCGCGAATATGAAACGCAAGCGCGCGCTCAAGGCTCAAGCTAAGGCGGTGGCAGCATGACAACAGCTACGGCAAACAAAGTGAAGGCTCCCAAGAAGGGCTTCAAGCTCGATCGTCAGATGATCCCGACCCTCGCGGCCGTGGTGATCTTCATCCTGATGATCATCATGGGTCAGGCGTTGTTCGGCACCTACATTCGACTGGGCTTCATCTCCTCCCTGTTCATTGACCACGCCTACCTGATTATTCTGGCTGTGGCCATGACCCTGCCGATTCTGACCGGTGGTATCGATTTGTCTGTCGGTGCTATCGTGGCCATCACCGCAGTCGTCGGCCTGAAGCTGGCGAACGCCGGCGTGCCCGCCTTCCTGGTCATGATCATCATGCTGCTCATCGGCGCTGTGTTCGGCCTGCTGGCCGGCACCTTGATCGAGGAATTCAACATGCAGCCGTTCATCGCGACCCTGTCGACGATGTTCCTGGCCCGTGGTCTTGCCTCCATCATCTCCACCGACTCGCTGACCTTCCCGCAGGGCAATGACTTCTCGTTCATCTCCAACGTGATCAAGATCATCGACAATCCGAAGATCTCCAACGATCTGTCCTTCAACGTCGGCGTGATCATCGCACTGGTGGTTGTGGTCTTCGGCTACGTCTTCCTGCACCATACCCGCACCGGACGCACCATCTACGCCATCGGCGGCTCCCGTTCCTCCGCGGAACTCATGGGTCTGCCGGTCAAGCGCACGCAGTACATCATCTACTTGACCTCTGCGACTCTCGCCGCCCTGGCCTCGATCGTGTACACCGCAAACATCGGCTCTGCCAAGAACACTGTGGGTGTTGGCTGGGAGCTCGACGCCGTTGCCTCCGTGGTCATCGGCGGTACGATCATCACCGGTGGCTTCGGCTACGTGCTCGGCTCCGTGCTCGGCTCTCTGGTCCGCTCCATCCTCGATCCGCTCACCTCTGACTTCGGTGTGCCGGCCGAATGGACCACCATCGTTATCGGTCTCATGATCCTCGTCTTCGTTGTGCTTCAGCGCGCGGTGATGGCGGTCGGCGGAGATAAAAAATAGCGGGCTTGCCCGCTCGGTCTCCGCACCGAATACGACACACACCATAACTGAATAGGCGGGATCAGCCCGGCTGCTGTGATGGCAAGGTCACAGCAGCCGGCACTGCCCGCCAAAGCTTTCTTTCTCCTTTTCTTCCTTTCATTAGCGTGTGGGGCGTGCCCCGGGGTTCTCCCGGGGCACGCCCCACACGTGTTTGGAAAGCTGGGACTCTATTGATGATCGGATTTATGCACGCTTACGTGCCGCGCGAATGCGGAACGCGGTGGCCAGACAGCACCAGCCAATCAGGCAGATAACCGTCATCGTGGCAAACGTCCATGTGCCGCCGACGGCAGTGGCGTGAGCAAACTCAGCGGTGCCTTCTTCTCCTGCGCCGGCCTGAGCCACGGAAAGAATCGTGGAGAACAGTGCGGTACCGGCAGCGCCGCCAAACTGAAGACACGTGTTGAAAATGGCGTTGCCGTCCGGCTTGAACTCGGGAGAGACCTCCGACAGGCCACTGGTCATCACATTCGCATTGCCGATGGAATAGAACAGACCGAAAATGAAATAGAATCCGGCGAGCAGCACGGGCGTAAGCTGCATCGAGAACACCAGCATAAGCACTGGGCCCAAAATAGCGATGCCGATCGGAATCAGAATCGGCTTGACCGCGCCGAACTTATCGTAGAACCAGCCGCCAAGCGGGGCACAGACAGCGCCGACCAGTGCTCCGGGCAGCACCAGAGAGCCGGCCACAAATGCCGTGGTACCGAGCGAGAGCTGTGCCACATTGGTGATGACATAGCCGTAGCCGATGGCGACCAATGGCAGCAGCAGATATGCGCAGGCGTGTAACAGTACGGCGGGATCCTTGAGAATGCCAAGGCGCAGCAGCGGGGAGAAGGCACGCTTGGAACTCATGGCGAACACGATCAACAAGGCGAGGCCCGCAATCAGACTGACAATGGCGATAATGCCGGAGCGTGTGGCTGACTTGCCGGACACCGCCGCACTGATGGCCACGCCACCTTGGTTGAGCGCCAGCACCAGACCGACCAACGCGACAACAATGGACCCAAGCTGAATCGGGTCAAGATAGGCAGCCTCGGTCGGTGTCTTCTGCTCAATGCACTTCATGCCGATGCATGCTGCGATTAGCACCAGCGGAATGGCGATGACGAAAATCGCGCGCCACGGCAGCACTGTGGTCACCGCGCCGCCGACGGTCGGGCCGATGGCCGGAGCCACGGTAATGACCAGCGATCCTACGCCCATCAATCGGCCGATTTTCGAACGAGGAGACTGCTCCAGAATGATGTTGATCATCAACGGCGTGGCCACGCCTGAGCCAATGCCCTGAATAATGCGGGCGACAATCAGCAGCGGGAAGGCTTGGGCGACGATCATAATCAGCGAGCCAACGATGGCCAGAATCACAGCCGCAAGAAAAATGGTTTTCAGTGCGAATCGGCGCTTCAAAAACGAGCTGATGGGCATGGTGGCGGCCACCGCCAACAGATAAATCGTGGTAATCCATTGCACAGTGGCCGTGTCGACATGGAATTCGCGCATCAGTGCGGGGAAAAGCACGGTCATCACGGTTTCGGTCAGAATGCCAATGAAGGCAAGTGAGCCGACGGCCACAATCGCGCCGATAAGACGTGTGGGAATCTTCTCGTTATCAATATGCTGCTCAGGCATACATGCTCCTAAACGTTCGGTTGCAAGGTATGGAAGTAAGGTTTACCAACCGGCGTAGGTACCTGTGCGTGCGGATAAACCGGCAATCGTACTGCCTTGGCTGCACGCTATGGAATCACAAAACCACCTGTGAGTGTACGGTTCGGGGCGGACGCTACGGTCGATGCGCAATGGGTTGTCCCTTGGTTTGGTGGGGTTTGATGGGGCGGATTCGGCATTGGTCCGGTAGCAGTTCGGCATTGGTTCAGCATGAGGAAACCGCGATAATATCTGCCCTGCCGCCTAGTTTGGTGAACCATGGGTATTGAGAACACGCATAAGCTGATTGTCAACTGCCTGCCACTCAACGAAGGAGAACGGCGGGCTTTCGCCAAGGCGGCTCGCGATGTGCCGCAGGAATTCGTGGGCGACGAAGCGCACCGCGGCGACATGGTCTGGTCGGCCGCTGTTCCCGAGGAGCTTCGCTCCCGAGCTACCGCAGTCATCGGCAACTTTCCGGTCTCGCAGGTTTCCCAATACACCCGTCTTGAATGGTTGCAGACCTTCAGCGCCGGTGTGGATGCGTACATCTGCCCGGGTGTGCTGCCTCGCGGCACCATGGTCACCAATGCGAGCGGCGCGTATGGCCAAAGCGTGTCGGAACACATGTTCGCCACCATGTGGGCATTGATGAAGAACCTCAACCGGTATGCCTCCAATCAGCGTGATCATCAGTGGCAGGATGAAGGACCGGTATTGAGCCCGGAAGGTGGCATCGCGCTGATTATCGGCGTCGGTGACATCGGGTCGCATTTCGCTCAGCTTGCCCAATCCGTAGGTATGCGTACTTTCGGCGTGCGCCGTCATGCGGACGTGCCGGCCAAGGGCATTGAAAAGATGTATGGCTTCGAGCGGCTGGAGACGCTGTTGCCATTGGCAGACGTGGTGGCGATGGCGGTGCCGCGCTCGCCGCAGACCCATCATCTGCTGAATGCGGATCGTCTGGGTCGTCTGAAATCCACAGCCATCGTGATTAATGCCGGGCGTGGCGACGCCATCGATCCCGAGGCCTTGGCTGACGCCTTGCACAATGGACGGCTCCACGGTGCCGGATTGGACGTCACCGAGCCTGAGCCGTTGCCGGCGGAAAGTCCGTTGTGGGATGAGCCGCATTGCCTGATCACCCCGCATGTGGCCGGCGGCAATCATTTGGAAAAGACTTCCGAACACATCATCCGCATCGCCCTGACCAACGTTTCCCGCTATGCCAAACAGCAGGAACTGTTGAATCTCGTGCGATACTGATTCGCCTGTGTCGGGCGGCGGGCGGCCATCGCCTGACACTGAATACAGATAAGGGGCGTATAACACCGTTGTTATACGCCCCTTATCGGGCAATCCGAAAAAGATGGTTGATAGTCAGTACCAATCAGTACTGGTTCGCGCCGTACCCTCGAACTTCACGTTGAAGCCACGCTGGTAATGCAGGAACATGCTGGCGCCATAGCGGTCGACCGGACGGTGCGTGAACAGCATACGAATGGCGAATGCGGTCTGCACGTCCTTAGGCAGCGCCAGGAATGCTTGGTGGGCGTCCCAGTACGGGTCGTACACCACGGCGGCACCGGGCACGTAGGCGTAACCGTAGCCATCCTCGTTGACGTATCCCATGAACGGCAGATCCCAGGCGTTGTGTTTGGTGAGTTGTGCCTTGAAGTCCTCGACCTCGGCCAACGCCGCGTCGCTCAGGCCGAAGCTCTTGGCCACTTCATTGGCCTTGGTTGTTTTCGAATCCGGGTCCTTGCCGAACATATCCGGGTTGACGATGATGACTTTTCCCTCCGCCATAATGTGTTCCTTTCAGCATGGCGTTCCCCAAGCAAGCACCTAGGGAAGTACTGGCATTGTTCGATTCACATATGAATTGAACAACATGTTACCTTCTCTGTAGAAAAGGATTGTGCACTTTGTTGATGTGCTGGTTTCAAAGCCTAGCATGAAAAATGGCGGATATAAGCCGTTTTGCCGGTTATTAATCTATTGGTAATGCAATTGGGAAGTTATGGTAGTCTGTGATGTCTGATGTTCATATCTTGCAAAAGTGAACATGATAAATGTTTGTTTTGAGGGTGAAAGCAACAAAGAAAACGGCCGTGTACATGAACTCATGTACACGGCCGGCGTGTCGCATCCCGCTGCGACTGCGGCATCGAGATGATACCTGCAGAGGCGTGGTTGATCAGGGGCCCAATGAACGTGGCCCGAGGTTAGTTTCAGTCTGATAGTTCGTAGCCGTTGGCGTCTTTATGCCACGGTGAGCCGGGCTTGCTGCACAGAATGATGATGCCTTCAACAAAGCCCCAGATGGCGGCTGCGATTGGGCCAAGTCCGAGCAGAATCCAGCCGACAAGCGTCAGCAGCAGCTGGGCCACGGCCTTGCCGGTGTTGCCGAGATAGAAGTTGTGCACACCAAGTCCGCCGAGGAAGATGCCCAACAGGCCGGCAGCCAGCTTGGACTTGGACGATTGCCCCACCGGGGCGGCGGCATACGGAGCGGCGGTGTATTGCGGCTGCGCGTAGGCGTTCGGCTGCTGGTAAGCCTGTCCATAGCCGGGCTGCTGGCCGTAGCCCGCTGCGGGCTGTGCGGGCTGGCCGTACTGCGGCTGGCCGTACTGCGGCTGGCCGTACTGCGGCTGGCCGTACTGAGGCTGGCCGTACTGAGGCTGAGCGTATGCGCCGGCGGGCTGGCCGTATTGCGGTTGCTGCTGGCCGTAGCTTCCGGCGGCGGGTTGAGCGTATGCGGCGGGCTGTGGGGCGCCATAGCCCTGCGGCTGCTGTGCGGCATCTTGGCCGTAAGACGGTTGTGCCGGCTGTGCGGGCTGTGCCGGCTGCGGAACACTGTCCGAACCGTACGGTTGTTGTTGATTATCAGTCATGCGGGTCAGTCCCCTCTCAATCGGGAACGGCAATACCTTCTTACCGTTTCTGCACAACATCATCTCATGTTTTGCCCAATAGTAAAACCTGCCGCGCTACGATTGGGCCATGAGAAGTTTCCTGACCAGCTGGTTGATTATGACTATCGCCGCCGCCGTCATGGTCGCGGTGACTCCCGGCATGACCCCGGTGGGGGAGCCTCCGATTCTCGGCATCGCCGCGTTCGCTTTGTTCATGGCGCTGATTAATGCGTCAATCAAGCCGATTGTGCATCTGATCGCACTGCCGTTTGCGATTCTGTCTCTCGGGCTGGTCACCTTGATTATCAATTGGCTGTTCATGCGACTCGCCAGCTGGCTGGCGGTCAGTCTGTTCGGCGTGGGCGTCTTCGTACACGGTTTCTGGTGGTCGGTACTGGGGTCCTTGGTCCTGACCATTGTTGCGGGAATCGTCGGGTCCATCTTGGATCAGTGACGGTGCTCGCTGGGCGAATATGAGTAATGGCGGTTGGAATCGGACTGATTCCAACCGCCATTACTCATATCAAGCTACGGGATCGAGCGGGGCGAACATTACTCGCGCACCAAGCGGATATGCTCCACATCGTCGCGCCGGGAGCGACGGAACAGCACGAAACGATTGCCGATGGACTGCACCACTTCGGCGTTCAGCTGCTCGGCAAGCTCGGCGGCGGCTTCCTTGGCGGTCAGGCCAGAACCGTCCTGCACGGCGCACTTGATGAGCTCGTGCTTCTCAATGGTCTCATCGGCCTGATTGACGGCCGACTCGGTCAAATCGTTCTTGCCCACATAGAACAGGGGCTTCAGCGAGTTCGCCATCGCGCGCAGCTGCTTGATTTGCTTCTTGGTCAATGCCATGGGAATTTCCTTACATCTTTCGTATAACCACACCAGCATAGCAACCGGTGCTGTCTGCGCTGTTTGCCGCCCTACAGCGCGATGATGGCCGCGATGTAGATGATGACGGCAGCGGCGAATATGAGATCTCGCGCGGCGATGGTCAGGGCACGCCAGTGGGTGCGGCGGATGCCCTCCTCGTAGCAGCGGGCGTCAAGTGCGAGGCTCAGGTTGTCCGCGTGACGCAACGTGCCGGCGAAAATCGGCACGATAATCGCGCTCATCGCCTTGATGCGCTGGGCCAGTGAACCGGTTTCGATGGAACCGCCACGCGCGGATTGGGCGTCGACGATGGCGCGGGTTTCGTCGGTCAGCGTTGGAATGAATCGCAATGCCAGACTCATGACCAGCGCGATTTCTTGGGCATGGATACCGAGCCGGTTGAGCGGACTGATCAAGGTGGCGAAGGCGTCGGTCATGGCGGTAGGCGTGGTGGTAGTGAGGAACACCGCGCCCAGAATGATTACCAATGCGAAACGGCAGGCGTACAGCACGGCTATGGTCACGCCCTGATCGGTGATGCTTAGCGGGCCAAGCGCCACCACCGGCGTGCCGGTGCGTACCACAAACAGATTGACCACGCCCATCAGCACCAGCAGGATCAGAATCGGATGAATGGATTCAAGCACCCGTAACGGGTTCAGGCGTGCCGCCGCGATAACGGCCAGGGTGATGGCGATGCCCAGCGCGAGCTGGGTTGGCGTGTTCACCGCGAACATCGTGAACATGGCGGCCAGGAAGCCCACCATCTTCACGCGCGGGTCAAGTCGGTGTATCACTGAGTGCGCAGGGCCGTTGGAGGATACGGCCGGCTCGGTGACGGTGGCCGTGACGGGGCCGCCGGATGCGGGGGCGGCAATCGGCATACGGACCACGCGGTCGGCGATTTGCTCGGCCTCCTCCCGGTCATGGGTGATGATGAGCACGGTCACGCCACGCGATTTGAGCGTGCGCAACAGCTCATGGATACGCTTCTTGGCTTGGGCGTCCAGACTCGCGGTCGGCTCGTCCATGATGAGCACGTCAGGATTGCAAGCCAGCACGCCGGCAATGGCTGCCAATCGTTGTTGCCCGCCGGACAGGTCGAAGGGGGAGCGGTCGGCAAGATGCCCGATATGCAGCAGTTCCAGTGATTCGCGCACGCGGTCGGCTACCTCGGTCTCGCCAAGCCCTTGGTTGCGTGGGCCGTACGCCACGTCCTCGGCTACCGTGTCAGCGAACAGCTGATGCTCTGGATGCTGCATCACGTAACCCACATGCCGGCGCAATTGCGCTAATTGCTTGCGATTCGCCGACTTCGGGCGCACGTTGCGACCGCGCTTGCCGGTCGAGGCCACCGGAACACCGGCCACTTCGATGCTGCCGGCGGTCGGCGCAGTCAGTGCGCACAACATGCGCACCAGCGTCGACTTGCCCGAACCATTCACGCCCATCAGTGCCACGGTTTCACCGCGCGCGATGGTGAACGACAGGTCATCGATAACCGCCCGTTTGGCCGAAGGATAGCGATAGGTCAGATGCGAGACGCGAATAATGGGGTTCGTCATATCGCCGATGCCATCGGAGAGCAGCGGCAGTTCGGAGCCGTCTTCGCGCTCCCGCTGGCGGGGGCTGTCGTTCGTAGGGCGACTGGGGGCGGCTTCTGTGCCGATACTACCCTCAGTCTCGCTTTGCGAGACAGCCTCCGCTAGCGGGGATCGATTATCGACGGCTGCAGTGATACCAATGATTCGCCCGGCCTCCATGTGCACGATGCGATCGGCATGAACGGTCTCATCTGGATGATGCGTGACATGCACAATAGTGGTGCCGCGCGCCTGCAAATCATCCAAAATGCGCATAACTTCGGCGCGTGCGGATTCGTCCAGCATGGCGGTCGGCTCATCCAATACCAGCATTGCCGGGTTCATGGCCAGCATGCCGGCGATGGAGGCGCGTTGCTGCTGCCCGCCGCTCATACGGGTCGGGTCGGACTGGCGTAAGTTCGCCAACCCCACGGCCTGCAATGAATCAACGATACGCTCGCCGATGAGCTCGCGCTCCAGCCCGAGATTCTCCGGGCCAAAGGCCACGTCATCCTCCAACACGGTGGTGACCAGCTGATCCTCGGGATTCTGGAACACCATACCGATGCCGTGGCGGGCAGCACGATAGGCATCGGCATTCGGGCCGGCTGCGTACACGCGTTGCCCCAGTAACGTCACTTCACCACCGTCCGGCGCGGTCAATCCCGCAATCAGACGGGCTAACGTGGATTTGCCCGACCCGTTCGGACCGACCAAGCATAGGCGCTCGCCGGCATGGACCGTGAGTGAAACGCCATCCAAAGCCCATGAGGTGCCGCGGTCATAGCTGAAACGAATGTCCTTGAGCACGGCGGCGGGGGAGGCAGGCTCGGCGGAAGCGTGAGGTTCGGCAGAATCGTGGAACTCGTCGGCGTCGAAGGAATGGGGTGCAACGGTCATGAAACAGCAATCCGTAACTGATAGGCGAAAACGCAGAATCCCGGCCCGTGCCGGGATTCTGCGTTCTGGTTCTTTGAGTGGTCTTTGAGTGGTCGTTAGTCGTGGCGGGCATCGGCCCGTCTCAGGCCAGTCACTGCTGCTTGGACAGCAGGTTGGAGATCGGCTTGTAGATCAGGAAGGTGATCACGGCGTGAATCGCCATCTTAGCCACGTTGAACGGCAGCAGAATCGGCAGAATCATCGCGGCCACAGCTTGGTAGGTCATGTGCGCGTAAATCGGCGTGACAATCAGGTTGCTCACCAGCGCCACCACGATGGCCAGCACCGCACCCACCAGAATGCCGATGGCGGCACCCTTGCGCGTACGGATCTTACGGTAGATGAACGCGGCCGGCACAGACAGGAACAGCGCCACCAGCACAGCCATCAGCGAACCCCACGGATTGGCGAACATGTGCGGCACAAAGCCGAGCACAGACACGATTGCGGCGGCGGCCGGGCCATACGCAAAGCCGGCAATCAGGCAGACGATGCCGGACGGGTCGTACTTCAGCCAAGTGACCGGCGTAATCGGGAATTCAATGAAGCTGGTGACCATCGCCAGCGCCACGAACAGTGCATACATGGCGATACGGCGCGTGGACCAGCGGCCAGAATCGGCCACACCAGTGGTGTGTGAGCCAAGTTTGGCGCTGGTGCTGGCGGTGGACGTGCTGGCCGAACCCTCGGCCTCGGGTGCCACAGAACGAACAACTTGCATGCGAATACGCGAAGATACACTCATAATGAGCCCTCGTTTCTTCCATCCGGACTATACCGTTGGCTCCGGAATCTCACCGGATCAGCCGCTTGCGCGGGTCGCGGGCTTCCTGCCATCCCCGTTATGAAACCCGGGGTGCAGGTTACCGCCAGTAAGGAATTGCACCTTCCCTGAAACTGACAGGCTTATTCATACGCCATGCGCCGGACGTATGCAACCCGCGTTTCACTGTGCAGAAATTCGTCTTGTGCCGGTCAAGTGCAACAATGGGAGCCATGGCTGAAGTGAAGAAACCCAACAACACCATCGACAAGCTTGCCCTGATCGTCACCACCTACAAACGTCAGCAGTTGCTTGAGACACTGTTCGATTCGATTCTGGCGCTTGAACAGGCACCGTGGCGCATTGTCATCGTGGACAATGAGCAGTCCGATCAGACGGCGGACATGGTCGCTGCGTTTGCCGGCAAGGTGACCGGCCAATGGGGCACCACCGTGGCCGACCAGTCCGGTAACGAAGAACGTGTGGTCTATGCGCCGCAGACCGAGAACCTGGGTGGTGCGGGCGGTTTCTCCGCCGGCGTGGCCAAAGCCTACGAGCTGGGTGCCGCATGGTTCTGGGTGATGGATGACGATGTGGCCGTGCTGCCGGACGCCATTGCCAAGCTGTCCAAGTGGACCGACAAGCACGAGGTGATTCAGGGCTCCCGATTCGACTACGATGGCGGCCCGTTCTACTGGCAGTACGACTTCATTGTGCCGCTGGGCATCCCGAACCCGATTGCGCCCGCCGCATTCGGCCCGGCCGGATACCGAGTGATGGACACGCTGTGCTTCGAAGGCGGCCTGTTCAACCGCCGTGTGGTTACGGAAATCGGTCTGCCGGACCCGCGCTTCTTCATCTACTGGGATGACACGATGTATGGCTACCGCGCCAGCAAGGTCACCAACCCGATTGTGGTGCCCGACGTGATCCTGCGCCGTACGCGCGAAATCGGCAATTGGGATATCGCCGGCGTGCGCCAGCTCAACTCCACATCCGACATGAACCGGTATCACATCATGCGCAACCGCGGATACATGGCCCGGTACTTCATGACCTATGGTGACTTCCGTCCGCTGGTGTTTGGACTGGGTACCGTGCTCACCGCGGCCAAGGAAGTCATTCGCCTGGTGATGGTGGATCGCGAGCACCTCAAGACCGGTTTGGTACAGATTGCCAAGGGCTGGTGGGACTCGCGCAAGCTGATGCACGACCCCACCTGGAAGCCCATGCCGTCGCTGAAGTAGCCGTAGTAGTGGCTCCCCTCTATGAGGGGGGGTCACTACAGGTTACTTATGGATGAACAGGCCACCGTCGCCCCAAGCCCACTGGCCTTGGCCGGCACCGATCTGGAAGTGCAGCTTGGCGATGCCCATGTCATTGAACGCGTGATGCTCATCTTCCGCACTCTGATCGATATGCGCGGCGGCGGTATCGTCGGCCGGATTATACGAGAAGGTGATTGGCTGACGGTTCATCGCGCTCGGCGCCTTCATCGCAGCCTCGACGCCGGACTTGAACCAATCCGGAGCGGCCTCGCGCCCCTCATCGCTCATTGTGGCGGTGAACTGCTCATAGGTCTTGGTGGCGCGGTGCGTGCGTTGCGCTTCGCATAGCTCCTCATAGGATTTCGCCTGATAATCCAGATGATTCTTCGGATGCCCGATCACCACACCGAGATACAGCTCCTGGCCAGAGGTGACGCGGCAATGCTTGGCCGCCTCCGCCTTGTCCCATGAGCCGGCGACCCATAAGGTGCCGAGGCCGCGCAACGTGGCCGTGAGCACCATGCGTTCGGCATAGAAGCCGGCACGCTCTTTGGCTTCCTCATCGTTCGCGGGGCCGACGATGGCCAGATAATTCGCCGCATTGGTCAGATGACCTGAAGCATTGGCTTCGGCGAACACCTTGGGCTGGTCGCGCACCAGCTGAATGTTGAGATCGCCGAGTAAGTTGATCGGCTGAAGCGCCATCTCGAGCTGGCGGGCCGTATCGTCGTCGATCGGCTCATCATCGTAGGCGCGTACGGCGGTGCGGATGTTAATTGCATCAATAAGTTGGGTATGTTCTGCCATACCTCCCATTATCGCGCGCGACACAGAGTCAGGCCACCATAGACGCCGATTTTTCCTAGTATGCGAAATCGCATGCATTGCCCATTGTCAGGCTTGAAAAACGATACGAATAGGGTACGTAGTGACCGGCGACGATGCACACGTTTGCACAATTGGTGTGTAATGGTTTCGTGTTGAGCGTAATTCGCGTTAAACTGGGCGCAACCTTACGAACTGATGAAAACGTATGGAAAGGAAGGTCAACGATGATTGAAACTGCACAGGCTTTCGGTGTTGACATTGGCGGTTCCGGCATCAAGGCCGCACCTGTCGATCTGACCAAGGGCGATTTCGCCGAGCCACGATTGAAGATTCTCACTCCCGAGGTCTCCACTCCTCAGGCCGTGGCCAAAATCGTCAAGCAGCAGCTCGACCACTTCGAAGTGCCTGAATCCGCACCCGTTGGCATCGCTTTCCCCGCGCCGATCAAGCCCGGCCAGAAGCTCGACTTCATGGCCAACCTTGACCAGTCTTGGATTGGCGTGGACGTTACTGAAGTGTTCTCCGAAGCCTGCGGCCGCCCGGTCGTCGTGGTAAACGACGCCGACGCCGCCGGCCTGGCCGAAGTCCAGTTCGGTGCCGCCAAGGGCCAGGATGGTCTGGTCATCGCCACCACACTGGGCACCGGCATCGGCACCGCCTTGATTTACAACGGCGTGCTCATCCCGAACACCGAACTCGGACACATCATCCTGAGCGCCAAGCATCTGGACGCCGAGAAGTATGCCTCCTCCGCGATTCGCGAGAATGAGGAACTGGGCTACAAGAAGTGGGCCAAGCGTCTGACCAAGTACTACGGCCTTATGGAGAAGTACTTCAACCCGGACCTGTTCACCGTCGGCGGCGGCGTGAGCCGTCAGAGCGAAAAGTTCCTGCCGTACGTGGATATCAAGACCCCGATCGTGCCCGCCAAGCTGCGTAACCAGGCCGGCATCGTCGGTGCCGCCTACTATGCCAGCACCAAGCAGCAGTGAGCCAGTGAGCGTGGGTGTGCAGCGCTGACCCGCGAATATGCTTCAGGCCGTCCGACTAGTCGGGCGGCCTTTTGCATTGCATAGGAAAGGTATGCGACGCGTTCCCGGGAATGTTGCGCAAAGTGGGCGTGTGTATGGAGGTCTGTGGCGACGCGTTCCCGGGAATGTGTCGCGTTTGAGGGTGTGATTCGGGTCCAGAGCGACGCATTTCCGGGAATGTTGCGCGTTTGAGAGCGGGGCAGGGGGCACCACGCTCTATCGTGGGAGGGTATGAGCGTGCATTTCTCTTCTCGTGTGGATATTTCTGCGCCGAATCCCATTGCGGCGGCCGAGGCGGCAGCCAAGGCAAACGGCATCGCACTCAGCAAACTCAACGATTCCAATCCGACCCGCCACGGGCTGGCACCTGAATTGGTGCCGAGCGTGTATACGGCCGACCCGCGTGGACCGCGTGCGGCGCGAGAAGCATTGGCCGCATTCCTCAATACGGCAAAGGCGGTAGACGCAAGCAGCCCTCAGTCGACTTCGCCCGCCGCCAGCGAGGGCGGGAACGAGCGCCATGCCGCTTTCAACAATGCGAATACCGCCATCGAGGGCGTTGACCCGGACGCCCTGTACTTGCTGAGCTCCACGTCCGAGGCGTATTCGTGGCTGATTAAGTTACTTTGCGATGCCGGCGACGCGGTGCTGGCACCCAAACCCGGCTATCCGCTGATTGAGTCGATTGCACGGCTTGAATGCGTTGACACGGTCGAATACCAGTTGCAATTCGACGGCTCCTGGTTCATCGACATCGCCGAACTCGAGCGGCTGCTCAGCGAGCCCGGTGGCGAACGCATCAGAGCATTGGTGCTCATCAACCCGAACAATCCGACCGGTTCGTACGTAAAACCAACCGAGCGTGCACGTATCGTGACATTGTGCCGTGAGCATGGCATCGCCCTTATCGCCGATGAAGTGTTCTTCGATTACTCTCTCGAACCTTTCCCCGGCAACGCACGGCTCGCGGGGGAGCGCGGCGTGCTCACCTTCGCCCTAGACGGATTCTCCAAAATGCTGGCCGCGCCGCACGCCAAAGTCGGGTGGATTCAGGTGTCCGGACCTGCCGAGGACGTTGCCGAGGCACAGCGTCGACTGGACGTCATCGCCGATGATTATCTGCCGATGAGTGACATCATCGCCGAACGGATTCCCGCATTATTGAACGCCGCGCCCGCACAGACCAGACGGGTGGGGGAGCGCGTGCGCAATAACCTGGCCAAGTTGCACGAGTTGCTTGACGCCGATCCCAACGGGCTGGTCAGCGTGCTACGGGCCGAAGGCGGCTGGAACGTGCTGCTACGAGTGCCTTCAGTCATCGATGAGAACGAGCTGGTGCTGCGGTTGATTGACGAGCACAAACTGACCGGACAGCCCGGCTACTTCTTCGACATGACTTCCAATGGATACCTGGCCGTTTCCCTGCTACCCGAACCGGACGAATTCGAGCGTGGCATCCGCGCCGTGCTCAATACCGTCGCCGCTTTGCTGCGATAGGCCGGTGTTTGCCGGCACCACGCCTGTACTCCACGTACAATAGCGGCATGGGATTCTTGTTTAGACCGAAAGAACTGCCACGCCCGGCGTCGCTGACGTTCACTTTGGATCAGGCCGGGCATACGTATGATGATGGGCACGTGGGACTTGCTCCCACGGACATCACCATCAGCGAGCTGCGGGTGGCTGTGATCGGACTGAACGGCGCAGGCAAATCCACATTGCTGGGTCTGCTGGACGGTTCGTTGAAGGCCAACGCCGGCACGGTGACCATTGCGGGCGGTGAGGAACGTCTTGACCCGGCTGTGAAGAAGGACGCGAAGCGCATCGATAATCTGGTCGGCAAAGTTCGCCGCGAGGAGATTCCGAACAGCTTTTACCAAGCGGCGAATATTTCCGAGGCTGTTTCCGAAGCGCTGAAAAAGCACAAGGTGCCCGAGTCAGAACGTCATGCGCGCATCGGCAATCTGTTCGCGCATTTTGATTTGGCGCAGGTCTCCAAGGCCAAGGCCAGCGAACTGGACTCCGAGAAACGGCACCTGCTGGCTATTGCGGCCGCGCTGAGCTTTGAGCCGAGTGCGATTGTGGCGGATGAGCCGAGCAAGGGATTGGATGAGATTGGCGCCGCGCATGTGGCCAAGGCGTTGTTCAGCTACAACAAGCAGGTGATTTTCGCCACGCATGACACGGATATGATCCGCCGGCCCGAATACGCCATCGACCGCGTACTGGTGCTGGACGAGCACGCGGTCGCGTTTGACGGAGCGCCGGCTGAGGCTGTGGCGTTTTATGAGGATCTGATTCGCCGCAAGTATGAGGCTGCGAAGCGGTAGCAGATAGGAATCGGCCGTTGGAGGATTGGCATCGGCCGTGAGGTCGATGCCAATCCTCACGCGAAGTAGAAGCCGCGGAAGCCGTACTGGTAGACGCGGTAGATGTATCCCGAACTGAGCACCATCTTGTACTGTGCCTTGAGGTTGCCGTCGTCATCGTAGACGCCGAACAGGCCCTGCATGCCGATGTCCACCAGGTTCAGGTCATCGGACAGTTCCTGTGCGGAGGAGACATACGGCGAATACGGCACATCGAAGTCCTGCACTTCGGTGTAGGTTCCGGCGTTCTCGTCGACCAGGTACTTGCGGAACTGGGAGTTCGAGTTCTCATCCTTGGAGCTCTGCGCGGTCGAAATGCCATCGATCATGGTCCAATCGAAATCAGGACGGGTCATGGCATAACCGAAGTCGTTATCGAACATGTAGATGTAGTACTGGCCGTCCTCCAGCGAGGAATCGTACTGCACAGTGATTGAGTGCTGGCCGCCGGTGTCGCCGGAATCGCCCACCTTGGTCAGGAAGGAGGGCTGCGCATCCATGCCATTCCATACGCTCGGCTCGCCGATCATGTAGTCGAGCGACGGCGTGCCTTCGATGTCATTGATCTTGATCATCGTGGAGGTCTCACGTGCGGACAGCAACGCGGAGCCATCATCCATGAGCTGGATGGTGTTGAAGTGGATCCAGTCCCAACGGTTCGTGGCGGTCGGATCGGATTCGTCGATGCCGGAATGATCGGTGGATTGCTTGTAATCGGGGAACAGGTCGCCGAAATCCACCAGCAGGCTCACCTCGCCGGAGTCGGTGTCCACCTTGATGACCTGATCCTGCACGGCATGGTCCGAATGTTTCAGATCGGTGGCCAGAGAGACGATATTGCCGTCGGAATCCAGCGCGTAATCATGGTGCAGGATGTACTGGTCGCCCAGATTGATGATCTTGACCAGCTTGCCTAGGCGGTTCATGCCGACGAAATGCTTGGTGGAGGCGGAGAACCACATGATGCCGTCATTGTCGAACAGCAGACGGTGCGAGCGGTAGTAGAGCACCGGGATTTCGCCGCGAATCACACCGTTCGCGTCATAGTAGTACATGAAATCCTGCTCGTTGGAATCATTGCCGAGAATCGCGTACAGGCCATTGCCGAGCGTGGTGACCGTGGATTCGTCGGGGGCGATGGCCTGTTCGAGCCGTACTTCCTCCTCGCCGAGCAGTTTCGGGCCGGTCTGCTCGATGGTGCGCGTGGTGGCGTTGCCGTCGGTGTCGGTGATGGTCAGGGTAATGGTGTTCTTGACCTTGGGGATCAGTCCCAACACCAGAAACTCGTGCTCGGTGGAGGCGATGTCATTGCTCGATACCGTGGTCGTCTGACTCGCCGTGCTGGTACCGCCGACATTGCCGGAACCGTCGGCGTCGCCGGCGGCGGCCTCACGGTATGCGGCGGCCGCCTCATCGCTGGTGATGGCGTTGGCCGTGTAATCCGGGTACCCCTCAGCGGAAACGGTGTAGCTGGAAGACGCGACTACGGACGGCAGTGGACACGGGGAAACCCTCACGACAGTATGGGTAAACGATTAGTGAATTACGTCACATACATTATGCCGCAGGTCTTGGAAAACACCGGCCGGAATGCTGGGAGAATACTGAAGCTTGGCGGGTCGCCGAGCGGTCCGGTCCTATAGCAGGGTGAACCAAGACTGAACCTGATGCCAGAGCGTCGGATTGTTGGCGATCATCGAATCGCTGCGCGACTGCACGAAGCAACTTAGTATGGCTATGCCCAGCGCCCACAATACGGCCAGCATCACGACCCAGCGCATCAGCCAACGCCACGGAGTGACGCGGGCGATGCCATCGCCTGAAGCGGCGTCGTTGGCCCCCGCCAATGAGCGGCTCGGTTCGCGCCCATTGACCAGCCACAGTAGCCCCGGTATGGACGCCAGCGAGATCAGCCAGCCGAAATCGGCGGAATACCGCCATCCCAAACCGCCGACGTGGCTGTCGAATACGACCAGCACCGCCGCCACGGCCAAGCAAGACATCAGCCATGGCCGCATGCCGTGCGTCTCCAATCTGCGCAGCAGGGGTAGCGCCAAAGCCATCAAGGTCAGTGGCGTGGCCGTGAAAATCGCGCCGACCATCACCTCGTAATAGCCCCATTGCGGCATCGGGGCGGGAGAGCCCGCCAGCCACGGGAAACGATCCATGAAGCGCAGCGGCAGGAACAGGTAATACCAGATGTTGGCGGGCATATCCGCGGACGGGGTGGTATACCGGGTCATATCGGATATGGAGAACTGATACGCATTGCCGAAATTGAACGGGGAATCGAACCGAACCATGTTCCACGTCATCAGAGGCGTCACGACGAGAATGGCGGGGATGATTACCGCCAGCGGCGCGCGCAACGCCTGCAACGGCTTGATACGGCGTGTGCGCAGACCGGTGCCCAGCGCGCGAATCTGCGGCCAGAACAGGGGGAACGCAAGCAATGCGGTCAAGGTGAACGTCGGCCGGCATCCGAAATTCGCCGCAATGCACAAGGCACCCAAGGCCAGTCGTGGCAGGGAGAGAGGCTTGGCGTCGCCCGCCTGCCATCGGTCCGATGGTCTCAGCGGACGGCGGGACGTGTCCGCGCCGAGCCATAGCCATAGTCCCAGCGAAGTCAACGTCAGCGATGCGGCGAACGGTATCTGATAGAAGTTCGTGCGATACAGCAAATACCCCACTTGCGCGCTCACCAACGATGAGACCACTACTAACGACGCGGCCGCCACCGAAGTCTTCGGCATCACGCGATGGATGACGCGCAGCACCAGCAAGGAGAAGAAGATGATGAACAGCAGCACGAGAATATACTCGGCGGCGGATGTCGGCAGATTATGACCGGTCAGCAGACGATAGGGGACGAACAGCAGCACTGCGGGCAACACGCCAAAATAGGAATACCAGTGACCGTCATAATACGCGTAATCCCAGTAGAGCGGACTGGCTCCATTGGCGAGTAGCTGGGCACGTGTGGCTACGTCATAGGGGTGCTCGGTGGCGGCCAGTTGTTCGGGAACCGGCAAGTCGAGCCAGGGCCGGCCGGCGACCAGCGCATCGGCCACATGCCCATACTGGTCGAAATCATAGGTGTAATCGCCGGAAACGTGGAAGACGAGCGGAGACGCGTACCACAGTTCGTGGATGATGGATGCGCCGATAAGCAGGGTAGGAATCGCCATAAGCCCCACGAAAGCAAGTCGTTGCCGAGTGCTGGACGGGTCAAGCGTGATACGCCACAGGCGCGATCCCGGCCTCCAGACGGCAATCATCAGCAACACCAAGGCCATGGCGAGCACGCGCATCCAATTGATGACGAACGGTACGCGCACGTTGGCGCGGGAGTCGGTGACCGGTACGATCGCGCCGCGCTCTTCCTGAATCCAAATACGCACGATGCCGGCACCCGGTGCCTTGACATAATGGCTGCGAATAGCGTCGGGATTCATCGACTGGGCCTGGCCGGTGATGCCATCGACATCCGCGCGCACATGAATGGTCGCCAGCGGTTTGAAGACTTCCTTATCGTCGTTCGCTTCGGATTCGGCCTCGGCCTGCTCACGGGCCTTATCGATGACCTTGCTGCTCGCGGTATCGATGCGTAGGTAATCCGACGTGCCGTCCGCGGTCAGTTCAAGATAGGCCTTGGTCGGATCGGTGACGGTCAACATGCCATCATTCCGGCGCGTGAGACCCGAACCCAGCGTGTTATGCACGGCGTTCGTATCCGTGCTCGCTCCGAGCGTACGCCAGAACGGCAGGTTGAACACGATGCACTCCATGGCGGCGATGGCGGCGATGGCGGCCAGCAAGGCGATCAGCAGGCGCACCAAACGCAGCCGGTGCCGGGTATCCGGACGGCTGGGCAGGCGCCGTTCATGATTCGACGGCATCGGACGATCTGCGCGAGTGTGGTCTATGGAATGCACGCATTTATTCTATAGGCTTTATTCGGGCTTGATGTCGGGCAAACAAGAGACAATGTGAATCATGCCAAAACGTACATCGGACCATGGGAAGCACAACCGCACGCCACTGCTGGGCGGACTGAAGGATTCGATGAACGCGCTCGCGGCCGATCTGGGACTATCCAAGCCGAAGAAGCACGATACGAATCCGTTCGGCGATGCCTTGCAGGAGACCAGTGAGCGTAAAGGCGGCATTATCGACGAACTGACTCGCCATGCAGTGGCGCTGAGTCCTGTAATCAAGCGACGCACCTTCCCCGAATTGGAGAACGTGCCGGAAGGGCTGGTGCTTGGATGGGCGCAGCTGCCCTCCACCAGAGGCCGCGGCTTCTCGCTTGGCATTTTCCCCGACCGCGATCATTTTGCGCAGGTGGCGTTCGCCGATACGCATGGCCGCGTATTCGTGGGCACCGACCCCGACATGGACGTGCAGGATATGCAGGCGCGATTTATGTTCGGCAAGGAAAAAGAAGTGACATTGCCGGACGGTGAGCGGCTGGGCGAAAGCGACGAGCCTCGTTCACGTTCCGGTTTCTCCCGTACAGACCGTGGCCTGGGAAGTGCGCTGCATCATGGGCGTGGTTTGGGGCGTGGCCTTGGTCATGGTGCTGACGGTGTGAAGGCCATTACCGGTGGCGTGGTGGGGCGTGACGACACCGGACGCATGACGTGGCTCGCCTCATGGCTCAAGGCCGGCAACCGGTACACGCTTGAGCAGATGCGTGCCAATCTGCCGCCTGCGATGCGTCATGATTTGGAATACCGCGATGCCATTACCATCGCGTTCTTCGCCACGTATATGTTGCCGCAGATCAATGGTCTGCTCATCGGATTCGGTTCCGGCAATATCTTCCGCCGTCTCAACCGTGAGGCGCCAATCGGTGCGATTCGCCGTTCGGTGCGTGACACTTTGGCGGCACGTGCCCACGGCATGCGGGCCTCCGGTCTGGAGGATCATTTCGCCGATCTGATGCGCGAAGCCGGCGCTCTCGACACCACGCCGGGACTGGAAGCGGTGCATGGCGCCGAACCATTGCACCTGTACACCTCGACGTATTCGAGCGGCTATTTCTTTACGTGGGATAAGTCCTTGGCATTCGGGCAGGCGCTGAAATCCTTGAAGATCGAAGGCAACCTCAACCGATTCGCTGCGGTGAGCGCTTGGTTGGAGCGCAACGCTTCCTTGGGACGCAACCCTACGGAAGATACGGTGACCCGTGCCGAGGCCGCGCAAATCGACATGAAACTCATCGAAAACCCTGCGATTATGGCGCTTGACCCGTATGATGGCGAGCAGGAGCGTCGGGCCGTGCTGAGCCTGGTCGATATCGCCGCACGCACGGCTGGACAGATTCGCAGTGAATTCCCCGATCCTCGAGATGTGCTGACCCAGCAGAACGTGCCGGATTCGGGTGTGACGAATGCTGCGGGCGCTGAAAGTACTGAGAGTGCTGAGGGCGCTGTAGAACGGACCGATAAGAGCGACACCAACACTCAAGCCGCTCGTCCTTCGTATTCGCCGGCGAGGAGCGACGAATGGGTGTATCGTCAGACCCTCTCTTCACTGTTGCGCCGGTTACGGTTGCCGTATCGGTTTGACGTGGAGTTCCGGTCGCGCTTGGATTCGGGTGAAGTGGCCATTGGCTTCACCACCGCCGGCACCTCGATGATGCCCGATAGCCGGTATGACACCACTCGACGTACGTGGCGTGCGCTGAGTAGCGCCGAACGCGCGTCAATGAGCGCCGCCTACAACCTGCGTGTCGGCCTGATGATGGCCGCGCTAAGTTTCGGCACCAGCGAATCCGTGCGCCAGGTGTCGTTGCACATCGATTCCATTGGTCTTGAAGAGGCGATTGCCGAACAGGATTCCGCCATCGAGGCGATGATGAGCGAGGCCCTAAGCGCCTTCGAACATCTACGCAGTGGCGATTTGGGGCGTGTGGGTTCCAAAGCCGACCCCAAAGATGGTGATTTCCATGGCGACCCGACCCGCCCCATCACCCATGAGGAGACGTTCGGGCAGACGGCGTCCGGTGACGAACGCGGCACGGCCGGGGGAGCAGGCAACGGTACCGGACCGTCTGCGGATGCTACGGATCAGGCCGCGGCCGAATCCGCTGACGCCGATGGCGCTGCGTCCATCGATTCGCAGTTCGAAGACCTGATGAAGGGCATCGATATCGACGAAATGGCGTTCGGCATGCCGGACGATACCGGCGCAGGCGACGACCTGGGCGGTATCGGCGGCGAGGGCGTCGGCACTGACGGTGCTGATGGGGCCGCCGGCATGGACGATGATCCGATGAGCGTGCTGCGCCGCAATCCCACCGTGCGCAATATGGTCACCGTCACCTTCACCCGTGATGCCTTCCTCAAGCGACTGGACACCGCTGGGCTTGACAATCCCGAGGAAACCTACCGCATGTTCGGTGCCGTGATGGACGTGGACGGCGAAGGTGGTCTGAAACCCATCAGCGCCGACTTCGACTTGGCGGACAGCCGGTTCTCTCCCACCGGATCCCAGGAGGAGCCCGAACTGGCCGACCGTCAATTCAGTCCGGCGACCGCTCACGTGCTGGGCGCACAGAATAGTGCCGGACTGGCTATCCAGCGAGTGGACCTGCTGCAGCATGGCGTCAACGAATTCCACGATATCGCCAGGAACACGTCGCTCGGCTCCGTGGAAAAGGCCCAGCGAGCCATGCAGGTCATCGAATCGATATGCGATCCCGAACTGACCGGTTTGGCCTCTCAGGTCACCAGTGCGTTGATCGATGGCAAGGACACGCCGGACTTCACGTTCACGCTTGCCGACGATCTTGACAAGGAGCGTCTGCGCGCCCGAGATATGCTGTTCTCGGGCCAAGCCGATCAGGCCATCGAAGCGGCCGAAGCGGCCGTGGCCCATTTGGACCAGGTGTATGCGGCAGGCCATGGCGTACCTCGATACTTCAACTCCTATGCCGAGCGCGTGGTCTACAACCGGCTGTTCGCCACATTGGACGAGCGTACGGTGCTTATCCCGGACAATCTGTTCTACGCGCACATGGAGCTGGCTGACGTGTTGAGTCAGATCAAGGGTGCCGAGGCGGCGATCCCGCATCTCAACCGTATGGTGGCGTACGCGCCCGCCTACCCGCTCTCACATCTGAAGCTCGCCATTCAACTGGCCCGCAATGAGGATTGGGATTCGGCACGCGCCGCCTGCCTGAATGCTCTGCGCGTGGCCTTGGACCGCGACGATGCCGCGTTCGCCTACTACCGGTTCGCGTACGCCGAATGGATGCTCGACCGGTTCGACACAGCCGCCGCAGCCTACATTATGAGCGATCACATCGCTCCCGGGGCCATTGGTTCGCTGGAAAGCGAACTGCAGGAACTGGTTTCCCGTGCGGACTCGCAGTGCATACCGGTGCCTGAATCGGTGGAGGCCGCCGCCCATGTGCTTGCCACGCATGATCTGCCAGTCTGGCCGCATATCGAAGTGGCTGACATCGTGCGTGACGCCGCTCGCGTGTGCGTGGATGAGGACATGTTCGTGCCGGCCCGCACGCTCTCGGTGGCTGTGGCCCGCATGAATGACGGCGAAGGCGATAACATCGACATCATCCAAGCCCAGTTCCTGCGCTCGCTATCCGCGTAGCCGCCTGAGGGGAGTTGACGGTATAGCCGGCCGAGGGGAGCCGAGCCCGCTAGGATAGACAACCATGAGCACGAACGAACAACTGGCATGGGATTTCGACGATGGGGATGTGGCCGAGGTCCGGCCTGATACCGGTATTGCACGTTTTGCCCCTGGCTCCGAACAATGGATAGCCGCACTGCAGCCCACTGACGACGACGCGATACGCCTCGACCGTTTCGACGTGAACACGATGACCGCTGAGGCCGCCGCCCGCCTGTGGGCTCGCGTGGCCGCATGGGTGGAATCCGATCAGATCGCCTACTACATCGACGACTCACCCGTCAGCTCCGACGCCGCCTACGACGCGCGCATGCGTTGCCTCGAACGACTCGAAGCGGCGTTCCCCTCACTGGACAATCCGCAGTCGCCCACCCATCGCGTCGGCGGTTCCTTCTCCAACGACTTCGCCTCCGTGCGCCACCCCAGCCGCATGATGAGCCTTGACGACGTCTTCTCCATCGAAGAACTCAAGGATTGGTACGACTCGGTGATTCGCGACCTCGATTGGCCCGAATCCAAGCCCCTGCCCATGAGCTGCGAGGTCAAAATCGACGGCCTCGCCCTGAACCTCATCTATCGCAACGGCGTGCTTGAACAGGGCCTGACGCGCGGCGATGGCGTTACCGGCGAAGACATCACCCTGAATGTGCGAACCATCGGCTCCATTCCCGCCAACCTCGGCGGCCCCAAGGAAGACGTTCCGGACTTCGTGGAAATCCGAGGCGAAGTGTTCATGCGTTGGGATGATTTCCACACCCTGAACAACGAGCAGGAGGACGCCGGACGAGCGCCCTTCGCCAACCCACGAAACGCGGCTGCCGGCTCGCTGCGTCAAAAAGACCCTCGCATCACCGCCACCCGTCGCCTGAGCTTCTATGCGCATGGTCTGGGGCAGCTCACTTGGGGGCCGGACCATCCGCGCGGCACCCATGACGTGGTCGCCGACCAGTCGCAGGCCTACGATCTATACACCAAGTGGGGCGTGCCGGTCTCCCCGCACAATCGTGCGGTGACCTCATTCCAGGAGATCCTGGACATGATCGAGTACTACGGCGAGCATCGTGGCGACATCGAGCATGCACTTGACGGCATCGTCGTCAAGGTCGATGACCTGGGCCTGCAGCGTACCCTCGGCGCCACTTCGCGCGCGCCGCGCTGGGCCATCGCCTACAAATACCCGCCCGAAGAGGTCAACACCGAACTGCTCAACATCACCGTGCAGGTGGGGCGTACTGGCCGCGTGACGCCGGTCGCCGTGCTCAAACCTGTCTACGTGGCCGGCTCCACCGTGGCTCGTACCACGCTGCACAATGGATTTGAAGTCAAACGCAAGGGCATTCTGATCGGCGACACCGTGGTGGTGCGCAAGGCCGGCGATGTGATTCCCGAACTGGTCGGCCCGGTGCTTGAACGGCGCAAAGGGCGTGAGGACCAGCTGCGCGAATTCGTCATGCCCGAGTTCTGCCCTTCATGCGGCGCGAAACTGTCACCCGCCAAGGAGGGGGACAAGGACATTCGCTGCCCGAATGTGGAGAGCTGCCCGGCCCAGTTGACCGAGCGCGTGATTTCGCTGGCCTCACGCAAGGCGTTCGACATCGAGCACTTGGGCGAACAATCGGCCATCGCTCTGACCAACCCGGAGGAGAACCGGCCTGATTCGGTGGCGACCTACGCGCCGAACATCACCGAGGTTCTGGTCGCCCCCGGCGAAGAGCCTGACCCGTACGAGCCGGTGGAAGGGCTGGAATTGCCGGCCGCGCAGAAGCCGGTGTTGTCCAACGAATCCGGGTTGTTCAACCTGACCGCCGCCGATCTGCGCGACGTGCGCGTGTGGCGTGAGGCCGCAATCGTCGAGGTGCATGAGACGGTCGGTGCGAACGGTAAGAAGAAAAAGGTGCGTAAGCGTGTCGGCGGCTCTGGCCTGTGGCATCAGGTGCCTGCTTTCTGGACCGCGCCCACGCCGGCCAAAAAGCTCACGGCCAAGCAGCTGGCCGAACGCGCGCAAGGGGAGGCCGCAATCGAATCTGCCGAAACACAGGGAGGTACCGCCAGCGAGACGACCGGCGCACCTACCGGGGCTGAGGCGCCACTTGGTACTATGCCGGGCTTTGCCGCAGCCTCCTATCCTGAGTATGACGTGCCGGCCGACGCGGTTATCGTGCGCGTGGATCACAAGACCACGCGCACTGGCGTCACGGATGTACCGGTGATCATTCGGCCCGGCGAAAACACGCGCAAGATGTTCGACGAAATGGACAAGGCCCGTCACGCCGACCTGTGGCGTGTGCTGGTCGCGTTGTCGATTCGCCGGCTCGGTCCGCCTACCGCACGCCTGATTGCCTCGGCGATGGGCTCGCTGGCAGCCATCGAAAACGCCACGATTGAAGATCTGACGGCCATCGACGGGGTGGGCCCGGAAATCGCCGAATCGGTGGTGAACTGGTTCGCCGCCACCCGCGAACCCGGCGACTGGCGCGGCGCGACTTTGCGTGCTTGGCAGGCCGCCGGCGTGGGCGTCGACGAGGCCGAGACCAGTTCGTTGCCGCAGACGCTGGCCGGCAAAACCGTGGTGGTCACCGGTTCATTGGAGGGCTATTCGCGTGATTCCGCCAAAGAGGCGATTATCGAGCGCGGCGGCAAGGCGGCCGGTTCGGTGAGCAAGAAGACCGATTACGTGGTGATTGGCGCAAACGCCGGCTCCAAGGCCGCCAAGGCCGAGGAACTCGGCATCCCCATGCTGAGCGAAACCCAATTCGCCCAGCTCCTAGCCACCGGCACCATCTAAAATAGCCCCCTCAGACGCTTCATTAACCCCCTCTGATGAGGGGGCTGTCAGCCTTTAGGCTGACTGGGGGAGAGAAAAAGCGAATCCCGCCCCAGTGTGACTTACTCCACTCCCTCTGGCATGCCGCCGCATCACACGCTAGGGTAGAACAGGCCCTAAAGGAGGATACGGATTTATGAGCGACGCACGTCAGATCGAAGCCGACATCTACGAACGCCTGAGCAAGGTCATCGACCCCGAGCTCGGTCGTTCGGTCACCGACCTCGGCATGATTGCCGCCATCGAAGCCGCGCCCGCATCGTCGGACGCCGGCACTTACGACGTCACCGTGCACGTTGAGCTGACGGTTCCCGGATGCCCACTGAGCGAGACCATCACCAGCCAGATCAATGGCGCGGTCAGCTCCTATCCGGGCGCACAGCTGCTGCCTCATATCGAAGTCGGTTCGATGAGCCGTGACAAGCTGGCCGATCTGGTCGCCGACCTCAAGGCCGAACGCAAGCAGAACCCCTTCAGCAAACCGGGTGTCAAGACCCGCATCTTCGCCATCGCCTCCGGTAAGGGCGGCGTCGGCAAGTCCTCGGTTACCGCGAACCTGGCCGCCACGTTTGCGGCCCTCGGCTTCGACACGGCCGCCATCGACGCGGACATTTATGGCTTCTCACTGCCGCGCCTGTTCGGCGTGCATACACAGCCCACCAATCTGAATGGCATGCTCATGCCGGTCACCGCGTGGGGCGTGAAACTGATCTCCATCGGCATGTTCGCCGGTGCTGACCGGGCGATTCTGTGGCGTGGGCCGCGACTGCAGCGCTCCTTGGAACAGTTCCTGTCTGACGTATGGTGGGGCGAGCCGGACGTCCTCTTGCTCGACTTGGCTCCCGGCACCGGCGACATGGCGATTTCCGTGGCCCAGGCGCTGCCCAACGCCGAACTCGTGGTGGTCACCACCCCGCAGCCCTCCGCTTCTGACATCGCCGTGCGCTCCGGACTCGTGGCCCTGCAGGTGCCGATGAAGGTGCGTGGCGTGGTGGAGAACATGAGCTACTACGAGCACAAGGGCGAGAAGCTGGAGATTTTCGGTGCCGGCGGCGGTCAGCGCGTGTCTGAACAGCTCACTCAGGCGCTGGGCTATGACGTGCCGCTGATGGCCCAGCTGCCGCTGGAACCCGAAGTGCGCGAGACCGGCGAGGCCGGCCGGCCGGCGGTGCTGGACGCCGACGGCGCTTTGCGTACGGATGGCATTGGCCAGACCTTCCGAGGGTTGGCTGAACGGCTGTTGGCAGTGTGAGCCTGCGCAGCCTCACACTTTTGTAGGCGGCGTTGGCGTTTAAGTCCGGTTCGCTGCTGGTGGGCGAATCGCTTGACCACAGCACCCGCGACCTGGTGGTCGAGGCAATGGAGCGCACTGTCGGCGTGGATAGGCTCATTAACCTGCAGGCCATTCACATGGACGAGGACGCCGTGCCGCGCTGCCTTGGTATGAATGGGAGATCTACGTTGAGCCCGATATCTGGCGGGTGCCTCGCAGTAAATAACGGCATAGCGCATTGTCGGTGCGATGCTAAGAGGTAATGGCCCATGAGCGGTTCCAATCGGCGAGATTGCGTTGCCGGGACACCACGACATGGGCCATCTCGATAAAACGATGCCGCGTGTCGGCTGTTCTCAGGTCATCCGCAGTGACGAGAATGACGATCCAGCCGAGCAGTTGCAATGCGTTTCGCTTTGCCGCGTCGATTCGCATTTGTGCCGGATCGGCGTGATAGGCTCCCTGATATTCGAACGCGACGCGGCAGTCCGGATATGCCATATCCAATATGACGTATGAGTTGCCGATATTCACGCGATAGTTGGCGGTGGGGCATCCCAAGCCTGAATCCTTCAGCATCCCAAACAGCGTGTTTTCCGGCGGAGAATCCGTGTTCTCTGTCATGTAGGGCAGTGCCTCGTGGCATTTGTTACGACCTATGAACCGCGGACTGATTTCCAAGTAAGTATCGAAATCCTTGCGAGTGGCCATTCTGCGCCGTTTATCGCGGCTCATCAAAGAGGCTCCAATGGCCGCAAGTTCCTCCAACGTAGAGTATTGGGCCATCTGAGCCCACATCATGACCGGCGAGGCAATCCAGAACTGTTCATAATCCTTTTTGCGGATATCCAGTTTTCCCTTAAACACATGGAAGACCACGCCTTTGATTCGTCTGCGTTTGTTGGCACTGGAAACACAGGCGTGCACGGCATCAACAGATAGCGTGCAATGTCGGGGGATGGGCGCGCCGTAGTAGTTGGCCGCATTGATGTATCCCACCAGCAATGGACCTTTCGAACGGCGCGCAGCATCATTGCAGCGTTCACGTTCTGCTCGGCGTCGGCCGACAATATCCTCATGCATAAAAGAGCTCATGATGCGACCGTAAAGCTGATTTGGACTTGAATGCAAGCCAGGCAGGGCAATGTGGTTCCAGCTTATGGAGTTATCCACATTGTCTATTTGCGCAGAGAACGGTTCTCAGTAGTATCTGTGCGCTCAAATGAACAAGAACATAACAATCTCACATCATCGCAAATGGCGACATGGCAGTGATTAGGGCATATTCCATGTGTGCTTCGGGCGTAGAGAAGTGTGCACAGACATTATTGAGAACCGTTCTCTGCGCGCCTATCTGGCTACGACCTCGGTGGGCAGGAGCCCCGTGCGCTGGAACGGCCGGTCCTCGATCTGGTCAAGCACTAGGGTAGCCAAGCTGACGCCGAATGCGTCCATTGGCTGGCGCACGGTGGTCAGCTGCGGGCACGCTGGCGTCGGCGTCGACGTCGGCAAGTACGACGGTCCGATGATATAGGCGATTCGTCGATACCCGCGCCCCAACATATGCTCGGTGAGCTTGCGTGAAGCGAGTCGGTTGTCGATGTCGACGGTGGGGAAGGGGTGGCGCTGCCATAGCCGACGCCGGAAATGGCGACTGGCACGCTGATATTGGCGAATCCCTGAAATAGCGGGTCGTCCTTATGAAATGTGTTGAGAATCCACGGGCCGTATCGCATGGCGCAGCGCAGTCTGCACCGCCCCGCCGCCGAACCAACCCCGGCAAGATCGCGCGCCGCGCCGGCACCACTATCCTCGCCCTGCTGTTCTGCGTCGTATGGTTCTTCCCGGTCTACTGGATGATTATCACCGCCGTAAAGCCGCGCGATGAGATCATGACCACGACCCCCGTGTTCTGGCCCATGCACCTCTCGATCGTCCTGTCGATTATTGTCGCGTTCTTCGCGTGCACGGCCCTGACCCTGTACCGCTTCCGCGGGCGCAAGCCGATCATGGTGTTCGTGCTGGCCATCCAGATGACCTCTGGCGGCATCATCCCGCAGATCATCATCTACAACCAGCTCGGCCTGCTCAACAAATACAGCGGCCTGATCCTGGCGTACATCGCCATGGTGCTGCCGTTCGCGATCTGGAACATGCGCGGGTTCTTCCTGAACATCCCGAAGGACATCTTCGAATCCGCGGCCGTGGAAGGCGCGAACGACTGGCAGATCCTGTGGAAGATCACCTTCCCGCTGGCCGCGCCCGGCATCGTCTCGACCTCGGTGTTCGCGTTCATCAACGCCTGGAACGACTACATGATCGCCCATACGTTCATGAAGGACCAGTCGAAGTACACGCTGCCGGTATGGCTGTCGTCCTTCTCGACACCCACCATGGGCACCGATTTCGGCGGGCAGATGGCCGCTTCGGTGACCTTCTCGTTGCCGGTGGTGGTGTTCTTCATGCTCATCCAGCGCAACATCATGAAGGGTGTGACGACCGGTGCCGTGAAATAGCGTATGCCGCCGTACCTCACCAAACGATTCGTCCGCTGATGGCGGCGTGACCGCGTGTCGCCTGCCGTCAGCGGATGAACGATAATAAAAACAGTATGAAAGGAACAGCTGTGCCCACATTCGAATATAAGGCTGATGCCGCAACGCCGTGTCTCACCCTGATTCCCGCTCCGGTGACATTGGAATACACGCATGGCACGGCTATGATCGGGTCCTTGGTGACGATCGAGAAACGAATTCCCGAATATGCCGTCACCGAAGATGCCGATGAGACCTGGGAAACGCTGCCAATCGAGCAGCTGTCCAGCGAACTCGAGCGTTACTGCGGCGTCGCCGTCCGTACGCGCCGAGTACTCACAGCCACAGATGAAGCCGACGCCGGTGCCAATGCCGCCGAAAAAGCGCGAGATGCGGGCGTGGGTGCGGGTGCGGGCGCGGGTGCGCCGGCAGCGATGAACGGCACCGTCATATTGCTGTGTGTGGATGCGCGATTGGCGCATGACGAATACACGCTGGATGTGTTCGCCTCAGATACCATCGCCGTGCGTGGTGGCAGCGAAAGCGGATTGCGGTACGGCATGCAGACACTGCGGCAGATGATCAGGCAAACCTCGCGGACCTTGCCCTGCCTGCATATCCAAGACAAGCCTGCGTTCGCGGTGCGCGCCTACAGTCTTGACGTGACGCGCGGGCGTGTGCCGACGATGGCGTTCCTCACCTGGTTCATCGACCAGCTGGCGTTGTATAAGTACAACCAATTCCAGCTGTACGTGGAACATGCCTTCGCTTTCGGCGAGCTCAGCGAAGCGTGGCGCGGCACTGACCCGCTCACGGCCGACGACATCATGTTCCTGGACGAATACTGCGCACACCACGGCATCGAACTGGTGCCGTCCTTGGCCACTTTCGGGCACATGTATATGAACCTGCGCACCCGTGAACATCGTGGACTGGGAGAGTTCCCCGAAGACGCCGACCGTCCGTTCAGTTTCATCGAACGAATGGAACACCACACACTGAACGCAGCCAACCCCAAGTCGCACGATTTCGCCTCGCGCCTAATCGAGGAATACGCGCCGCTGTTCCGCTCGCGGTCCTTCAATATTGGTGGCGATGAGACTTTCGACTTGGGCCGTGGCCGGTCCGTACAGGACTCGCCGGGCGCCAGTCGCGATGAGCTGTATGCCGATTTCGTCAAAGACCTATGCAGCACGCTTGCCCATCGTGGTCTACAACCGATGCTGTGGGCGGATATCGCGCTCGAGAATCCGCACACCATGGACTTGCTGCCCGGCGACATCACGATGCTCAACTGGATGTATGAGCCGGATATCGACGAAAGCAAGATCCAGACCATCGCATCACAAGGCCGCCGCCAATTCGTGTGCCCTGCCGTGCGTGCGTGGAGCCGGTTCTTCCCCGACTATGACGGTGCCTGGCTGAACACGTACCGCATGGCGGTGGCTGGGCTCAAATATGGTGCGGAAGGCATGGTGGTCACCGATTGGGGTGACTATGGGCATGTCAATGATCCGCGGTTGAGCGTGCCGGGACTGTGCTACGGTGCGCAAAACGCGTGGAACCCGGTTGCAATTGACGCATGCGAAATGAACCATCGGATTTCTAATCTGGCGTATGGCGACGAATCCGGTTGGCTTATGGATTCACTCGCTCGCATCGACTCCGATGGAGTGTCGTTCCCCTGGGACCTCGCCGTGCAAGTGCTGGAACTGGAATACGGTTCCGGCACCGGCATGCTGAATACGGATGTGGCATCGTATGTGGAACGGTCGTGCGGGGGAGAGCTCATGTTTGACCGTGCGCTGGGATGCGCCGACGCGCGCCGCCGATTGCTCCTGCGGAACCATGCCCGTCTCGAACGACGCCGGGATTGCGACCGGGCGTTGATTGATTGCGGCAGTGCGGTTGTCGCGGTGCTCGATGGCTCGGCACGAGGAGGATTGAACCCGGAGCTGCTGTGGGTGATGCTGGATGGGCAGCGGTTGTTCAATAGACTGGGTGAGGAACTGCTGGTATTGGCTGGCGGCGAGGACGCCTGTGGCACCAAGGATGTGACCGGCCGTGCGCTGGATGCCTCGCGCCGCGCCCGTCTTGCCGCCGATTTGGAGTTGTGGTTCGAACGGTACCGTGTGCAGTGGCTGTCCATCGGCCGTTACGCCGAATTGGCGCGTATCGCCCATGTGGTGTGGTCGTTTGCGGACATATTGCGTAGGGGAGCGCTATAGGGGGGCTCGCAGAAAATTCGGTCCTGCTGAGAACAATGTGAGGCTTACGCGCCGTCAAACGCACATGGTGATTTCAAAAATGGCGAATTGCTGCCATTCTTGCACCTGTGCGTTTGATGGGAAATGTGCGTATGCCTCACATTTTTTGCATAAAGCATGAAAATGTGTGAGACCGGCGTCAAGGTCGAATTCGAGAAGAAGGCCTTCGAACAGATTCGCCAGAACGCCTCCCAGGTCCTCAACTCCGACGACGCTCCGGACGTTACGGAATACAACAAGGGCAACGCCACGTCCGGCCTGCTCGCCAGCCAAGGCCTGCTCACCAACCTCAACGATTACGTGTCCGAATATGGCTGGGACAAGATTATCACCGGTTCCTTGGCCGACACCGGCAAGTACGATGAGCAAGGCATGATGGGCTCCGGCGACTGGTACGGCATCACCACCGGCGCGGTGAAGTAAGGTCATTCGCACAACAGGCAATTCAATCAACAAGCAGCACATATTGATTTTGGTTTCGGCTGCCTTGTTCCCTGGCGGTCGAAACCACCTCTCCACCAAGGAGCAGCAACAATGAAGTTCACCAACGGCTACTGGATGATTCGTGACGGCGTCGACGCCCTCTACGCTCGTGAAGCCTACGAACTGGCGGCGGATGCCACCACCGAAAGCCTCAACGTCCTCGCCCCGACCTCCGTGGTGCGCGGCCGATACGATACCCTGAACCTGCCCACATTCAATGTGGACATCACCACACCTGCGGAAGGCGTGATTCGTGTGTGTGCCGAACACTGGCAAGGCGCCACCGAATACCCCGGATTCCCGCTCAATGCCGACGAACCCGGCAACCGTGATTACGTGACCGTTCAGGCGAACGGCAATGGCGACGGCGAAGTCGGCGTCAATGGCGCGGATGTCACGCTGACCACTGGCGGACTTACCGTGAAGGTCGTCAAGGGCGCCCCCTGGAACCTGACCTTCATCGGCGAGGACGGCAAGGTGCTCACTGAGTCCGCAGGCAAGTCGCTGGGCCGATTCAAGCTCGGTGCCGAATCGAACGTCACCGCCCAGCCGGTCAGCGAATTCGGTGTGACCATGGACGGTTCCGCCCGTGATGAATCCGACGTGTTCATTGCCATCCAGCTGCATCTGTCGGTTGGCGAAGACGTATACGGCTTGGGCGAACGCTTCGGCGCTTACGTGAAGAATGGTCAGAGCGTCGACATCTGGAATGAGGATGGCGGCACTGCTTCCGAGCAGGGCTACAAGGACATCCCGTTCTACATGACCTCCAATGGGTATGGCGTACTGGTCAACAACCGCGGCCATGTCTCCTTTGAGATCGGTTCCGAGAACACCGAGGCCACCATCAACTCCTTCATCGACGGTATGGCCGAACGTGATATTCCGCTGGCGGCCTTCCACTACGACTGCTACTGGATGCGCGAGTTCCATTGGTGCGATTTCGAGTGGGACAAGCGTTTCTTCGGCGACATCGAATCCACGCTGAAGCGCCTGCACGAGGACAAGGGCCTGCACATCTGCGCTTGGATCAACCCGTATATCGGCCAGCGCGGCGAAATGTTCAAGGAGGGCCGAGACAAGGGCTATCTGGTGCGCAAGCCCAATGGCGAAGTCTGGCAGACCGACTTCTGGCAGGCCGGCATGGGCTTGGTGGACTTCACCAACCCGGCCGCCCGTGAATGGTTCAAGGACAAGGTCAAGGCGTTGCTGAATCAGGGCGTGGACGCCATCAAGACCGATTTCGGCGAGCGTATCCCGCGCGACGTCGTCTGGTATGACGGCTCTCCGAAGCTCTCCATGCACAACTGGTACACCCAGCTGTACAACCAGGCCGTGTTCGAAGCCATCGAAGAAACCTACGGCAAGGGCAACGCCTGCCTGTATGCGCGCTCCGCCACCGTCGGCGGCCAGCAGCAGCCCGTGCATTGGGGCGGTGACTGCGAGTCCACCTTCAATGGCATGGCCCAGTCCTTGCGTGCCGGCCTGTCGCTGACCTCCTCCGGCTTCGGCTTCTGGAGTCACGACATCGGTGGCTTCGAAGGTGCGTTCCCGGATCCGGCCGTCTACAAGCGTTGGGTGGCGTTCGGCATGCTCGGCTCCCACTCGCGACTGCACGGTTCCACCGTGTACCGTGTGCCGTGGCTGTTCGACGAGGAGGACGAGAAGAACGGCGTCGCATTGGTGCCCGGCCAGACCGCCGTGGATGTGGTGCGCGAGTTCACCAAGCTCAAGCTTGAACTCATGCCGTATGTCTACCAGCTTGGCCTGCAGCCTCATGTGAACGGTACTCCGGTCATGCGTTCCATGTTCGTGGAGTTCCCCGATGACCCGGCATGCCGCACGCTGGACCGTCAGTATATGTTCGGTCCGTCCATGCTGGTCGCCCCCGTGTTCACCTACTCCGGTGAGGTTTCCTATCGATTCCGCTGTGGGTGCGCGATAGCAGCGTAACGACATGAACATTTCAGCGTGGTGCTGGAACACTTCGGTGTTGCGGCACCACGCTTTTGTGCTGATATGGGGATTTGTACTAGTCGAATCCGCGAAATGTTCAGTAAATGTTCACGTAGCGAAATCGGCATAGAATGCGAGCAAACGCATAACGGCACGGTGCTGTTCATGCGTACACCAACGCCAGACGAACCGCCGGAAAGAAGGGGTCTCCGTGATTGAGACAGTGGACGATATCAAGACGATTGCGAACGTCGGCACGGGAACCATGGGCCACGCGATCACGTTGCAGTTCGCGTTGTCCGGATATCCGGTGCATCTGGTCGGCCGCGGCGAGGCCTCGCTGGAGAAGGCGATGAAGGCGATTCGTTCGGATGCCGAGGACTTTGCCGAAGCCGGACTACTCAAGGATGGCGACACCTTGGACGCGGTGCTGGCCCGCATCACCGGTTACGCCGACTATGCGAGCGGCGTGGCGGACGTGGACTTCGTCATCGAATCCGTGGCCGAGAACCTTGACATCAAGAAGTCCGTCTGGGCCGAAGTGGAGCACGCCGCCCCCAAGGACGCGATTCTGTCCACGAACACCTCCGGCCTGAGCCCCACCGCGCTGCAGTCGGTGCTGAAGAAGCCCGAACGCTTCGTGGTGGCGCACTTCTGGAACCCCGCGCAGTTGATGCCGCTGGTCGAAGTGGTGCCGGGTGAGAAGACCGATCCGAAGGTAGTGGACATCACCTTCGACCTCATGGCCAAGATCGGCAAGAAGCCGGCGAAGATCAAGAAGGAATCGCTGGGCTTTGTGGGCAACCGCCTGCAACTGGCCGTGCTGCGCGAGGCGTTCTACATCGTCCAGCAGGGCATCGCGGACGCGGCCACCGTGGACGACGTGATGAAGTACAGCCTCGGCCGCCGCTGGAACCTGGTCGGCCCGATCGCCAGCATCGACCTCGGCGGACTCGACGTGTTCTACAACATCAGCACCTACCTGTTCGACGACATGGACAACGGCACCGGCCCGAGCCCGCTGCTCGCCGAAAAGGTCAAGGAAGGCAACCTCGGCGCCAAGACCGGTCAGGGCTTCTTCTCCTGGCAAGGCGAGGACGGCAAGCGCATCATCGAAACCCGCAACAAGGCCCTGCTGCGTGCCCTGAAGGACGACGCCGCGGATGCCGCCGCTGCGCAGGCGTGAGGCACGAATGACGAATGTTCGTGCGTGACGTATATCACGATGGAAGGCTCCCCTCAGGGGAGCCTTCGTTGTACTTACGTCGTTCTCTGATTTGGCTCATCGGCATGCGTATGCGTCGCCGATAGCGACAATTGCGGAAACGCTTACAGTGTGATGTGCACACGGACAACAAACCGATACACGCAAGGATCGGTGACGACGATGACATCCACAGAACACAGCACGCGAGCCGACATGCTGGCCCATTTCCAGTGTGCCGTCATGCATGCACTGCTTCAATATGAGGTCTCGCTGGGCGATGAGGTCGTCTTCGATCTGGTCACGCACGTCACGCACGGACGAGAAATACAGGTAGAACGTGGCGTGGTTGTAGCCGGCGAGTTCGGTGATCTGACGCACCGAGATCTTCTCGATCGGCTTGGTCTCGTACAGCTTCCAGAACGCCTCCTTGAGACTCTTGACCGTCTGCTGCGTAAGTTGCGGGTTCTTCTTGATTGCGATTCGCGGTATGGTTATTGCGCACAAAACGCACAATCCCATCGACTCGTCGGTCAAGTTCGTGACCTTCATCGACGCGATGCTCTCGCTGGTGGTCACGCAGGACGTGCTTTTGGAATCCCAGGGAACCGCGCACGCGGCGCAATCCTCGGGACTGTTCGGCATCGGGCTTGGTGCGGTGACCATGATCATCGGCCTGTGGATGCTGCTGCGGCGGCGCTGGACGGTGCCGGCGTCGGGCGAAGATTCCCCGGACGATGCCGTTCCTGCAGTCGAGATCACGGCTGAAACCGAGGCGTAGGGCGTCGCAATGCCTGTTTACAATCGACCCGAATGGTCTTTGTGGTGAGAAGAGGCATATGGTGAGGCTGCCGACGTTGAACGTGAATTGGAGTCGCGATCGGGTCTACGCGATTCGGCGCGGAGTGGTCGCCTGCTGTATCCTGTTCTGCCTGATCGGCGCCGGAGTCGAGACCGCGGCGGCGCAGCGCAGCTGGCCGCGAGCCGACACCGCATCCGCCGCCGCAACCGCAGCGGCGAACGAGCCCACGGCCGTTACCCGCAAGCAGGTTCCCGATAGCGGCAAACAGGGCGGGTCGCGGAAGACGCAGAACACGCAGAACGGCGATGACAAAGCCGCGCAAAGCGTGGACTGGAAGGGGCCGACCGGCAAACAGCCCGACCTATCCCAGTACTCCGACCTGAGCGTGGAGGTCAGTCTCGCCAAACAACGGGTGTACGTCAAGTCCGGTGGCCAGACCATTTATACGATGATCGCCAGTACCGGCGTCGACGACGCCACCCCGCACGGCTCGTACACCATCGATACGCGCGGCGAACACTTCTACAATGCCGAAGAAGGCATGGGCGCCGACTATTGGGTGCAGTTCTACGGTTCGTACCTGTTCCACTCGGTGCCGACCGGCGAGGCCTTCGGCGACTATCTGCCGGAGGAGGGTGCCAAACTCGGCCAGCCCGCCTCGCACGGCTGCGTGCGCCTGACTGTGGCCGACGCGCAATGGTTCTATGACCAGGTGCCGGACGGCACGCTGGTCACCATCGCGTAGGGTGGTCTCTCGCTCAGTCTCGTTGCGTTCGACAGCTCCCTCGTCAGAGGGAGCTTATCAGAGGGAGCCTATCAGAGGGAGCTTAGCTGATTAGCGCGCTTCGGGCGGGCGGTATTGGTCGTCGGCGGTGAAGCAGGTGCGGTAGATCATGACCATGATCAGGCCGTCGGCCAGCAGGGTCAGCGCGGCGATGGCGTCGAGGACCACGAACTGGTACTTGGCGGCGTTGAGCGGGTCGCCGCCGGCGATCACCTGACCGGCCATCATGCCCGGGATCGTCACGATGCCGCTGGACGCCAGCGAGGCGGTGGTGGGCAGCAGGCCCAGGCGAATCGACGAGACGATGGACGGGCGGGCCGACTCCCACGGGGTCGCTCCCAGCGCCAGCATCATATCCACCTCGTCACGCCGCTCCTCCATGCTCTCGTAGAAACGGCTCAATCCCACCGCCAAGGCGGTTACGGTGTTGCCCAGCAGCATGCCGGTCAGGGGCACCACCAGCTGGGGCGCGTACCACGGGTGCGGGCGCACGATGAGCTCGGTGACCAGCGCCAGCATCAGCAGCATGGTGATGACCAGGCTCAGGAAGATCGGCCCGGCAAGGCCCTTGGGGATGCCGCGTGCGCGGGACATCACGATCTGCACGGCCGCCACCAGCATGACCGCCATCAGGGCGAACACCATCCATACGCTGTTCGACCGGATCACGTAGCCGATGATGAAGCCCATGGCGCACAGCTGCACCAATGCGCGGCACGATGACCACGTCAGGGTCTTGCCGATGCCCATGTGCATCAGTTCGCTGATGATGGCCGCCACGGCCACCATGCCCAGCGCGATGAGCAGACCCCAGATATCGATGTTGTAGGAATTGCCCAGATCGCCGCTCATGCCTGCGTCTCCTCATTTTCATCGGCGCCGGCAGACACCGCGTTCGCGTCCTGCGCCGCCGGATCCGTCATCTCGCGTTCGGTCAGCCGCCCCTTGTCCAGTGTCAGCGTGCGGGTGGCGCGTCCGTCCGGCGGACGGTGTCGGATGCGGATGATCGCCATGCCGTGTGCGGCCGCGTCCGCCATGATCGCGGCCACTTTGGATGCGTTGTCGTCGTCGAGTCCGGCGTCCGCCTCATCGGCCAGCAGCACCTTCGGGTCGGTGAGCAGCGTGCGGGCCAACGCCACGCGCGCCGCCTGACCGCCCGACAGGTCATGTGGCGCGCGCGCCAGGTCGATGTCCTCGCAGCCCATCGCGTCCAACGTCGTGCGGATGCGCTCGTCGGGCAGCAGCTGCTCGGCCTTGCTGCCCTTGCCGCGAATCGCGAGCGTCCAGGGCAGGCGGATCGCCTCGGCCACGTTCTTGCCCGTCAGAATCGGCTTCTGCGGCAGGTAGGCGACATCCCGCCGCCACTGCTGCGGCGTGAACTCGCCGCTGCCCTTGCCTTCAAGGGCGAACGCGCCGTGCGCATGCGGGTTGAGCCGGGCGCACGCGGTCAACAGACTCGACTTGCCGGAGCCGGACGGTCCCACCAGATCGACGATCTCGCCGCGCTCCACAGCAAAGGACAGGTTCTCGAACACCGTGCGTTCGTCGTCCGCCGGCGATTGCGCGGGGATGACGCAGGACACGGATATGGCTTCGAAGAAGGATCGCATATTCATCCAGTCTAGCCGGGGGCACATGGGAAACCCCAGCGTTCACTTCCTGTATACCCGGTGTGGCATAATAGCCGAGGCAATTTTTGGGCTTTGCCTAAGCTAGTTTGAATTTGAAATAGGTGAATAACGTGGCACAGACTACTAACGACATCAAGAACGGATCCGTCCTGAACCTCGACGGGCAGCTGTGGACCGTCATGAAGTTCCAGCACGTCAAGCCGGGCAAGGGCCCCGCCTTCGTGCGCACCACCATCAAGAACGTGCTCTCCGGCAAGATCGTCGACAAGACCTTCAACGCGGGCATGAAGATGGAATTCGAGACCGTGGACAACCGCACTCTCCAGTACTCCTACGAGGACGGTGACAACTTCGTGTTCATGGACATGACCACCTACGATCAGATCATGGTTCCGAAGACCCTCGTGGGCGACAAGGCCAAGTTCCTGCTCGAAGGCACTGACTGCCTGGTCTCCTTCCACGACGGCACCCCGCTGAGCATCGATCTGCCGGGCTCCGTGGTCCTGACCATCACCCACACCGAGCCGGGCCTGCAGGGCAACCGCTCCAACGCCGGCACCAAGCCGGCCACCGTTGAGACCGGAGCCGAGATTCAGGTCCCGCTGTTCATCAATGAGGGCGACCGCGTCAAGATCAACACCGAGGACGGTTCCTACACCGGCCGCGAGAACAACTGATCTCCGCATCCTCAACAGACGACCGACCGTATAAAGGACTAGGACAGCAGCAGTATGGCACGTTCCACCGCGCGCAAAAGGGCTCTGAACACCCTGTACGAAGCCGACGAAAAAAGCCAGGATATTCTCTCCCTGCTTGACGAGCGCATCGCACATCCCGGTGCCCAGACCCCGCTTCCCGACTATGCCATTGAAATCGTCAAGGGCGTGGCCGAGCACCGTCGTCAGATCGACATGACCCTGGACGAACACTCCACGGGTTGGAAGGTCCGCCGTATGGGCGTGGTCGATCGCAACATTCTGCGTATCGCCGCTTGGGAGATTCTGTTCACCGATGATGTGCCGGACAAGGTCGCCATCGACGAGGCTCTGGCATTGGCCAAGACCCTGTGCGATGACGATTCGCCCGCTTTCATCCATGGCCTGCTGTCTGCGGTGTGCACCGCCAAGAACGCAGCACCGGCACCGGAGTCCGTGGCAGAAGAGGCCGATGAGGAATCGTCCGATTCCGCTGCCGCCGCATCCGAGCCGACCGATGAGGGCGATGTTTCCGATTCGCCCGATTCGTCCGGTGCATCCGACGAGCCTGCTGCCCCGTCCGCTGAGATTCAGCCGACGGTCGATTAGTCATTTGTTGTTCAGCCTCCCCATTCGGGAGGCTTTTTCATGGGCGGACACTTGTGCCGCCGTACATTCTCAAGTCGGCACCTTGCCGACAGCCCCGCCAGCGGGGGTGAGACTTTGCGCCCAACGGCGTGTGAGTCTGCGCTGGCCGTTAACCTTGGTACGAATACCCGAAAAACATAAGGGGGTTTTGGTGAGCCAGAACGAGTCCGGGACCATCGCAATTCCGATGTATGACAAGGACGATGCAGTCCTCGTTTTGGAAGACGGACAGGTATATGTGGGGGAGCCATACGGCGCCCTCGGCGAGACGACCGGTGAGATCGTCTTCGCCACCGGTATGACCGGATACCAAGAGACGCTCACCGATCCGAGCTACGATCGCCAGATCGTTGTGCAGACGTTCCCGCACATCGGCGATACCGGCGTCAACAGCGAAGACCCTGAGTCCTCCCGCATCTGGGTTGCCGGATACATTGTGCGTGATCCCTCTCCGAACGTGAGCAACTGGCGTGCCGAAGGCAGCCTGGACGACGACCTCGCCAAGAACGGCATCGTCGGCCTGAGCCACATCGACACCCGCAAGCTGGTGCGCCACCTGCGTTCCGCAGGCGTGATGCGCGCCGGCATCTTCTCCGGCGACGCCCTGACCGATCAGGCCACCGGCGCGCTCAAGACCATCGAGCAGCTGCTCGAAGACGTCAAGAACACCCCGCAGATGCAGGGTCTGAGCCTGTACGACGAGGTGTCCACCAAGGAGACCTACACCATCGAACCGTGCGGCGAGTACGAAGGCAAGGAGCCGCTGTACACCGTGGCCGCTGTGGACCTCGGCATCAAGGGCATGACCCCGCACCGCATGGCCGAACGCGGCTGCCGCGTGCACGTGGTGCCCTCCACCATCACCTTCGCCGAAATCGAGAACCTGAACCCGGACGGCGTCTTCTTCTCCAACGGCCCGGGCGACCCGGAACAGGCCGGTCCCGAAATCGAGCTGCTGCGCCAGGTACTTGACGCCGGCTACCCGTTCTTCGGCATCTGCTTTGGCAACCAGCTGCTCGGCCGCGCACTCGGCTTCGGCACCTACAAGCTCAAGTTCGGCCACCGCGGCATCAACCAGCCGGTCAAGGATCTGACCACCGGCAAGGTCGAGGTCACCGCCCACAACCACGGCTTCGCGGTCGACGCCCCGATCGGCAAGCAGGTCGACGCGCCGTTTGAAAACGGCAAGTACGGCAAGGTGTTCGTCTCCCACATCGATCTGAACGACGACGTGGTCGAAGGCCTGCAGTGCGTGGACATCCCCGCATTCTCCGTGCAGTACCACCCGGAGGCCGCAGCAGGCCCGCACGATGCGGCCTACCTGTTCGACCGTTTCTGCGAACTTATGAAGAACAACTCCAAGGAAGGTAAGTGATATGCCGAAGCGCACCGACATCAAATCCGTGATGGTCATCGGCTCCGGCCCGATCGTGATCGGTCAGGCTGCGGAGTTCGATTACTCGGGCACCCAGGCATGCCGCGTCCTTCGTGAGGAAGGCATCCGCGTCATCCTCGTCAACTCCAACCCGGCCACCATCATGACCGACCCGGAGATGGCTGACGCCACCTACATCGAGCCGATCGCCACCCCGATCCTCGAGCAGATCATCGCCAAGGAACGCCCCGACGCGCTCCTGCCCACCTTGGGCGGCCAGACCGCACTCAACGCCGCCATGGCGCTGGGCGAGGCCGGCGTCCTGGAGAAGTACAACGTCGAACTGATCGGTGCTTCCCTGGAAGCCATCGACCGTGGCGAGGACCGTGAACTGTTCAAGAAGGTCGTTGACGAGGCCGGCGCCGAATCCGCCCGCTCCGACATCGCCCACAGCATCGAGGAAGTCGACAAGATCGCCGAGAAGTTCGGCTACCCGCTGGTCGTGCGCCCGAGCTTCACCATGGGCGGCCTGGGCTCCGGCATCGCCCACAACGAGGAGGAGCTGCACCGCATCGCCGGCGCCGGCATCCATTACTCGCCCACCGACGAAGTCCTGATCGAAGAGGGCATCGAGGGTTGGAAGGAATTCGAGCTCGAGCTCATGCGCGACCGCAACGACAACGTCGTGGTCGTCTGCCCGATCGAGAACGTCGACCCGGTCGGCGTGCACACCGGTGACTCCATCACCGTGGCCCCCTGCTTCACCCTGACCGACCGCGAATACCAGAAGCTGCGTGACATCGGCATCGCCATCATCCGTGGCGTGGGCGTGGACACCGGCGGCTGCAACATCCAGTTCGCTGTTCATCCGGACACCGGCCGCATCATCGTCATCGAGATGAACCCGCGCGTCTCCCGTTCCTCCGCACTGGCCTCCAAGGCCACCGGCTTCCCGATCGCCAAGATCGCCACCAAGCTGGCCCTCGGCTACACGCTCGACGAGATTCGCAACGACATCACCCAGTCCACGCCGGCCTCCTTCGAGCCGACCATCGACTACGTGGTCACCAAGGTGCCGCGCTTCGCTTTCGAGAAGTTCCCGGGCGCCGACCCCACCCTGACCACCTCCATGAAGTCCGTGGGCGAGGCCATGGCCCTGGCCGGCAACTTCCAGGAGTCCCTCGGCAAGGCCATGCGCTCCATCGACAAGCGCCACATGGGCTTCAATTGGGATGGCGAGAAGCCGTCCGCCGAAGAAGTGGCCGAACTGCTTGAGGCCATCCACACCCCGACCGAACACCGTTACCTGCAGCTCATGCGCGCCATCTGGGGCGGTGCCACGCTGGAGCAGGTGTTCGCGGCCACCAAGATCGACCCGTGGTTCCTGAAGCAGATCTTCCTCATCAATGAGACCGCCATGACGGTGCGCGAGGCCGAAACCCTCACCCCGAAGCTGCTCAAGAAGGCCAAGCTCGCCGGTCTGTCCGACGTGCAGGTGGCCCACCTGCGTGGTTTGGGCGATGAAGGCGAGAACACCATCCGCGAACTGCGCTGGACCTACGGTCTGCGCCCGGTCTACAAGACCGTCGACACCTGCGCCGCCGAGTTCGACGCCGCCACGCCGTACTACTACAGCTGCTACGCCGACGAAACCGAGCTGCGCCCGCGCGAACGCGAGGCTGTGATCATCCTCGGCTCCGGCCCGAACCGCATCGGTCAGGGCATCGAGTTCGACTACACGTGCGTGCACGCCGTGCAGGAGCTTGGCAAGGACTATGACACCATCATGGTCAACTGCAACCCGGAGACCGTGTCCACCGATTACGACATGTCCGACCGCCTCTACTTCGAGCCGCTCACCTTCGAGGACGTGCTCGAGATCTACGAGGCCGAGAAGAAGATGGGCCCGGTCAAGGGCGTCATCGTCCAGCTCGGCGGTCAGACCCCGCTGTCCTTGGCCGCGCGTCTGAAGGCCGCCGGCGTGCCGATTCTCGGCACCACCCCGGAATCCATCGACTTGGCCGAGAACCGTGAGCTGTTCGGCGAAGTGCTCAAGAAGGCGGAGATGAACGCCCCGCGTTACGGCACCGCCCTGAGCCTCGAAGAGGCCAAGGAAGCCGCCCACCGCATCGGTTACCCGGTGCTCGTGCGCCCGAGCTACGTGCTCGGCGGCCGTGGCATGGAAATCGTCTACGATGACAAGCAGCTCAACAAGTACGTGGACCGCGCACTTGCCGAGGCCAAGGCCGATACCGTGGTCTCCGGCCGCCTGCCTTCCCCGCTGCTCATCGACAAGTTCCTGCAAGACGCCATCGAAATCGATGTCGACGCACTGTTCGACGGCGAGGAACTATACATCGGCGGCATTATGGAGCACGTCGAGGAGGCCGGTGTCCACTCCGGTGACGCCGCCTGCACCCTGCCTCCGTCCACCCTGTCCGACGACCAGATTCGTCGCCTGCGTGAAGGCACCTACGCCATCGCCAAGGGCTGCCATGTGCAGGGCCTGATCAACGTGCAGTACGCCTTCATGGCCAACACGCTGTACGTGATCGAAGCCAACCCGCGCGCCTCCCGTACCGTGCCGTTCGCCTCCAAGGCCACCGGCGTGGCACTGGCCAAGGCCGCTGCCCGCATCATGGCCGGCGAAACCATCGCCGATCAGCGTGCCAACGGTCTGCTGCTGCCCAAGGGCGACGGCGGCGACATCCACCCCGGCCAGCAGGTCGCGGTTAAGGAATCCGTGTTGCCGTTCAAGCGCTTCCGCACCCCGGTGGGCAAGACCGTCGACATCCTGCTCGGACCTGAGATGCGTTCCACCGGTGAGGTCATGGGCTTCGACCGTGACTTCCCGCACGCCTTCGCCAAGAGCCAGCTCGCCGCCTACGACGGTGGCCTGCCGACCCACGGCAACGTGTTCATCTCCGTGAACGACACCGACAAGCGTCAGTTGCCGTTGATCGCCGTTCGTCTCGAGGAGCTTGGATTCAAGCTCTGGGCCACCGAGGGCACCGCCTCCGTGCTTCGCCGTTACGGCATCGAGTCGAACATCGTGGACAAGATCAGCACCCGCGTGGACACCGATCCGGAAGCCCCGGTCGAGGTGCATCACGCTGCCGGATCCGTGGGCAAGAACGTGGTTCAGCTCATCGAGGAAGGCAAGATCGACATGATCCTCAACACGCCGAACTCGCGTGGCTCCCGTTCCGACGGCTACTCCATCCGTGCCGCCGCCATTGCCGCCGATCTGCCGCAGTTCACCACCATCACCGAGTTCCAGGCCGCACTGCTCGCTATCGAGGCCGTGAAGCATAATGATTATCAGATCATGAGCATTCAGGAGCATTCGAAGCAGCTGTTCGAATTGGAGCGACGGGAGTTCTGATGACTACACTCAGCAGTGAGGAATTGCAGGCACAACGTTCGGATTTCGGTCTGCGATTAAGCAATTCAATGGCCAAATACGGGCCGCTGTGTGTGGGCATTGACCCGCATCGCAAGCTCCTCACCGACTGGGGATACAACGTCGACGCCGAAGGCGCCGAACTCTTCTCCATGCGTATGCTGCAGGCCGCCAACGGGCGCGCCGCAGCAGTCAAATTCCAGACGCCGATGTTCGAGCGCTACGGAGCCAAAGGTTTCGAAGCGCTCGAGCGCGTGCTCTACGCGGCACGACAAATGGGCGTCATCACCATCGTCGATTGCCTGCGCGGCGGCCTGTCCACCACGATTTCCGCCATCGCAGACGCCTATTTCAAGCCCGGTGCACCGTTGCTGGCCGACGCCATCACGCTGCTGCCGTACTATGGCGCGCGTTCGTTGAACGGCCTGATTACCGAAGCGCTGGAAAACGGACGCGGCGTGTTCATCGCCTCCCTGACCTCCAACCCGGAAGGCATGAGTCTGCAGACCGCGTTGCGCCAGAGCGGCGATTACAAGGGACGTACCGTGGCCTACGGCATCGCCTCCACCGCGCAGAAGCATAACGTGGATATCGAAGGCATGGGCTCGGTTGGTCTGATTATCGGTGCCACCATCGGCCAATGGATGCAGGATTCCGGCGTGGACCCCTCCAAGTTCACCGGTCCGATTCTTTCCCCCGGTTACGGTTGGCAGGGTGCCGAGGCCAAGGATCTGAAAACCGTGTTCCGCGGTACGCGCGGCAACGTGCTGGTCACCGTGTCCCGCTTTATCGCCTCGCATGGGCCGGATATCGCCGCACTGAGCCAAGCCACCGAGTCGATTGCGCTTGACGTACGTCAGGCGCTGATGGAAGCCACTGTCGAAGGCTCGGAAAACCAGTAATCAGAACGGAATCAGATGTCGCGGCATGCGTACGTGTCTATCTCATCGCGTACGTCGCATCACGATTCATATTCTTCCCTGTTCGTCGGGGCTGTAGCAGTTACCGGTCATCTCGCCGGTGAGCCGTTACCACATTGGATTCATAATCGCTGCACACCACATCATCTCCGGAGGAACCCATGACTGAAAACACCCATGCTGGCCGTCTAATCGTCCTGACTGGCCCCACCGCAGTAGGTAAGGGCACCGTGGAAGCCAAGCTGCGCGCCGACCACCCCGAAGTGTGGGTGTCCGTCTCCGCCACCACACGCGCTCCGCGCCCGGGCGAGGTTGATGGCGTCAACTATTGGTTCCTTACTGAAGACGAGTTCCTGGCCCGCGAAGCGGCCGGTGAGTTCCTGGAAACCGCCGTGGTGCACGGCATGGCCCACTACGGTACATTGCTCAAGCCTGTGGAGGAACATCTGGCCGCCGGTGTGCCCACGATTCTGGAAATCGACCTGCAGGGTGCCCGCCGCGTCAAGCAGCGCGCCGCCGAGCTCGACCTCGAAGTGGTGTACGTGTTCATCGCGCCGCCAAGCTTCGAAGAGCTCGAGCGCCGCCTGATCGGCCGCGGCACCGAAACCGCCGAACAGCAGGCCCGTCGCTTGGAGACCGCCAAGGTGGAGCTCGCCGCCGAAAGCGAATTCGACGTCACCATCGTCAACGAAACCGTTGATCAGGCCGCTGCCGACCTCTGGTCCGTCATCGCCAAGGAATACGGGCTGTAAACTACCGCTTTACCACCAACTGCTGGTGGAGGATTTCGGCGCTGTTTTTGGCCGGCGCCTGCTTCCAGCGGATCGCTTCGGATTCGTGATGCTCGGTGACATAATGCCGCATCCATTCGAAGCACTGCTGGGTTTGGATGGCATCGCTTAATGCGCGGTGCTCCTCATTGTCCGCGATGCCGAAGCGTACGATCAGGTCGGCCAGACGGTGATGCCGCTGCGCGGGGAACAGGGCGCGGCTGATCTGCATCGTGTCATAATCCGCGCAGGCAAAGCCGCAGCCGGCGATATGCCGGGTGTTGTAATCCAGGAATCGCAGATCGAAGCTGACGTTATGGCCGACAATCGGCTCGACGGCGGGACCGGCAGTCGGGGTAGCGAGCCATGCGATGAATCGGGGAAGCACCTCGTCAATCGGATCGAGGTCGGCCACCATCGCATCGGTGATGCCGGTCAGCGTGGTGATCTGACGCGGAATCGGCCGCAAGGGATTCACCAGCTGCTGGAATTGATCGACGATATGCCCCTCCCGCACGCGCACGGCACCGATTTCCGTGATGGCGCAACTGTTCGGGTAAAAGCCGGTGGTCTCCAAATCCAGCGCCACATAATCGGTGGGGAAGACGGCATCGTCCATGGCAATTCGCCCGCCGGCACCATGATTGGGCTGGGATGGTTGGCCGAAAACGGTAATGCCGGAAGTGGTCACGGAGGCTCCTCATATCAGTCGGTGTTCGGTGACTTATTGTACCGGCATCCCGGTCTGACGGTAAAATTATTCCCTCCCGGTTTTTCTCGGATATATTGGTTAGGCGGCCGGCAATTGCGCGGCGCATCGGGAAGGGAGCACAGCTGATGAAACAGATAGTGACAGGCATCGTGGCGCATGTGGACGCGGGCAAGACCACGCTGTCCGAGGCGCTGCTCTACCGTACCGGTGAGATCCGCAAATTGGGGCGAGTAGATCACGGCGATGCGTTTCTGGACACCAATTCCTTGGAGAAGGCGCGAGGCATCACGATTTTCGCGCACCAGGCATTGGTGGAACACGGCGACCTGCGCCTGACCTTGCTGGATACGCCGGGGCACGTGGACTTCGCAGCCGAAACCGAACGTGTGCTGCGTGTGCTTGATTACGCGATTCTTGTGGTCTCCGGCACGGATGGCGTGCAAGGCCATACCGAGACACTGTGGCGTCTGCTGGCCAGATACGGTGTGCCGACGTTCATCTTCGTCAACAAGTGCGACGCCGCCGGATTCGACCGCGAGGCCATTCTGGCACAGTTGCGCAAACGCCTGAGCGATGCGATATATCCGCTGCCGGCAATGGAGCAGTCCACTGAGGGCAGCGCGGTGCCGTTGGACGCGCTTGCCGAGGATATCGCCACCCTGGACGAGGAGGCGATGAACGACTATCTGGAACATGGCGCGCTGTCCGTGGGCAGATTGCGATCGATGATCGCCGTGCGCGAGCTGTTCCCCGTATATTTCGGCTCGGCATTGAAACTCGAAGGAGTCGAGGAATTCCTGGACGGGCTGGAGACGTTCACCCGCGAACGTGAATGGCCGGCCGCCTTCGCCGCACGCGTGTTCAAAATCGCCCACGACGGCCAGCACAACCGTATGACGTGGCTGCGCGTCACCGGCGGTGCGCTCAAAGCCAAGGATATCGTCTCTTCATCCTCGTGCGCCGCGGCGTCGACACCGTCGCCAGCTCAGGAGGATGATGGCATGGCGTGGTCCGAGAAAGTCGATCAGGTGCGCATCTACAATGGCGCCAAATTCGAGACGGTCACCGAAGTGCCGGCCGGCTCGGTATGCGCGGTGACCGGACTGACGCGGACCTTCCCCGGCGAAGGGCTGGGAGCGGAACCGGACGCCGAATCACCGTCACTGCAACCCGTGTTGACCTACACGGTACTGCCCGCCGGAGCGGAATCCGATACGGCCGGCACCTCGGGAGCAGCCAAACGCGGTGACGCCGGCCATAACAACGTGAATCAGGACGATGCCGAGCATGATGCCGCCAAGTCGGGAACCGGCCGCAATGAGGAGAACGACACCGCCGGCCAGACCGCGGCGGACAATAGCTCGCCGGCCCGTCCCCAGTTCGATGATCTGACCTTGCATAAGGTCATCACTGCATTGCGCGAGCTGGAAGACGAAGACCCGTTGTTGCATGTGGTGTGGGTGGAGCGGTTGGCCGAGATTCATGTGCAATTGATGGGCGCAGTCCAGCTGGAAATCATCCAGCAGACGCTGCACGACCGGTTCGGGCTGGATGTGTCGTTTGGCCCCGGCTCCATCCTGTACCGCGAGACCATCACCGCGCCGGTCGAAGGTGCGGGTCATTTTGAGCCGCTCCGTCATTATGCCGAAGCTCATATTCTGCTGGAGCCGGGGGAGCCGGGCAGTGGAATCACGGTGGCCTCGGCCCTGTCCGAAAACGATTTGGACCGCAATTGGCAACGGCTGATTCTGACCCATCTGACCGAGCGTGAGCATCTCGGTGTGCTCGTTGGCGCGCCGCTCACCGATATCAAGATGACTTTGGTGGCTGGCCGCGCGCATCTGAAGCATACCGAAGGCGGCGACTTCCGCCAAGCCACCTATCGTGCGATTCGTCAGGGGCTTATGGAAGCCAGAGCTGGAGTCAGTGGCCGGCCCGAGACGCCGGTCGAGAGCCGTCCGGACACCGCAGGGGAGGGCAACTGCCGACTGCTGGAACCGTGGTATCGGTTCCGGCTCGAAGTGCCAGCAGACATGATCGGCCGTGCCATGAGCGACATCCAGCGCATGGCCGGCACCTTCGAATCCCCGGTCACCGATGGCGAATACGCCGTGATCGAAGGCGAGGCGCCGGTGTCCGAGATGCGCGACTATGCGATGGATGTGAACCAGTACACGCACGGCCATGGCCGTTTCTCCGCCACTTTCGGCGGCTACAAGCCATGCCATGACGCCGAACAGGTCATCGCAGCCGCCGCTTACGATCCCGAAGCAGATCTGGACAACACCCCCGACTCGGTCTTCTGCGCCCACGGTGCCGGCTACCCCGTCAAATGGTATAAAGTCCCCGAATTCGCCCACGTCGACTACGCCATGTGAGGTGGTGACTACCAAATCTGCGGCCGAATGAATCCGTTGGTCTCCAAGAACCGTTGAATATCGCGCATTTCCGGCATATTAATGGAATGGGCCATGCCCGGATACACTTGTTCGGTCAAAGTGCCGTGCTCGTGCCAGAACTCACCCATCGCCGTCACATCGGTTTTCGGGAAGATGTCGTCTGCAGCACCATGCCCGTAGAACACCGGCGGCTTCAACGCAGCCAATTCGGCATCGCCCGCAACGGACCCCGGTGCCAGCCATCCAGAGCAGGAGACGGCTGCGGCATATCGCTTCGGATTGCATCGCAAAAGATGCGCGGCCAAGAGGCCGCCCTGCGAGAATCCCATGGCAACCACCGGCCGAGTGGCGGGAATATGCTCCGCAACCCATGCATCAATGGCTTGGGCGGCTTCAGTCGCCTGCTTGTCTAATGATTCGCCCTCCGGCACACCTTCATGCGCCCACGCACCGAACCATGTATATCCCATGCCATAGGCGATGGGTGCCTGCAAACTGGCATAATCAGCCGAACCGGCACCGCAATAGTTCAGCAGATCGGGCAAATCGTATTCATTGGAACCCCAGCCGTGCAACAGCACGAACACCGGAGCGGTTTCGGGACCGGTCAAACGGGTCAGAGCTTTGGTGATCTTCATAGCCTCAGTGTATCCACCGTTTGGGCGACAATAATGCCCTGATGTTCGCCCATCGAGTAACGTCCCATAAGTAATGCGTATAGCGCAGCGGCCGTGCCACGTGTTCTGATACTCTACGATGACACGGCAGGGGGACAGGTATGTTCGGCCCCCGAAATCGTACATGGGTGGCTAAGACCGTTTATGCGCAGGAGAAGAAACGAGAAGCAAAGGAAGGAGCGCGCCCAATGACATTCGATTGGTCGTTCGTGCAGCGTTACGCGCCTTTCTTCGTCAACGGCACATTGATGACCTTATTCATATCCGTGTTTGGCATATTGCTTGCCATCGCGGTGGGTCTGGTCTGCGCTGGCGTGGAAATCGCGCGTATCCCGGTCGCCCGGCAAATCGTGAGAATCTACATCGAACTCAGCCGCAATACGCCATTGCTGGTACAGCTGTACTTTCTGTACTTCGGCCTGCCCAAACTCGGCGTAGTATGGTCCGCCGAAACCTGCGCGATAGTCGGCCTTGGATTCTTGGGCGGTTCCTACATGGCCGAGGCAATGCGCGGCGGATTGGAAGCGGTGCCCAACGTGCAGCGCGAAACCGCGTACGTGCTGGGACTGACTTCCACGCAAACCATCACCCGAGTCATTCTGCCGCAAGCAGTGTCCACCGCCATTCCCGGCGTAGTGGCCAATGTGATCTTCCTGTTTAAGGAATCGAGCGTCGTCTCCGCCATTGCGCTCGCCGACGTGATGTACATGGCCAAGGATCTGATCGGCATGTATTACAGCACCTATGAGTCGTTGTTCATGCTGGTCGTGGCCTATCTGGTGATTCTGCTGCCGATTTCCATCTTCGGCACATGGTTGGAGCGGAGGTTCGATTATGAGCGGCGCTGAAATACTGCTCCAGCCGGGCGTATTCCCACGTCTGTTGCAAGGCCTGTGGGTCACCGTGTGGATAGCCGGCGTATCCGTAGGCGCGTCCATCCCGGTCGGCCTGTTGGTGGGCTGGTTGATGACGCTGAAGAATCCCGTGATCCGGGCCGCGATGCGCATCTACCTCGACTTCATCCGCATTATGCCTCAGCTGGCGTTGCTGTTCCTTGCCTACTACGGTTTTGCTCGATGGTTCGATTGGAATCTCGATGCCACCGGTGCCTGCGTGCTGGTGTTCATCCTGTGGGGAGGCGCCGAGCTGGGCGATCTGGTGCGTGGCGCATTGCAGTCGATTCCCAAAGTGCAGTACGAATCGAGCTACGTACTGGGGTTGAGCCCGTGGCAGACCTTCTCCCGGGTGATTCTGCCGCAGGCTGTTCGCCGTATGCTGCCGGCATCCGTAAACTTGGCGACACGTATCGTCAAAACGACATCATTGGCCGTGCTGCTCGGTGTGGTCGAGGTCATCAAGGTCGGCCAGCAGATTATCGACGCGAACCGATTCCAGTTCCCGACTGGAACCTTGTGGATTTATGGCGTGATTTTCTTTATGTACTTCATCGTGTGCTGGCCGCTGTCCATTGTGGCCCGCCGACTGGAAAAGAGGTGGTCGAATGACTGAACCCGAAACGACCTGCAAGGGTTTCGAGGTGAATCATCTGGTCAAACAGTATGCGAATGCCGACAAGCCGGTGCTGGATGACATCTCCTTCAAGGTGGAGCATGGTTCGGTGCTCGTGGTGCTGGGTCCTTCCGGCTCGGGCAAGTCGACGCTGCTGCGCACCATCGCCGGTCTGGAACCGATTCAGGGCGGCACGATTTCCATCAACAATCAGGTGATCGATGCCGGCAAGCCTGGCACGGAACGAGCCGGACGATCCGACCGGTCCAGTGAACTGCGCACGCGTATCGGCATGGTGTTCCAAAGCTACGATTTGTTCCCGAATAAAACGGTGCTCGGCAACATCACCATGGCGCCGGTGCTCGTGCAGAAACGCGATAAGTCCGAGGTGGAGGCTGAAGCGATCCGGTTGCTTGGCCGCGTGGGACTTGCCGATCGCAAGGACTCTTGGCCGCACGAATTGTCCGGCGGTCAGCGCCAGCGTGTGGCCATTTGTCGTGCGCTGATTCTGCACCCGGAAGTACTGCTGCTCGATGAGATTACGGCGGCTCTCGACCCCGAAATGGTGCGTGAAGTGCTCGACGTGGTGCTCGAACTGGCCAAGTCCGGGCAGACGATGCTTATCGTCACCCACGAAATGCAGTTCGCGCGAGCCATCGCCGACCACATCATCTTGCTGGACGGCGGGCGCATCGTCGAGGAATCGTATGATGCGCAGGCGTTCTTCGAACACCCGCAAACCGAACGTGCGCAGCAGTTCCTGCACACCTTCGAATTCGAGTGATTCGATTGTGCCATATCGACGTATTTGAGAAGAAATATCAATAACAACAAGAGAAGGAGAACCCAATGAGTATCAAGGTTGGGAAATCATTCAAAGCACTGATTGCCGCAGGCGCGGCATTGGTAATGGCGGCGTCCATGGCCGCATGCGGTCCGTCGGCAGGCACCCCGAGCGAAGCGAAGTCCTCTGACACGGGCACCAGCTCCAGCGCCAATGCCAAGGCCCGCAGCCTCGACGAGATCAAGAAGAGCGGCAAGATCAAGATTGCCGTCTTCTCCGACAAAGCGCCATTCGGCTACGTGGACAAGGACGGCAAGTACCAGGGCTATGACGTCTACTTCGCCGAACAGCTGGCCAAGGATCTGGGTGTGGAGCCGGAATACACGTCGGTTGACCCGGCTGCCCGTGTGGACGTGCTCACCTCCAACAAGGTCGATCTGGTGCTCGCCAATTTCACCGTCACCGATGAGCGCAAGGAGAAGGTCGACTTCGCCAAGCCGTACATGAAGGTGGCGCTTGGTGTGGTCTCCCCGGAGAGCACCCAGATCACCGATGTCAGTCAGCTCGACGGCAAGACCCTGATCATCGCTAAGGGCACCACCGCCGAAACCTGGTTCGAGAAGAACGCGCCGAACGTCAAGCTGCAGAAGTACGACCAGTACGCCGATGCCTACAACGCGCTGCTGGACGGCCGTGGTGACGCCTTCTCCACCGACAACACCGAGGTGCTCGCCTGGGCCAAGTCCAACAAGGGCTTCAAGGTTGGCATCACCCACCTTGGTGACGACGACACCATCGCGCCCGCCGTGCAGAAGGGCAACACCGAACTGCTGAACTTCGTGAACGACGAGATCGTCAAGCTCGGCAAAGACAACTTCTTCCACAAGGATTACCAGGAGACTCTGGAGCCGGTCTACGGCAACGAAGTCAACCCCGATGACATCGTGGTAGAAGGCGGAGCCGTCTGACGGACAGTCCGGTGGACTGTCCGTAGGCGACGCCGAGCCGCGGCAGCGGCGAGGTGTGTTGGGCCGGTCGTCAGGCCGTCCATTCTTGCAGGACGGAGAGGTCTGATTATACCCGTCCATAACCAACACATATAGCAACGCCGGCCTTCGGGCCGGCGTTTTGCGTTAAGGTCGTAATCGTGCCGCGCGGGGAACGGCTTCGCGCAGATGACGCAACACTTTAAGGGGGTGCGCAATGACCAGGTTCAACACTCAGCTCGTCCACGGACTGCCGGTTGGAGACAACAACACCGGAGCCGTGAACCCGCCGATCTACAACTCAACGACATATGCCTTCGAGAAGGTTGACGCGATGCCCCGCTATGACTACGCACGAAGCGGCAATCCCACACGTGACTTCCTGGAACAGCAGATCGCCCAGCTCGAGCAGGGAACGCGTGGTTTTGCGTTCGCCTCCGGTCTCGCGGCGATCCACGCGGTGCTGAGCATTTTCAAGCCCGGCGACCGCATCGTGGTCGGTGACAATATTTATGGCGGATCGTATTCCCAGCTCAATGAGTTCTTCACTCGCTGGGGAATCCTCGTCGAGGCCGTCGACACTCAGGACATCGCAGCATTGGAGGCCGCCGTCAAGGGCGACCGCGCGAACGGCATCGTGCCTGCCCAAGCCGTCTACTTTGAAACCCTGACCAATCCTCTACTCAAGGTGAACGACGTGCGCGCCATCTCCACGGTGGCCCACCGTTTCGGGGCGCTTTCGATTGTGGATAACACGTTCGTGACCCCGTATCTGCAGAAGCCGCTTGCTTTGGGTGCCGATGTGGTGATTCACTCCGCCACCAAGTATCTGGCCGGTCATTCTGATGTGAACGCCGGTCTGGTGGTCGTTTCCGGTGAGGATCTGGCGAGCCGCGTGTACTTCGCGCAGAACCGTTTGGGTGGTGTGTTGGCTCCTGCTGAGTGCGACGCGGTGCGCCGCGGCATTCAGACGCTGGCCCTTCGCATGGATCGTCAGCAGGAGAATGCCAATGCCATCGCCCGCTACCTGCTGGTGCATCCGCTGGTTAAGGCGGTGCATTACCCGGGTCTGCCCGGCGCAGGCGACCAGCGTCTGGCTGCCAAAGGTCTCAAGGGGTCGGTGGCGTGTTGAGCTTCGAGGTCGTGCCTGGCGTTGATCCGGCTGACGTGCTCAACAACCTGCACCTGTTCCGTCTTGCTGTGTCGTTGGGTGCGGTGGAGTCTCTTGCCGAGCTGCCGTGTCGTATGACGCATTTCGAACTGCCTCGCGAGGAGCGTCTGAAGATCGGCATCACCGATGAATTGGTGCGTCTCGCCGTTGGCATCGAGGACGCCAACGATCTGATCGAAGATCTCGGCCAGGCGTTCGATATCGCTTACGCCCGTTACATCGATCGGCATGCCGACTTCGACGTGTTCCAACAGCTGACTTCGGGGGTGTTTGCCTGATCTAATACTTTTCTGCCTATTTTTCTACTCCTGGGGAGCGGCGTCGGTTGTGCCACACCGGCGCCGCTTTTTTTATGCTCTGGTTCCGCCTCCGCTGGCAGAGGGCTGTCGGCGTAGCCGACTGGGGTGGTTAAGCGGACCGCCCGCATTATGCCAACCGCGATATCACAGCATCCCCGTTACGATGAATACGGTTTGATAGTGCACCGCGTAAAAGTCAAGCGCGGCGGAACAAAGAAAGGACCTGATATGACCATCGACGTCTACGGTGCCACATGGTGCGGCGACTGCCGCCAGGCAAAGAACACTCTCGACAAACTGGGCGCGGCATACACTTGGCACAACATCGAGGAAGAGGAAGGTGCCGCCGACCGTGCCGTGGCGATCAGCGGCCAGATGCACATTCCGGTGGTGCGGTACGATGACGGCTCGTTCCAAGTGGAACCCTCTGCAGTGGATATCAGGAACAAGCTGCAGGAGCTGGGGCTGCTGGCTGACTAGGAATCCGTGGTCTGAGCTGCATAAGGCGTGCGTCATCGATCGGTCTTGATGGCGCACGTCTTATCTGTTTATGCGGATCAGAGAGTAGGGGGCTTACGCTTCGGTGCCCACTACTGTTCCAGTTGCCGGGCTTTGACCCCAATGCGATTTCGGTAGTCGGCAAGCATATTGGCAAGCGTAACTTCCCTCATGGAATCCGACACGGCTTTGGCCACTGGAGCATACGCATCTTTGAGAACGTCGTGGATATTCCGAGCCACGGGGCATGTGTGATTTCCTCTCTCGTGGATGCCGATCACATCATCGAGGTTCGTGGATTCCACTGCCTGATAGATATCGAGCAGAGTGATTTCCTTAGGGGGTGCGGGCAAGTTCGGCACCGCCGGTTCCGCGTGCCACTGTGATGAGCCCCGCGCGTTTGAGCGCTCCCAAGGCGTTACGAATGCTGACGGCGTTCGTCCCGGTGCTTTCGGAGAGCAGCGCGCTGGGCGCCGATCGTTATTTCGACTATCGCATCGAGAACTATGCTGAAGCTCTTTCTGACGCACCGGTTGACCATGTCATCGACACCTTAGGCGAAACGGCAAAGTTGTTATCCGGATGGAGTGACCGAGCGTCTTTGCGCTGATTGCTGATTTGATATGCGTTATCGCCAGATATGAAAAGAGAACCATGACTCCCTTTTGATGAGATTGTCTGAAGGTCAACGATTGGTCCGGATGCAATATGTGTCCAAGGAAGTTTCTGAAGCGTTGGTGTCGCAAATTACTAAAGGGTTCGGCATCGATGTCAACATAATCTTTGGAGATATCGACATCGTCGCGGATACTCCGGTAGGGGGCATCGTGGCCATTTTCGATGGTGAACCGGTACGGATTGACGCGGCTTTGAATTATTTGAGGCAGCGTAATATTGCGGCCGAGGTGCTGAAAGAGGGCTGGGCAGCTTGGTGTGTTCCGGCATTCGGCGGATATTCTATAGCCATTGCTTATAAGCGCGCATTGACAATTGCGATACCGATGTGCCGGTGTCGCGTACCATGACTTGCTAAGTTCGGGAATAGAGTCGAGCCCGCCACAATAGAGCGGCATGAGGAAGAAGGATTAATGGACGTTGATTTCCGAACGCAAGCCATCCACGCCGGCTACGAGCCGCTGGATAACGGCCGTGCCGCTGTGCCGCCAATCTATGCCTCGGCCGCATTCGACCTGGGTGACGCGGCGCGCGGCGATGCGCTCGCGGGCGGTGACATCGACGGCTTCGAGTACTCCCGTGTGGCCAATCCCACTGTCGATGCACTGGAAAAGCGGCTTGCCGCGCTGGAGGACGGTATCGGCGCCGTGGCTGTCGGCTCAGGCATGGCCGCAGCATACTGATTGGATGCCGCACTTTTTTATAAGAAGCCAGCATGCACACATAGTGAACAGTTGTACACATATGCGTACGATGTCTACCGCTTTGTTTTGAACGCTGATACGATGGAAATCACGAGTCGAGGCCGAGGGCGGTTTCGACGTGGGTGAAGGGAAAACATCATGGCCGTATTCTTTGCTGGTCCGCTGATTATCATCGTGCTACTCATTGTTCTGCTGTCTGCCGCACTCTTCGTCGTGCCGCAGCAGCAGGCGTACATCATCGAACGCTTCGGCAAGTTCCTTAAGGTGCAGTTCGCCGGCATCCATATCCGCATTCCGTTTGTGGACCGCATCGCCATGAAAACGAACATGCGCGTCAACCAGCTTAACGTGCAGCTGGAAACCAAGACGCTCGACAACGTGTTCGTCACCGTGGTGGCCTCCACCCAGTTCCGCGTGAACCCGAACGATGTGGCCACCGCCTACTACGAGCTGCGTGACCCGGCCGGTCAGCTGCGCTCCTACATGGAGGACGCGCTGCGTTCCGCTATCCCCGCACTGTCTTTGGACGATGCCTTTGCCCGCAAGGACGATGTGGCGTTCGACGTGCAGAAGACCGTGGGCGCCGAAATGAGCCGTTTCGGCTTCACCGTGGTCAAGACGCTGATCACCGCCATCGACCCGAGCCCACAGGTCAAGAACGCGATGGACTCCATCAATGCCGCCCAGCGTGAAAAGGAAGCCACCCGTCAGCGTGCCGAGGCCCAGCGTATCCAGATCGAGACCCAAGCCGCCGCCGATGCGGAGAAGACTCGCTTGCAGGGTGAGGGCCAGGCCAATTACCGCCGCGAGATCGCCAACGGTATCGTCGACCAGATCAAGAGTCTGCAGGCTGTGGGCATGAACATCAACGACGTGAACAACGTGGTGCTGTTCAACCAGTACCTCGACGTGATGCGCTCGCTGTCCGAATCGAACAACACCAAGACCGTGGTGCTGCCCGCCTCCACGCCCGGCGGTTATCAGGATCTCTACGAGCAGGTCACCAAGGCCATGCTCACCGCTTCCGAGACGAAGTAATCACCCCGTTTGCGAATCCCCATCCATCGATAGTGAAGTCCCTCCAAGCGAGGGACTTCACTATCGCTATGCCTGAAGGAATGCCGGAATGGCCTCGGCCGCCGCGTATCCCTTGCGATACATCATTTCCAGACCCTCGAAGTTCTTTTTTAGGGTGTTGAGGCCATAGAGGTCTTCCGGGGCGAGAATCAGCACGCGGCCTTCTGCCTCGTAATGCTTGGCGAGTTCGAGTTCGTCGTTGTAGGTCTTGTAGCGCATGCGCAGCTTCTCGGCCGCGGCGGGGTGGGAGCGTTCGAGGATGCGGGCCGGAGCCAAATCCTTCTGCTGCTTGCGCACTTCGTCACGCAAGCGAGACAGAATCAGAATCACGCGATCGTAGCCGTCCTCCAGCGCCTTCTGCACCGGCACCGGATCGGCGATGCCGCCATCGAAATACGGCACACCATCCACCACATACGGCTCGCAGGCCACCGGCACGGCGGACGAAGCCTTGATGATGTCGAAATCATCAAAACGCACGCGCGATTTGTCGAAGTACTTGGTCGAGCCGTCCTCGGCATTGCAGGCCACCACGGTGAACCCGGTCTCATTGGCCTCGAACGCCGCGAAATCCAACGGATTCTCGCCATCGTGATTGCTCAGCGTGCCGTAGATGTAGTCGAGGTTGGCAAAGTTGTGGTTCTTGAAGAAGCTTTCCGCACTCGCGTACTCCTTGCGGAAGGCGTACTTGGTGTAGAAGGTGTGGTTGCGGCCGTGCTGGCGTGCGATGAATGAGGTCATATTGGCCGCGCCGGCGGAAACGCCGTAGCACATATCCACGTCGATGCCGTCCTCCAGCATGCGGTCCATAACACCACAGCCGAAAATCGCGCGGAACCCGCCGCCGACATCAATCATCGCCGTCTTTGTCATACCAACCCCCTGTTCACTTGAATCTGGTATGAGCTTACGCGTGCTGCACGGACAACGATATGGGCAGTGTGCTGTGAATTTGTCTGGTTCTTCCTTGGCTTCCCTCAGAGAGGGGAGCCAAGAACGGCTCATACGTTCAGCAATTTGCGTGACAACTCGGCAATCCGTTCGGACGGATCGGAATTGGCGAGCTCCACGCCGCCGGTCGCGTCTTCGGGTGCCAGTTTGCCCAGGGACTCCAACACCACGCCCAGATGGCGCACGGTACCCTCATTGCCGTCGATGACAGCAGCCCGTTCGGGCAGCAGCTCGCGGAAGTAGTCGCGGTAGAACACGAAATGCGTGCAGCCCAGCACCACCGAGTCGATATGCTCCATGTCGTACTGGTCGAAGTAGCCGTGCAGCGTGCGCATCACCAGGTCATGGTCGCCGAGCCGCCCGGATTCCACGATCTCCACCAAGTCGGGGCAAGGCTCCTTGAAAATCGTGTTGTTGGAATCGAATCGATCCATCAGTTTGGCGAACTTCCGCTCACGCAAGGTCAGGGGAGTGGCCGCCACAATCACCCTCTGGGGAATATGATGCGGGTCGGAAGGCACGTCACCACGGTCGCACGCCACTTTCAGGGCCGGCTCCATGCCGATGATCGGAATATCGTAGTGTTCGCGCAAATCGTTCACCGCGGCGGAAGTGGCGGTGTTGCATGCGATGACCACGGCCTTGACGCCTTGACGCACGAACCGTTCGACAATATCGAAACTCAGGGCCCTCACTTGTTCAGGCGTCTTGATGCCGTACGGTGCGTTGGCCGAATCACCAAAATACAGCACATGCTCGGCCGGCATATCCTTGGCGATTTGGCGAGCCACGGAAATACCGCCAAGACCCGAATCGAATACGCCGATTGGAGCCGAAGAGCTCATGCCTGAATCCTCCCTATAGCCATGCCTGCAACCGTATGTTGCCGCGACCGATCACAAAGCCGATTGTTTTGCGGTGTTGTTTCGCTCCCTAGAGTACTCTGAAAGCCATGAGTCTTCCGCAACGAGTAACCAAGACACACGCAACCGGCAATGATTTCGTGGTATACCTCGACAAGTCCGGCAAATTCGAGCCTACCGCCGATGAGGTCCGATTCCTGTGCGACCGTCACTTCGGCATTGGCGGTGACGGCCTGATTCGCCTGACACGGCCTGATTTCGTGTCTGATTTAAGCGATGATCAGCTTTCGGACGTACTGGCCGGGGGCGCGAAATGGTTCATGGACTATCGCAATGCGGATGGATCGTTGGCGGAGATGTGCGGCAACGGTACACGCGCCATCACCTTGTTCGCTCAGCGTGAGGGTGTGGCCGACTCCACCGAGCCGTTCCGCCTCGGCACCCGTGCCGGCGTCAAGATTCTGACGCCACGCGGCAATATGAGGCCGTACGGAGCCAACGTGTTCCAGGTCGAAATGGGGGAGTGGAAGATCGGCGAAACCGACGCCTACGAGGTCACCATCCCCGGCACTGAGGGCTCGGCGCGCGGTACGTTTGTGGATATGGGCAACCCGCATGTGGTCGCGGTAATCGAGGATGCCTTCGCGTCCCTGCCAGTGGTTGAATCACTGGATTTGGTCACCAAACCAGTGGTGGCTCCGGTCATCGAATCCGACCAGAACGTGGAATTCGTGCGGGTCGACGACATCGACCAGAACACCGGCGTGGGTGAAGCCACGATGCGCGTCAACGAACGTGGCTGCGGCGAAACCCTGTCCTGCGGCACCGGCCTGTGCGCCACAGGCATTGTGCTGCGGGCCAAGACCGGCATCAGCCACTGGGACATCACCGTACGTGGCGGTACCCTGCGCGTGGACGTCACCGACAGCGACGTAAAGCTGACCGGAGCAGCCACGCTGGTCGCCGATATCGATTTGTTGTAAAGGAATCAGGCAGCGAACAGGGCCGCGCCTTCGGTGACGATGATGAGTACCACGATCGCCACGATCCACAGTATATCGACCATGAGGTCGATGTTGAGGCGGTAATACTTATTGAGTCCGGCCGGCACCATTGCGACCTCAGCCTCACCGTCGCTATCATCAGCCGCCACAGCTTTACGTGACGGCAATCCCTGCACGGCCACGGTCGCATGGCTCAACGCCATGAACTGGATGGTGGTGGAGAACATCAGGGTCAGGCACCACGGGCACAGCGCGTGAATCACGAACAGCGACTGCGTGCTCAGCCAGTACGAGTAAGCCAAAGCGGCCAGTCCGCCCAGCCACGTGCAGGTCGCGAACCAACGCGGCACCTTCACACGCGCCAGACCGATCACCGCGATGGTAACGAACACCGATTCGGCGGCGATGCCGAAGAACGCGTTCGGATAGCTCAGCCCGCCGAATTTCACGATTTCCGCCTGCCAGGACTGGGCCACCGCCGAACAGGACACCGCCGAGTTCAGATCGCAGCCGAGCGCGGACTCCGGATGCCGAGCCAATTGCAAAGTCTCAGCGGACAGAATGAGCGAGGCCCCCAACGCCACTGCCGAGGCAATCAGCATGATGAGATATGTCCAAGTGGCACTGTGGCGCCATCCAATCAACGGTCGTGCCTCCGCCAAGCCAAGCGGCGTGGTGTTCGTGGTGCTGGATGATGTGTCGGTTGCGGTGTTACGAGTCATCATGTCCCTTTCGATAGCGCTGCGCTCCAGATTAGCCTCTGCGGTTGTCAGCTGGGTGCCGAATGTCTGGTTTCGGCCGTTGGCAGAAGGTGACGACCTGTCTGCGCCTTGCGTGGGAATGCTGAAATGAGGTTACGATGGAAGGTATGACTGGATATGTGATGCCTTTGGAACCGCCCGCCGTCGGGTGGGACATCCACTGCCATACCGCCTTCTCGGATGGCACGGAAACGCCGGCCACGTTGGCCGAACAATCCAAGGCATTGGGACTCAAGGGCGTGGCCATTTCCGATCATGACACCACCGCCGGCTGGCCGGAGGCCGAAGCCGCGGCTCATAGGGTCGGTTTGCCGTTGCTCCGCGGCACCGAGATCACCGCCACGGATGAGAACGTCTCCGTGCACATGCTCGGCTACCAGTATGATCCCACGAATCAGCACATCACGGACTTGTTCGCCAATACTCGAGCCGCACGGTTGCAACGTACGCAGCGCATGGTCGAATTGTTGTCTCGTGATTATCCGATTACCTGGCAATCCGTGCTCGCCCAAGTCAAGGAGGGTGGCAAAACCACCATTGGCCGGCCTCACATCGCTGATGCTTTGGTGAGTGCCGGCGTATATCGGACTCGTTCGGAAGCGTTTGCGGATGCGGTCAGCGCCTCATCCAAATACTATATTCCCACGCCTTCGCCGACCTCTCATGAAGTGGTGGCCGCCGTCAAGGGAGCAGGCGGTGTGATTCTGATCGCCCATGCCGGTGATGTGAGCCGTAACCGCAGACTGTTGTCCGATGACCAGATCGAGGCATTGATCAGCGAAGGACTGGACGGGCTGGAGGTATGGCACCGTGGCAATTCACCGGAGCAACGAGAACGGCTGCTCACCATCTGCCGCCGGCACCAGCTGCTGGTCACCGGTGGGTCTGACTGGCATGGCAAAGGCAAACCGAACAAACTGGGGGAGAACCTCACCGACGAGGCCACTGTCGAAGAGATCGTTCATCGCGGCGTGCTTCCGCTATATCGGTGATTCAGCAATACAAAAGCGGCCTTGAGATAATGCCCAAGGCCGCTTATGCGCGATTCATGGTCACAGCGTGCCGAAGCCGACGGCGTGCTTGGTTTCGGAGCCGATGATCGCGTAACCGAGTGCCTTGGCGGGCACGATGATGCGACGGCCCTTGTCATCGGTCAGATCGATCGTCGTGTTGTCGGCCACGGCCTGCGCGATGGCCTGGCTCACATTGTCGGCTGATTCGTCGGTGCTGAAGTTCACCGGTCGTGCCACGTTCTGAATGCCCAGTTCGATATCCATATAAGGCTCCTTGTTCTGCCGTCTTTGTGACGAACATCATGGTAAGTGGCCGTCGCCGGCCGAGGTTCTGTACTCTATTGTGCCGCGTGTCTGCGTCGTCATGTGCGGTGTTACGCGCTCGGCGTGGCGCGGAACACCGTACACGACATTATTTGGATGATGTGGACGATTCGGCCAGCGGATTGCCCTCGCTGTCATACCCGTCCAACCCGGCACGGGCATCGCGCAGAGCGCGTTCTTCCCGCTCCAACAGCGGAATCACCGTGGTTTGGGCACTCGAGGCTCCGTACTGAACGAGACTGTCCGGAGTATCGTCATTCACCGCATCGTCGGTCGGGGCGGCGGATTGAGACGCAGGGGAAGCGTCGGTTGACGTCGTGCCGCTATGCCCGTTCATACTGAGGAGCTCCTTCAGCGTGATCGTCACCGAAGAATGGGAAGCGCCATGTGAGGGCTGCGGTTTGGTCGATCCCGTACCGGTTGCGATGCCGGAGACATTCGCTTGCGGGTGATTGGCGGTCCGGTCAGCATCGGGTTCGACTTCCGGGGTAAGATCCACGTCGCCAGCGGCCACGATGTCAGCGGAACCGGTGCGATCGGGATCGGGCGTGTCGTCCGAGACCTCGGCCGCCGCGGTACCGGTGTCGGACTGCTGCGGTTGTGCGGGTGCCTGATGACGGTCGTCCTGCAACAATGTGCCGACGGTGATTGTGGAAGGCAAACCGGGCTTCGTTGACGAGGCGGCGGCCGACCCTGCGGCTGGGGCCGGTGCCGGAGTGTGCTTGATCACGCCCAACTGGTGTGCGAGTCGTTCGACCTGTGCCTTGAACTGCATGATGTGATCGTTGTCCGCACGGTTCAACGCCTGAATGAATTCGCCCACCTGTTCCATCTGCAGCCACAGGTTGGCCCTGAGCATGATGAGATCGTCAAGTCGAGAGCCCATCATGCGGCCGTATGCGGAAAGCACGGCGTTGCGATGGGATTCGTCGAGCTTGCCGAAAATCCAGGCAAGGTCTCGTGCCGGATCGTTGACCTGCATATCCTGCCAGTTGGTCACCGTGGTGATGGTGGAACCGGAGAACAGGAAGTCGCCGTCGGAAAATCCGCCGTGAACCGTGCAGGTGGAGAACGACCACAATCCCTCGGTGTCCATGATGCGCGCCCAGCTGTCGGTGATTTCTTGGGGAACATGGCCGGCGGAGCGTAAGCGGCGAATCCAGGCGGTCAGCTGCGAACGAATCTGACCGGTGGTAACTACCGGATATTTGGCATTGGCCAGAAAAGTCGAAGGCAGGCGATGAATGGCTCCGATGGCGGTGCCGACGGCCGCGCAGTCATCCAATGTCAACAGGTCGAGAGGCCGCGCCTGGCCATCACGGTGGACGGCAATCATCACGGTCGTCTCGCCTGTGGGACCGGGCTTGCGCGGGGTCAGCGGTGTGGACTCCGCCTGAGTCTGCTGCCCCACGGCCTGTGCGGTGGCCGTCTGGCCGGGTCGGGAAACGTCTCCCGGGGCGAACGCGACCACACGGTCCATATCGAAGCCGAGGCCACCAGGCTCGCGCGCGGCTGCCAGTGTCTGCGCCGCTTTCACACGGCGAATCAGACGCGTACGCCCTTCCTTGGTGTCAGTGGCGTATACGTCGTACAACTTGCCTGAGGCATCTTGAATCACGGTCTGATCGATGCCTTTGGCCTCGTCGGTTGCGCTGGCCTGCACGTTCTCGCGTACGCCGGCCACCCCCAGATTCGGCAGGACGGCTGAGGCGAGTGCCGCCAACATATAATCGCTACGTTTCATCACCCTTCCACACTAATACATCCGTGGCGATTCGCACCGCAGAATGACACGCAAAACGCATGATTCTGGCGATGTTTTGTCGTGAGTCCGATTCAGCCATAGGCATGAGTCGTGCCGTGAGCGCGAATCGTGCCACAATGGACGCATGGAACAGGCGCAGGGGATTCTTGAGGGGCTCGATGAGCGGCAGCGTACCGCCGCGACTACGTTGCAAGGGCCGGTGCGCATTATCGCCGGCGCAGGTGCCGGTAAAACACGCACGGTCACGCGGCGAATCGCCTATGCCTGCGCCACCGGGGCATGGAAGCCGGAGCGGGTGCTTGCCGTCACCTTTTCGGTAAAAGCGGCGGCGGAAATGCGCGCACGATTGGGCCAGCTCGGCGTAGGGGGAGGTACTGGACGTTCCGGTTTGGGTGCGGGAACTGCCGGAGTCACGGCCGCGACCTTCCACTCAGCGGCATTGCATCAGCTCAACAGCGTCTGGGCAGACATATGCGAGGCTCCATTTCCGCATGTGATCGAAGATCAGCGTGACGTCGTCTCCCGCGCGATCATCCGCGCCACCGCACGTACCGATGCCGATCCGCTGACCGTTCGCGATGTGCTCGCCGAAATCAATTGGGCCAAAATCTCGTTGGTGGCGGTGGAAGATTATGCCCGGGCATGTGCCATCGCCCATAGGCAGCCGCCCGCCGGACTCGACACCGCTCGGTTCGCCGACGTCTACAGCGCCTACGAGCAGGAAAAGACCTCGCGTGGCGAAATCGATTTTGACGATATTCTGCTGCTCGTATGCCATATCATGGATGGTTTTCCCGAAGCCGCCGCCCAAATTCGTTCCACCATCGGCTGGCTCACCGTCGACGAGTATCAGGACGTCTCGCCCCTGCAACACAGGCTGCTGACCCTGTGGCTGGGCGGGGGAGGACCTGACGGCAAGAGCGCAATGAACCGCAACGTATGCGTCGTGGGCGATCCGGCCCAGACCATCTACTCGTTTGCCGGTGCCTCCAGCTGGGATCTGCTGCGTTTCGCCGATGAATTCGGGCCGCTCGCCGCCGATGTCAATCTCAACACCGACTATCGTTCGACGCCGGAAGTCGTGAACCTCGCCAACCGGGTGCTTGCGGCCGCGCCGAACCGTGAGGATTACCTGAAACTGGTTTCCGCCCGTGAATCCGGTCCGCGCGTTACCCGAACCGCTTATGAGAGCGATATGGAAGAGGCACAGGGCGTGGCGGCACGCATAGCCCGGTTGGTTGCCAACGGGGCCAAGCCGTCCGATTGCGCGATCCTCACCCGCATCAACGCCCAACAGCCGGTATTCGGTGCCGCCTTGCGCGCTGCGAGACTGAAATATCGCGTCCGCAAGGATTCGGGATGGCAATCATCCGCGCTCGCCGACGATGCCGCGTCCAAACGCGCACTATTGGAGGCGATGGGTTTGGACGCCACCGGACTTGCCGCAAACGACGATCTCGGGGTTACGATTTCCACGATCCACGCATCCAAGGGTCTGGAATTCAAGCACGTGTTTCTGATCGGCTGTTCGGAAGGGCTCTTGCCGTATGGTTCGCCGGAAACGGGGGATGCGCTGGAAGAGGAACGCCGGCTTATGTATGTGGGCATCACCCGAGCTGAGGATTCGCTGCATTTGTCGTATGCACGGACCAAGGATGGTTATGGAGCGCAGCGCAGACGCCCATCACGATTTTTGTGACGGGCGTCTGTAATGCATACTGAATGCTCCTGAACGTTCAGGAGCGGGAATTGGCTGAAGGCCGGTTGACTATGCCTGCGTATCCTCCGAGTTGCCGTTTTCACCGTCTTCGCCATCTTCGCCGAGCAGCTTGGACAGTTCGGCATCCCAATCGATATCGCCGGTCTTGCCATCTGCGGCAGGGTGAGAAGCGGAACCGTTGGCATCGGAAGAAGAACCTGAAGGGGCGTCGGATGACGGAGACGCGCCATCTGTGGGCTTGTCGCCAGGCAGCGAAGGCAGCAGATCGGGATGCGACCACTTGGCGTCACGGCCTTCAGGGCCTTCGGCGGCGGTGATCATCTCCCATAGCCCGGTGGCCTCGCGCATGCGCTTGGGACGCAGCTGCAAACCGAGCAGACTTTCGAACGTACGCTCGGCGGGGCCACCCATCGCGCGCTCGCGGCGCATCATCTCACGCAACTGTTCGATATGAGGCAGATGGGCCATACCGGCGCGCCACACCACGCAATCCACCCAGCCCTCGACCATAGCCAGCAGCGATTCCAGCGAAGCCAGCGCCTCGCGCTGTTCGGGAGTGTCGGGGATGCCGACCTTGGTGAGATTCACCGCGCCGGAAATCGACTCCGGATCCATTGACGTGGCGTCACGCAGCTGTTCCTCCATCGCATCCAGATCAATGGAGATGCCGCGTGCGTACTTGCCGATGAGCGCCTCGAAACGCGGCATCAGCCACGGTACCGAGGCATACAGGCGGGCGTGAGCCATTTCCTGCAGGGCCAGGAAGGAAAGCACTTCAGATTCGGGGATTTTCTCGGTGGTCTCGAATCCGGAGAGCGCAGCCTCGAACGCGGCGGCGTCGGCGGCATCGGCGGAAGCATCAGAGCCGGAGACTTGGGCGGTACCGTCAGTTGCCGGAGTATCGCTGTTGCCGGCCGAAGTGAAGCCAATGGGATTGGCAGAAGCGTCGGTGGATGTGGAGAACGGATTGACCGAGTCGGTTGAAGTGCCGGCCGTGTCGGCCTCGGCCGCAGAAGCCTCACCGTTCAGCATCTTCGCGTATTCGGTGGCGTTCTGGGCAATCAGTCCACCAGCCGGGTTCTTCAGCAACGCGATGCCCTGATCGAAGCTGCCATGCACTTCATGGCTCAGATTGCCGGCCGCATGCCCCAACTGCATGGCAAAGGACGTGTTGCCCAGCAGCTTCATCAGTTGGGCTGGGTCTTTCATACCGTCGGGAATCGGAATCGGCACCGGTCCGGCGAACATGCCGGCAATCTCGCCATCGCCGAACGCGCCGCCAAGACGCTCCGAAATCACCGAAGCCAAAGCGTCGTTCATCGACTCGGCCACAGGAGCTGCGAACTTCGCCCACTGGTCGATGGTGCCCTCCACCCAGCCGGCGCGGGTCAGCACATCCGGATCGCCGGGTGCGGGATTGAACTCGCAGGCGGTATCCAGCCACAGGTTCGCCTCACTCATCGCGCGGCGAGCCGCCTCGCCATCCACGGCGGACACGCTGGATGCAGAACCGGAGGCGTTGGCCTGCTGCAAGGCAATCGACTTGGCGAGCTTGACGTTGATCGGCCCTTCCTCGACAGTGCGCTGCATATCACCCATCGTGTTGAGTCCGCCGGCGCTGAACGCGGCCATCATCTGCTGGACTTCAGATGGATTGGGCAGTCGGCTGGGGTCCTGACTCATCAGCTGTTCACGGATCTCCTCAGGCAACTGGCTGATCTGCTGCCAGGCCATCTCACCCTGAATGGGGCCGAAGCATTTGATCAGCCACTCGTGAATCGCGTTGTCGTCCATGCGTATCCTTCTTTGCCGCGGTGTGTTACCCCAAGTGTAGGGTCTGCCCGGGCCTGTTCGCTTGTGGCCGAGCATTATTTTCGGTTTATGTTCGTTTTCGGCCGATTTCGGCCCTCCGCTTACACTGTAGGGTATGTTTGCACGCCACAGGAATCAGGAACCAGACCTCGTCCAGGAGCAGGAGAGCCCGACTGCGGATTCGGAAGCGGGAGATGAGCACATGCCATCGTTCGAAGTGAAGCATGATTCGCGCCTATCTCGTGGAATCAGCCGTGCTCGGGCCTATGCGGCCGCTCGTTCGAAACGCCATTTCGTCGGTGCATTCGCCGTGTTGCTTGGTGTGGTGATTCTGCTGCTGCCCAGCCCGTACGTCATCGAGATGCCCGGACCCACCCAGGATGTGCTGGGCAAAGTTGAGGATGGTGCGGTTATCGACATCACTGGTACCGGCGTGACGACGTATAAGGATTCCGGCAAGCTGCTGCTGACCACGGTGAACGCGTCCGGCGTGCCCGGGTACCCGATCATCAACGCGCAGGCCGTCTGGGGTTGGGGCAATCCGCAGGTGGAGGTCATGCCGCGTGAGGCCACGGTACCGGTGGGCCAGAGTGCGGACCAGTATCAGAAGAAAGTCGAACAAGACATGGCCGGTTCCCAGGATTCGGCCAGTGCCGTCGGTCTGGCGTATGCCAAAGCCCATGCGGACGAACTGGACATTGACGCCAGTGCATTGCAACACGCCAAGGTGACGATGCACGTGGACAGCATCGGCGGGCCGTCCGCAGGCATGATGTACACGCTCGGTCTCATCGACAAACTCACCCCCGCCAACGAGAGCGGCGGCAAGACCATCGCCGGCACCGGCACCATAGACAAGGACGGCAAAGTCGGCAGAATCGGCGGCATAGAGCTGAAGATGCTTGGCGCCAAGCGCGATGGCGCCACATGGTTCCTGGCCCCCGCGTCGAATTGTTTGGATGTGGCAGGCCGCGTGCCGGATGGTCTGCGCGACGTCAAGGTCGCCACGCTGAACGAGGCGTATCAGGCGTTGGTGGCCATCGGCAAGGGGCAGGCCGACGATTTGCCTCATTGCGAGGCATGACACGCGCGGCCAGTCGTTGTTTCTGGTGAGACGACTCGCATGGGTCTGCCCACAATGCGGCGATTTTCGGCCGCGTTAACGCATTTGTTCGCGAAGACTTGCTAATGTGTCCCCTGTGAATCAAACGGCATCACAGAACGCTGAAGAATTTGGTTTCGAGCCCGGCGATATCGTCCAGGAGTGGCTCTGGGACGACGACGTGGACGATTCCATTCGTGCCCAGATTGAAGAGCTCACGGGCGAGGATCTCGTGGACGAGGACTACGACTCCGCTGTGGACGGCGTCATCGTATGGTGGCGCGACGGCGATGATGAGGACGAATTGTCCGATACGATCGTTGACGCCTACGCGGTACTGGGCAATGACGGCCCGCTGTGGATACTGACTCCCAAGCCCGGCCGCCCGGGTGCCGCCAGCTCGTCCACCGTGCAGTCCGCTGCACAGACCGCCGGTATGAACGCCGCCACCCCGCTGACCGTCAGCTCGGACTGGAACGGCATCCGCCTGCGCGCATTCGGCAAGGGCCGCTGATAAGCCTCAATCAATACGCTTGACTTTAAGCGTGTTGACCGGCGTCGTGTGCTGCGTAGTGCTGCTGGGCGTGACTGAATGTCATTGCGATTGAGCGCTACGGCACGCGTATGCGACACCACGTGTCGCGCAGTGCCGGCCATACGCTATTGTTGTCATTTGCGGGCAATTAGCTCAGTTGGTTAGAGCGCCACCTTTACACGGTGGATGTCGGGGGTTCGAGTCCCTCATTGCCCACTTTCATTTTTCATCGCTTCATGGAATCCCCTCATTCCACGGATATAGGCTGTGACGATATTCCCTGACAGTCTTCGGCAAGGGTTCTGAAATCTCAATGAGATGCGTGCAGAAGGAAACCGGCAGTACTGCTACAAAATCGTGAATTTCGGTCTTCTTGGTCAGATGCGTCTCAATAGTCACGTAAAGTTGTGGCAGAGTGTTTATATCCAGCAGGAGGTCGAATAGCCGATGGCGCAGGAACTTCGTGAAGGGGACGGCAAGTCGGGCATCGCACGTGCGGGCAAGCGCAAGTGGGGGTATGACCCCGCTCAGGTGGACGCTTTCCTGGAGCGCGCCCATGCTTTGTATGACAGCGAGGGCATGAATCTCACCCAGCATGACATTCAGAACGTGTCCTTTGATTTGCGCAAGAACGGCTATGTGATCGCACAGGTTGACGCCGCGCTTGGACGTCTGGAACGTGCCGTGGTCGATAAGCAGACCACATGGGAGATCGCACAGCATGGGCGTGTGACGTGGAAGGCGAAGACCGAGAAGCTGTATCACGAAGTCCAGAACCATGCGGAGCGTAACGAGCGTGAACGCTTCAAGTCCGGAGCGCCCAAGCAGCCTTCGTACGATAAGAAGCAGGTGGATCGTCTGGTCGACCAGATTGTGGACAAGGCGGCGGCCGCATTGGGCGTTGACGGCGTTACCGAAGACGATGTACGGTCTTTGGCCGATCTCAATGCGAATACGGTCAACAATGTGATCTTCACCCAGCGCAAGGGCAAGAAAGGCTATGACGAGCGACAGGTCGATTACTTCCTGAACGCCTGCGTACAGTTGCTGAGTCGCTTGGAATCCTATGCCCGTGTGGCCGATTTCGTGTCCGGCGAGCCTGCGGCTCCTGCCCAGACCGCCACGAACGTGACCGTTCAAGCGAACGGCGTCTCACCGTTGTTCGCTTCCGGAACGCAGCGCCCGGCAACTGACGAACGTTTTGCTCCGGCTGCCGTTGCTCATGACGAATCATTCGATGCCCTGCATCAGGCCGAGCAGAGCTTGTTCACTGCTCCGGCTCCGGTTGCTCCCGCAGCGCCGGCCGCGGCGGCGCCGATCGCCTATGCGCCGGCTCCTGCATCGTTCGATGCTTCCACAAGCACCAATAGCACCAATGCGGAACAGCCGGTTTCCTTTGCTCCCGCAGCATACCCGGTGCATGCGTCCAACGAGTCTGCGGCGAAGCCCGTCTCCGAGACGCCTTCCGTGGCTCCTACCGCAGTTGCTGCGGCTGAGCCTCCCGTCAGTGCCCCGTCCGCGCCGGTTTCCGGTGTGACCGCTGGCAGCGTCCCCTCGTTTGCTCCGGCACAGGCAGCTCACGAACCCGCAGCTCCGTCATCGACCCCGTCGGTGTTCGCGGAACAGCCCGTGGATATGGTGCAGAACGATTCCTCTTTGGCCGCTCTCGCCCACATGGCTGCGGTTTCTCAGGAACTTCCGGCAGTGGATGCACCGTCCTTCGCTCCTAAGATGCCCAGCCTTGATGCACCGAATGCGCTGAAATTGAATGAGGTACCGGGTTCGGTTTCATCCCCGGCACCCTCCGCCCCGGCAGTACAGCCTGTGAATAGCACTGCTGACGAGGCTGCGTCCGCTGCTATGCCGGTCTCCTTTGCTCCCACCAGCAAGCCGGATCGTAACACGAACTCCATTCCGGTTCGCGTATCCGATAGTCAGCCTGCAGACAGCACGATCTCCCGTCCGGCTGCGGAATCATCTGAATACGTTGCCGCCTCCCATGACACGGAAGCAGCTCAGCCGTCACAGGATAAGCACGATTCCAGCGATTCGTTCCCGCTGCTGTTCCCGCTTGGCGGTAACTTCGATTCGGATATCCCCGACCTGTCGTTCCCCACACTGAACAATGACGATACGAAGAAGGAACAGTGAGCATAGCCTCCAACTCCACTGTCATCATTCTCGGATCCACCGGATCCATCGGCACCCAAGGACTTGACGTCATCTCGCGTCATCCTGAACGATTTACCGTCACCGGTCTGGCGGCGGGCGGAGCACATATCGAGCTGCTGGCGCAACAGGCCGCACAGTTCCATGTGTCCGAAGTCGCGGTGTTTGATGAGACCAAGGTTCCAGCGCTGCAAGCAGCTCTCGCACAGGCCGGCGCACAAGGTGTCCGCGTGACCGGCGGTCCGGATTCGGTCATCGCCATGGCCGGCTCCGGTGCGAATGTCGTATTGAACGGCATCACCGGCTCCATCGGACTCGAACCGTCGATCGCGGCGCTCAAGGCCGGTTCCCAGCTGGCATTGGCCAACAAGGAGTCCGTAGTCGCGGGCGGGCATCTGCTGTTCAGCGCGCAAGTGCGCGAGAACCAAATCAACCCGGTCGATTCCGAGCATTCCGCCATCTGGCAATCCCTGCGCTCCGGAACCCACGCCGAAGTCGCCAAGCTTGTGGTCACCGCCTCCGGCGGACCGTTCCGCGGCTGGAAACGTGCCGACATGGAGAACATCACTCCCGAGCAGGCGCTGCATCATCCGACGTGGAACATGGGGCCGGTTGTCACCATCAACTCCTCCACACTGATGAACAAGGGCCTCGAAGTCATCGAGGCGTCCCGCTTGTTCAACGTGCCGCCTGAACGCATCGACGTGACCGTGCACCCGCAGTCCATCGTCCATTCCATGGTCGAATTTGTGGATGGCGCCACGATTTGCCAAGCTTCGCCCCCAGACATGCGTCTGCCCATCGCGCTGGGCCTGTCCGCGCCGGACCGCATGACCAATGTGGCCGCCGCGTGCGACTGGACGCAAGCCGCAACTTGGACCTTTGAACCGTTGGACGATGAGGCGTTCCCTGCCGTGCAACTGGCCCGCCACTGCCTGGCCGCCTCCGAGAAGCATACGGCGGTGCTCAATGCAGCCAATGAACAGGCCGTGCATGCCTTCCTCGAGCATCGTCTGCCATACCTCGGCATCGTGGACACGGTCAAAGCCGTGCTGGACCAGATGGACGCCGAGCTTCGTGGTAACCCGCTGTTCACGGACGTGGAGGAAATGAACCAGCTTGAGCTTGAAGCCCGCCGACGCGCCGACGACCTGATAAACAAGCAATGATGAATACCTTGAATACGGAAAATCCCATCGAAAAGCCGTTCCGCAAAACCGGTGATCCGGTCGACCTGACCAGCGAATCGCCCTTGCACCCGCGCCGCAAGTCCCGCCGCATCATGGTGGGCCCGGTGCCGGTGGGCGGGGGCGCGCCCATCTCCGTGCAGTCGATGACCAACACGCTCACGGCCAACGTACCTGCCACGTTGCAGCAGATCGCCGAACTGACCGCCGCCGGCTGCGACATCGTGCGCGTGGCCGTGCCGAGTCAGGACGATGCCGACGCACTGCCGGAAATCTGCCGCAAATCGCCGATTCCGGTCATCGCCGATATCCACTTCCAGTCCAAATACGTGTTCCAGGCCATCGACGCCGGCTGCGCGGCCGTGCGCGTGAACCCCGGCAACATCCGTAAGTTCGACGAAGTCGGCCCGGACATCTGCAAGGCCGCCACCGACGCGGGCATCTCGCTGCGTATCGGTGTGAACGCCGGCTCGCTGGACAAGGAACTCTACGCCAAATACGGTGGCCCGACTCCGGAAGCATTGGTGGCCTCTGCCTTGAAGGAAGCGCACATGTTCGAGGACGTCGGCTTCCACGATTTCAAGATCTCCGTCAAACACCATGACGTCATCACCATGGTCGAAACGTACCGACTGCTCGCTTCCAAGGGCGATTGGCCGCTGCACCTCGGCGTCACCGAGGCCGGCCCTGCTTGGCAAGGCACCATCAAATCCTGCCTGGCGTTCGGTGCGCTCTTGGCCGAGGGCATTGGCGACACGATTCGCGTGTCTCTCTCCGCGCCGCCGGCCGAAGAGGTCAAGGTGGGTTGCAAACTCTTGGAATACATGGGATTGCGCCCCCGCAAGTTCGACATCATCTCCTGCCCGAGCTGCGGCCGCGCCCAAGTGGATGTGATCCAGCTCGCCTCCGCCGTCACCGAAGGCCTGAAGGACGTGACCGCGCCGATCCGAGTGGCCGTCATGGGTTGCATCGTCAACGGTCCGGGCGAGGCACGCGAAGCCGACCTCGGCGTGGCCTCCGGCAATGGCAAGGGCCAGATCTTCATCAAGGGCAAGGTCATCAAGACCGTGCCCGAAGACCAGATCGTCGACACGCTGCTCACCATAGCGAACGATATCGCCGCCCAAATGGAGGCCGACGGTCAAGTCCCCGTCAATTCCACCGGCCCGGTCGTGGTCCCAATCCAGCACCCCGGTCACTGATTCGGCCGAATAGGCCCTCGGCATAAATATCGCGGTCAGATTACAATAGCGCACGTGCCGCAAGAAGAAGAGCATCGCCTGACTGTTCGATCCAAGCCGTGGACCAGCACCCACCGGCTGATGGTCAGCCTGCCCATCTTCATTATCCTGATTGGCGTGCTGGTCTCCATTTCCAATCTGACCACGGTGCCTTGGAACATCGAACCCACCGGCCAGTCGATGGCCACGCTCACCGACGATACCGAAGTCACCTTCGATAACCCGTCCGGAGAAACGCTGCCGGCAAAAGGCACGTATGAGGTCACCGAGCGATACATCACGCTGAACATGACCAGCGACGGCAATCTGACCAAGGAGTCCGGTGCTCGGGGCAAGGCCAATGCGGACGGCGTCCAAGCCATCAAGGTATTGATTCGGGAACCTCAGAACGCATCAGGCAAGCGCCCCGGCGTGGTGTTCATGCACGGTGCCGGATACGGCACCTGTGACAACTCCTTTGGCGACGTGGCCTCCGGTATGGCTTCGGCCGGCTTTGTGACCGCAGTGCTCGACAAACCCGTCTGGAACACCACCGACATCAACCGCGATTATCCGGCCTCAGCCAAGGCTTATGATCAGGTCATCGAATACCTGCGAGACCAAAGCGATGTAGACGAGGCCAAGGTCGGCATCTATGCCACCTCCGAATCGACATGGATCTCCTCGTATCTGCTCGAGGACGATCCGGACGTCGCCTTCCAGATTCTTCTGAGCCCGATGGTGTTCAGCCCACGCCAATCACTGGGATTTTTCGTCACCCAGGACTTCACCCTTGTTGGCGCGAACGAAGGCTATCAATCCATCGTCCAACGTGTGTTCAGCGCGGACACCGGCCTGTTCGGACTGAACAATTTCGACCTCGCCACACTCAAACCCGCCGCCTACGCCGTACCCACCTATGTGGCTTACGGTTCGAAAGACGTGATGACGGCGCAGGTCGACGGCGTGCGTGCGATTCTCTACAACGCCCACAAAGCCGATAACTGGAATGTGACCGTGCGCAGCTACCCGGTCGCCAACCATGTGCTGCGTTTGGGAGATGAGTCCGAAGCGGGCACCCCGTTTGCGGACGCCTATGTGGACGATCTCATCGACTGGGCCGTCGGCACTTCCGCCGGACTCACGCAGACCAGCGAAAAGGTGGCCGGCACCAATCTGTACCAATCAATCGGTCTGCCGGGCGCTTTGAAGGCAAGACGCGTCGGCACCATATATGGTGTGATTCTGCACGTCACGGTGGTACTGCTGCTGCTCGCATCCATCGTGCTGGCACTGGTGGCGCTGGGTCGCAAAATCGCGGCGGATGCCCGATGGCGGCGAGAGAAGCGCGAGGCCAAACGTGCGGGCATGCTGATACCGGAACGGCCTGTGGTACTCGGTTTCGCACATGGTTTCGGCAATGCGCTGCTGACTTTGACCCTCACCACTCTTGCCACATTGCTCATCTTCTTCGCCGGACTCGGGCAGGTGATCATGGGCGTGGTCAAACTTGCATGGGGTAGCGCACCTACCGAGACGCCGGGTGTCATGTATTGGAGCTGGCCGGTCATCCAAGTGGTGTCCGTGCTGGTGCTATGGGCTTGGTCCCGCGTCTTTATGCATCTGATAGAAGTCGCTTCCGTCCGCGGCCTGATTCAGATACCCCCTCGTCGCGAATCCGTTCGAGACATCGTCACCGGTGCTGACCCGGTACTGGCCTCCACCCGTCTGGGCCGAATCCTGTTCTGGCTGGTGGCCTTCACCATGCTGTACATACTGTTGGTGTTCGCCTTCTGGGGTCTGTTTATTTACTGACTACTTCATTGAGTAGAGTCTGCCAGGCGTCGCGGGAAAGGAGATGAGATGTCGCTGTACCGAGACGAAGGTGTGGTGTTGCGCACCTCCAAACTGGGCGAGGCTGATCGTATCATCACCATCCTGACGCGTGGGCATGGCAAGATTCGGGCGGTCGCCAAAGGCGTACGTCGCACCAAATCACGCTTTGGTGCCAGGCTCGAGCCGTTCATGCGAGTCGATGTGCTTATCGCTGAAGGCCGCTCGCTTGACGTGGTCTCCCAAGCTGAAGCGGTCGCCGCTTATGGTGCTCCGATCGCGGCGGATTATGCGGCGTATGAGGCCGCCAACGTCATCGTTGAGACTATCGATAAAATCGCCAGCACCGAACATGAGCAGCTGCCGAACCAATATCGGCTGCTCATCGGCGCGTTGAACGCGCTCGCCAAACAATCCCACGCCCCGCAAGCCATAGGCGACTCCTATGTGATGCGCGCCTTGGCCTTGGCCGGTTGGACGCCACGATTGGGCACTTGCGTGGTATGCGGCAAGGCGGAGCCGGCGTACCTGTCCATCGCGTCCGGCGGTGTGATGTGCGAAGCCGACCACACTACCGATGCGCGCCGTATCGCACCGTTCGTGTTAAACCAGTTCGATGCACTGATTCGTGGCGATTGGTCGGTGCTTGATGCCGCGCCTGTGGAGCGGGTTGTGCAGGAGTTGGTTGAAGATTGGGGGGAGTATTACCTCGAACGCCCGATTCGTTCGCTGCGCTTGATAGATTCATGAGTATGGCTTTTGAGAACGTTGATTACACGTCGTTGGACATTCCCGCAGCTCCGTTCAGCGACCCCGCTCGTATTCCCGACTTCCCCAAGAACAAGGTACCCCGCCATATCGGTGTGATTATGGACGGTAATGGTCGTTGGGCCAAGCAGCGCGGCATGGTCCGCACCAATGGCCATCAGGCCGCCGAACCGGTGGTGTTCGACACTATCGCCGGTGCCATCGAAGCCGGTGTACGGTATTTGAGCCTGTACACGTTCTCCACTGAAAACTGGAAGCGCTCGCCACAGGAAGTGCGCTTCCTCATGGGTTTCTCGCGTGAAATCATCCACCGTCGTGTGGAACAGATGGACGAGTGGGGTGTGCGCGTGCGCTGGTCCGGCCGTCGCCCCAAGCTGTGGAAGTCGGTGATCGACGAGCTTGAAGCCGCCGAGGAGCGCACCAAGAACAACAAGGTCATCGATGTGGTGTTCTGCATCAACTATGGTGGCCGTGCTGAAATCGCCGACGCCTGCGCCGCCATCGCTCGCGAAGTGCGCGATGGCAAGATTTCCGGCGACCGTGTGACTGAGAAGATGATTGCCGACCATCTGTACAATCCGGACATTCCCGATTGCGACTTGGTGATCCGTACTTCCGGCGAACAGCGCACCTCCAACTTCCTGCCGTGGGAGGCCGCCTACGCCGAGCTCGACTTCGTGCCCGAACTCTTCCCGGACTGCGGCCGTGACGTGCTATGGCGCTCCATCGACCATTACATCCACCGCGATCGCCGATTTGGCGGCGTGAAATAAAGAACAGTCCGGTGGACTGTTCGTTCACGCCGCCTGGCCGAGGCCGATAGGACATGACCAGGTAATGATGAGTCCGGCGAAGCCGGTCCTTGATTGCTGGGGGTGTGAAATAGTCCTTGTTAGGCCCCCTCTGACGGGCTGAGCCGTAAAGCAAACGCCCGGTGGGCTGTTTGTAGGCGAAGGCGAGACGAGAGTCGAGCCAGAAGAATGCGAGCGGCAGCTTGTCCGTAATTGCGGTCGAGCTGCCCGTGTAGCGGACTGAGGGGAGTTACCGGCACACCTCAGCCATCCTCTCTACAAACTCATCCAAAAAACGTTCCGAATCCACACCAAGTGCCACATGCACATGCGGCATGGAATGATTCACCAGCCCAACCGGGTCTCCGGTGGTCCGGCCTCGTACTCCATTGAAATCACCGGTATTGGTCTCCGCGCGCAACGCAAGATCAAAACAATCGACCAGTGAAGAATCAAGTGCAACCGCCGCCGCTAACGGATCATGCAACGGCATGCCGCCAGAGAACAGTGCGGGGTCGGCTTCCAAATTTGCCTTGATGGAAAAGTCCGCGAGATCAGCCAAGAACCGCCCGCGCTTGGTCCCCGTCGCACGCCACCGGTCGGCCGCCGATTGCGGTAGCAAACACTGGTGAGTCACATCAAGTCCCACCATTGTGATGTCTGCGCCGGAATGAAATACACGATTCGCGGCCTCAGGGTCTTGGATGATATTCGTCTCAGCTACCGCATCCCAACAATTACCGGGTTGGGTAAGCGTACCGCCCATCATCACCAGCCTGAGTTTCGATGCAATATCCGGTGCTCGAGTAATAGCCGCATCCACATCCGTCAACGGCCCGGTAGCCAGCACGGTAACGTCTCGGCCAAACTCGCGAACCTGCTCAATCAGATACTCAATCCCATCCGCAGCATCAACGGAGCATCTCCTTTTGCCCCCGCTGGCGAGAGCTGTCGGCATAGTCGACTGGGGGTGGCCCACCGACCGAGAGCGGTTCACACGAGAACAAGCACCCAACGCCGGATGAGCATGAACATCCCCCGCCAAATACCCGCCAACAGAAACAACCTCATCGGGCACATCCACAGACATATCATCACCAGGCACACCAGCTCCATCAGCCAGAGCCCCGGACCCTGCCAGCCGAGTATTCCCCAGTCCATCATCCCCATGGAACTGGGCACACCCTGCATCAGGAATAAACGCATCAGCCCAAGAAGGATGCTCAGACCCTAAAAACACTGGAATATCCGCCCGACCAAACAAATCAAGCACCGCGCAAGTATTGGCATAAGCCGTGTTCGCATCCACATTGCCATAACCGGCAATCACGCCGCCCAACTCGCACTCATCCGCTGACCCCAACAAATACGCCAACGCCAACGCATCATCAACACCCGTATCCATGCTGGCAATAATACGGTCAGGACATTGGACCATAGAATCGTCTCCTTGTTAGCGTGATCCGCTATGAATAACCTTATCGGCCGATACGCAAAAATGCGTCCTTTCCTCATGGGAAGGACGCATTTTTGCGTAGATTCAAACTCGGAATATCGGAAATTACTTGCCGATGAATTCGTCGGTGGCAAGGTCCTTGGCCTGCGGGGCCTCATGAATTATCTTGTCATGACTGTCGGTGTATGCGTCTTCTTCAGCCAGGAAGTCGAAGTATTCCTGAGCGCCCTTGAAGTCGTTGGTGCCGAGCACGAAAGAGCCGTCCTTGATCTTGGCCGGATCGCCCCAGTACTGGCCGTCGACGATAACCTGCATGCTCTTCTTGACGAATTCGGGCTTGAGGTTGGCGTCAGGGGCTTCGTCCACGAGAATCTGCGCGGCGTCATCCGGGTTGGCGTACGCGTACTCGTAACCCTTTTGAGTGGCCTGAGTGAACTTCTTGACCAGGTCGGGATTGTTCTTGATGGTCTTGTCATTGGTGATGATGCCGATGGTGTCGGCGTTGCCGGGCACGCCATAGTCAGGCTCGGTGAAGCAGTTGAGCTTCGGGCCGTACATGTCGGCTTGCACGCCTTCCCACGTGGCGTAGAAGCCTCCGAAATCGGCCTTGCCGGATTCCATGGTCTGGAAGGTGGAGGTGCCGACGGTCACCTTGTCGAATTCGCCCTTGCCACCATCGGTTTGGACCATGCGGCGCACCACGGCATCGGACTCGTTGGAGCCGAAGGTGGCGAAGGTCTTGCCATCCAAATCCTTAGGGGACTTGACGGCGGTGTTGGACGCCAGTGCGCACCAAATGGCGCTCGGCTTCTGCTGCACCTGCAGCACCTGCTTGATGTGAGCGCCCTTCAGCGTGTAGACGCCCACGTTGGTCAGGTTGGACAGGGCGAAGTCGGCCACACCGTTGTTCACGGCCTGTTCGGCACCGGCCTGGGCTACGGCCACGATATCCACGTCAAGGCCGGCGTCCTTGAAGTAGCCCTTGTTCTTGGCCACGTACACGCCGATGTGGTTGGTATCGGGTGCCCAGGAAAGCATGAAAGTGACCTTCTTGAGGTCGGAGGTGTTGGAGTTGGAGGAGTCGGCGGTGTTGGTCTGGCCACATGCGGCGAAACCGAAAGTCATGGCAAGGGCGCCCACGAGGGCAGCGGCCTTGGATACAAGGCTTTTCTTCATAATGATGGTTCCCTAATTCGTTGTCTCTCTATCGTTCTCTGGGATTGCTTCGAACGGAAGTCGGCAGAAAACGATATGGAGGGCCTTGATTTCCGTTCGACCAGCGCCCCCGACATTCCCTATGAAAGCTCGGGAAAGCCGGTTTGCCACACGCTGGTAAAGCTGTTCCATTATAGAGACAGGGTTGGAGACCTCATGAGAAGCCGCCTCGTTCAGTCGGTCCTGGCTGCCGGCTCGTGCCTTTGACGGTAAAAAAGAACTACTGGTCCGCGTCGGGGTCTTCGTCGTCGCCGGCCGGGCCGAGCAGGATGCGCTCGCTGGCGTTTACCGCCAGCATCAGTACGCATGTCATCAGGATAATGACGATGGTGGCGGAGAAGATCAGCGGCGTGCGGAATGAATTGTAGGCAGCCTGCAGCCAGATGCCAAGGCCCTTGCGTGCGCCAAGGTATTCAGCGGTGGATGCCGTGGCGAAGATGTATGCGGCAGATACTCGGATACCGCCATAGATCTGACGTGCGGCAACGCGCAGCTTCACGTGCCAGAGCGTCCAGACCGGGGTCGCGCCGCAGGTCAATGCGACGTCGGAATAGAACTGGGGCACTGCTTCTAGTCCGCGCACAGTCTGCACGGCGATGGGGAAGAGGCCGAATACCGCCACGATTACGATTTTGCCGGAAATCTCAAAACCGAACCAAATCAGGAACAACGGGGCGATGGAAATCAGCGGCATGGTTTGTGCGGCGGCAAGCAGCGGATAGAACGCCGCGTTGAACGTGTGCGAGCAGTACAGTGCAATGCCGATCATAATGCCGAAGAACACGGCAAACAGGAAGCCGACCACGCCCTCATAGCCGGTGATTGCCGCGGCCGGGCCGAGCGTGTTCCATGTTTCGATGGTGGCGGCGAAAATCTCGCTTGGCGCGGAGATCATCGTGGGGGAGACATGTCCTAGATCCACCCACGTTTCCCAGACTGCCAGCAATACGATGACGGCGATGACGGTGGGCATGCGGCGCTTGAGGCGCTTGGCGATGGACATGGGATGTCACCTTGCTTTCCGCGCCAGTCCGGTTTGCTGGTGGCGCTTGCGGCCGGGGCGTGGAACAGTAAGGTGAGGAGCCTGCGCGCCTGCCGGTCGTGTGATGGATCGTGTTATATGCCGTCCATCAGTATAGGCGAAGGCGAACGACAGGGCGCACAAAAAACCTCCCTCGTCAGAGGGAGGTGAAAGAGCTACTCCAGTCCGATGGACTTCATGTGGTGGAGCTTCAGGGAATCCACCTTGAGACTACCGGACTCGGCGACGAGCTTGATGGCGCGCGGGCCTTCGGAGGCGTAGGAGTAGGAGCTCAGCACTTGGTGGCCACCGTTGACGTAGACCTCCACGGAGCCGCGATCCACGAACACGCGCAGGTCCAGCTTGCCGGAGGCCAGTTCGGCGTCGGTCAGTGGGGCGGCGCGGTAGCCGCGATCGCCGTTGGCCATGGCCTGACGATCCACCACCACGCGGCCGATCTGGTCGTCATAAGCCACGTAGGTGTAGGCACCGTCCTCAGTGGCGTGAATCTTCAGACCCGCACGCTCGGCAGTGGAGGCAGCCAAGTCGATGGTCATTTCGATTTCCACGGCCTCGGCGTCATCGGCGATGATCTGCTCGCCATCCATGTCGAGTGTGATCGAACCATGGTCGAGGGTATCCTCGCGCAGGCCTTCCATTTCGGCGACCGGCGCGGTGACCACGTCGCCGTCATCACCAAGAGTGATCTCGCGCGGCAGGGTGAGCTGGCCACACCAGCCGTCATCCTCCATGGGAATCGGCTGCACGAACGGGCTCATCCAGCCATAGACGATCTGACGGCCTTCCACATTGAAGGACTGCGGGGCGTAGTAGTTGTGGCCGCAATCCCACAGGCGGAACTCGGTTTCCGGCTTGAATTCGCCGCCCGGCTCCCACGTGCCAATCATGTAGCCGGCGTTGCTGACGTTGCGGTTCATGAAGCCGCTGGGCTTGGACCCCATGGCGGAGAAGCCAATGACCCACTTCTCGTTGCCGTCCTTGTCTTTGATGGGGAAGAAGTCGGGGCATTCGAGCATGAACACATCCGGATCCGGGTGCTGGAAGAGCACGCGCTCGTATTCCCAGCGGACCATGTCCTTGGAGGAGAACAGCCACATCTGGCCGCGCTTGTCCGCAGAGGAGACACCGAAGGTCATGTACCAGGTGTCGCCGGTCTTCCAGACCTTCGGGTCGCGGTAGTGGTGGTCGACCTTGTCGGTCGGGCAGTCGATGATCATGCCCTGCTTGGTGGCGGAGGTGAGCTCGTCATTGTCCGGCAGCGCGGTCATCTGCACCTGCCAGTCGCCGCCGGTGTTGTCGTGGCCGTTGGCCCAACGGTGGCCGGTGTAGTAGAAGCGAAGGTCGCCGTTGTCGTCGATGACGGCGGAACCGGAGAACACGCCGTCCTTCTCCTGCTCTAGAGACGGTGCGAACATGATGGGCTCGCGCTTCCAGCTGAGCATGTCGGTGGAGGAGACGTGGCCCCAGTGCATCGGACCCCACTGGGTGCCGTAGGGGTGCAGCTGGTAGAACACGTGCCAGAGGCCCTTGTAGAAGCACAGGCCGTTCGGGTCGTTGATCCAGCCACCGTTGGAGGCGATGTGATACTTCGGGTACCAGCGGTTGTTGCGCTTGGCGGCCATCTCAGCCACGCCGGCTTCGGCTTTTGCCAGTTCAGCAGCGTGGTCGCGGATGGGGGTGAGAACAGGGGCTTCGGGAGTGAAGTCAGTCATGGTGGTCCTTTCAGGCTTTGGCCGCTTCCATCTGGCGCAGCTGCTTGTCGGTGTAGAACGGGTCGCCGCCGACTTCCTGATCATCGCGCTTGATGACGAAGAAGCCGTAGATCAGCGCGCACAGCACGATGCCGGAGATGACCCAGAAGGTCACGCGGGATCCCATGTCGTTGTTCGGCAGAATCTGAGCCATCTTGTCGTGGAAGGCACCCAGAGGGGTCGAGAAGATGACCTGACCCACTTGGGAAGCGATCTGGAAGCCCACCATGTACAGCGTGGCAGAGAGCTTGGTGTCGAAGTGCAGAGTGAAGTAGCGGAATGCCGGCAGGCAGAACAGCGGCACTTCGATGGAGTGGAACAGCTTGACGATGGAGACGGTGATCGGGTCGTGGAACACGCCGCACAAGCCGATGCGCAGGAACATCACGGTAGCGCCGAGCAGCAGAGCGTTGCGCACGCCGATCTTCTTCATGATGATCGGGACCACGCCCATCATTGCGGACTCAAGGAAGACCTGGAAACCGTTCAGGGTGCCGTAGGTGGCGTTGCCGATTTCTTCAGTGGGGAAGAGGTTGGCGTAGTAGGTCGGGAACATCTGCTGATCGAACACGGTGTAGAAGGTGTTGGTCAGCAGCATGAAGACGATGAGCACCCACAGGGTCGGCATCTTGAGAACGGCGACCATTTCCTTGAGGGACGGGTTGGTGGGGGCTGCGTTCGGGTCGGTTTCCTTCTTGAGCTCTTCCTTCTGCTCGGCCGGGACCCAGAAGGCGTACACGAGGAGCATGCCAAGGCCGAATGCGGAGCCGACCCAGAAGTTGATCAGCGGGTTGATGTTGAACAGGAAGCCGGCGCACAGCGCCACGATGGCGTAACCGAAGGAGCCCCAAGCACGGGACTGGCCATATTCGAAACCGAATTTACGGGAGTAGCGTTCGGTGACGGCCTCGAACAGGGAGCAGCCGGACATGAAGCCGGCAGACAGAACGATGGAGCCGATGAGTGCGCCGATCCAGCGGGTGGTGCCACCGGCGAGGATCATCGGGGCGTAAACGAATTGGACGAATGGGCCAACGCAGGCGGCGATTACCGAGACTACGATGACGAGCTTGCGCTTGATGCCGAGCTGATCCTGAATCACGCCGTACACAAACATGATGACCAGGGTGGCCAGCGAGTTGATGGAGTAGATGGTGCCGACTTCAGCATTGGTCAATCCAACGCCTGAGATGAGCCAGCGCTGGAAGAAGGACCACCAGATGCCCCAGGAGCAGAAGAACATGAAGATGCCGAAAGAGCTCTGCAGATAGGAAGGATTCTTCCATGCAGATTTGGTTGCACTTGCCATAATCATCCTTTGATTACTACTTGGTTGGTTATTGGTTATGTAACGCTTCTGCTCGGGCGGCCGTGCCTTTGTAGAAGTTGTTGCGTAGTAATTATTATGCGACGTCAATCGATTTACGTCAATCGATTGACGTAAATCGGCGTGTCGTATCCGTTCGACACGCAAAAGGCCTCCGTGCTGAACGGAGGCCTTGAGAAATCGTGTGGGACTCGGTTACTTCACCGAGGCCTTTTCGATCAGCGTGCAGTGGATCTTCGCCGGAATCGGCGCGTCGATCGGCGGCAGGGGAGCGGTGGTCGCTGGCCATGAGACGTCGTCCATCGAGCGTCCTTCGATAATCGACACCAGCTTGGCCACGGCCCAGTAGCCCATCTCGAAATGCGGCAGTTCCACAGTGGTGAGCATCGGTTCCAGCGTTTCGGCGAACACGCGATGGTTGTCCACGCCGACCACGGAGATGTCCTTGCCGACCGTGAGTCCTCGGCGTGCGGCGCATTCGTACACATACCAGGCGCGGGCATCGTTGAAGCAGAAGAATCCGTCCGGATGCTCGGCATCGAACAAATCGCTGACTGCGGTCAGTGCCGGCCCGTTGTTGAGCACATTGACGACCAGATGATCGTCATAGTCGAGGCCGGCGTCCCTGAGCGCCGCCTGATAGCCTTCCAAACGATCGTCCTGCGCAATCAGCGGCTCCAAGCAACCCACATAGGCGATACGTGCGCATCCGGCCTTAACCAATCTGGTGGTGGCGTCGTAGCCGATTTGGAACTCGTCCGGTTCCACGCTCGGGATTTTGCCAAGCGAGTCGGTGGCATCCACCAACACCAGTGGCGTCTTGGCCAGCGAGGAAGGCACATGGGTGATGCGGTTCGACATCTTGGCGTACAGAAAGCCGTCGGTGCCGTATCGCTTGAGTGCGGCGATTTCCTCGCTCTCGCTGTTCTCGCCGTCGGTGCTCACGGTGATGAGCATATAGCCGAACTGGCTTGCAGCGGTCTGCGCGCCCAGAATCATACCGCCGGCGTACGGGGTGGTGGCCACCTCCTCACTGATGAAACCGAGGATGTGCGTCCTGCCTGTACGCAGCGAACTGGCCAGCGGATTCGACTGGTAGCCGAGCTTGGTGGCGATGGCGCGTACATTGTCCGCAATTTTGGACTTTACGCGCCCCTCGTCGCGTCCGTTGAGCACCAGCGATACCGTAGAGACGGAAACCCCCGCCTTGTTCGCGATTTCCTTCATCGTAACCATGCGTCAAACGATACACCCTAATTGACGGACTGCCAGGAAAGTATCAGTTTTCTCCACCGACTCCGCCGAGGTTGCGCACCGCACCGATGAATAATGGTATGCCGTCCGGGGTGACGTACGAATACAGAAATGGGCGATCCACCGTGAACTCGACGTTGTCCACCGGCGCGCTAACGGAGTCTGCGCCGACCTTGGTGAAGGACATGGCCTTGGCGCCGGCTTCGTTCACCTCGATGCGCGTGCCTTGCAGAATCGAGCCGATATACAGGTTCTCGCCGTGCGAACCGGTGTCGATCATCTTGGTGAAGTCGGCGTCGCCTGCACTGAACGCATCGGTCACCCCCAGTTTTTCGAATGCCTTGATGGTGGCTTCCGAGTCGAACATGCTGTCGATGGTGAATCGCGGTAGCGTGACGTTCACCATGACCGAGTTGACGGAGACGCCCCATCCGGGCATACTGTCCGCGGCGCAACCCATTGCGCCCTCGCCAAGGGAAGCCGTCGAGCATGTACCGAACGCCCAACTGAGCTTCTCGGCATCGCCGGCCAACTCGTCGAAATGCCCTTCGGCCGGCAGCACGATGGCCAGATTGCCGCCGTTGTCGAACGGAATCTCCACCCGCTGCCAAGTGTTGTACTCATCATGTCCGTAAGCCATTTGGCTGAAGGTCCGGTGCATCATCGGCACCTGAGCATCTCCGGCTTCGCCGTGGAAGGTGCCGTTGCCGGTGGACTGCTCTTCGAACGGATCCTTCCAACGGCCATCCGCATAGACGGTGTTGATGATGGACAGGACTTCACGGTCACGCAGCGTGATCTTCGGCTTGAGCGAACCATTCGTATGCTTGGCGATCCAATCGGACATCTTTGCGGCGGCCTGATCGTCGAACGGTAACGTGGTGACTTCGGCCTCGAACATCTTCTTGACGGTGGATTGGTAATCGCTGGCAAGAGAGTAGTCGTCATCAATCCACAGCGAGTTCGCGGCGCTCATCTCGGATTTCGCCCCCGAATATTGCCCGTTGATCGAACTTAGCAGCGATTGGTAGTCGCTATCGGTCAGCGAACCGGAGCCCAGCAGTTCGTTCAGTTGCGAGCGGGTCGTGCCATTGGCGCCCTGCGCGGCGATGGCCAACGCCATCCACATCGAAGCAGGAGAGTAGTTCACATTGCCGGTGCCTCGGTCGCCGGCTTCCATCGCCAGGAATTCCGGTGCGGTGCGGTAGGCGAAGGTTGCGGTGCTGTTGACTACCGGCTGCGTGGCAGGCGTGGCCTTCGGCTTGAACATATTGCGAACCAATGCGCTGCCATCGCCGGCCGTCCACCATACGCCGCCGGCGACGGCAAGGACAAGCACTACTGTCACGATGGCGGCGATACAAGCGTTACGGCATTTGCGTTGTCCGCGCAACCGGTACTGTTCCATCAGTTGCTCGCTCATGGTTGGCCCCTTTGCTTGGATCGGCTCGTGCATCATTGCATGAAATCGCTGTTTTCATTATATTGCGGCTTTCCCTTGAGCCCAGGAACGGTATGGGAACCCCGGCCGTAAGCGAAGATTGGTCCAGCCGAATGCCAGTGGTCCGATGATTGCGCTCGCCAACGGGAAAGACAGACTGCCGGATCGTGTCGAACCGAGTATCAAGTTGGTGATTCCCAACACCAATGGCCAGTGCAGAACCATACCGGGGAACCATACGAACAGGTTTTTGGCAGCCCTGTCAAGAACCTCGTCGGGCATGAGATACATTGATGAGCTCCACTGCAGTAGCAGCAACACCGCTATCAGTACAACCATGCCAATCCAATGCGCGCGGTTCCATGTGAACAGTCGTTGCATCCCGCGCTCGGCGGCGGCATTGCGCATATCGCTCCTGTTGAGCTTGCTGAGTGCTTGTGCACGGTTCATTGCCGTCCTCCTTTACCGCCTTGTCAAGGATTGATGATGATTCCATCGTAAATCACGCAGGAAATGTGGAATGATGGTTGTCATAGTGACCATGACGTGTCAGGACGGAGTAGTTCGGCGTCGGGCACACTGAAGGGGTGAATGTAATGGAAGAAGTGCGCAACCGCAACATACGCATCGGCATTGTGGACAATGACCCATATGCGCTGAAAGTGTTCGGCGCGCTAATCGAACGTATGTCCAGCGATTTTGCCGTGATATAGACCTGCGATTTGGGTGCTGTGGCCATCAGCCGATGCCTGAGCCCCACCAAGCGGCCTGACGTGCTGGTTACGGATATGTCTATGGGCGCATTGGATCGCACGCATCAAGTCATTGATGTGATTGAAGGCAGGGGAGAAGCGGCGCACAGTGCAGTGACTCCGCATGATTCGACCGTTGATGCCGCTCCTGGCATTGCATGTGACATCACAGACGCTGATTGTCCGCTGGAGACGCAGACCTATCCACCGGCACCGGCCTCAACCGTTACCAACAATTACTAGAACAACAAAACGGCGCCCTGCATATCACCACGCAAGACGCCGAATGGACATTATCAGCAGTTATTCCACTGTGAGGAAACCGATCACCCAACCGACTTCTGCGCAGTCTCCGCGCCAAAGAAGCCGACAATCAGCATCGATGCAATAGCAATCGCGCTGATGGCCACAAAGATGGACGTGGCACCAAGCGAGGTAAGCATCCAGCCCACCACCATCGGCATCAACACATTGAGCAGCTTGGCCACGGCGTTCGCGAAGCCGACGCAACGGAAGCGAACCTTGGTGGCGAACAGTTCCGGAGCGTACACAGCCACCACGGAAGCCATAAGCACGTACAGGCACATCATGAGCAGGAAGCCAACGATAATTGCGCTCACGGTAGAGGTCTGGAAGGCATACATCAAACCGAACACGCCAGTGAACAGGAAGGCCGGCACAATCGTGCGCTTGCGGCCGATACGGTCGATAAGCAGAGAGCCAATCAGGCAGCCGACCGGGGCACCGAGCATCATCACCGTGGAGGTGAGCAGCGAGCTGGACAGGTTAATACCACGCTTGACCAGAATCGTCGGAACCCAAGAAGTGAAGGCGTAGGAGCACACGTTCGTGGCGGCCACAGCAACCACAGCCACAAGCAGGCAGATGCCGAGCGAACGGCCTCCGGCGTTGCGGGTGTCGCTGGTGTCGGCCTTGGCGGCTGCGTCGATCGGTTCGGAACCGTTGGCCTCAAGCTGCTTGACGATGGCGTCGGCCTCATCGTAACGGCCGCGCACGGCGAGCCAACGCGGGGATTCGGGGATGTCGCGGCGCAGCCACCAGATGATGGCGGCCACCAGGCCGATGGCCACGAACAGCGGACGCCAGGACCAGCGGGGGATGATCCATGCACACAGCAGCATAGCGATTGGCACACCGCAGTTGGCCACGAGCGAGACAATCGCGCACCAGTGGCCACGGCGGTTCATCGGTGCGAACTCGTTGACCATGGCGAAGCCGGTGACGATTTCAGCGCCGAGGCCCAGGCCGGCACCCAGACGGCACAGGGACAGCACAGCCATGTTCGGGGCGAATGCGCCGAGGAAGGTGAAGCCGCCAAACAGCAGCAGGTTGATTTGGTAAGCCACGCGGCGGCCCTTCAGGTCACCGACGAAGCCGGCCAGCAGCGAACCGACCAGCAGACCCAGGAAGCCTGCGGACATAAAGGTGGAATTTTGCGCAACGGTGGACCAGCGGGTAGCCAACGTGCTGGAGGCGACGGCGCTGCCAATATATACGTCGATGCTGTCCATCAGCATGCCAGCGGCGACCAGCGTCACGATGCGATGGAACATCGGGGTTTCATGTGCGCGATCCATGCGCGAGATAATATCCTGAACCTTGGCTTGATCCGTCACGGTGGTACGTGCTTGTGCGTTTTCCATAGCCGCGGGATTGCCGGAAATCTGCTGTTCAGCAGCAGTCATATTTGAGCCCTCTTCTTGCAAACCTGCCCGCGTGCAACTGCTCAATGGTGTTGCGGCGAGCGAACTCTTGATTGGACTGTGTGTTCCGTTCGCCCTCCCATTGTGTGGGATGAACGACGTTTGCGATCCAAGTCTTGAATTCTACGTAGCGAGCCAATCGTTGTGAGATAGCTCACTACATGGGGCTTAACTATAGGTTCGATTTTGTGGCACGCCGCGTTGCGGTCACATCGTGAACGATAACAGAGGTTGTGACGCTCCTATATATGCCCCACTTACGCTCTTACCCCGTCGAAAGAAGGCAGAACCGTGATTCCCATGGGGCGGTAAAACACTCATGGGGCGGTATTTGGCCCATGGGGCGGTTAGCGGATTATGCCTTTCCGCAGAATAGAGCCGTTTTCGACTACCGCCCCATGAGGGTTTTACCACCCCATGGGTGAGCTACCGCCCCATGAAACGTGTAATAACAAAGCATGCCCTTGCTGGTGGAAGCGATGCTTTGCTACTTCGCCTGCTTGTCGGCGAGGATCTCATCCACCAGCTTGGGCTTTTCGGTCAGCTGGCCGGTGAAGCCGGGGCGGATATCCATGTGCAGCACCAGAGAAGTGCGGTAGCCCTGCTCGGCGAGCTTCTTGGCGGCCTCACCGGCCACCTTGAGCACGTCGTCCAGATCGCCTTCCACGTTGGTGAACAGGGCGTTGGTTTCCTGCGGCAGGCCGGATTCGCGAATCACCTCGACGGCCTGAGCCACGTATGGCGAAACCTCGGAGCCCACGCCATTGGCCGACACCTGAATGGCGGCCACGGTATTGAGGTACGGTTTGCCGGTTTCCGGGTCGATCGGCACTTCCTGAGTAACGGCATTACGGTCAATAATCATAATTCTCCTTTTATTACTTGGCTCCCCTCAGAGAGGAGAGCCAGTAGGACTCAGCGATACTTCCAGAAATGATCCATCGGGCCGGAGCCGTGGCCAAGATTCAGCTGGGCCTTCAGTGCACCGGTCAGATACTTCTTCGCATGCTTGATGGCCTTGGGCAATGTGTCGCCAAGCGCCAGATACGAGGCGATGGCGGAGCTCAGCGTGCATCCGGTGCCGTGCGTGTTCGGATTATTGATACGCGCGCCATCAAACCAGGTCACGGTTCCATCCGTCTCGGCAAGCACATCGTTGGCATCCTCGGTGCCATGACCACCCTTGACCAGCGCGGCACAGCCATAACGCTCCACGAGGCGGTGGGCGGCGGCCTCCATATCCTCCTGATCGCGAATCAGCGTATCGGTCAGCACTTCGGCCTCGGGAATGTTCGGAGTCACGACCGTGGCCATCGGGAACAGCTTGCCGGTCAAGGCCGCAATGGCATCGTCACTGATGAGATTGGCACCGGAAGTGGCCACCATAACCGGGTCGAGCACGATGTTCGTGGCGTGATGGAAGGTGAGTCGTTCAGCGATGACGTCGATGATGTCAGTGGCAGACACCATGCCGATTTTCACCGCGACCGGCGGAATATCCTCAAACACCATGTTGATCTGGTCGGCGAGAATGTCCGGTTTGGTGTCCTGAATGGAACGCACGCCGGTGGTGTTCTGTGCGGTGAGCGCGGTGATGGCGCTCATGCCGAACACGCCGCAGGCCAGCATGGTCTTCAGATCGGCCTGCATGCCGGCACCGCCGGACGAGTCGGAGCCGGAGATCGCGAGAACAGCGGGAAGTGTAGATGTTGCAATTTGTGCCATAGTGTTCATTCTAAGTGGGGCCCATGATGTTTTTCGGAGCGGTTTTCCTTGATGTTTTGCCGCTCCTGTGGTGAGACGGGGAAGGTTTGCTGATTGCGATTGATTCATGAAATGTTCGGGAGGGGGCATGGCTGATAACGATGTACTGCGCCGTGCGCTCAACGAAGGCGTGGTCCTGGAGACTTCCGACGGCCTCGGTCCAGATGGCGCACACTTCGGCACTGCCTTCGAGCGAGTCGAGCGTCGTCCCGAATTAAGACACCACCGGGCATAATAATTGGCTCCCCTCAGAGAGGGGAGCCAGAGAGGTTTACTCCTGGGCGGTGGAGTAGAGCTTGCCGCCCTGGGCGGTGTACTTTTCGCTCATCGCATCCATGCCGGCGAGGATTTCTTCGGGGCTGAGCACGTTGGCGGACACCACGCCGTTATCGACATTGGCCTTGGCCGTAGCCAGTGCCTCGGAGTCGATGCCTGCAGCAGCCTCCTTCACGATTTGCTGCTGAGCGGCCTCGCCACCGAATGCCTTGCGGATGTTCTGGGAGATGGCCATCGAGCAGAACTTCGGGCCGCACATCGAGCAGAAGTGCGCCATCTTGGCCGGCTCGGCGGGCAGGGTATCGTCGTGGAAGGCGATGGCGGTGTCCGGATCGTAGGACAGATTGAACTGGTCGAGCCAACGGAACTCGAAGCGAGCCTTGGAAATCGCATTGTCGCGATCCATCGCGTGCGGGTGGTGCTTGGCGATGTCTGCGGCGTGGCAGGCGATCTTGTAGGCAATCACGCCCTGCTTCACATCATCCTTGTTCGGCAGGCCGAGGTGTTCCTTCGGGGTCACGTAGCACAGCATAGCGGTGCCGTAACGACCGATCTCGGTGGCGCCGATAGCGGAGGTGATGTGATCGTAACCCGGAGCGGTATCGGTGGTCAGCGGTCCGAGGGTGTAGAACGGGGTGTTGTGGCACACGGCCTTCTCCAGCTCGATGTTCATGCGTACGGTGTCGAACGGCACGTGGCCCGGGCCCTCGATCATCACCTGCACGTCCTTGGCCCAGGCGCGCTCGGTCAGCTCGCCCAGAGTCATGAGCTCGGAAAGCTGCGCGGCGTCGTTCGCGTCGGCTAGGGAGCCGGGGCGCAGGCCATCGCCCAGAGAGAACGCCACGTCGTACTTGGCGAAGATGTCGCACAGCTCGTCGAAGTGCGTGTACAGGAAGCTCTCCTGGTGGTGGCGCAGGCACCAGTCGGCCATGATGGAGCCACCGCGGGAGACGATGCCGGTCACGCGGTTGGCGGTCAGCGGCACGTAACGCAGCAGCACGCCGGCGTGGATGGTCATGTAATCCACACCTTGCTCGCACTGTTCGATTACGGTGTCGCGGAACAGTTCCCAGCTCAGCTTGGAGGCATCATCCTCGACCTTTTCGAGGGCCTGGTACATCGGCACGGTGCCGATCGGCACGGGGGAGTTGCGAAGAATCCACTCACGGGTGGTATGGATGTCGTTACCGGTGGACAGGTCCATCACGGTATCGGCGCCCCACTTGGTGGCCCACGTCAGCTTCTCCACTTCCTCATCGATGGAGGAGGTGACGGCCGAGTTGCCCATGTTGGCGTTGAGCTTGGTCAGGAAGGCGGATCCGATAATCATCGGCTCGGCCTCGGGGTGGTTGATGTTGCAAGGCATCACCGCGCGGCCGGCGGCCAGCTCGGAGCGCACGAGCTCCACATCGCAGTTCTCGCGGGTGGCCACGTACTGCATCTCCGGGGTGATGATGCCGTGGCGGGCGTACCACATCTGGGTGATCGGGTGGTCCTTGGCACGCATCGGCTCATGCTTGCGTCCACGCCATTCCTTGGTGGCGCGGCCGCGCTTGATGGCGCGCTTGCCATCGTCCTCAAGGTTGCGGCGGCGGCCCTCGTAGTCTTCGATGTCGCCGCGGTCGCGGATCCAGTCGAGACGCAGGGGCTTCAAGCCTTCCTTCGGGTCGCACTTGGGGCCTTCGGTGTTGTAGTCGTGGAACGGCGGGTTCGGGCCCACGCCGGGCGTGTCGCTCAGCTTGATTTCGGTGTACGGCACTTCCAGGTCGTAGGAACCATACTGATAGGTGAACGGTACGGACTTGGTCTTGCGGATGTGCGCCTTGTCGCGCTGCTTGGAACCACGGGCGGCGATGTCCACGCGCTGCTGCTTGGCAAGCTTCTGGGCATCCTTGGCGTCCTTGGCGTTGGTGAACTTCTTCTCAGTGGCCTCGGAACCGGGCTTCGCGGCCCCTTCCTGAGCAGCCTGAGTGTCAGTAGCGGGGGTGTGGGTTACGACGCGCGGAGCGTAGCCGTGCTTCTTGTCGCCGCGGACGGCCTTCCAGCCTTCGACCATGGTGCGCGCGGCCTCTTCCGGGTTCTCGGCACCCGCGATGGCGGAGACCACGAACCAGCCAGCAGCCTTGGTATCGGCGAGCATGGCCATATCGGCTGCGGTCACGCCGCCGCCCACGACCACCGGGAATTCGCTGGCAACGCAGATGGTGTTGATCTGGGCGGCGTCCAGCGTCTTGCCGGAGCCGTCGTTGCCGCCCACGGAAGCCTCGGGCTTGGTGGTGGAGACGTGCAGAGGACCGGCGCCAATGTAGTCGATGCAGCCGTCGGGCAGCTCGTTGATGAGCCGAACGAGGCTTTCGGTCTCAGCCGACAGACCCACGATGGCCTCGTCGCCGAGCAGGGCGCGGGCTTCGCGCGGCTCCATGTCGGTCTGGCCGATGTGCACACCGTCCACCTTGATGCCCTTGCGGCGGGCCTGCCACACCACGTCGGCACGGTCGTCGATCACAAAGGCCACGGAATCGGACTTCTCATTGTCCTCGATGATCTGCGCGATGTCGCGAGCCATGTCGGTCAGCTCAGAGGCATCGGCCTCCTTGGCGCGCAGTTGGATGAAGGTTGCGCCGCCGTGCAGAGCCTGATCCACCACGTCGGTCAGCGGACGGCCTTTGCAGTCCTCCGGCCCCACCACGAAGTACGCGGACAGGTCGAAGCTGTCGCGCATGGAGGCGTATGGGTATTCATTACTCATTATTATTCCTGCTTTTGTTGTTTCTTGTGGAAGTCTTATTGGAAAAAACTGTTATGAGCTCCCTCATCAGAGGGAACTGAAACTACTGCACCAAAATCTCGGATTTCGCCACCTGTTCGGCGGTCACATTCCACAGCGCGTCAAGGAACGCAACTTGGAACGAGCCCGGTCCGTGCGAAGTTGTATCGGCCACCTCTCCCGCGCGGTTGTACAGCAGAGACGCGGACAGGGCGGCGGTCAACGGATCGGAGACCGCCAAATACGTGGCAGCCACGCCGCCCAGCGAGCAGCCGGCACCGGTGATCTTGGTCATCATCGCGCTGCCGCCCGGCAGCCGGTACACGGTTTCGCCATCGGTCACCAGATCGGCGATGCCGGACACGGCCACGGCGCAGCGGGTGGAAGCGTCATGGGAGGAATGCTTGGCGTGCTGTTCGGTCAGATACTGTGCCAGCGCCACCGCCGCGCCGGTTGCGGACTCCACGTCGTCGACGGATTCCACTCCGGCGGGGCGGTGCTCGGAAGCGTCCCCCACGGTTTCGGTATTGAGCCCCCACATGTTCGCCAGCGCGATTACCTCGGATGCATTCGCGCGAATCATGGTCGGGGGAGCGGCCTTGAAGGCCTGAAGAATGGCGGTACGGGTGCGGCCGATGCCGGCGGCCACCGGGTCGAGCACCCACGGCTTGTCCAAGTAGTTGAGTCGCTGGGCGATTTCGGGCAGTGCGTCCTTATAGAACGGCAGCAGCGTGCCCACGTTGATGTAGTTCGCGCCCGCGATTTTCGCGGTTTCGATCACGTCGTCCGGCAGGAAACTCATGGCCGCAGTGCCGCCGGCCGCCAGTTGCGCGTTGGCAACCAAATTGATGGTCACAAAATTGGTGAATGACTGGGCCAACGGAGTCGTCTCGCGTACGCGGCGAACGGCATCGGCGATATTGTCACGGATGGGTGAATCGGCTGGAACCGGAGTCCCGGCGGTATAACCGCTGGACACGCCGGTAAACGATGATGCACTATTGCTCATTTACTGCTCCCTACGATGGTCTTAACCAACAGGTTCTAAGGGTCAGGCTCAGGCCTTTCTCAACTCGCGAACCACATGCGAGTTCCCCTGCATTACAGTGCCGACGCTATGCGCCAACATGGACATTATCGTGACGGATTTGTTCGATACGTGTCGTCAGGTCTGGCGCGTCCCCGTCCATTCGTGATACATAGACGCCTCCGCCGAGCAACATCTCCCGAATTTGTGACGCTGACGCGATGTCAGTGGCACAAATTCGGGAAGGGTAAAACAACAGGAACAATATGGAGGTGTTGCGATATAGGAATCGCTGCGAACGGTCGCTCGTGAGACGCGGAACATATACCGGACAATGCCGCCTGACCTGTCACCATATACGGCTATCCTGAAGCGGTTGTTATTAGACCCCAAACCGTTCAAACCAGAAGGTGCATTGTGGCTCAGTCCAAACTCGATGAAGTCGTATCCCTTGCGAAGCGTCGCGGCTTCGTGTTCCCCGCCGGCGAAATTTACGGCGGCACCCGTTCCGCTTGGGATTACGGCCCTCTCGGCGTCGCTCTCAAGGACAATATCAAGCGTGAATGGTGGCGCTCCATGGTCGTCACCCGTCCTGATGTCGTCGGTGTCGACACTTCCATCATTCTGCCGCCCGAAGTGTGGGTGGCGTCCGGCCACGTGAGCGTGTTCAACGATCCGCTCGTCGAGTGTCTCAACTGCCACAAGCGCAACCGCGCCGACAAGCTCGAGGAATCCTACGCCGAGAAGCACGGCGACAAGATGCCGGAAAACGGCATGAAGGACATCGTCTGCCCGAACTGCGGCACCCGTGGCCAGTGGACCGAACCGCGCGACTTCAACATGATGCTGCGCACCCACCTCGGCCCGGTCGAGGACGAGAACAGCCTGCACTACCTGCGTCCGGAGACTGCACAGGGCATCTTCGTGGACTTCAAGAACGTGATGACCTCTTCCCGTTCCAGGCCGCCGTTCGGCATCGCCAACATGGGTAAGTCCTTCCGTAACGAGATCACCCCGGGTAACTTCATCTTCCGCACCCGTGAGTTCGAGCAGATGGAGATGGAGTTCTTCGTCACGCCCGGCACCGATGAGGAATGGCACCAGTACTGGATCGACGCCCGCACCCGCTGGTACATCGACCTCGGCGTCAAGCCGGAGAACCTGCGCCACTACGAGCATCCGAAGGAGAAGCTCTCCCACTACTCCAAGCGCACCGTGGACATCGAATACAAGTTCGGCTTCCAGGGTTCCGACTGGGGCGAGCTCGAAGGCATCGCCAACCGTACCGATTACGATTTGAGCGCGCACTCCAAGCACTCCGGCGAAGACCTGAGCTACTTCAACCAGGCCACCGGCGAGAAGTACGTGCCGTACGTCATCGAACCGGCCGCCGGCCTGACCCGCTCCCTGATGTGCTTCCTCGTGGACGCCTACGATGTGGACGAGGCCCCGAACACCAAGGGCGGCGTTGACAAGCGCACCGTGCTGCGTCTCGACCCGCGTCTGGCCCCGGTCAAGGCCGCCGTGCTGCCGCTGAGCAAGAAGCCTGAACTGCAGACCGTGGCCCAGAACCTGGCCGACGACCTGCGCTTCAACGAGTGGATGATCGACTACGACGAGTCCGGTGCCATCGGTCGTCGTTACCGTCGTCAGGACGAGATCGGCACCCCGCTGTGCATCACCGTGGACTTCGACACCCTCGAGGACCACGCTGTGACCATCCGTGAGCGTGACACCATGGCCCAGGAGCGCGTCGCTCTTGACAAGGTGGCCGATTACGTGGCCGCCCGCATCGGCGAGAAGCGCACCCGCGTGCCCCTGAAGCCTGTGGAAATGGGCGGTGAGCCTTGGCCTGAGTCCGGCGTTCAGGAAGCCGGCGGCCTGTACTAAGCCGGAGTCGCACAACTTGGGCTCCCCTCTGTGGGCTGAGCCGTAAGGAAGACATCCCAGTGGGCTGTTTGTAGGCGAAGTGGCGGCGATAGACGCCGGGGCTCCTCTCTCAGGGGAGCCCCTACTTATTTTCTTAGGAATCACATGGCACAATCCGAATCCGAAACAGTGCTCACCGAGCATCACGAGACCGACAACCTCGACCCACGTACGGACGCGCCGGCGCGCCCCGGGACCCCGGTGCATATCGCCCCGGTCCAACTCGGCAACATCACCGTGCCGACTCCGGTGGTGCTCTCGCCGATGGCGGGAGTGACCAACTGGCCCTTCCGCGTGATCTGCGAGGAATACGGTCCCGATGGACTCTACGTGGCCGAGATGATCACCGCTCGAGCCCTCGTGGCGCATAACCCGAAAGCACTGCGCCTCTGTCATTTCGCCAAAAGCGAAAAAATCCGTTCACTGCAGTTGTACGGCGTGAACCCCTCCATCACCGAACAGGCGGCGAAAATCGTGGTCGACGGCAACATGGCCGACCATGTGGATCTGAACTTCGGCTGCCCGGTGCCCAAGGTCACTCGTCGAGGCGGTGGTTCGGCCTTGCCTTGGAAAACCGACATCTTCACCGAGCTCATCCAGCGCGTGGTCGCCGTATGCGAGCCGGCGGGCATCCCCGTCACCGCGAAGATCCGCGTCGGCATCGACCATAACCATGAGACCTTCCTCGAAGCCGGGCACATCGCGCAGGAGGAGGGCTGCAAGGCCGTAACCCTGCATGCCCGCACCACCGCCGAATACTATGGCGGTCATTCCGACTGGTCCCGCATCGGCGAGCTCAAGGAACACCTCAACATTCCGGTATTCGGCAATGGCGATATCTGGGGTGCCGAGGATGCGCTCGAAATGGTGCGCGAGACCGGCTGCGACGGTGTGGCCATCGGCCGCGGATGCCAGGGCCGGCCGTGGCTGTTCGCCAACATCAAAAACGCCTTCGAGGGCAATCCCGAACGGCTCAACCCGAATCTGGGCGAGGTCTGCCGGGTGATTCACCGTCATGCCGAGCTGCTTACCGAGTTTTATGAGGGCGATGAGATGATGGCCGTCCACGATTTGCGCAAGCACATCGCCTGGTATCTGAAAGGATTCCCGGTGGGCGGGTCCACCCGCAAGGCCTTTATGGAATGCGAGAGCCTGGCCGATGTGGACCGCGAGATCGGCAAGCTCGACCCGACTATCGAATACCCGCCACGCGTGGTCGACAAACCGCGCGGCCGCGTGCGTTTCGCCAAGAAGGTGCACTTGCCGTATGGCTGGTTGGAATCGCGTACCACCACCCACGAAGAGCGTGAGGCGCTCTTCGGTGACGACCCAATGGACGCCAGTTACTGAGAAAATACTGAAAATACACGCAACACGCGCCATTCTGCGCGTGAATTTCCCTCCAAGAGTAGCCTGTTTGCGCTACTCTTGGGTGTAACCGTGAAGTGACAGGAGCCAAACGTGAGCGAGATCGCGCAGAATGAGTTCAACGACAAGACCAACATCAAGGTTGTTGGCGTCGGCGGTGCCGGCGGTAATGCCGTCAATCGCATGATTGCCGAGGGATTACAGAATGTTGAATTTGTGGCGGTAAATACCGATGCGAAGGATCTTCTGCGCTCTGATGCGGATGTCAAGATTTCCCTTTCCGATAAGTCCAGTCGTGGTCTCGGTGCTGGTGCCGACCCGGAGCGTGGAGCCAAGGCGGCCCAGGACCACCAGTCGGATATCGAAGAGGCGCTTAGGGGTGCCGACATGGTGTTCGTCACCTGCGGCGAGGGCGGTGGCACCGGTACTGGCGCCAGCCCGATCGTCGCTCGTGCGGCTCATCAACAGGGTGCTCTCACCATCGCGGTTGTTACTCGTCCGTTCAGCTTCGAAGGCCCTCAGCGTTCCGCTTCCGCCGAATACGGCATCGACAACCTGCGCAAGGAAGTCGACGCGCTGATCGTCATTCCGAACGATCGCCTGCTCGAGCTTTCCGACCGTTCCATCGGCATCATTGAGGCCTTCAAGACCGCTGATACCGCACTGCTTGCCGGTGTTCAGGGCATCACTGACCTGATTTCGATGAACTCCTATATTCATGTCGACTTCAACGATGTGAACTCCATTCTTCGTGGTGCTGGTACTGCGCTGTTTGGTATCGGTTCCGCACGGGGAGAGGATCGTGCCACGCAGGCCGCCGAAATCGCCATCAGCTCTCCGCTGCTTGAGGAAAGCATCGAAGGCGCACACGGTGCGCTGATCAACATCGCCGGTCCGACCGACCTGAAGTTGCAGGAGGCCTCTGCTGCCACCGAACTGGTGCGCAAGGCCATTCACCCTGAAGCCCAGATTATTTGGGGTCTTGCTCTGGACGATGCTTATGGCGATGAAGTGCGTGTCACTGTTATTGCTGCTGGTTTTGACCCCGTCGCCGCTCAAGATGACGACACTCAGAGCACGGTGACGCCGGTTGTGCCAACCGCCGCCGATCCTGCGACTCCCGTGGCACAGCCAGCTCCAGCACCGGCACCGGCTGCACAGCCCGCTGCCACTGCCCAACCGGCATTCACACCGGCTATCGGTGACTCCGCATCGTTGCCTTTTGATGATCCGACTTCCGCTCATCCGAATATCGCCGTGAACGATCCGGCTGGCGATCTCGACATCCCTGACTTCCTGCGCTGAAAGGATTGATCCATGGCTGGGTTCATGAAAAACGCGATGTCCTATCTGGGCATGAGTGACGTTGTGGACGATGAGGACGACTACATCGAGGAGGACGAGGAGCAGAAGCCGGCTTCGAAGTCCGCATTTGATTCCGACCATACGGTCACGCCGCTGGCGTCAACCACCGCGCCTGCCGCATCGTCGACTACCAAGCCGTTCCCCGGTGGTCGTGTGAACAGAATCACCACCATCCATCCGAAGTCATATGAGGATGCTCAACTGGTCGGCCGTGCATTGCGTGACGGTGTTCCGGTCGTACTGAATCTCACCGGTGTGGCCGAAGCCGTGGCATATCGCATCGTGGACTTCTCCGCCGGCGTGGTGTTCGGCGTGCGTGGTTCCCTCGAGCGTGTCACTCCGCGCGTGTTCCTGTTGAGCCCGGCGCAGGTGAACATCAAGGTCGAAGAGCCGACAAAACCAGCCTCGGCACACGATTTGTTCGCTGACTGACCGGTTCAGTAGTTTTCGCATTCGACGTTATATCGGTATTCGGCCGACTCCCAGCAAGGAGTCGGCCGATTCTTATTGTGCTCCGAGCAAACTTTTCATGCGCGGTTGTTAGTCTGTCAGCATGCTTTCCTTAGTGTTCTCTTTGATCGGCCGCATTCTTGCATGGCTCATCAACGCGTATATCACGGTTCTGTTCGTGCGCATGATTCTGGACTGGGTCTCCGTTCTCGCACGAAACTGGTATCCACGTGGTGTGGTGGCCCAGCTGATCAATATTGTGTATTCCATTACCGAACCCCCTCTGCGCTGGCTACGTCGCTATATTCGCCCATTGCCGCTCGGTTCGATTTATCTTGATGTCAGCTTCATTGTGCTGTATTTTGCGCTGGTGGTACTGGAAAGTGTTGTTCTGATAGTGTTCTGAGGCCGTTTTTGACCCGCCGGAGGCATATATCTGGCATAAAAACCCACGTCGAATGTTCTGAAACGATGGGGTCGTGATAGCATTCTGACTTGAGACCAACGTAAGTGCGGGCGATGCCCCAAAGCGAGGTGCAAGATTTATGGCTCTGTTGACGCCGAAGGATATTAGGGAGCATACCTTCCAGACTGTTCGATTCAAGGAAGGTTATGATGTCGACGAGGTCGATGACTTCCTTGATCAGGTCACGGAAACCGTCGAGGCTCTTGGACGTCAGGCGGTAGCCGGCGGTCAGGCCACCCAGTCTCTGGGTCCTGACGTGACCAACCTTAATGCGAAGATCTCCGATCTTACCGGTCAGGTGCAGCAACTCGAGTCGGAGAATGCTGGTTTGAAGAACGCTGTGGCTCAGGCCCAGCAGGCCGCTCAGGCTGGCAATGATCAGGCAGCACAGCTTGTCTCTGCCAAGCTCAGCGAAGCCGAGGAATCCAACCGCGCGCTGTCCTCCCAGAATGAGCAGCTCAAGGGTCAGGTCGATCAGCTGAACGCTCAAATCGATCAGCTCACCGCTCAGGCTGCTCAGGCCTCCGGTGACCAGGAGGCTGTCGGTCAGCAGATCGCCGCCATTCAGCAGGAACGTGATCAGTTCCGCGCGGCCAATGAGGAGCTGTCCCGTCAGCTCGCCGCCGCTCAGCAGCAGGGTTCCGCCGCTCAGCAGCAGTCCGCTCAGATCGCTGAGCTGTCCCGTCAGCTCGAAGAAGCCAAGCAGCGTGAAAACCAGCTTCGTGCTCAGGTTTCCAAGGTTGAGCCGAGCACCGAGACCGGTTCTCTGCAGAAGATCGCTGGCGCCGCTTCCATGCCGGGCACCGAGCCCGAGCGCGCCACCGCCATGCTGACCCTGGCTATGCAGCTGCACGATCAGTACGTGGAGAAGGGCAAGAACAAGGCCAAGGAAATCACCGAGGCCAGCCAGAACAAGTACAACGATCTGGTCACCAAGGCCAACAACTACTCCGAGCGTACCCGTTCCGAGGCCGACGACTACTCCACTCGTACTCGTTCCGACGCCGACACCTATTCGGATCGTACCCGCTCCGAGGCCGACGCTTACCGTGACCAGACTCACGCGGATGCCGAGACCTACTCCCAGAACACCCGTTCTGAGGCCGACGCATACTCCGTCAAGACTCGTCAGGATGCGGACAACTACTCCAAGTCTCAGCACGATGACGCTGACAACTACGAGAAGGAAGTGCAGCAGCGTGCCGCCGAGTATGACAAGAACACTCGTTCCGCGGCTGATGCGTACGACAAGAACACCCGCTCTGCAGCCGATACGTATGCCGAGCAGGTGCGCGACAACCTTCAGGCTCAGTCCAAGGTCGTCGAGGGCAACATCCAGAGCCTCAAGCAGTTCGAGACTGAATACCGCGCCCGCCTCACCGAGTACCTCGGCCAGCTGGCATCGCAGGTTTCCGAGTCGAACAACTACGTCGACCAGACCTCGTCCAAGACCAACTGAGCGTAGGCAGGTACAGGTCGTATGACGAACCAACAGGGACGGCTGCGCACCCGCGTGGCCGTCTTTGCATGTGTGGCCGCGGCTGCGCTGATTGTCGATCAGCTCACCAAGGCTTGGGCGATGGCCGCGTTATCCAACGGTCAGACCATTCGAGTGATTCCCGGACTGCTGTCCTTCACCTTGGTGCGTAATCCGGGCGCGTCCTTGGGCATGGGATCAGGCGCTACTTGGGTAATCAGTCTGTTGGCCGTTGTGGCTTGCGTGGCCCTTGCTGTGGCTGGGGTGCGCACTGTCTCCATGAAATGGTCGGTGGCGATTTCTTTCGCGTTTGCAGGCGCTCTGGGCAACCTGATTGACCGTGTTATGTACGCTGACGGCTTCCTCGACGGCAAAGTGGTGGATTTCCTTAACTATGGCTGGTCCGTTGGCAATGTGGCGGATATCTATCTGGTAGTCGCCGGTGTGGTCCTGGTGATTCTGATTCTTATGGGGGAGCCGTTCTCACACAAGGATCTCATCGAGCAATCCGACGAATCCCTACAGTCTGAGCCGGAGGCGGACGCCAAGTAATGAGTCGAATAGTCCCTGCTCCCGATGCATTGGTGGGTAAGCGTTTCGACGTAGCCGTGGCCAAAATGCTGGGTATTTCACGATCTAAAGCCGCCGATCTGGTTGACTCCGGGCAGGCGCGCGTTTTAGGACGTGAAGTTGCGCGGTCCAGCACATTGCAGGCGGGGGAGACCGTCGAATTTGATTTGGCGGAGGAACAGGCCGAGCCTGAGCCTATCGCAACTGATATGGCCGTTGTCTACGAAGACGATGATGTCGTTGTAGTCGATAAGCCTGTAGGCGTGGCGGCGCATGCCTCGGTTGGCTGGACCGGTCCAACCGTGCTCGGATCACTGCGTGACCGCGGCGTGCATATCACTTCCTATGGTGCGGCCGGGCGTGAGGGCATTGTTTCTCGCCTTGATGTAGGCACTTCCGGCTTGATGTTGGTGTGCAAGTCCGACCTTGCGTACACCGAGATGCGTCGGCAGTTCGCCGAGCATGAGGTAAAGAAAACCTATCATGCGCTCGTGCAGGGTGGTCTTAAAGAGAACAAAGCAACCATTGAGGCACCGATCGGGCGCGCCAAAGTGTCCGATTTCCGCTTCTGCGTGACTCCGGCCGGCAAACCGGCCGTTACGCACTGGGATGTGCTGGAGCGTTTCGGCCATGAGGCCACTCTGGTATCCGTGAATCTGGAGACCGGACGTACTCATCAGATTCGCGTGCATTTCTCCTCGATTGGGCATCCCCTGTGCGGCGACCCCATGTATGGTGCCAATCCGGTGCTGTCTGAGGCCTTGGGACTTGACCGGCAGTGGCTGCACGCCATGAAGCTCGAATTCCGTCATCCCCGCACCCGCGTCTGGACCACGGTCCGGTCCCAGTACCCGGCCGACTTGGCTGCCGCACTCGATGCCATGCGTGCCCGACACATCGAACCCGCTGAACCTGCCGAATATGCCGAAGTTCTGGTGGACTAATTCCGCGACGTGTGCATCATGCGTTTTAATATTTAGATTCAGTTCCGGCTTCGCCGGATTCATCCCAGAATAACGAGAGATCGGTCATGATGGCTCTCCGTCATGACCATACCCCAAGTGACTGCTGATGCTGAGTACCATTCAGGCCAATGGTCGGTAACCGTACGTGAATTACCGGTATTTCCGCTCAACGTGTCTCGGTACTCCAGCGTGAAGTGAACAGAAATGAGCCAAAGCAGTAATGAAGCCGGGCGGTATATGCCATCCGGATTGCAGAATCTCCTGCTGATAAAAACCGTTTCCTAGTCGTTGACCGTGCCCGTTCCGACGACGATCGCGGCCTACGACGCGTTCATCCTCTACCCGGCCCACCGATACGACATCAAGGGCAAGAGGATTCTCAAGCAGGAAAAGAAGTACTATGCCGTGGACTTGGGGATGCGACGTATCCTGTGCTCCAACAACGTGCGGGACATCGGACGCCTCCTCGAGAACGTGGTGTTCCTCGAACTGATGCGCCGCGAGGGCGACGTGTATGTCGGACAGAGCTCCGGCAGCGAGATCGACTTCGTCACGAACGGGCCAGGCGGACGTCGGTACTACCAGGTCAGCGAATCGGTGCACGACTCGGCGACGCTGGATCGGGAGCTGTCCTCGCTGCGCGCCGTGCGTGACAACTATCCCAAGACACTGATTACGCTGGATGACGAACGGCCCTACTCCCACGAAGGCATCCGACAGGTATACGCGCTTGACTGGCTGTTGAACGAAGACCACAAGAAACAGTAGATACTAGGGCGGCCAGCGGGTTAGCAAGACATCAGTTGGTGAGGACTGCTGACATTGCACTCCGACGGATGAATTGAATACTCATATGGTATCCGATTCTGAACAATTGAGTGGGGGCGTTGATGGTTGCCATCGTTTGAGCTGGCTAAATGCGATTTCGCGCCATGCTGTTTCAACAACGGTGACAACGGCTACAGTTGAACTATGCATGGGTTGAAGAGTGCGATTGACAGGGGAGCGGACGCGTGGGCACGTTCGCTGCCTGGGCGCGTGCTCGACCGGTATGTGTCGCGGAGCGGCCCCCTGCTGGCGAATGGTCTGGCATATGGTCTGCTATTCGCCTTTTTTGCCGGCGTCTGGATTGCGGTGAGCGTGTTCGGCCTTATCATGGTCGGCAACATTGATTGGCAGCAGATGCTGATCGACGCGGTGCGTGAAGTCATTCCCGGTGTGGCCGACTCGTTTCTGACGTCTTCCGCGCTAGGCACCATGTCAAGCGCATTGACATGGACCGGTCTGGCCACGTTGGCCATATTCTGGTGGACGGTGACCGGCTGGATGAACTCGCTGCGCCACGCCGTACGGGCCATGTTCGACGACTGCGGCGACGAGCTCAATATCGTCGTCGCAAGGTTACGCGATACGCTTGCCGCCATCGCCATCGCAATACTGTTCATTCTTTCGACCGCGGCCGGTACGGTGTCCGGTGGCATGGTGCGGCGCGTGTTGCAGTGGAGCGGCATCGCCAGCAGCTCGCTGCCGGGGATTCTGCTGCTGGAGCTGACCGGTTTCTGCACCGGCGTCGCGCTGAACTTCGCCTTGTTCATGCTGCTGTTGCGTGTGGTCGCGCACATCAAAGCCGGACGATTCACGCTGATCGGCGCGTCGTCGGGTTCCCTGACGGTTTCGGTGATGCAGCTGCTCGGCGCGCGACTGCTGACCGGCGCCTCCCGCAATCCGCTGCTCGCACCGTTCGCGGCGTTGATCGGCGCGCTGGTGTGGTTCAATCTCGTCGCCCAGGTCATCATGCTGTGCGCCGCCCTCATCGCGGAGTGCCGACGGGAATGCTGAACAGCCGCCCAGACCACACGGTATGGTAGAGCGCATGGCTGATTACGGGAACAACTTTGTGCAACTGCATAACCACACGCACTATTCGCTGCTCGATGGTGCGTCGAAGATTCCGGATTTGGCCAAACGCGCCGCCGAACTTGGCATGCCTGCGGTCGGCATCACCGACCATGGCAACATGCATGGCGCCTACGAGATGTACACCAACTGCGTGGCCAATGGCGTCAAGCCCATCATCGGCATCGAAGCTTATGTGACCCCGGAAACCGCACGTCAAGACAAGTCCCGCGTGCATTGGGGTACCGAAGCCCAGCGCCGCGACGACGTCTCCGGTGGTGGTCTTATCACCCACTTGACCATGTGGGCCGAAAACGACGAAGGCCTGGTCAACCTCATCAAAGCCTCGTCCGTGGCCAACCTCGAAGGTCGCGTCATGCGTTATCCGCGTATGGATAAGGAGGTGCTCGCCACCTATTCCAAAGGCGTGATCGCATCCTCCGGCTGCCCCTCGGGCATCATCCAGACCCGTCTGCGCCTCGGTCAATTCGATGAGGCCCTGCGCGCCGCCGGCGAATTCCAGGACATCTTCGGCAAAGACAACTTCTTCATCGAACTTATGGATCACGGTCTGCCCATCGAAACTCAGGTGACCGGTGACCTGCTGACCATCGCCAAGAAACTCAACGCACCACTGCTGGCCACCAACGATTCCCACTACGTACACGCCGAAGATGCACAGGCGCAGGACGCCATGCTCTGCATCAACTCCGGTTCCCGTCTTGACGATCCGGACCGATTCAAGTTCGACGGCACCGGCTACTACATCAAAACCGCCGAAGAGATGCGCGAACTGTTCAAGGACCACCCGGACGCCTGCGACAATACGCTCGTTATCGCCGAACGCTGCAACGTGATGTTCGACGACCACGAAGACGGCGCGTTCATGCCGAAATTCCCTTGCCCCGAAGGCTGGGATGAGACCTCCCTGTTCCTCAAAAAAGTCGAGGAAGGTCTGGAGAAGCGTTACGACGGCAACCCGCCGCTCGACGTATTGAAGCAGGCCGACTACGAATGCGGCGTGATCTGCCAGATGCAGTTCTGCGGATACTTCCTCGTGGTCGCCGACTACATTCAGTGGGCCAAGGATCACGGCATTATGGTGGGGCCGGGCCGTGGTTCGGCCGCAGGCGCCATGGTCGCCTATTCCATGGGCATTACCGAGCTCGATCCGCTCAAGCATGGCCTGATTTTCGAGAGGTTCCTGAACCCTGAGCGAGTGAGCCTTCCTGATATCGATGTCGACTTCGACCCTGAAGGTCGTGCGCGAGTCATCGAATACTGCGGCGAAAAATACGGCACCGATAAGGTCGCCCAGTGCGTGATCTATGGCACCATCAAAACCAAGCAGGCCCTGAAAGACTCCGCCCGCATCATGGGTTATGAATTCTCAGTCGGTGAAAAAATCACCAAGGCGCTGCCTCCGGCGGCCACCGGCGGCAAAGACATCAGCCTGCATGACATCTTCGACCCGACCGCCAAACGCTACGCCGAGGCCAGGGAATTCCGAGAACTCTACGATTCCGACCCGGACACCAAGCGCATCACCGAAGAAGCCAAGGGTATCGAAGGCCTGATTCGACAGACCGGTGTACATGCCTGCGCCACCATCATGGGTAGCGCACCCATCACCGACACCTCGCCGTTGCTGGAACGCACCGATGGCACCATCACCACCGCCTTCGAATACCACACGTGCGAAACGTTGGGGCTGGTCAAGATGGACTTCCTTGGCCTGTCCAACTTGACGATCATCCACGACACCCTGAAGAACATCGAGGCCAACGGCAAACCCGCCATCGACTACACCAAGATTCCGCTCGATGACGCCGAAACCTACAAACTCATGTCCCGAGGAGACACGCTCGGCGTGTTCCAGCTCGATTCCGACGGCATGCGTTCGCTGCTGAAAACCCTGAAGCCCGATAACTTCAACGATATTTCCGCACTTATCGCCCTGTACCGACCGGGCCCGATGAGTATGGATTCGCACACCAACTATGCCAAGCGCAAAAACGGCCTGCAGAAGATCACGCCAATTCACCCTGAGCTTGAGGAGCCTCTGAAGCAGGTGCTTGACGAGACCTATGGTCTGATCATCTACCAGGAGCAGGTGCAGTCCGCCGCCCGAATCCTCGCCGGCTATTCGCTGGGCAAGGCAGACGTGCTGCGTCGAGCCATGGGTAAGAAGAAGCCCGAAGTGCTGGCCAAGGAGAAGGTGCCGTTCTTCGCCGGTATGAAGGAGCATGGATATTCCGAAGAGGCCTCCCAGGCCGTGTGGGATATTCTGGTGCCGTTCTCCGGCTACGCCTTCAACAAGGCGCACTCCGCCGCATACGGTCTGATCTCCTACTGGACCGCATATCTGAAAACGCACTACCCGGTCGAATTCATGGCCGCCCTGTTGCAAGGTGCCGCCACCAACAAAGACAAGACCGCACTGTACTTGGGCGAGGCCCGCCGCATGGGCATCCAGGTGCTCTCGCCGGACGTCAACGAATCGGTGTACGAGTACTCGGCAGTCGGCGACGTCGTCCGATTCGGTCTTGGTGCCATCCGTAACGTGGGTGACAAGGCCGTGGCCGATATCATCGCCGAACGCGAAGGCCCGCGCGGCAAGTTCGTGAACTTCATGGACTTCATCCGCCGCGTGCCCCTGACCGCGCTGAACCGGCGATTGGTCGAATCGTTGATCAAGGCCGGTGCCTTCGACTCGATTGACCCGAACCGTCGCGCGCTGCTCACCGTGCACGAGGCCGCCATCGATTCGGTGGTGAGTCTGAAGCGCAAACAGGCGGAGGGCCAGTTCGATTTGTTCTCCGATGCCGAGGATGGGGGAGCGGAGGCCATGGGCGACGCTTCCGTGACCGTACCCGATCTTGAGGAATGGGACAAGAAGACCAAACTTAACTTCGAACGCGAAATGTTGGGCCTGTATGTGTCTGACCATCCGCTCTCCGGTATGCAGTCGATTCTCGCGTCCTTGCGTGAAATGTCCATCGCGCATCTGGTTGATCGAGCCAAAACGATGGGTGAAGGACAGCAGGTCACGTTGGCTGGTTTGGTCACCAATGTGGACCGGCGCGTATCCAAGAAGGGCAACCCCTGGGCCATCGTGACCATCGAAGACATGGAAAGCTCCATCCAATGCATGTTCTTCGGCAAGGTCTATGAAGCGGCCGCCGCCGAACTTGCCGTGGACGCCATCGTACAGATTCGCGGCCAAGTGGAGTTGCGCGACGAAACCGTTTCTCTGAGAGCCACGGAAATGCAGATTCCGACCTTGGAAGCCGAGGATGAACGTCCGTTGGTCATCACGCTGCCGCCGGTGGCGTTGGAGCGCCAACGCATGATGCAACTCGGTCAGGTGCTCGCTAATCATCCTGGTTACTGCGAAGTACATCTTGCGGTGCTGGATGAGAAGGGTAACGCTCAGGTGCTCACGTTTGGCGATCGTTTCCGCGTCAAGCGAGATACTTCGTTGTTTGCTGAGATCAAGATTCTGTTTGGCCCCAGCTGCTTGCCTGCCGCCTGATTGGCGGGTTTCGCCCCTGGCCTCTCCCTCACCTGGCTTTGCTGGGGGCTCCTTCATCAGAGGGAGCTAAGGCGTGTGCCACCATACGATGTGCGCGACTACTGTGGAACGTATGGGCATGGAGATGGCGGATACTGGTAACAACGATGACGAGCAACAATGGATTGCCACGATGCTGGAACGGCTGTCTCATTCGCAGTTCCGCGCCAAATTCGCTTTGACCGACAAAGACCGAGCCTATGCCCGCACCAAAGGCAAGGCGACCATCGATCGTCATGCGCGAGAAATGTTGCGAGACCGCATAGGCGCAGCCGAACCGAAGAACGACGGCAGACAGACGCCATGGCGCGGCCATCCGGTATTCACCGCTCAGCATGCTACCGCCACATGCTGCCGCGGATGCATCGAAAAATGGCATCATCTGCCCAAAGGCCGTGAACTCGCCGAAGCGGAGGTAAACCGACTTGCCGATTTGGTCATGGCGTGGATTGAACGGGACCTTATCAATCATCCGGTTCGGTGAAGCACCCCGCATCCTCAGTATGCCTGTATGCCTTCAATAGTTATGGGCCAACAGCCAACATAGGCCTCGAAAACCGTAGATGCAAGGTATTGGCGAATGCGGCAGAACGCCGAACGTTGCCTATGGCGCGTTCGTCAATAATGCGACATGATGTCTATTCAAGAAGAGTTGATGAAGTGTCAACTCTGCCCCAAGGAGGCGGAATATGTACTACAGCAGCGGCAATTATGAGGCTTTCGCACGTCCGAAGAAGCCGGCCGACGTGGACAACAAGCATGCATACATCATCGGTACCGGACTGGCGGCATTGTCTGCAGCCTGTTATCTGGTGCGTGATGGTCAGATGCCTGGCGAGAACATCCACATCCTTGAGAAGGACCCGGTACCCGGCGGCGCCTGTGACGGTCTTGATGTTCCCGGCCTTGGCTATGTGATGCGTGGCGGCCGCGAAATGGACAATCATTTCGAGGTCATGTGGGATCTGTTCCGCTCGATCCCCTCCATCGAAACCGAGGGCGTCAGCGTACTCGACGAGTACTACTGGCTCAACAAGGAGGACCCGAACTACTCGCTGTGCCGCGCCACCAAGAATCTCGGCAAGGACGCGGGGCTCAAGGGCAAGTTCGGGCTGTCCGACAAGGCTTCGATGGAAATCATGAAGCTGTTCTTCACCCCGGACGAAGACCTGTATGACAAGCCGATCACCGATTTCTTCGACGACGAGGTGCTGAACTCCAACTTCTGGCTGTACTGGCGCACCATGTTCGCCTTCGAAAATTGGCACTCCGCGCTGGAAATGAAGCTGTACATCAAGCGCTACATTCATCACATCGGAGGCCTGCCGGACTTTTCCGCGCTGCGTTTCACCCGCTACAACCAGTACGAGTCGATGATTCTGCCGATGGTCAAGTATCTGGAATCGCACGGCGTCGAATTCCGCTACAACACCAAGGTCGAGAACGTGGAATTCGCGATTGGCGGGGGAGCCGGCCCCAAGCGCGAGCACACCGGCGTAGGCCAAGACACCATCCAGAAGATTCAGGCCACCTCCGGCTTCTTCAAGCGCAACCCTGCCAGCACGCCCACCAAGAAGCTTGCCGTGCGCATCGACGTGGACCACGAGGGTGATAAATCCTCCATCGACCTGACCGAGAACGATCTGGTGTTCATCACCAACGGCGGTTGCGTGGAGAACTCCACCATGGGTTCCCAGAACTCGCCCGCCGCATGGAACCCAGACCTGAAGCCCGGTGGCGGCTGGGATATGTGGAAGCGTATCGCCGACCAGGACCCGAGCTTTGGCCATCCGGAGAAGTTCTGCTCCGATCCGAATGCCACCAAGTGGATGAGCGCCACCGTCACCACCCTGGACGGCGAGATTCCGCCGTACATCCAGAAGATCTGCAAGCGCGACCCGTTCTCCGGCAAGGTCGTCACCGGCGGCATCGTCACCGTGCAGGACTCCAACTGGCTCATGAGTTGGACCCTGAACCGCCAGCAGCAGTTCCGCGACCAGCCCAAGGACCAGCTGTGCGTATGGGTCTACGGCCTGTTCCCGGACAAGCCCGGCAACTATGTGAAGAAGCCGATGACCGGATGCACCGGTGAAGAGATTTGCGAGGAGTGGCTTTACCACATGGGCGTGCCGACCGACAAGATCGAGGCGCTCGCAAAGCACCACGCCAACACCGTGCCGGTCATGATGCCGTACATCACCGCGTTCTTCATGCCGCGCGCGGCCGGCGACCGCCCGGACGTGGTGCCCGATGGTGCCGTGAACTTCGCATTCCTTGGCCAGTTCGCCGAGACCCCGCGCGACACGATTTTCACCACCGAATACTCGATGCGCACCGGTATGGAAGCTGTCTACACGTTGCTCGGCGTGGACCGCGGCGTGCCTGAAGTGTGGGGTAGCGTCTATGACGTGCGCAACCTGCTCAACGCCACCGTCAAATTGCGTGACGGTGCACCGGTCACCGATATGAAGCTCAACTTCATTGAAAAGGCCGTGGTCAAGAAGGTGCTCAAGAAACTCGACGGCACCGATATTGCCACCCTGTTACGCGAATACCGCGTAATCTGACATCCATCTGGCTCCCCTCAAGGTGAGGGGAGCCAGCACGCGAAGCGTGATTGAGGAGAGTTGCTCACAACGGAGTGTTAAGAGAAAGACAAAAACATGACTGATTCTGATCCCCAGTTAATCCGCCACGCCACCATCGACGATCTGGACGCGCTGGCCGCCATGGAATCCGAATGCTTCCCGGCCGCCGAGGCCGCCGACCGCTCGTCCCTGCGCGCCCGAATCGAGACCTATCCGGAATGTTTCTGGCTATTGATTGATGGCGAGATCGTCATGGCGTTCATCAACGGTTTCGCGACCGATCGGCGCGACTTGACCGATGACATGTACGAGGATGCCGCGCAGCACAACCCTCAAGGTGACTGGCAAATGATTTTCGGCGTGGATACTGCGCCGAAGTATCAGCATCGCGGTTGCGCCAGTGCACTCATGAGGAAAGTCATTGAAGACACTCGTGCAGCTGGACGTAAAGGCCTGGTGCTCACCTGCAAAGATCGGCTGGTCGGATTCTATGCGCAATTTGGGTATGAGGACGAGGGCATTTCGGAGTCCACTCACGGTGACGTGGTCTGGCATCAGATGCGCCTGACCTTCTAATCCCCCTTTGGCTCCCCTCTTTGATGCTGAGGCGTCTAAAAAAACAGTCCGGTGGACTGTTTTTTTAGACGAAGGCGAGACGATAGTCGAGCCATAAGGACGAGAGCTTTTTGCGGGTGAACCGTCCGCGTGATCGGACTGAGGGGAGTTGAACGTGGAATAAATTGTTGCGACACGCCGGTGAACATCTGATTTCGACACGCCGATGGAACGACGTCGTTGCAACGATTCTGGCGTGTTTTTTCGTGCCCGGTTTGCGCGAGTCCGTGAATGCGTGTAAGTTATTCACCTGTTGCCGCTCAGCGCGGCGGGTTCCTTCCTCTGGTTGGTTTCTCGTCTGGCTGGTGTGGTGGTGGTTTGAGAACTCAAGAGCGTGTTTGTACTACTTCTTTATAGTCAATGATTGCCAGTTCATTCCTCGCCTGATTGCCTGTCGTGGTGGTTGGGTACCCGGGAGGGTTTGATGAGGGGTGAGGTTTTTTGAGGGCGTCCTTCCTTAAGGACGTGCTCGTCAATTTTTGTTTTGAGAGTCATCTATTCGGATGCTTTTCATGAGGTTTTTTTGTGGAGGGTTCGATTCTGGCTCAGGATGAACGCTGGCGGCGTGCTTAACACATGCAAGTCGAACGGGATCCATCAGGCTTTGCTTGGTGGTGAGAGTGGCGAACGGGTGAGTAATGCGTGACCGACCTGCCCCATACACCGGAATAGCTCCTGGAAACGGGTGGTAATGCCGGATGCTCCAGTTGATCGCATGGTCTTCTGGGAAAGCTTTCGCGGTATGGGATGGGGTCGCGTCCTATCAGCTTGACGGCGGGGTAACGGCCCACCGTGGCTTCGACGGGTAGCCGGCCTGAGAGGGCGACCGGCCACATTGGGACTGAGATACGGCCCAGACTCCTACGGGAGGCAGCAGTGGGGAATATTGCACAATGGGCGCAAGCCTGATGCAGCGACGCCGCGTGAGGGATGGAGGCCTTCGGGTTGTAAACCTCTTTTATCGGGGAGCAAGCGAGAGTGAGTTTACCCGTTGAATAAGCACCGGCTAACTACGTGCCAGCAGCCGCGGTAATACGTAGGGTGCAAGCGTTATCCGGAATTATTGGGCGTAAAGGGCTCGTAGGCGGTTCGTCGCGTCCGGTGTGAAAGTCCATCGCTTAACGGTGGATCCGCGCCGGGTACGGGCGGGCTTGAGTGCGGTAGGGGAGACTGGAATTCCCGGTGTAACGGTGGAATGTGTAGATATCGGGAAGAACACCAATGGCGAAGGCAGGTCTCTGGGCCGTTACTGACGCTGAGGAGCGAAAGCGTGGGGAGCGAACAGGATTAGATACCCTGGTAGTCCACGCCGTAAACGGTGGATGCTGGATGTGGGGCCCGTTCCACGGGTTCCGTGTCGGAGCTAACGCGTTAAGCATCCCGCCTGGGGAGTACGGCCGCAAGGCTAAAACTCAAAGAAATTGACGGGGGCCCGCACAAGCGGCGGAGCATGCGGATTAATTCGATGCAACGCGAAGAACCTTACCTGGGCTTGACATGTTCCCGACGGTCGTAGAGATACGGCTTCCCTTCGGGGCGGGTTCACAGGTGGTGCATGGTCGTCGTCAGCTCGTGTCGTGAGATGTTGGGTTAAGTCCCGCAACGAGCGCAACCCTCGCCCCGTGTTGCCAGCGGATTATGCCGGGAACTCACGGGGGACCGCCGGGGTTAACTCGGAGGAAGGTGGGGATGACGTCAGATCATCATGCCCCTTACGTCCAGGGCTTCACGCATGCTACAATGGCCGGTACAACGGGATGCGACGCGGCGACGCGGAGCGGATCCCTGAAAACCGGTCTCAGTTCGGATCGCAGTCTGCAACTCGACTGCGTGAAGGCGGAGTCGCTAGTAATCGCGAATCAGCAACGTCGCGGTGAATGCGTTCCCGGGCCTTGTACACACCGCCCGTCAAGTCATGAAAGTGGGCAGCACCCGAAGCCGGTGGCCTAACCCCTTGTGGGATGGAGCCGTCTAAGGTGAGGCTCGTGATTGGGACTAAGTCGTAACAAGGTAGCCGTACCGGAAGGTGCGGCTGGATCACCTCCTTTCTACGGAGAATTCAGTCGGATGTTCGTCCGACGGTGTGCGCCCCGCGCGTCGCATGGTGCGATGGCGGCGGGGTTGCTGGTGTGGAAGACGTCGTTGGCTTTGCCCTGCCGGTCGTGCGGTGGGTGCCGGGGTGGTATGGATGCGCTTTTGGGCTCCCGGATCGCCACCCCAGGCTTTTTGCCTGGCGCGATTCGATGCCCGTCGTGCCTGGGGGCCGGCCGTGTGCCGGCGCGATGGCGTGGCGGTGCGTGGTGGCTTGAGAACTGGATAGTGGACGCGAGCAAAACAAGGGTTTTTGAATCTTTGTTTTGCTGTTGATTTCGAATCGAACTCTATTGTTCGTTTCGATCGTTTTGTGATCATTTTTAGTGTGATGATTTGTCGTCTGGGAATTTGCTAGAGGAATCTTGCGGCCATGCACTTTCGTGGTGTGTGTTGCTTGCAAGGGCGTATGGTGGATGCCTTGGCAGACAGGACCGATGAAGGACGTTTGAGGCTGCGATATGCCTCGGGGAGCCGCCAACAGGGCTTTGATCCGAGGATTTCCGAATGGGGGAACCCACCGACCGTCATGGGTCGGTACCGGCTTCGGCCGGGGGGTACGCAGGGAAGTGAAACATCTCAGTACCTGCAGGAAAGGATATTCCGTGAGTAGTGGCGAGCGAAAGCGGATGATGGCCAAACCTTGCGCGTGTGATACCCGTCGGGGGTTGCGCGCGGGGTGTTGCGGGATCGCGTGCGCCGGCTCCGACGGGCCGGCCGGCAGTTGCAGAAAACCATGTGTCAGGGGAACCGGGTTGAATACCGGGCCGCAGAGGGTGAGGGCCCCGTACCTGAACGCGCATGGTCTGCCGATCGCGTCTCCCAAGTAGCACGGGTCCCGTGGAACCCCGTGCGAATCCGCCCAGACCGTTGGGTAAGCCTGAATATTCCTGTCTGACCGATAGCGAACGAGTACCGTGAGGGAAAGGTGAAAAGTACCCCGGGAGGGGAGTGAAACAGTCTCTGAAACCGTGCGCCTACAATCCGTCGGAGCCCTTTTGTGGGGTGACGGCGTGCCTATCGAAAAATGAGTCTGCGAGTCAGTGGCATGTGGCGAGCATAACCCGTGTGGGGTATGCGTAGCGAAGGCGAGTCTTAAAAGGCGTTTGAGTCGCGTGTCCTGGACCCGAAGCGGGATGATCTAGCCCTGAGCAGGTTGAAGCGCGGGTAAGACCGCGTGGAGGACCGAACCCACCTGGGTTGAAAACCGGGGGGATGACTTGGGGCTAGGGGTGAAAGGCCAATCAAATTCCGTGATAGCTGGTTCTCTCCGAAATGCATTTGGGTGCAGCGTCGGGTCATTACGTCCCGGGGGTAGAGCTACTGGATGCTTGCGGGCCCGTATCGGGTACCAACAGCAACCAAACTCCGAATACCGGTGACGCGTATCCCGGCAGTGAGTCGGCGGGGGATAAGCTTCGTCGTCGAAAGGGAAACAGCCCAGACCGTCGTCTAAGGTCCCGAAGCGTGTGCTAAGTGGGAAAGGATGTGGAGTCGCATAGACAGCCAGGAGGTTGGCTCAGAAGCAGCCACCCTTGAAAGAGTGCGTAACAGCTCACTGGTCTAGTGGTTCCGCGCCGACAATGTAGCGGGGCTCAAGCACACCACCGAAGACGCGGCAGTATTTTGTACTGGGTAGGAGAGCGTCCCATGAGGGGCGAAGCGGCCGTGTGAACGCGCCGTGGACTTCATGGGAGTGAGAATGCAGACATGAGTAGCGAGAGACGGGTGAAGATCCCGTCCGCTGGATGACCAAGGGTTCCAGGGCCACGTTCATCGTCCCTGGGTGAGTCGGGTCCTAAGGCGAGGCCGACAGGCGTAGTCGAATGGATGAACGGGTCGATATTCCCGTACCGGCTTTCAGCCGCCAAAACCGAGGCTTGGAGTACTAACCTCCGGGTCCGGGCTTACTGCTCCTTCGGGGGCGGGATGCCCTGGCCTGTTGGGACCGATCCTTGTAGTAGGTCAGCGCAGGAGTGACGCAGAAGGGTAGCCGGCCGCGGAGGTGGTCTTCCGTGGTCAAGCACGCAGGGCGTGGGACAGGCAAATCCGTCCCGCATGGGTCCGAGGTGCGATGATGGGGGCCTTATGGCCCGATATCCGGTGATCCCGGCTGCCGAGAAAAGCTTCGGCGTCAGGCTCGAAGCCGCCCGTACCCCAAACCGACACTGGTGGTCAGGTAGAGAATACCAAAGCGATCGAGCGAATCCTGGTCAAGGAACTCGGCAAATCACTCCCGTTCCTTCGGTTTAAGGGAGACCCCCGATGGTGAACACACTTGCTGTGGGAGCTTTTGGGGGTGGCACAGACCAGGGGGTAGCGACTGTTTACCAAAAACACAGGTGCATGCGAAGGCGCAAGCCGCTGTATATGCACTGACGCCTGCCCGGTGCCGGAAGGTTAAGAGGATCCGTCAGCCTTCGGGTGAA